>OFBI01000097.1_pt1 | contig 6536 bp, 4 predicted proteins | sample 1520551 | NCBI WGS metagenome assembly OFBI01 (sample SAMEA3696448, study PRJEB22514) | metagenome | biome: water; feature: marine; material: hydrothermal vent | place: Pacific Ocean | collected 2014-08-15 | depth 1539 m | reverse complement strand
CAGGGACTGTGCCAATACAGGTAATGTTTATGTGAATTGAGCACATACAGGATCCAGTCAAAAGCTGTCTGGTCTGAAAGTCCTTAGTAAAACAAAATCAACATCAATCTGAGGTTGTTCAGTAACATAGCAATTTCAAACATAAGTCATATTTAAAAAGCCATCTGAATATTTTAATTGATTTTATTATTTTAAAATAATTTATTGACAAAACCCCCCACAGTAGATTAATTCTAAATGTGATATATGCACACAGACACATGATGTGTGTGTGTGTGTGTGTGTGTGTGTAAGTCTGTGTGGGTGTTAACTAAATAATTGTAATAAGAGTCTGTGTCATTTTATTAATTGTCTTAATAACACAACAGAACAATTACTGTGATTGATTCTTAATTTATTTATGTTATTTTGTTGGTTTAGTTTATTTCAGTTTTTTTCTCTTCCTTTTTTGTCTAATTGCCTTAATCAGTAAAATCGGTTTCAGCTAACTGAGATTTTATGTCTTTGGCCAACTGGGTTAATTTTCAATGCTAGTGGATTATATTAATGTTATATATCAAAGAAGTCAGTTTTGGCTAAGTAATATTTCTGGTCTTCATCCAGATTGATTATTTTGAAGAAAATATATTCCATACCTATATATATATATATATATATACAGTATAGCTCAGCTATAACACATAGATTTGGGGTCCACAAGCTGTTGACCATATTATAGATGGACTGTGAATCGAGGCTGATCAGCTGCAATCACCTGCATGATGACTGTTGGGGTGAATGACAGAATATTTTATTGAGCCAAGTTGACAAAAGTTCTTCTGAGTAAATTATATTTATATTTACCTATTACATATTTTAGGAGCCAACATATCAGTTTTGGAGTCAGTTATTGCTTACAGTTTGATGAAAATAATGGAGAGATACACCAAGAACTCAGACAAGACACTAATAGCAACAATCCATCAGCCATTAAGTAACATTTGATAACATTCTGCTTCTGGTCAAAGGACAGGTAATACAGTTTATTTTATATGTATTATATTTATATCTACAAATAATATAGACTAGCTACATGCAAACCTTCTTGTGAAATGTTGTTATCAATTAATAAATGTCCTCAAAAACTCACCAGAATTTGCAATAGAAGCGCAGTTGCATTTGATCCTGCCTAAAATGGCTTTGTTGTTGAAAAATGAAGAAATTAAACCTATTTTGGTTTTCTTGTAAATGGAGTTTTCTCTCATCCAGATGTCTTATGTGTGACTATTGCTGAGGCTAAAAACACAACAATATTATGGTCTTTGATAAGAAAATAAATAATTTCTTTCTAAGATACCATAAATAATGTAGACTAGCTACATGCAAATGAAGTACAGGTTACAGTATGAAAAAGGGTAACATTAATTAACCAGTCAGCCAAAAACCCATATCATTGTGTACTAATGGATTTAAACATGTACACTATGTAGTTATTAATAAATAATAAGATGTCATTTGTATAATGATGACACAAAGATGATCATTGAATCCCCAAAAAGAGTTTCTTCTCTTCCTTGAAGAATTTAGACCATTATATTAATATATTTGTACATGCCAGCTCTGTACTATTATTGTAAGAATATTCATGATCTAAAAGTATTATTGACACATGAAGTACCTGTTGCTGTGTCTATGCCTTTGTCTCATACATCTCAAGTATGCTAATGCAACTCCCTGTTGTATGGCATAGCTAATGTTATACCATCAATCAGCTTCAGTGAATTCAGAATGGCACTGGTCACATAATGAAAAATACTAGAAAATATTGTCATATCACACTAATTCTACATACTCAGAATAGATGACTGTGTTTAATGTTCAGTTATAGAACAGCGGTCAGATTCCATTTTCATCATGTCAGTTTGTTCTGCAAATGACATGTATTGCAGGCCTGCCACTGATCCCCATTTTCCCTACTTTTTCACCTCCTCCCTATTTTCGGTAATTTTGGTTGAGTTGGCTGGAGAGTGTTCCCTTGATTCTACCCAAAAATGACTCCTTGCTCCTCATTGACCACAACACATCATGGAGTCAATTTTGGGTGAGTATTTCTCTTCATTTTATTATCAATCATTGCGATTCCCAACGAAGATATAACTGAGGGAATTTCCTCCTTTTCATTCAGCATGAAAATGTGTAGCATATGTAAACTAGATACCTCAGTGTATCAGTGAACCCTTTTCTTGGACAAATTGAGGAAATGGTACACTATACTCAGATATCTTTGTTTGCATGTTCACACAAGTTTAAATTGTTTTTATTTCAGCTCCTGTGTACCAGTGTATCCACTTATATGTAGTCTACTAGTTACCAAATAGGTTATATAAATATTTATGTGAACTAAACTGTTTAAATAGCCATGCCTCATGGAAATACCAATTTCCAAGAAAGGTGGTTGTCGGAGAAAGGCTCTCAAGGAAACCTCTTGGCTACATGGTGTGAACCAGATCTGACAGATCCTTACAAAGCACTGTGTTTGGTGTGCAACAAAAGATTCTCCTGCAGTAATTCTGGCAAAGGGAGCTAAACATATTGTTCTTCAAAAGAGTAAGAAAGGACAGAAAATATTAGATGTACAAATTTCTAAATCATGTGCCAGCAGTTCACCGTCTACCTCTAAAACTACCAATACACTTGTGGCATTCTGAGATGAAGATTTACAAAACTGAGATTTTGTGGATGATTAAAATGTGTGTAGAAGATTGGTCATTTGCTTCCAGTGTTGGTATCAGTGATATCTTTAGAACAATGTTTCCTGGTCAAATATCCTCAAGTTTTTCCCTAAGCAGAACAATGGGTACCTTATATTTGATGGATTAGGTCCATATTTCAAAAAGAAGTTAGTCAAGGACATTAATAAAAGTGGAACTTATTTCACAATCCAGTATGATGAGACCATGACACAACAGGTGAAGAAGCAAATAGATGTAATTTTATGATACTGGTCACACTCCCGAAAGGAGATTGTAGTGCATTTCCTGTCAGCTTCATTTTTCAATCATGCCAAAGCTGTTGATGTTGCTTGTGCATTACTTGATACCCTGAACCAGCCAGACTACAAGATTGATCTTGGAAAACTCTTGAGTCTGTCGTCTGTTGGACCAAATGTCAAAAAAGTTGTGTGGAAGATCATTGATTAGCGTTTGAAGGTGGAGGATCTTCATGGTCTCTTTCCTTTTGAATTGATGCTGTTGACAAATATGATTTTTGTATATAAAATTACAAAATCAATATGTCAAGTAGTTCAGTTGGAAAACATTGCTGAAAATTTGTATGTCTGCTTGTGTGTGTGTGTGTGTTTGATTGTTTTCACCTTCAACTCACTACATAAGTATGGATACACACCAATCAACTCACTACATCAGGCCAACTCACTATCTCGACCGAGGTAGTGAGTTGGCAAATTTCACCAAACTTTGCTAAAATGTTATTTGAGTCACATAATGGCTATTTCCACTTTCATTTCAAATGATGTCATTTGAAGGTATAAAAGAGAAATCTATGTATTGTAGCAGGTCAGTTTTACAAACTTTACTCCATTGAACAAATTAATGTACTTGTGCCACCATCTAGTGAGGTTTTGTGTTATCGCGTGCTATTTCATAATCTCCGGAGATATAACCGAGCGTCTTTTCACCTGTTCACGAGTGGTCTGCTTGATACTTTGAAACGTATATACGGAATTCAGGGGAATATAGAAGATACGCCTGTTGATTTAGGTAGTTACAATGATCAGTTAACTTCCCAAAAGTATCAATGTATCAGTGGCATATGCATTGTGCACGATGTGATTTTCTTGTCGCCAAGATTGAAGATATTCTGCGCAGCCGCAAACAGTTGAGGCAGACATGCTTTCTAGCTTAAGCATTGGCGCATGTAACATTTCTCCTCATATTATATATTATCCATACATGTATATAGATTACATTTACAATATCACAATCCGCCTATGGTACTTGTGTTGCGAGTTGTCCGCCTTTTTAGGCCTAGCCCAAGGCAGCTAACGCCAGTTTATACTTTATTGCGCACAGCACTCTCAATTCCAGAGTGGCCTCACTACCTCAGTAAATAAATTTATTCACAATGTCAATAATAAATATATGATTATATCATACATAAATCTGGAAATTGAATACTATAGAAACTATTACCATGAATCCATGATTACTCATATACAAATAATCTGTCTATAGGTCCCATGATACTGATAGACATAGAGTGATAGACTATTTGGCAATGAGGAGCAATAAAATAGCAAAGAGAATATAAATTTGCCAAACAATATTGATCATTGATGATTATATTTAGGATATAATCGAATCAGCACAATATATAACTATGGAAAAAAAACATAATGAGATGATGACACAATTTGCAGCATGACACAAGAAAAACCCATTCAATATTTTAATCACTACACTTACTTTGTTCAGTGTTTGCAATAAACATAGGCGCATTTAGCATTACTATGGTAAGTGTTAAAGAAAAATATTTGTATTTGAAACAGGAATTGTGTTTGAGAAGAAATGTCAGTAATTATACTGAACTGCTTGTTCCATATAGCCTTATAGGAAGAAAGTTCCTTAGGCCATATATAAAAATATTGTGTTACCCGTGTCATGCTTTAAAAACGTGGGTAGGTAGGGTTTAAATTCTTTTAATTATCGCAATGCATCATCGCAAGGTGATTTGTACACATATTACAGAATAAAGACCACTGTTAGAATATAATGTAATTCATTACTTGACCACAAAAGGCGAGAAACAATAACACCGTCTATTTCAGAACTGGACATTCAGATAATAAAATTGTATTTTTTTATCTTGCGTTTTTTCCCGGTAGAAAACTTGAATTTGAGAGGACAGGGATTCATCTAATTGATGTATCTAAACACTGATTTCTTTTAGAGTAAATCTAGTTTGTTTGTCAACTCTGATTTTTAGTGGGATCAAAGGACAATATTAATTTCTAGTTAGCTAGCTCTACCTGTGTAACATTTAGTAGGGAGATCAATTTTAATTAGGCTTCAAGCTTCAGTTTAGTTAAGAAATGGGTCCACTTTCCTCCGATTTAAAAGCATTAAGGAGGTGTAACAAAAAACATATTTTTTTCTGAATAGTTAATCAAGTACAACTCACGAACCAAGCAAACTAGGACATTACTGTAATCTGTACTCAGTTTATCACATTTAGGTGCATATGATGATTGGCTGTATTGCATTAATTTATCAATTTAATATTTGTTTTGAAGTATCTACCGGACTGTGTATAATACAATAATAGTAGGAGAAGAAATTTCAAGCACCCTACAAGTTTAATGTGCCAGCAAAATTTAAAGGGAGGATCTCAATCTGACACTCGTTTTTATTTAATTTAAAAAGTAATCATTATTTCCATAATGACCTCTAATAAATTAGTTATTGATGAGAATGAATAGATTTATGTGACTAATATTCTTGGTAACAACAAGTGTGATATGCAGCTTTTTGTTTGTCTCATATAATCTGTGCAGCATATCAACATTTGTAAGTGATCATCATCAAGAGTTAATGCATTATATTGAATATCAATTAGACTTGCTTATATAACATGTACAAATATAGGTATGTCAAAACTGGGAATTTACTCTTATTTTTGAGGCTTGTCAAAGGTAAAACTTTTCATAATCCATCTCATCCCATGAAGAAATTCATCTATTACATGTTCATTTTTGTTTTATATTTCAGGAGGATGTTAAGAAAATAAAGAAAACCAAGGTCAGCATTTTTAACTAGGCTTATATATTCATGTTTATTCATTTCACAGCATTATGACATGTGAACTTGTTACCTTTATAAGACAAGATGTTTTTGTGATTTTTACTAATATTTAGGGTGCTCTTTAAGACCAAATTTCGAAAGTTGCTTCTTTAAGCTAAGCCGCAAAATGAGACTTAAGATCCAACCCGAATATGAGTAATTATGTCCCCTGCACCCTTTAATGTGCTTGGGCAATGTTATCAATTTTGTTTCATGGGTTGTGGCCTCTGCTTCTGCACCACACAATTTATTACTTGTCTGTGTTCTTTTGAATTGGTTAAACCCAGGGGCAGACATGGGGTCAGTTCAATTCCGCAATTGGAATTGATGGTCAATTCCGAAATGGGAATCGGAATTGATTATTTAAAAAAATAATGAATTGGAATTGAGAAATTTGGAATTGAGAAATTTTTAATTTGAAGTTTCCTACAAAAAAATTTAATCCAAAATTTAATACACCATTTTTACAATGTTAAAACTTACCTGTGGTGTTACCAATATACTGGAACCATAATAAGTGTAATAAGGAATAATAAATGTTGGCTGTGCCAAACAAGCGACAGCCTGGGGATACTCTACGAACTACAAGCAAGAACCGTAATGATGTTTTGTTGCACAGCCTCTATGTTGGAGTGGTTGAGAAACTCCTCCCCCACCACTCACAGGGGAGCAGTACGGAAAGATGGAGCCGAAATACCC
>OFBI01000094.1_pt1 | contig 6615 bp, 9 predicted proteins | sample 1520551 | NCBI WGS metagenome assembly OFBI01 (sample SAMEA3696448, study PRJEB22514) | metagenome | biome: water; feature: marine; material: hydrothermal vent | place: Pacific Ocean | collected 2014-08-15 | depth 1539 m | reverse complement strand
AAAAAACATTAAAAAAAAAAATTTTGCTCCGCAAAACATAAAAAAACACCAAAAAAAAAAAAAAGAAATCGTCAGACTAAGAAAAAATCAAATAATAAAAAGCAAATGGCATGCGATAAAAAAAATAAGAATGCAGATTAATTCTAGTATGTAGACTCCGCCATACCTCGAAATTTGGGCATGCGTTTTTTCTTTCCACAATTTACACATTTGTATAAAAATTTTGTTTTCTTTCCGACCATAACTTTGTCAGAATCAAGGATTTCATGTAAAGTATCACTCATACAGTTTTCGCACCATCTTTTCTCTGATTCCATGTCATTTCCCATTATGAATAAAAGTAATTTTAGAAGTTACCAACTACCCATGTATTTGATCTGTTCCTTTGTCAGCTTGTCAATCTTAACATTCATAGCTTTCAGAGCATCAATTGCTATCTGCTTGTCTATCTCCTTTGGAACACTAACAACCTTTTTTGGCATCTTGTTATGGTTTTTCAGAATATAAAGAATTGAAAGCAATTGATTTGAGAATGATTGTGCCATGACTTCTGGCGGGTGACCTTCCGCAGCTGTTAAGTTAGCTATCCTACCCTCACCGATAAGATAGACTTTTTTGCCATTTTTTAGTACGCATTCGTCAAGGTATGGGCGAACTCGTCTAACAGATTTTGACTTCTTCAGAAGAAACTTAGAATCCACTTCAACGTCAAAGTGACCAACATTTCCAAGTACTACACCATCTTTCATTGTTAAGATGTGTTCCTTTCTGATAATACTAGTCATTCCAGTAGTTGTTATGAAGATCTCACCAATTTTTGCAGCCTGTGACATTGGCATTACATCAAAACCATCCATATGTGCCTCCAGCGCTCGCACAGGATCTACTTCCGTCACGATAACTTTAGCATTCATTCCACGGAAGTTTGCAGCAACACCCTTTCCAACCCAACCATAACCAGCGACTACAATTCGTTTAGATGCAAGTAGTAAGTTCATAGCTCGTAAGTATCCATCTATTGTACTTTGTCCAGTACCATATTTGTTATCAAACATATGTTTAGTATATGCGTCATTGACTGAGATTACAGGATAACGAAGCTTGCCTTGTTTTTCTATAGCTCTAATTCGGTTTACACCAGCAGTAGTTTCTTCAGTTGCACCAAAAATTTTTAACGCTCTATATTTTTTATCAAAATGTGCTTTTATATTCATGTCAGAACCATCATCCGTTAAAATCTGTGGTTTATGGTTTAGAACTTGTTGTATACACCAATCATATTCCTTAGGACTTTGTCCAGCCCAACAATATGTATGAATTCCCTGCGAAGCAAGAAAAGCTGCTATATCATCCTGAGTAGTAAGCGGGTTTCCACCACAACACGCGACATTGGCTCCCAACTCTTTGACACCAATAAGTAAAACCGATGTTTCCTTTGTTATATGTAAACAAAATCCTAATGTAATTCCTTTAAGTGGTTTTGATTTTTTTAGACGATTTATGGTATTATCTAGAATCTGCATATGAGATCTTGCCCACTCATAAGAGATCTTTCCTTGCTTTGCTAACTTTGGATTTTTTACCTTACTCAATGTAAACTTAGATTTTCTCTGTATATAAAATCCTATCAATATTGAAAAACTTTTTACCTAAACCGATATCATGTTACAGAATGGTATGGAAAAAGGTAACTGAAAAAAATACAATATCCGCTAATAGTGGAAAAGAATTTGATATTAATGGCAAAAAAATTGCTATTTTCAACCAAGATGGATATCATGCACTGGACGGAATATGCGTACATCAAGACAACCCAATCGCTGCAGGCAAACTTGACGGTGACATTGTGGAATGCCCATCACATTTTTGGCATTACAATATTAAAACAGGTGAACTTCAAGATTATTTGAAAGGTGTGAAACTCCAAACATATACTGTTGAAGAAAGAAACGATGGAATATACATCGATTTATAGTAACAATTAATCCCTAAAAAAAATCATTTAATGAAAATTTTATTTTAGATATATTTTCATAGATTACATCAAGTGCCTGGTGAAATTTTGTTTGTACTGCTGGATCATTTTTCATATCTTCAATATCACTGGCTGCTGCGTTAGCATATGGAGAAATATATTCTTCAAAATTGTCAGATAACAGTAAGAAAGCTCCGCCGCCTAGTATTATGGCCGTTATAATCAGCTTGCCAATCATTAATTATCCTTCTTGAAAATTAATAAAAAATCCGAAATGTAATATTATTGATTAATTGAAAAAAATAATTACTACTATTGATTAGATAACAATTTTTATGCCTAGAATCCAAAGATGATTCGATGAATCAGGAAATACTGCAGGAAATTTTGAGGCAGGATTATACAAAGATTCAGCAAGACATTGTATCATTTCTAAAAAATCAGATTTCACAGAAAAGAGCTGAGGGTGTTGTTTTTGGGCTAAGTGGTGGCATAGACTCTGCGACAGTTGCATATCTATGCAAAAAAATATCTGAAACAAAAGAGGTATTAGCACTTGTTATGCCTGATTCTGTAATATCTCCATCTAACGAAACTGGTGATGCCCTCAAGATTATTGGTGAGATTGGAATTAACTACAAGCTCATTGACATTAATACTATTCATAAAAGATACTCAAATTATCTAGAACCGGGTGAACTTGCGTTAGGAAATCTACGCGCCAGAATAAGATCAAATATAATTTATTATTATGCGAATCTCAAAAATCTTCTAGTTTTAGGTACAAGTGATAAAAGCGAATATCTTATTGGGTATTTCACCAAGTTTGGTGATGGAAGTGCAGACATACTGCCAACAGTATCACTTTACAAAACACAGATGCGTGAATTAGCTAAAACTATCGGTGTGCCGAATAACATAGTTACTAAAAAAAGCAGTCCAAATCTCTGGAAAGGACATGATGCAGAAGAAGAAATTGGCATTTCATATGAAGAGATTGACTCTGCACTATATTGCCTAATAGATAAAAAATTATCAGTAGATGAGACTATTCAAAAGACAGAGATTTCAAGAAAATCCGTAGAAAAGATTTACCAGATGTACCAAAATACCCAACACAAAAGAATTTTGCCTGAGAGAGTGTAGAAAATTAATGCAGATATTTGACACGCTCAAAAATATGAAAACAGAGTTAGAATTTTCAGACAAGGTTAGGATCTATTTATGTGGTGTAACAGTTTACGATGATGCACACATAGGACATGCAAGAACAATCATTGTTTTTGATGTACTGCGTAGATTTTTAGAATCACAAAATATTCCCGTGGAATTTATTCAAAACTTTACAGATGTAGACGATAAGATAATAGATCGAGCACAACAAGAAAAAATATCGCCTTTAGAACTTGCTGCTAAATACACCAAAAATTATTTTGATGATTTTGACGGATTAAATATCAAAAGGGCTACAATTTACCCCAAAGCAACTGAACATATTGAAGACATGCAAAATCTGATTTCTAATCTTGTTGATAAAAAATATGCGTATGTAACAAAAAATGGAGTTTATTTTTCTGTTTCAAAATTTACTGAATATGGAAAACTATCCAAGAAAAAGATTGATGATTTGGTTTCTGGGGCTCGAGTAGCAGTTGATGAGGAAAAAAGCAATCCAATAGATTTTGCATTGTGGAAGTTTTCAAATTCTGAACCATCGTGGGATAGCCCATGGGGTAAAGGTAGACCTGGATGGCATATTGAATGCTCTGCAATGAGCTTGAAGTATCTTGGTGAAAACTTTGAGATTCACGGTGGAGGTAGAGATCTTATTTTCCCACATCATGAAAATGAGATTGCGCAATCAGAATCTTTCATACAAAATCAATTTGCAAAGATCTGGATGCATGTTGGCATGATAACCATAAACGGTGAAAAAATGTCAAAATCACTTGGAAACGTAAAATCTGTAAATCACGTTTTAGATAACTGGGGACCAAACATCATTAGATTGTTTTGTCTTTCTGCTAATTATAGAAAACCAATTGATTATTCCGAGAAATTACTAAGAGAAAATATTACAAAACTAAGGCAGATAGAATCATGTTATTATGAACTAAGGTTGGCTGAAGGTACTAACGAAGAAACAATTGCGGAAAAACTGGTAAAAGAATGCAAAGAAAAATTTGATTCCGCATTAAATAATGACTTTAACACACCGCTTGCGCTGACTGCTTATTACAAATTAATCAGAGAAGTTGATGCGATAGCTGCAGATGAAAAAATCACACAGACCTCTGCGGGGATAATTTTACCAGAATTTGAGAGAATGTCAACGATTCTGGGAATACAAATTCTTAAAGTTTCAGATATAGAAAAAAATGAAATTAATCAGATGGTAAAGAAACGTGATGAATATAGAATGCAAAAAAACTATGAGGAGGCAGACGATATCAGGGCTAAAATTGCGGAGAAGAATATCATTTTTGTTGATCATAAAAATAAGACTACTTGGGTAAAACAAGAAAAAATTAAAGCAGAATAATTATTTTTTTGATGCACTTACAAGAGAAATAACGTCCCTATCTCGTAATTGATAATTTGTTGGAACCCTCAAATTATATCTTAGATCTTTTGCATATAGAAGACCCTTGGTTAAATCTGAGTGATCTCCCTTGCCAAATCAACAATTGTAGAACCATCTTTTAGCAATATAAGATCTGGAAGTACGCGACCCTTTTTATCAGAAAGTTTTTCTGGTATAGCAACAGGATAAATGGAATTCATCTTTAACAATTTGAAAACTGTGACGTTGATTGCAAATTGGACCCCCGTGTGCATGAATTCTCCCATAATGTCACTTTTGATAAAATCGAGAGCGTCTCTTTGTTTTTGGTTCAGATCGTTGTCTTTTAGAATGTCAAATTGTTCTGAGCCTGGTGAATATTTGATCAGTTCCTTTTGTTCCGCACGTCTAAGGCTCAGCTCACTATCGGCACTTGCTGGAACAACAATCATATCATTGTATCTTTCACGGAGACGCTGAAAGTTTTTAGATGCCCACTTAACATCTATTTTGTTTGCTACAATCAAAGTTGGTTTAGAAATTCTTCTAAGTTCTGTTGAAAATTTTTTGCTATCATGAATGTCATAATTTTCAATATCTTTTTCTTCAAGTTTAGTAATCTTTAATGCCTCTTTCACATGATTCTTTTTTACACCAAGACCTTGGTACAGTTCGGTTAATGCATTTACTGGATCATTATCAGACTCGGTTATTTTTTTAAGTTTATCACGGTTACCTTCAAGAATTTTATGATACCACATGTTCAACTCTTCTTCAATGTCAGCAAAGTCAGAAACAGGATCACCAGAACCTACTTCAGCTATACGTCCACTAGAATCAACACCGCCAGATGCATCTACAATATGTAACAGAGCATCCGATTGTGATGCGATTGAAAGAAATTGATTGCCTAAACCTTTTCCTTTCCATGCGTCTTTGATTAGTCCCGGTAAGTCAATTAATTCAATCGGAATATACCTCCATCCATCTTTGCATTTAGAATTGTTTGGGTTATCGTCTACATTAAATTCAGAATGTACACAAAGCGCAATAGCATAACCAACAGAAGTTGATGATTTTTTAGTGGTAAAAGGATAGGTTGAAATTTCATCTGATGGCAATGTAGATGAATTAAAGAATGTAGTTTTACCAGTGTTTGTCTTACCGATAAGACCAATTTTTATTGGCATAAGTAAAAACTGGACACAAATTATTTATCTTTACTGTCTTGGTCTACTTTATTTTTGAGTTTGTTGCATGAATTTTCTAACTCAGAAATCATCCAACGTATTTCACTTAAATCTTCTTCAGTTAGATCATCATTCCATTTTTCCAATATAGTTTTGGAAATCTGAGAACAGTTGTACAATAATGCCCAATATGGATGATGTTCAGCTGTTGAATCTGCTAGTTCTTGAATATCATATAATGCTCTTTCCGCGCGTGATACTGGATCATCATTAGGGTCCATGATTAGAAAAGGCGTTGGTGTTCGGCTAGCATACATCTGTTAAAAATAACCATAATTCCATTACTCCTTGCTAGTTCTTCAGCCTCAGAATTATGAATACCTTCCTGGAGCCAAATTACTTTTGGTTTCTTTTTAATTGCGTCTTCAACAAATGGCAATACATCTTCTGATGGTCTAAAAACATCCACCACATCAACAGGATAGTCCAATGATGATACATCTGGATAAGATTTTTTTCCTAATATCTCAGTAGCGTTAGGGTTGATGGGAGTGATGTCAAATCCCTGCTCAGATAAATATTTTGGAACAAAATGTGCTGCCTTAGCAGAATGCTTAGACATCCCAATAACAGCTATTTTTTTTAACGAAAATACTTGTTTGATTTCTTCGTCAGTATGAGAATCTCTTTCCATGGATCTTATAATAGAAATTAGTTTTTATAATTTTTAGTATAGAACCTAATGATGCTTACTTCATTTGATAATTTCAGTTTCCTCAAAATTCTTTCATTTTTGAAGGCACATGAATTAGAGTTTTTATCTGGACAAGATATGAGTGATATTCTAAAAATAAGCAGAGTTGCTGTATGGAAAGATATTAAAAAAA
>OFBI01000092.1_pt1 | contig 6663 bp, 8 predicted proteins | sample 1520551 | NCBI WGS metagenome assembly OFBI01 (sample SAMEA3696448, study PRJEB22514) | metagenome | biome: water; feature: marine; material: hydrothermal vent | place: Pacific Ocean | collected 2014-08-15 | depth 1539 m | reverse complement strand
ACCAGCCGCACCTATTGCCTGCTGTGCGCTGCCAGTACCTATCAGACCTCCTGCTATCGCAATAGCAGCAGCCAGTGCCAAAATAGGCTTTGCTAATGCTGAATCGCCTCCCTCAGCAGCAAAAGCTGGAGGTGTAACAAATGTCATAAGTAACATAACTGCTCCCGCAGTAATAGCGAGATAGGAAAATTTTTTCCTGTTAAAAGCCATCTGATCACGCTGACTTCCTGACGTTATATTAATTATATCATAAAAATCTTGATCGATTTTTTTATTCAATGGGAAGTTCTGGTTTGTTTCCCCATTCTCCCCAAGATCCAAGATAAACTTTGACGTTTGTGAAACCAATCTTCTTCAGGGCAAGGAATGTATTTGCTGCTCTATATGCCCCCTGACAATAGGTTACAATTTCAGCATCTTTTGACATCTGATATAGTTTAGAAAGTTCCTCATTGTTTTTGAGAGTTCCATCTTTGGAAATGTTTTCAGTATAGTCTATGTTAGTTGATGTTGGTATGTGACCACCCCTAGCTGCTCTTACAAGTTTACCGTCAAATTCTTCCTTTGAACGAACATCTAAAATTGTAATTTTGTTGAGATTTTCCAACACGTACTCAAATCCAGCTAAAATTTTAGGATTGGGCTTTCCAGAAAAATTGGCTGGCTTGTAGCTAACTGAAATTCTGTCCAAAGTATGCCCTTCGGTCTTCCATTTTGTGATACCGCCATCAAGCATTGATACGTTTGGATGTGAAAAATATTCAAGCAGCCAAACTCCTCTGGCGGCAAGCATTCCAGATACATTATCATAGAAAACCACCTTTTTTTCTTCCGAGATGCCTACCTGTGAAAAAATTTTTCCAAACTGTTCATTAAATGAAGATATTCCACTCTGGCTTGTATCAATCCAGTGAAAGGAGAAAAGATCCAAGTTTACTGCATTTGTAATGTGCCCCCTAGAATATTCTTGGAAGGATCGCGCATCAATCAAAATCAGACTGGGATCATCAATAATTTTCTCTAGTTCTGCTGTGGAGGTTAACATAATTTTGTATATTGTTTACAGTAAATGAATTTGTCTAGATTAAAATAAAAAAAAGAAAAAAAGATGGAGTATTTTCTACTCGAATACGTATGCTCGTTCACCGTTCTGGGCAATGTCGAGTCCGACTTCCTCCTCTTTTGGAGTAACTCGAATTCCACCTGGCCAGATTGCGTCCATGATCTTCAATATAGCAATTGTTACACCGAATGCATAAGCAACTGACATACATGCGCCTGCTATGTTGATAGCTTGTTGCTCGTATCCTTCTGGTGTTCCAGTCCATGCACCAATACCGTCACCGGTATCCCATATGTGTGGACTTGCTAGTGTTCCTGTCAAGACTGCGCCTGTGAAACCACCTATTCCGTGCACTCCCCATACATCGAGTGCGTCGTCCCATTTGCGTGAGTTCTTGAAAGCAACTGCGCCGTAACAAAGTGTACCTGCAGCAACTCCGATTATGATTGCGGCCATAGGGCCAACCCAACCAGAGGCCGGAGTGATTGCTACTAAGCCTGCTACTGCACCTGTTGCAGCACCTGCGATACTGGGTCTTCCAGTATGTCCCCATGACATCAGTAACCAAGTTACTGAAGCCATACCAGTTGCTGTGTTAGTTACAGTCCAAGCGCTGACGGCAATGCCGTCTGATAATACTTCGCTTCCTGCGTTGAATCCGAACCAGCCGAACCAGAGTATTGAAGCTCCCAGTACGATCATAGGTACGTTATGTGGTTCCATTGGAACCTTTCCGTATCCGAGTCGTCTACCAAGAACTAGAGCTCCAGCTAGAGCTGCGAATCCTGAAGATATGTGAACTACGGTACCGCCTGCAAAGTCAAGACCAAATGATGGCGACAAGTCTGGATCAAAGTCCATGTTTCCTATGTATCCGCCTCCCCAGACCCAATGTGCAATTGGGTCATACACGAAGGTTCCCCATAAGAGAACAAAGATTACCAGTGCGCTGAATTTCATTCTGTCAACTAAGCCACCGACAATAAGAGCTGGTGTGATAATAGCGAATGTTGCTTGGAACATTGCAAACAATTGATGTGGAACTGTTCCAGGCCATCCTTGACTACACATTCCAACGTCTTCTGATTTCATCTGTTGCATCTGATAATAATCAGACCATGTGCCTTCACATGGACCTGGTTCACCTAGTGGTGCCCAAGCTGAAACTTGATTGAAACCCATGTAATCTAGGTTACCCATGAACATGTTTGCTTCACTGTCAACTGAACCGAATGCTAGGGAATATCCCCACAGTACCCATTGTACCGACATTAGTCCCATGACAATGAATGTCATTCCGATTGTGTTTACAGCGTTCTTTGATCTTGCTAATCCTCCGTATAAGAAGGCGACACCAGGTGTCATGAACAAGACTAAAGATGATGCTGTTAACATCCAAGCAGTATCACCTGTATCAATCAGACAATACATGTCTGGGGTGCCATCGTCATCTGTGTCCCACCAACATTCGTTGGCGTTACCAGTATAGATTCCGGCGCCCGGTACTCCGACTTGATACCCATCCATTCCGTCTTCGGTTGATTGGGCAAAAGCCTGAGCCATTGCTCCTGTCGCTGTCATAGCGACTGCAGCCATAAGTAATAGAGCATACTTATGTTTTACAGATTTTATCTGCATTACAGAGTTCATCTAATTCGACTCGCGAATCGAACTAGATATAAACCTAAAGTTGAGTTATTTACAAATTAAGTTAGTAACTGTATATCTATGTATAGTGATACTATCACAAAACTCAAATATTATGTCACGTTTATCTAGGCATGAAACAGGCTATGAATGGTAAAAATTCCGTTGGTGATTTATGCTGAAGCAACAATTCCCAAAACTCTCAATATTTGATACATTCAAAACAAAAAGGGGGCAGCTGACTGGGGAGGCTATTAGGCAGAGACACATCATAAGCCATCTTGCTAGAGAAAATAGTTCTACATTAATGACTCGTACGGCTATTGCCCAAAATATAGCAAAAAAAAATAATCTTCTTTGGAAGAATATCTATTCTGGGGTTTTTCGTGACCTGGATGAAATTCTTATTCCGTTAAACATAGTTAGTGAGGCTGGACGTTTACCACTGAAGCGTGGACCTAAGGCGTTGCAGGAGAAGGGCGTTCCATACTACCATCTTACTCCTAAAGGACTTCTTGTGGTCTTGTCGATTGATGATTTTGACCAAAGGGACTCTGTATTGGACAAGTTTTTGTCAAAGGCTGAAATAAAAGAAAAAGAATTTGTAGATGCTGTTAGGACATTAGTAAAAATTTCACCAAAATTCACATATTCTATGTTTGAGATTTATGTTAGGGCTTTTTGTGAAGGAAAATTGAAAAATCTTCTGCCGTTTAGTGTTCCAGAATTTCAGAAAATATCTGAAAATGTTTTTACAACACAAAATGAGTTATTGACAGGATTTATGACATTACCAAAATCTAAAAAATTGGATGTTCTAAACTTCTTTTCAAAATTCACGTAATAGTGCATTAAATCTTGTCTTCCTTACCAAACTTGCCAAACAGTGATGCTATGGATATTTGTTTTCCTTCTTTCTTTCTGATATAGCATCTTTCGTAGTATGGACAGTCTATGCAATCTCGTGATGGCTCTATAATGGGCACCTTGTTCTCCTTTAGGAAGTCCTGAAATACCCTACTTCGTTTAATTACCTCTTCAAACATCTTTTGATTCCTATTTGTTACAAATGAATCCTCCTTTCCGTCTGGTGTGATGTAGACAATAACTCCTTCAATTTGGTTGAACATCCACATGCAGGCATTTACGTACAGCAAATCCATAGGCAATGGATTTTCTGGAAACTTGTCAATGGATCTAAAGAGCAAGATAACATCTTCCTGAATCATGTCTGCTTGTCCTTTCAGTACTAGGCCCCCACCCATGTCGTACTCGCCAATACTAGACTTCGACTTCATTTTTCGGAACAAACCTCCCAAGACTTTGTTGAATTGTGTTTGTTCAGTATCCAGGGGATCCGTTCTATCATAATAGGAAAGCCGTAAACACTTTGTAGCCTCATGAAGGTGAATTGTATTGACATCCTTTGACTCAATCTTTATTTCGATATCTTCTCCCATCGAGTCGATAGCATCCCTTACAATCTGCTTATAGTCTCTATCGCCAGCATCACTACGTCCCATTCCAAATCAGCTAAATTTTTGGAACATAAAAATGTAAAATAACCATTAGTCTAGGAGTAGAAAAATAAGAAAAATGTTGGAAGTTCGAATATTTATGCGTCTGGTGCTCTTGAATGTCCCTTGCCACGTAGTCCGAATACTACTACTGCCATAGCAATTAACACGCCAATTGCGGCTCCAAATGCTGATGCTGCTGCTTCTGCCATTGCAGATCTGCTTAAAGTCAATAATATATAGTATTGTTAATTTTTCTTATATTTTTACAAATAATCACAATTTTCAAATTTTATGATACAGAACTAATCATTTTCTGAGAAATCAAATTTTAAAGTGTTTTCCTGCCCTGTAGTTATCGAACTAAGGTTGAAGAATGCCTCGCCGGAAACCCTCCAATTTAGTTCGTTTTTGGCTAATGCTTCCCAAAGTTCAGGAGTGTTACCAGTATTCATAATAGTAAATTTTTCGCCAATAAGAGATGGTCTTTCATTGAGTATGATAAAGTAATTTGGAGATGCAAGAAATCCCTCTGGGGCAGTACCAATCTCGCCTATAACAATTCTGGCGTCGTTATGATAGACTGAATATTTTATGTGTTGAAGCATGACAGACTTGAAGTTTGGATTTGAAACCTTAAATTTTATTTCAAGCGTTGCCTGCTTTTCAGTAACCTCTAGTATGGAAATGTCAAATAATTCTATCTCAAGTGGCAATACCTGCTGCTGAGTTGACGGTGAGAAAAATCCTCCCTCCACATCACTAACTACTGAAGTACCAGTTAACGTAAACACAACTAGAATTACAACAAGTACACCAGCTGCAGCGCCAACAAAAATTCTAGGATTCACCGTTTTTGATTCTTGTGTACATTTCTTAAATGTTGAGATAAAGTGCATATAGTGCTATAGACTCATTATATTATGCAGTATTTTCAAGCAGTACAAATTGGAAAGCAGAGAGCAAACAAAGCGCAAATGGTTTTGTTTGACATATCTGGCTTTGCAATGCTAACTCTTACTACTAAGAAGATTGATGGAAAATTTGTTCCAGTGGGAGAGGAATCATTTGCTACAGTGATTAAAACTGATGACGGTTTTGTTATAATTTTGGTAGACGAAGGCGGATTTACCAAGGCACAGACAAAGGCGTTAGAGAAGGAGGAAGCAAAAAAAATACTCAATAAAGTCTTGGCTTCCGGTATTGCCGAATTTCCAAGCAAGGAGATAAAAATCTGGACTGAAACATATCCTACTGTGCAAGACGAGTTAAAGTAATCAGTTCATGAAACTATCTGTGTTCCTACAGGCTGGCCCTTCATAGCCTTTTCAATAGTTTTAATGTCTGCTTTGATAATTTTTGTTTTAATTTTCGATCTCTCTATTACTTTTAGTGCAACAAGATCCATAAGATCATAACCGCCAGCCATTGAATCTTCACGTACTAGCATGGTACGAAGATCCTTGATGTCCATCCGTGCGAATTTTTTAGCTTTTTTATTTTTGTTAGGATCCGAGTCGTATACCCCATCAACGTCAGTGGCGTTTAGAAACTCGACTGCCTTCACTTTTTCTGCAATCAGTGCAGCAGTACCATTAGTACTTTGGCCTGGATGTAGCCCTCCTGCAACAACAATAAGACCGCTGTCCACTGCGTTTTTTACTTCAGTCAAAGTTGTTGGGGGATGAGGGTAAGCTTTGCCTTTTAATGCATAAATTAGCAGTTTGGCATTTAGTCGCGATATCTCAATTCCAAGTTCGTCTAAAGTGGATTCGTCTGCTCCTGATGATCTAGCATGAGAGATAAAATATCGTGCAATCTTTCCGCCGCCAGCAACTATTACTGGTTGGTATGTTTTGCTTTTCTTTACAAAAAATGTTGCATAATCCTTCAACAGCTTTGTCTGATCCATACTAAACACCTGACCAGAAAGTTTGATGACAATTCTCTTTTTCATTATTTCAGATCACCAAGGATTGATTTGGCTGCAATTTCAACTTTCTTTCGATTTTTTGCTGGTGTATAAACCCTTAAAATTTTCATAAACCCAGACATTGCCGAAACAAGTTGGATATCTGAAATTTGTATTTCTTTTGCTTTTGTTTTATTGTTATCCACCTCCAAGAGAATAATTGATTTAGACTCCTTTTTTGATGGAGATAACGGAATTGAAGATGTGTTAGAGCTATCAACAAAAATTTCGTTAATGTCTACTTTGGAACTTTTTGAAAGCTCTTCTCTAATATCTCGCATGTGCTTTTTTGTTATTGTACTTTTAGTTAGAGTCAATTCAAAGACTGATTTGAATAAATTCCTGTTTTGATAATCTGTAGCAATTTTTTTTGCGGTTTTTAATTTGGAGTTATGTTCAGGCAGATTTAGTATCTTTGAGAGAATTACTTCGTCAGACAATTTCAGATAATCATCAAGACTCAT
>OFBI01000091.1_pt1 | contig 6762 bp, 7 predicted proteins | sample 1520551 | NCBI WGS metagenome assembly OFBI01 (sample SAMEA3696448, study PRJEB22514) | metagenome | biome: water; feature: marine; material: hydrothermal vent | place: Pacific Ocean | collected 2014-08-15 | depth 1539 m | reverse complement strand
CACTCAAAAATGCTGTAACGTCTCTTCAAAAAGATGTTTCGTCAATAAAGTCACAAGTGGGCGGAATTGATACTAACTCTGGAAACTTTGATGCAGAAACTGCATACAACTTTGGAGTATTTGGAATGTCTCTTGGTGCTGCCGGAGTTATACTAGCTATTATTGCAATGGTAAAAAGAAAATAAAAAAGAAAAAAAGAATTTCCTAAAGTTTAGGAATTAGAGTTGTTCTTGTCTTTGCAGTTATTGCAATGATGCTTACTAATGCTACCGCAAGTATAATCATAGCAATTGTTCCAAACTCTGGAACTACATGACTTCCAACGATCTCAACTCTCTCATTTCCAGCTCCGTATGGAATTGTTAGGCTGCTTCCGCTTTGTTCAAACTCAACTTCCTCATTGTCTATTAGAACAAAGTAAGTACCGTCGTCAAATGCTGTGATCACTTCGCTATGTAACGTGACTGACAATACACCATCATCGGCTGCATCAATGGCAATTATTACAGAGTCATCATCAGCGTTTGCAGTAATACTTGTGACAGGGGCGCCACTAGTGCTGATATAATCTGCTGCATCGATAGCTGGTGCCGCCATTGCTGCTTCTGCTGCTGCTGCTTCTGCTGCATCTGCTGCTGCTTGTGCTACTGCTGGGTCTTCAACAATTAGAGTTCCCTCCATCCATGGATGAACCATACAAAAGTAGTCGAATGATCCTGCAGTGTCAGTAGTGTAAGAATAACTTTGACCCATCATGATCAAACTGCTGTCCCAAACACCACTTGGTCCATCTGCCGCTGCACCAGCAGTTGCTGTATGAGCTGCTGATCCATCAGTATTATCCCAAGTAACTGTTGTACCAAGATCTACCGTAACTGTACTTGGAATGAAACAATCTGGTGCACAATCTTGGTTGGTTGCTGAGCCTGCTGCGTTTTCTATAGTTATCTCGTGATGAGCTGCAAACGCACTTGGTGCAATTGCAATCATAGAAACTACAGACAAAAGAACGAAAAGTGAACTTAATGTGCTCAATTTCATGTGATCACGAAAAGCTATCGGGCTTTATATGGTTTTTGACATTTCTACCATTTGTGAGAATTGTTTTTTGACTAGTGTACTAGATTAAACTATTAATAATCATGAGCGATCGTCTACGAAATATGAGCAACTTGGCACAAAACAAGGCAGAAGTATCTATAATTATTCCAACATATAATGAATCTGAAAACATTATCCAAGTCTTAAAATCAATTGGCGAACACATACCGAAGGATATTGCTACAGAAGCAATAGTAGTTGATGACAACTCTCCGGATGGAACGGGAAAAGTTGTTGAAGATTACATAAATGATGCACAAAACAAAACTGGATATACTATTGGTGTTATCCACCGAAAGACAAAGAGTGGTTTAAGCTCTGCAATACTTGACGGAATTCAGCATTCAAGCGGTGAAACTGTTGTGGTAATGGACAGTGACTTTTCACATCCTCCAAAAATAATTCCGCAATTAATAGAAGAGATAAAGACTTCAAAATATGATATTGCCATAGCTTCACGCTATACTGAGGGAGGCGAAGTTGATGGATGGTCAACTAAACGAAAATTGATCAGCAAGACAGCGAAAGGAATTGCAAAAGTAGGTCTTGGTGTAAATGAGTCAGATCCAATGTCAGGGTTTTTTGCATTCAACCGTAATATTCTCGAAGGTATAAAATTTGACGCTATAGGATACAAGATGCTTTTAGAAATTTTAGTAAAGACAAAGGGCGCCAAAGTGAAAGAAATTCCTTACACATTTACAGACAGAACACGTGGTTCAAGTAAGCTAGACTCTTCTACAATGTTTGATTATGTAAAGTCTGTATGGAAGCTGTATAGATATGGTCACACGGCAAAAGTTAGCGATACACGAACGTCTGTTCGTTTTATATCCAAGGCAGGCAGGTTCTACACTGTAGGCGCGTCTGGACTTTTGGTAAACTATCTTGTGTCACTCCTATTTGCTGATGCAATCATAAATTTTTGGTACATTCATGCAACAATAATAGGAATAGCGGTTTCAATGTCTTCTAATTTTATTCTAAACAAGATATGGACGTTTGAAGATAGAAACTTTGAGGCAAAGAAAACTCTGATACAGTATGGAAAGTTTGTAGGGTTTAGTTCCTTAGGTGCACTAATCCAGCTTGGAATGGTGTACGTCCTAGTTGATAATTATCAGGTTATGTATCCTATTGCGTTAATACTAGCTGTAATTATTGCTGCCACAAGCAACTTTATTTTGAATAAAAAATGGACGTTTAAAGAAAGTGTTTGGAGTTAGAGGTTCAAGAGTTTAATTAAGAGAATTGGTAGATACAACTATGATGCTAAAATTAACTATCAAGGATATACTAGGACAGAAAAGTTTTGGTGCCATCGCGGTTATTTCTGGAGTTTTACTTGGTTTGGTTTACTATTTTCTGACCCTATCAAGCGTTTTTAACCACTTTGCAATGGATATTGCTGCTAGTCCTCAATATCTTGCAGCCTCTATTGGGTTAACATTAGTTGTAGCAGTACTGGGTGGAATCAACATTGCACTAGTTGTATACAACATAAAGACACAAAGAATGAATTTGCAGAAGGGAGGATCGTCAGCAATATTTGGTGGTGCTCTTGCTGCATTTACGCCGGGATGTCCTGCATGTACAACATCGCTTACTGCAGTTTTGGGAATAGTTGGGGGTTTGGCAATTTTCCCACTTCAAGGATTGGAGCTCAAGTTTATTTCAATAGCTGCATTATCATTTTCAATCTGGTGGGCAATGCGAAACATCAACAAGGCTAGTTGTTGCACGATGGAAAATAACTAAGCAGATTTCAGACTAGAATGCTTGTAACGTACATGATTATCATTCCCACAGCAATGCCAGCTAGCACTGAACTGTTTGAGAGCTTACCTTCTTCATTTTGTATCCATCTCATTATTGTAACAATTACCTGAAATATTGCTCCTGCGCCTATTGCTAAAAAGATAACAGCTGCCAAAGGCGAGTAAACAAATCCGCCAACCCACGCACCAAAAATTGCAGGAACTCCAGCAATCATTCCCATTGCGGCTAGCCTCCCAATCATCAGCTTTGTGCGTGCCATGGGTGCTGCTATGGCAAATCCTTCAGTAGTGTTATGTAGTGCAAAGCCAACAATCAGGAAAGCGCCAAGTGCAGCTTCACCTAGTACAATTGCAGCGCCAATAGCAAGACCTTCCCCAAAGTTATGCAAGCCAATTCCAATTGCAATCATCAATGCAATTGCCACAGGACCAGCAAGTTTTGATGCACCTGCACGTTTCTTGAGTTTTTCACCTACATAATTCAGAGCAAGAAAAGACACTATAGATACCGTAGCTACTAACAGCACTCCATTGAAAACATCAGACAGATTTTCAGCAGATATTTCAATTGCTTCCTCAGCAGCACTGATTCCTAGGAAAAGTAAAAGACCTACAGTAAGTGCCAAGAAAAATTTGTACTTGCTACGGCTAAGTTTGGAAATAAATGGAAACCAAAGAAGACCTATCATTACAGGAATAATTCCAACATATGTTCCTATTATAGCAAAATATGTTATCATTTCAACCGTTGGCTGAATCGAAGGTGCAGCTACATCAACTTGCTTTTCAAATCTGGTTCCATCATCTATAGTAAGTCCCACAGCATATGGTTCTCCCTCGTTCCATTCAAATGGTATTCTAACAATTGCCGACTCGAATCGTTCAAGATGCTTGTCCGGTTCTATTGCGGCAGGATATATTCTATCATTAATGTCTGCCATAACAATATTGACAGCGATAGGTCCTGTATTCCGTACAGTTGCAATTATTTCTGAATCAACAAACTCAACCTTCTCAATAGATATCTCCGGTATCACAACACCAAAACTAATGAGTTCTGAGCCCGGTCCAAAGACGTACCCAATCATTACAGCTAACAAAATAAAAGGAACGATTACACTTACTGCTGTTTTTGTTCTGGATGATCTCTTAACTTCCATAATCATACACTTGCATGTTTGGTTGAGAATTATCTTTTACATAGAAAAGACCTGACCATCCCTTTTCAGAGAACTCAGTCAAGTGTGCATGAAACATGTATCTTCCCGTATATTCATATTCAAACTCTAGAATTCCCCTTTCACTTTGTGAAAATGTAGTCATGTCAGTAAACTGTGATGGAATTATATCAGTACCTGTTGGATAGTATTCATACAAGGTGCCGTGTAGATGGAAATTGTTTATGGGGTCTAGCCCAACCATATTCACAACGTAAACTCGGATTAGTTCATTAGTATTAATCTGAATTGGATGATGTTGATAGTAGTATGGAATGGTATTTGCTGCATACAAATTATTTTCTCCATCAAAGTCAGTATCAAATCCATTTAGAACCATGACCATTTCGTCAGCCTGCTGTCTTGCGTCTTTTGGATCTACAATGAAGACGCCATAAAGCCCGTGACCAATGTGCTCCTCAACTGGCATTACATGACAATGATATGGATGAACTCCAACAGGACCCGCTATGAACTCATAAGTAAATTGACCGCCGTTAGAACCTACTATCTCAAATATACCGTCCATCTCAGCTGGATGGTTTCCATGAAAGTGCATTGTATGCTCCTTGCTGCCATTGTTAGTAAAATGAATCCTCACTAGGTCACCTTCTGTTGCACGAATTGTGGGTCCAGGAACTTGCCCATTAAATGTCCAGACATTATAAAATATCCCAGGCGCAATTTCCATTATTTTATCATCTTCAGCTATAATGGTAAACTCACGAAGTGTTGTACCATCTTCTAACTGGGAAACCTCACCATAGTCAAACTCTCGCAGGTATTTTTCCGGATCAAACTCAACTTCTTGAATCGTGTAAACAGGATCTAACACATCACCGGTTGTCTGTACTACCGCACCAGAATGAGTAACAAAAATTTCTGGCTGTTCTTGTGCTGTGATATCCATGGCAGGAAAAACAAGATACCCAGCAAAACCCAAAGAAACAACAGCAATTACAATAATCATCTTTTGTCCCCCAGTAAGCATACAAATTGATGGTTTTACGACTGTATTTAAAATTTAGCCTAGTCTAACTTTTTTAGTATATGGCAAAATTAGAGATGCTTCAAAATGAACTGCTCAGAAACCGTTCTCATTTAGAATCAGGCCAAGCAGTGCAGCACGCGTATATTTTCCATATTCTGCCTGCTCAAAATATTTCGCTTGCTTACTAGAGTCGACATCTGTTGAAATTTCATCTATTCTTGGAAGAGGGTGCAAAATTATTGCATCTTCTTTCATCTTTTTTACCATGTCCAATCCAATTACATAGCTTCCTCTCACCTTGGCATATTCCTCCTCGTCAGGAAATCGTTCTTTTTGTATTCTTGTCATATACAAGACATCCAAATCATCAATGTATTCATCAAGATTTGTAGATTCTGTGTAAGAAAGTTTCTTTTTAATGTCATATGTAGAATCTTTTCTAATTTTTAGTATCTCGGGTGAAATTAGGTGAACGTCAACATTGTAATTACAAAGCCCATGCAGTAAAGAGTAAACTGTTCTACCGTACTTTAGATCTCCAACTATTCCAATCTTCAGTCCGTCAATATTCTTTTTCTCCCTCTTGATTGTGAATAGATCTTGAATAGCTTGTGTTGGATGCTCTTCAGTCCCGCTTCCGCCGTTAATGATTGGTTTTTGTGAAATCTCTGCTGAAAATCTACTAGAACCATCAAGAGGGTGTCGTAAAACAAGAACATCCGTGTATCCTGACATGATCCTAACTGTATCAGATAGACTTTCACCCTTTTGCACTGCTGATGAACTTACATCTGCAATTCCAAGCGAAGTTCCACCAATTAGTGCCATTGCAGACTGGAAGCTCAAACGAGTTCTAGTACTTGGCTCAAAGAAGAGATACCCAAGTACTTTGCCTCTTGCAATCTCACGTCTTTGATTAGGATCTAAACCGATAATTTTTTCAGTGGCAGAAAAAATACTATCAAGGTTTTCCTTTCCAAGATCTCTAATTGAGATAACGTCCTTCTGGAAAAAGCCATTCATCTTTGAACAATTTATAGTGGCATATATACAAATCATACTATGGAACAAGCGGATCTTACGGTCAGGCGTATCAAAGATGGTACTGTAATAGACCATATTGATGTGGGAAATGGGCTTAAGGTGTTGGAGGCACTCCGGATTAACGGAAGTGATGGAAACGTCATCACAATAGCACTAAACGTTCCAAGTGGGAAACTAAAGAAAAAAGATATGATCAAGGTGGAGGGAAAGTTCCTCGAAGATGATGACACAAACAAACTTGCTGTAATAGCGCCTACATCAACAGTCAATATTATCAAAGATTACAAGTTGGTAGAGAAGCGACGCGTCTCTCTTCCAAACGAGATTGACAGAATTTTTAGGTGCTCAAATCCTGAATGTGTCACAAACAGTAACGAACACATTGAATCAATCATGGATGTATTAGATAAAGAAAAATTAGTTTTGAAATGCAGATATTGTAATAGAGTACTAGACGTAAACCAGCTAAAATATTCCTAATTTTCAAATTTACAATACTATGTTTTTGTAATGCAAGAATGTAGAAACAACACAAAGGGGAGCATCGTGGAAGTCCTACAATCTTTGCACTCTAGCATTACAAAGTAAAATGATTACTAAAAAAGTGAATTTTCTAACACTATTTTGTGAA
>OFBI01000089.1_pt1 | contig 7090 bp, 6 predicted proteins | sample 1520551 | NCBI WGS metagenome assembly OFBI01 (sample SAMEA3696448, study PRJEB22514) | metagenome | biome: water; feature: marine; material: hydrothermal vent | place: Pacific Ocean | collected 2014-08-15 | depth 1539 m | reverse complement strand
ATATGCACACTGACTGTGGCACCCCACGTGAGCATTTAACCAATTAAAATGGTCTGAATACAGTGGGCTCCGCCCACAACACTGTGACACCACCACATAGCATACCTGTAATCTATATAGAGATATTGCTATTTAGGAATTAATTAATTTATCATCTCACCAGGAATGCCAATCTGGAGCCAAAGTTTGCCCCTCCTCTCCTCAAACTGTGACTACTATAGCCTGTCCCCAGACCTAACTGTTTAATAACCATTTGAGAGATTTTGTAAACTTACCATATGTCATTGGTTTAGTACCCAGCAGGGTTGTGAAAGTAAATACAGGGTCTGACCCCTGCTGGGCGGAGCTAAGCAAATACATTCGTTTCAAGGCTCCTACTGGGCAGTGGAATATAAACATACCTTTGATGATTAGAAAATATACTCTTACATGGGGATGCACCCAAGACTATGATCCACCACGTGATATAATACCTCTTTAGCTAACCTCTTTAGCTAACCACATAGCATGCCTGTAATCTATATAGAGATATTGCTATTTAGGAATTTACCCCCATTCAATGTTTAGAACAGGCAAAATTAAATTAAATCCACAAATTAATTTACCATTTAATTTTTTAATTCAGAAATATTTCTTCCATGACAATCCTACTTGGAATATAAACTACTCGGAGTAGGTATTCCAAGTAGGTACTCGGAGTACCTACTCATGGTAAAAAGTAGTAGGTAAAAAAGTCAGTCAAAAATTGAATTGGAATTGAAAAATTTGGAATTGGAATTGAATTGGAATTGATAAATTTGATGTGGAATTGGAATTGACCAAATGGAATTGAGTGGAATTGGAATTGACAAAATGGAATTGACCCCATGTCTGCCTGGGGGATACATTTTTGAACATGATGACCAACCTCTCAAGTTACATTACTTTAATGTCTGTTGGTAATTTCACACTACTGTAACAATAAATCTCTTCTTATAAAAAAACAATTGATGTCATTACAGATATACAGTACAGGAGATTCTGCATGAAATTGTTGGTGAAAAAAGAGCCATACCTCTTGACACACTGATATTTTGTGGACTGCTGGTAATAATATGAATGCAAAGTCTAATTAATAAAATATAATTAATAATTTAATGGAAATAAACTTTACAAACACATAATCAACAGAGAACAACACTCCCTATGATTATTTGAAAACCTTTTGGTATATTTCTACTGCACCATTTTAGGCTCGCTGCATAATGATAAGTGTTCATATATTGAAACTGAAATAAGATTCCATCAGTTTAAATATATTTCATTCAGAAGCCTATTTATGCTTGCATTTGAGACTAGAATTGTTTAATGCTTAAGTTCATTTACCTTGATAAATTATGTATTCTTGTAGTATACATATAAATGATCATTGTATGATTGATTGTTCATTTTCTCTTACAGAAACCCATTGTCAATACAACAGAGACTTCCTAGGTAGAAATTTCTCATGCAGAGACTTCCCAGACAGTGAGTTCAGGTGTGGATCATGGTCAAGTTATTTATAATATAAATATATTATGGATCAGACACTTGTTTTAAATGCATGTTCCAAAGAACAGTAATCATCTTTAATCTACAGAGTTAATAAGCTAACTAACTAAGTGGTAAAACACATTCACAAGTTTTAACATTGTATGTTGCTCTGCACTGCAGCAGTTCCTAGCTATGTGCCCGATGTGAGGCAATAGAAAATATGACCCTTCATTTGGCAATATGATGTTTGGCTGTAGCTGATGTTGATAATTCATATCAAGTTAAATGTTTCTAAAATGGCATATAACTATAAACAATAATTTTAAAGCCTAGGATTTGCCAATTTGTATGTAAATGCAAATAATCTTGAAAGATCACTATTGCAAGCAATAAACCCTTTATTTCAAAACCTTAATAAGAACAAAAAGAGGTTATTTGTCATAAATAGGGAAAGTACCTAATTTTGGAAGGCCATGATATAATGATACATTATAAACAGGCAGTTTTACAAGATGTTGACCAGTAAATAGATTTATTTTCTTTAATTAATTAAAATTGAGTTACATGGCGAGCTAGTGGTCACAACATATTTGTCTCTCGGAAATAGTGATATTTACCTTGGATATTAATGGCATATACATGTGAAAATTGACGTTGTGATATATGAATATGGACTGATTAGAAATATCTAAAAATAATTAGGATTTATTTGAAGGCTACTGAGAAATGTGCGTTTTTTCTTCGACATTTGGAAATGTTTAGTCAACAATAATATTAGCCATATTAACAGGTATTCACCAAGTAGGACTCAAAAACTGCTCTCTCATTGTTCTTCTGTGGGTTGTGAGCATTTGGTCTAACTATATTATTGACCAGCATATAAACTGATAAACCTAATTGTTTAACTGTGCACACACCATAACAATGGGCAAAAGCAAAAAGGGCTGCCCGAAGGATTTCCAGCTGCTGCCTGGGAAAAGCTGAATTCGATTGAAGCCAACACCGAGGTGATGCTGGATAGACTGGACAACTTGGAGAGGAGAGTTGAAGTTGTGGACAAGCTCAACTGATCCGCAGCATTTCCTTGCTATGCACTAAAATGTCACACATGGAAATTGTCACAGATTGACTTCATCATGAAATCGGACATCTAAAGCAACATTCCATGAAACACAATTTAATTTTGACAGTGATGACACGATGGACATTGGCAAGGAGATAGAGGCCAAGGGGACTCAGTGTCAGTGGTGAGACAGTTTCTCATCCAGGTAATGCATGTTCCTAAAGCCAACAACTTCTATATCCCAGGCTAGGTGATCTGAAAAACAAGCACTGTGCGATACTGGCAAGGTTCCTGATAGCCACCGAACTGGATCTGATCCTGAAGCACGGGAACCGGCTGCGAGGTACTCGTCATGGAGTCTCAAGGCAAACACCGCCGTCCATGACCGAGCGCAACCAGTTTGCTATGAACACCTACAAGGACAAGCGAATAGATTTCAACAATAAGGCCCACTTAAACAATTGGAAACTATTTGTAAAGGGCAAAGTGCAAACTGAGTTCTTAGAACCTCGTTTGCCCGATCCAGAACTAGCAGAGGAGGATTACGAGGTAGAAGTCACACAAAGTGGTACGATCAAGGACTCGGGTAGTGTGTTTAAAGGTTATGCGGTATCTGTGAACTCACTGTCGGATGTAACATCAGGGATACAGGAGGTCATGATGTCAATGCCAGATGCCAGTACTGCGAGCCACCTTATATATGCATACAGGGTGAAGAACGGACAAAGCGTCAGTGAAAATTTTCATTCAGACGATGATCATGGCATGGGGCTAGACCTCTGGCGCATGTTGCGAGATAGCGACAAACGGAATGTGCTGTGCCTCGTTTCAAGAGAGTATGCTCCTGGGTTTCAGCATCTTGGCCGCAAGCGGTTTGAAATCCAGCGACCCGTAGGTAAGGAGGCCTTGGACAAGCTTTGAATATGTGTATGTATGTGTATATGTGTGTATATCTATGTATGTATGCATATGGGGATATGCATGTATATGTGTATGTATGAATATGTATGCAAATGAGTTTTATCAGATGTGTTCTTTGTGCTATGTTTAACTTGATATATAAATTATAATACATTATGTGTTTGTCATTGGCAATAATACATATGAGAGAGACTAACTGCAACATATGTGCATCAACACTACGCTTATGTCGTGTACATTCATTTCTTCTGTCTTGTTATATTTTACTATATTCCTGTTCTGTTTGACATTTCTATGTTTAACTGTTTATTATCTATGTATATTTGTAATTATGCTGGTCAGTTGTTTGTGTGTGGGCGGGGGAGATAGGAGTTTATTAGGGTGGGGCATTTTGCCATGCTGCCTTCTCCATGGCGAGTAGCGTTACACTTGATAGGATTGGTGCGAATAAGGAGACTTCCAGCGGTACATTCACACTGACGTATTGAGGGATCAGATATATCTGTTCCATTTAAATTGTCGCGGTCTCTCCGCAAATTGGGATTCATTTCACGACCTCATTTGCAATTTAAGCTGTCTTTCTTTTTCGTTTGATGTAATAGGCATCAGTGAAATTTATCAGTGCAAAAATTATGCACGTCTTCGATTAACTGGGTATCATAATATTATTTCACGACATCGACAGGAGGGGCCCAGAGGTGGTGTAGGTCTCTTTATAAAATATAATCTGATATATAAACTTAGAGACGATATCAGTGTATTTATTCCTCATATTTTTGAATCAGTTTTTATCAAAATAACCAATACACACGGAAAAAATCTAATAATAGGTGTTATTTATAGGACAAACAGTGGGCCGCACGCCGATCTTGACATTTTTTCTCGCACTTTGCAAGATATTATGGACACTATCCAGCACGAAAACAAGCCATGTGTATTGATGGGTGATATGAATATCGATTTAAAATGTGGTGATCACAGTAAAACTAATGAATATCTTGATACCGTTATTTCACATGGTTATTTACCGGTTATTACAAAGCCGACAAGAATATGTTCATCATCGGCTACTTTGATAGATCACATATACATAAATGACATATCATCCACACATCACTCTGGTATCATTATCACTGACGTCGCCGATCATTTTGGAACGTTCTCATTACTCACAATGAAAAACAACATCATAAAGCTACTGTCGTCAAAACCAGATCATTCTCTCAAGCAAACATCCGAGTATTTAAAGAAAACCTAGATGCACAAAATTTCCAGTTCATTAATAACATAGAATGCCCCAATACTGCATACGACGAATTCATGAAAATATATTCTGCTATATTCAACAAATCCTTTCCTCTCCATGAGTCAAGATTTTTGAAACGAAAGCCTTGGTTAACATCATCCTGCACAAAAGCTAAATTATTCGCCAAAAAACTAAACAAACCTCTTTGTGAAAATATACAGAAATATAAATCCTTCAATAATACTTTTAATACATTCAGGCGGAAAATGAAAGCTTCATATTATAGACAAATACTTGAAGAACATAAACATGACAGTAAAAAATGTTGGTCAATATTAAAGCAAGCAATCGGAAAACTTAGCAATAAATCGTCCTTCCCTAGCGAAATTCTCATAAACAATATTCCGGTTTCAGACAAAAAAGAAATCGCTGAGAGCTTCAATATGTTTGCCAACATAGGTACTCGCACAAGTCATAACGTTCCCCCATCAAATAAATGTTTCTCATCATTCGTGACCCAACCATTATGTAATAGCATTTTCATCCAATATGTGTCGCCACAAGATATCGTTGACATTTCTGATACAATTAAACCTAAATCTAGTTCCGGACAGGATGAAATATCGACAAAGCTAATGAAAGCAACAATCACACATATAATTAACCCGATCACTCATATTATTAATCAATCTTTACAAACAGATATAGTTCCAAATAAAATGAAAATAGCCAAAGTCGTGCCTATATTTAAATCTAATCAATCACTTCTGAAAAATTATAGACCAATTAGCCTTCTGTCAGCATTTTCAAAGGTACTAGAAAGAGCGATGTACAATCAATTAATGACATTTTTAACAACAAATAATATTTTTTAAAGGCATCGATATGGGTTTCGTCCAAATCATTCAACAATTCATCCCATTATTCATCTACTCAACCACTGTGGCGAAGTGACATCTAAATCATCTCCAGAATATACACTTGCAACCCTATTTGATCTATAAAAGGCCTTTGATGTCATAGACCATGAAATATTGTTAAACAAATTATTTAGATATGGAATAAGAGGAACAGTAAATGACTGGTTTAGAAGTTATTTGTCGAACAGGTTACAATATGTTGACAGAGATAGAAATAAATCATCGACTCTAACTGTTAGCTGTGGAGTCCCACAAGGATCTATACTGGGATCACTAGTGTATTTAATTTATGTTAATGACATTGGAAATTCTTGTCAATGTAATATTTTGTCATTTGCTGATGATACAACCTTGTATGTGTCACATTCATATATTAATTAATTGTTTTCAATTGCCAATAAACATTTGGATAATCTATTTATGTGGTTCTGTGCCAATAAGTTGGCTCTTAACGAAAGCAAAACCAAATACATAATTATCTGGCCATCTCATATGAGACCTAACTTGGCCCAATTTAATATCACCATCAATGGCATTCAATTAGACAGAATCGGGAATGACTGTTATGAGCAATATTGCAAATTTCTTGGAATTCACATAGACGAAAACTTGACCTGGAAATACCACGTCAATAAAGTATGTAAGAAGGTTTCCAGGGCATTGTTTTCTATAAAGCAAGTGAAGCGTGCGTTGCCCACTGATTGTCTCAAAACATTATATTATGCTTTGGTACATTCTCATTTTGCGTATGTTATCATAGCCTGGGGAAATGCCAACAACTGTATCTTAAAACCCTTAGTTACATTGCAAAAGAGAGCAATTCATGTAATACACAATGCACATTATAATAGTCACACTGAGCCAAAGTTTAAATCATCTGGAATACTTAGAATTCCTGATTTATTGGTGTACCAATCCCTTATATTTATGTTTGACTATCTTTTAAACAAACTGCCGCCTTCATTCAACGGAACATTCACCGTAAACTGTGAAAGACCAAATGCGCGCCCAACGAGACAGTCAAAATTATTATTTGTTCCACAGTGTCATTCAGCATTTATGCGCAAACAACCTCTATTTCCTGCCAGTTCTTCGGAATGATTGGGCAAAATGTATTCCGTCTGACCACTTGACACGCGGAACTTTTAAACGTCACGTCAAAAGTTGCATTCTAAGTGAATATGGGAGTTCCGTACATTGTGAGTACGATAAATGTTCTGAATGCCAAAAAAATTAACATTGCTGTGGTTGAATCGTTTGTTCTGATAATGGAACATTAATATCATGTTCCTATCACATATATATGTATGTGTATAAATATATGTGTATATATATATATATATATATATATACGGTAATTGACCTCGACTTATACGGTGAGAATACGTCTGAGGAAAGAATTACAAAGTCAGAAACCGACCTCGACTT
>OFBI01000088.1_pt1 | contig 7229 bp, 8 predicted proteins | sample 1520551 | NCBI WGS metagenome assembly OFBI01 (sample SAMEA3696448, study PRJEB22514) | metagenome | biome: water; feature: marine; material: hydrothermal vent | place: Pacific Ocean | collected 2014-08-15 | depth 1539 m | reverse complement strand
GGGGTATTAAAATAACCTTTTTTGCGCACTCGATAAAGTCCATTAAAACGAGTTTTATTAATATATATAAATCTTGTGGCTCGTTGAATTTTTTTTAATTTTTTCGAAAAACTGATTTTGTCATCGAAAAAACATCATTTTTGAGCAAATTCGTCATTTTGGGGCATTTTTGAAATTTTTGAAATTTTTTGATTTTTTTGAAAAATGATGAAATTTTCCCGAAATTTTCGAAATTTTTTAATTTTCGTTTTTTTTGGCAATAACGAATCTAATAATTTACATGACTGACCATCCTTCTTTCTTGAGTAACCAAAATCTTTCAGGATCTCCCGATATTTTGATTCCCAACCAACAATAGTCATATGACTCAAATTAGCAGGGTTTATGATAAGTCATGTGAATAAATTAGGAAACGTTTCAGTGGGTGACTCAAATCCCGTGAGAATAATGGGGATTTTAAATACAAGTCCTGAATCATTTTACAAAAAATCTGTCTCAATCGGCAAGCAAAAAATTGTTGATGCAGTTCACAGCATGGAAGAAGAAGGTGCTGATTTTATTGATGTTGGCGGTATGTCTACTGCACCATACCTGTCAACAATGATATCAGAAAAAATTGAGATGGTTCGTATAGTTAATGCAATTAAGATAATTCAGCGTACAACAAACTTACCCATCTCCGTTGATACGTGTAGGGCTGCAGTTGCAAAGGAAGTCTTAGAATTAGGAGTTGATATAATCAATGATATTACTGGATCGAAATACGATACAATGATGCCAAAAATAATTGAAAGGTTCTGCCCATCACTTATTTTATGTGCGTATAGCAAAAAAATCATTACTGGTAACCAACTACAGGAAACAAAACAATTGTTAAAAAAAAGTTTGGAAATAGCAAAAACTGCAAAAATCCCTAGAACTAAAATTGTTTTAGATCCTGCCATTGGATTTTTTAGGAAAAAAGGTAGAAATCCTTTTTTTACAAAGATTAATTCAGATTGGGTTAAAAGAGATTTGTTGATTTTGGAAAATTTAAGATCAATTAAATTGAATACACCACTTCTCATATCAGTATCAAACAAATCATTCATTGGGAAAATCTTGAAAAAAGAAAATCCATCGAATAGACTTGCAGGATCATTGGCAGCTGAGGTAGTCTGTGTTTTAAACGGAGCAAACATAATTCGTACTCATAATGTCGCTGAAACAAAGGAAGCAATCACAATAGCTCAAAAGATATCATGAGAGCAAGAAAGGCTTATAACGGTTTTTTTTTCTAGAGTAGGAGGTTCGTTTGGATATACGAGAAGGATTGACATTTGACGATGTTCTTCTTGTACCCAAATTTTCAGATGTGTCAAGTCGTTCTCAGACAGATCTTTCAACACAACTTTCTAGAAACATTTCCATAAACATTCCGTTAATCAGCGCTAACATGGATACAGTTACAGAATCATCAATGGCGGTAACTATTGCTCGTGAAGGTGGCATAGGAATCATACATAGATTTTTGTCAATTAAAGAAGAAGTGAACGAAGTTCTAAAAGTCAAACGTTCTGGAAGTGTGATGATAGAAAATCCATATTCAATTAATCCTGAACAAACGATTCAGAATGCTTTCAGCATAATGAATGAAAAGCAGGTGTCTGGACTTTTAGTTGTTGATTCCAACTCTAAACTAGTAGGAATTTTGACTGAGCGGGATGTCTTATTTGAACCACCTAATTGCTCCAAGTTAGTTCAGGATCTAATGACAAAAGATGTTGTTTCTGCAAAACAAGGTACTGATTTAGAAGAGGCGAAAGAGATTCTCAAAAAGAACAGAATTGAAAAATTACCTATAGTTGATGATAATAATCTAGTCAAAGGTCTGATAACTTGCCAGGATATTTCTAATTTGGAAAAATATCCTAATGCATCAAAGGATAACAAAGGGAGACCAATTGTTGGGGCAGCCGTTGGTGTTAAAGGTGATTTTATGGAAAGAACAGAAGCCTTGATTGGTGCGGGAACGGATGTCATAGTTGTAGACATTGCACACGGTCATAGCGAAAATGCCATAAACACAGTGAAAAATATCAAAAAGGCATTTTCTGATTGTGAACTCATTGCAGGAAATGTAGCAACAGCAAAGGGAACTGAAGATTTGATTAAGGCTGGCGTTGATTCAGTAAAAGTTGGGGTTGGCTCTGGCTCAATTTGCATAACTAGGGTTATCACGGGTTCTGGAGTTCCGCAACTCACGGCAGTTTTGGATTGTGCTAAAGTTGGAAAAGAACATGACATACCAATCATCTCAGATGGCGGGACAAGGAATTCGGGCGATGCAACAAAGGCTTTGGCTGCTGGCGCATCTTCCATTATGGTGGGCAGTATTTTAGGTGGAACAGATGAAACACCAGGCACTACAATTACAAAAAACAACAAGCGCTTCAAGATTTATCGTGGAATGGCTTCCTTGGGTGCCTCTATGGGAAGGAAGACCAAAGAAACTGGAACCTTTGAGCTAACTGATGACATAAATGACTACGTCGCTGAAGGCGTAGAAGCCATGGTTCCATACAAAGGAAGTGTTACTGATATCATAACACAAATCACAGGAGGAATTCGTTCAGGACTAAGTTACTGTGGAGCCCATAACATAAAACAAATGCACGAAAATGCAGAATTTATCAAAATATCTGGGGCAGGATTTGCTGAAAGCCAGCCTCACGACGTAGACATAATGTAGTTAGTTTTTTATTCATCATTTCAGAGTTTTTTTTGTGTTAAACAAGTATACCATAATAGGTCTAATTGTAGGATGTATCATCTCAGGACTTGGTACTGTTTCCATGATCGATTCGTTTGTAAATCCAATCGAAATTAGGCAAACTAATGATACTTTTGGAATTGGCGATTCTGATAAAATTAGATTTAATGCGCCTGCAAACTCTTTTCAAACGTTGACAATTACTGGTGACACATTTGATGTGAAAATCTTAACCACTGATGAAAAAAACAATATCGATAATAGCTATAATGACAAAGCAACTTTTTCATGGACAAATACGGTCTCTGGCGAAAATGTAATCCAAATCCAAAATACTGGAAAATCTGAATTTAATATATCTGGAACATTTGAGTTGTCTCGCGATCCATTATTCCTTACATATCACATTTTAGTTATCATAGCAGGTATTGTTGTAATTGGATTCAGCGCAGCTTTTACTGTAAGAAAACCACGAGGATTCTAGTCTAGCTTTGCAATAGGATACGAACCTAAAATTTTCAGGAAAGTAGAGTGGCTTCTTAACTTTTCCAACATGTTTTTAATTGAAGAGTCATCTTGATGACCCTCAAAATCAACATAGAAATTGTATTCCCAGGCTGTGTTTTTATTTGGTCTAGATTCAATCTTTGTTAGGTTTATTTTGTGCTGGTAAAACTCGTTGATGATTTGGTATAGAGCACCAGCTTCATGTTTTACCGAGAAAATTATTGACGTCTTGCTATTTTCAGTTTTGTCATTCTTTTCTTTAGAAAATACCAGAAACCTCGTATAATTATTTGCAGTATCTTCAACACCTTCTTGAATTACTGGAACATCAAAAATTTTTGCGGCATTTTTACTTGCTATGCACGCTACGTTGTTCTTATTCAAATCTTTGATAATTTTTACACTTCCCGCCGTGTCATAAGACGGAATTGTCTTTAGTGAATTTTCTTGAATGAACTGCCTGCACTGGCCTAAAGCCTGTGGGTGTGAATACACCGTCTCAATATCTCCAATTGATCCAATTCCTATAAGGCAATGATGTATTCTATGATAAATTTCACCTACAACATTAAGCTTAGTTGCTACCAACAAATCATTGCTTCCGCCCACACTTCCTTCAAGTGAATTTTCAACAGGCAAAATGGAGTAATCACTTGCGCCATTTTCCGTATTTTTTAATGCATCAGCAAAAGTAGAGCATGGAATAGTCTCTATTTCACCTTCAAAAAATGAGATGGATGCAGCCTCACTATATGCTCCTCGTTCACCTTGGAACGAAACACGATTCATATCTTATTCTCTCACTTTTAAGAAATCAGTTTTTAAAAAATCACTTGATAGCTTTCTATCATCCGTCCATCCGCATTCAACGCATTTTACAATATCACGTAATGGCTTTACATCCATACCACACTTTCTACATTTAGTAAATAATACTCCCAATTCAGGATCCTGCATGGTAGCATGTATTGCTCCGTTTAGGTGTCCAATAATTTTGAGCTTGACTAAATCTTTTACCAAAGCAACATTCTTTTTTCTAATACTTCTTGTCGCACAAATACATTCTACTTGTGCTTTGACGGGTTTAGAGTTTATGTAGTTGATCAGTACAGCTATCATTGATCCCATCACAGCTTCAACAGTACCAACAACAATATCACCTTTTTCTGGAATTGATGTAGACTCGTGATTTGTTACATTAACTACACGCTCTTTTTTATCAATTTCGCTTTGACCAATAACAGTAGCTCTTACAATATGACCATCAGCACAAGCATTGTTTCCTGCCTCATATTCTTCCATTATAGCTATCTTGTCTCCCGGCAAAACTGAATTGGACATGTATAACTTCTCAAATTATAGCTATTATTTGTTTATAGCCAGTGTTTTATCTGAAAATAACTCTCAATGTTTTCTTTTCTTAATACTTTCATGAGGGCAATAGCCTGAGGGGTTGATAAAACAGGCTTGTCAAACTTGTTATCAGTTGAAATTCTTGGACATGCTACCTGAATAAAAGCATCAATATTTTTTAGATTTCTTAGCCTCTCATTTGTAATATCAGTTAATGCAATAAGATGAACAGTTTTGCCTTCGCTTTCCAATTCTTTTTTGAATTTAAGAGCAGTCAATTTAGAAAGCTGACCCTCTTTTAATCCAACTATCACACCAAAAGTTTCAGCATCAGCAGCTTTGTAAATCTCTAAAGTAGCTTTTTTCTGTAATTTTCTTGCAAAGTCAGTTATCTCTCGTATCTCATTAAAGTACGGATCTAAAATGTAAGTTGGCTTGTTTGTACCCAGCGCTACTCCAGCAGCATGAAAGTTTCTTTGTCCTAAAAAGACATTAGCATCTACGTCATCCATTGTTTCAGTTGCAGGATAGAATTCACAGCCAAAAACTTGTCCATCATTAAGTTGCCCTTTTCCTTTTCCAATTTTTACATTAACTCCTTTTTCTTCTAATGTCTTCTTGATTAGCTCGATTTGATTGAGGTGCTGACTATCTGTAATCAATGAAATAGTTTTTCCTCGAAGAAGCTCAACGCATTTTTCCGTTACTTTGTCAAAAGAAATATCATCAAAGGCATCAATCATTATGACATTTTTTTCAAATGTTTCCATACTGCTTGTATGGCCAATGTTGAATAGTATCTCAGCATTCAAGACTTTTGCACCATTAGAATTCAGATCACAGGTGCCCCAGGTAGTATCCGCAAGAAGATAGGCTGGAATTCCATATTTTTTACCAATTCTTAACGTAAGGTCTTGTACCTTAGGCAGTAAGCCATCAGGACCGTTTAAGGCAACAGAAACAGGCTTGCGCGCCTCAATAATATCAAAAATCTTTTCTTCATCAATAACTATCATTTGTATTCTACGAAGGCTTTTTTAATTTAAACCAATCTGGATTCAAAACTAAAAATGTATGAAAAGTACTAGGATATTATTGCAAAATGACACAATTCTTCATATTGGTATTGATGATACAGACTCACCTAAGGGAATGTGCACCACTTTTCTTTCCTATAAAATTGTAAAATTTCTTGAAAAGCAAGAGATTCAATTCATGGATTTTCCATCTTTGATTAGATTTAATCCTAACATCCCATGGAAGACACGAGGTAATGGTGCCGTTCGGTTAACCATCAAGACAAAAAATCCCAAAAAAATAAAAAATAAAATTACACAGCTTGTGGCAAGTTATTCTGATACAAAAAATGGCGCCAATCCTGGACTTGTATTTTACCAAAACAAAAAAATTCCTGTATCATTTCATAAATTTAGCAAGTTAGCACTTTGGAAATTAATCAGTAGAAAACAGGCTAAACAATTTGTTTCAGAAAACAACATAGAATCATTTTATCTTGGAAATGGTCAAGGGTTAGTTGGTGCCATCAGTGCAGTAGGTTACAAATTTTTTGATCATACATTTGAGCTATTATGTTATAGAAAAAAATCACAGTTCGGGAAAAAAAGAGACATTAGTAATGATAGTGTAAAGAAGATGCAATCTGCTACATTTCCTGAAACCTTTAGCAGTTATGACATTGAAAACGATAGAGTGCTAATCACCCCGCATGGACCAGACCCAGTATTTTATGGTATACGCGGTGAAACTATCAAGTCAGTTGTTAGGGCATCTACAATAGTGAATACAGATGAAAAATTAGATGGATATATGGTTTTCAAATCAAATCAAGGGACGGGAGACCATGTAAATAATGAACTTCAAATAGATGATCTTAAGCCATTCACTTCTGGTTTTTTAGTTGGAGAAGTTTGTAACAAACCTGTAACTGAGCAAGGAGGACACGTATTTTTTTCAATTCAAGTAAAAGATAGAAAAATTAGATGTGCTGTCTACAAGCCAACAAAAATTACCCAGATAGCACAAAATCTTATTCCTGGAGACAAAATTCATCTTGGTGGAGGAATTAGAAAAGCATCAAAAAAACATGGAAGAGTACTTAATGTTGAATTTTTACGTGTTTTACAACTCGCAAAAAATTATTTGTTGGTTAACCCAACTTGTAAAAAATGCAACAAAAAAATGAAATCAAAAGGCAACAAACAAGGATTTGAATGTGTTAAATGCGGTAACAGATCAGTTTCAAAATCTATTTTAGAAATTCCACGAAAAATACAATGTAAACTTTACCTTCCATCTGTATCTGCACATCGTCATCTAACGCGACCATATCAAAGAATTAAAAAAAGAAACAAGAATATTCAATTTAAGACTTCTATTCCATGGATGCATGTTTTCTAGGTTCCAACCAATAATTTTAAAAAATTTCACTTCGATTTCATTCTCAAACTTTGGAATTGAATAAAAGATGGATAATATTTAAGACTAGGCTATGTTTCAAAAATTTATGATCTTTCAAAAACGATCCTTACTGGTTCTAATTATGTTCTTTCCATTAATAGGATCAAGCATACTTGTTCCAAACTCTTCTGCTCAGAAA
>OFBI01000084.1_pt1 | contig 7465 bp, 9 predicted proteins | sample 1520551 | NCBI WGS metagenome assembly OFBI01 (sample SAMEA3696448, study PRJEB22514) | metagenome | biome: water; feature: marine; material: hydrothermal vent | place: Pacific Ocean | collected 2014-08-15 | depth 1539 m | reverse complement strand
ATTATTAACTAAACTTATCTGTTGCCTCTTGCATGGCTGCTTGCAAAGTGCCCATCTCAGCCATCTCAACAATAATATCGCCACCACCCATTAATTCAGAGTTGAAGTAGATCTGTGGAAACGTTGGCCAATCTTGAAAATTGGGTAAATTTTGCATCACCTCTTGATCGTCAAAAATGTTGACATAAGCAAACTCAACACCCGTTGAAGCTAATGTTTGCGCTGCTTTAGCAGAAAATCCACATTGTGGAAACTGAGGCGTTCCTTTCATATAAAGTACGATTGGTGCGCTGTCTACTTGAGCCTGAATTCTTGCCATTACGTCCATTGTATCACTCCTATTTTTGGTTCTTAATTCTAAATATCCGAGTATTTTACTCTTCTATTATTAATTACGCAATTATTCTATTACTTAATCGCTTGAGAAATTGTGTATTTTTGCCCTTGTTTAAGTTTTTTATAATTACCAAACACTGATTTAAAATTATCTTTAATAAAATGTCGCAAGCCATTAATAGTAACAAAGGTGATTTTTCCACCCGGCTTAAGTGCATCATACGCATCATAGAGAATAATACTGAGTTGCTCTCGACCTACTTTAGCAGGTACATTGGAAATTATTTGGTCAAAATAATTGTCTTTATTGACACTCAAAAATGCATCAGACAAATAGGCTTGTGCATTATCAATATGATTAAGTTTAGCATTGTTGTTTGATAACTCAACCGCAACAAAATCCTTATCCACCATGTGCACCTCACCCTGCGGGCAAGACTTTGCCACAGCCAGTCCTATTGGGCCATAACCACAACCCAAATCAAGGCATTTATCTTTTTTAGCAACCTCTAAATATTTCATTAACAGCAAAGTACCATCATCAATCGAGCGCGGACTAAACACACCCCATCGCGTTTTAAGGATTAAATCATGCCCTAATAATGTGGTTTGAATACTGAGATCTTTCTTTAGTTTAGGGATGTCTTGACGTGTAAACATAAGTAATTAATTTTGTTTTTTAAGGGATTTTTTCTTAGCTTTGGCTAAGATAATTTGACTGGCCTGATCACCAATATGTTCTTCACCACGCTCTTTAGCCAGCTGTACTTGGCGCTCTCTTTCACGATAACGGCTGACTTGGGTTTCGCTACGAGAGCCATGGCAACGCGGACAAGACACGCCTTTTTCATAATGAGAATGTTGTTTGTCTTCGGACGTAATCGGGTAACGACAAGCATGGCACTGGTCGTATTGACCTTGCTCTAAGTTGTGCTTAACGGCAACACGATCATCAAACACAAAGCACTCTCCTTCCCATAGACTCTGGTCTTCATCCACTTCTTCTAAGTATTTTAAAATACCCCCTTGTAGATGATAGACCGCATCAAACCCTTGAGTCTTTAGATAAGCTGTCGATTTTTCACAACGAATGCCGCCGGTACAGAACATCGCCACTTTCTTGCCACGATATTGTTCTAAGTTATTTTTAGTATATTCAGGAAACTCTCGAAAGGTCTCAGTGCTAGGATTGATAGCGCCTCTAAAACTGCCGATTTCATATTCATAATTATTACGAGTGTCAATCAATACTACGTCAGGATCACTAATGAGTGCGTTCCAATCCTGGGGATTGACATAAGTACCCACAGAAGACAAAGGATCGATGTGCTCAACGCCTAGCGTTACAATTTCTTTTTTAAGCTTGACCTTTAAGCGCTTAAATGGGGTAGTTTCACTGTGAGAAAATTTAATCTCTAAATTGTCAAACCGGCCATCATCTTGTAAAAATTGGATAACACCATCAATCGATGCTTTTGAACCTGAAATCGTACCATTTAAGCCCTCTAAAGCCAAAAGGATCGTGCCTTTAACCTCTAGCTCGACCATTAGCTCACGCAATGGGGTGCGAAACGTTTCAAAATCATCTAATCGTACAAATTGGTATAAGGCGCAAACAGTAAACATAAAAAAATTTGAATAAAAAACCACTATTTTACTGTATCGATATAATCAATGCCAATAATACACATAGGTCAAGCAAGTATAATAAGGGCTTTAATATTCGCTCTATACGTGCTAGACTCTATTCAATTTCCACAAGATATCAAACAACTGGATTTAGACCAACTACAATCCTTAGTGGATGAAATACGTGCGTTTTTAATTGAAAATATTCAAAAAACCGGTGGTCATCTAGCACCTAACCTTGGCACAGTTGAATTAACCGTTGCTATGCATTATGTTTTTGATACGCCTGATGACAGCTTTGTATTTGATGTGGGGCATCAGGCTTATACTCACAAGATACTCACAGGTCGAAAAGATAAAATGTCCACGCTCAGAAAAAAAGATGGCTTGAGTGGCTTTACCAAACGCAGTGAAAGTGAGCATGATGCGTTTGGTGCTGGGCATTCGTCCACTTCAATTAGTGCGGCACTGGGTATTGCCATCGGCAACAAGGTCAATCAAGTTAATCACAAATCCATCGCCGTTATTGGTGATGGCGCACTGACTGGTGGCATGTCGTTCGAAGCACTCAATCATGCTGGTGATTCAGATGCCGATTTACTCATTATTCTGAATGATAACGACATGAGTATTTCAAAAAATGTGGGTGCGATGAATAAGTATCTGACTAAGCTTATCTCTGGCAAGGTGTACTCCACCATGAAATCTAAATCCTTAGGTTTTTTAGAAAAAATGCCAATGATTCATGAGTTTGCCAGACGTTCTGAAGAGCACCTTAAAGGCATGGTATTGCCAAGCACCTTATTCGAAGAATTAGGCGTGGATTACTTTGGCCCTATTGATGGTCACGACCTACCCATGTTGGTTAAAACCTTGCAAAATCTAAAGCAACTCAAAATGCCAAGGCTACTACACATTATTACCAAAAAGGGTTATGGCTTAAAAACCGCAGAAAACGATCCTTGTAAATTCCACGGTATCGCCCCTGCTGAAAGTAACAGCTCTACATTACCAAGCTATAGTTCTGTTTTTGGCCAATGGTTACTCGATACTGCCACTAATGATTCAAAATTAATGGCCATTACCCCAGCTATGTGTACCGGCTCGGGCATGAGTGAATTCGAGGTCAAATTTCCTGACCAGTACTTTGATGTGGGTATCGCCGAACAGCATGCCGTTACTTTTGCAGGCGGTCTAGCCACTCAAGGCTTAAAGCCGGTAGTTTCAATTTACTCAACTTTTTTACAGCGAGGTTATGATCAACTGATTCATGATATTGCACTGCAAAATTTAAATGTGTTATTTGCTATCGATCGTGCTGGCTTGGTGGGAGCCGATGGAGCAACACACGCAGGTAGTTTTGATTTAAGCTTCTTAAGGTGCATCCCTAATTTAATCATTATGGCGCCCAGTAATTCTGTTGAAATGTATCAAATGCTAAATAGCGCTTATCAGCTTGATGGCCCGGTTTGTGTGCGTTACCCTCGAGGCACTTCTTTAATTAAAGATTACACTAGTGACAATACAATAGAAATTGGCAAAGCTAATGTTGCTAGAATTGGCAAAAAAATCGCAGTCTTTGCCTTTGGCACAACCCTCGATCAAGCGCTGATTGCAGGGGAAGAATTGGATGCAACCGTGGTTGATATGCGTTTTGTTAAACCTTTAGATGAGGATCTGATTTTAGAACTTTCTAAAACACACCAGCAGCTTATTACAATTGAAGATAATGCAATTACAGGCGGTGCTGGTAGCAGTGTTAGTGAGTTATTGCATGCACATAAAATCAACACGCCACTCACCTTGTTAGGGCTGCCAGATAGCTTTACTGAGCAAGGCTCACAAGAAGAGTTGTATGTTTTATACGGCTTAGATGCAAACGCTATTATTCGGGCTGCACAATCATGAAAAAAACACTTAAACGATTAAGTCCAAACCCAGAATCCTTAAAAAGTCATAAAAATCTAGGTTGGCTTTCAAAGCATTTACACGATGCAAGTCTGTGGAACTTTAACCGACGCTCCATTTCTAAAGCATTCGCAGTAGGTTTATTTTGTGCCTTTATTCCTGTGCCTTTTCAAATGATATTAGCAGCACCAGCTGCTGTTATTTTCTCAGCCAATTTGCCTTTATCAGTCGCTTTAGTGTGGATTACCAACCCAATCACTATGCCACCCATTTACTACGGATGTTACAAATTAGGTGCCTGGATACTAGATGTTGAAGTTCAACAAGACTTTGTTATGTCGCTAGAGTATGTTTGGGAAGTATTTGGGGTTATTTGGCAGCCTTTCTTGTTGGGCTGCATAGTTGTTTCTACTGTCAGTGCTTTTGTTGGTTATTGGGCAATCCAGTTAATTTATCGATTCAAAGCTTATAAAAGAATTAATCGCTGATTGATTGATTTTCTATCTGAGAACGTATTTGCGCTTCTAATTCGTCAACCAAACTGTCATTCTCAATTTTAGAATGCGTTTTACCATTGATATAAAGCAAGTTTGGACTGCCGCCTGTTAGACCGACAGAAACAGCTTTCGCCTCACCTGGACCATTAACCACACAACCAATCACGGCTACATCAATTGGGTCAACAATATCTTCAAGACGTGCTTCCAGCTCATTAACCACTGAAATCACATCAAACTTTTGGCGTGAACAAGACGGGCAAGCAATGAGATTAACGCCCTTCTGACGTAAATGCAGAGATTTTAAAATATCAAAACCTACTTTAACTTCATCCACCGGATCCGATGCCAATGACACGCGAATCGTGTCACCAATGCCTTCAGAGAGTAACAAGCCTAGACCAATAGAAGATTTCACCGCACCCGCTCTAAATGAGCCAGCTTCTGTGATACCCAAATGTAACGGGTTGTCAATCTGTGAAGCCAATTGTTTGTAGGCAAACACGGTCATGAATATTTCAGAGGCTTTGAGGGATATTTTAAAATTATCAAAATTAAGCTTATCTAAAATATCAATATGCCTAAAAGCTGATTCGACCATAGCCTCTGGCGTTGGCTCAGTGTATTTTTTTTGTAAATCTTTTTCTAATGAGCCGGCGTTAACGCCAATTCTGATAGGGATGTTATGATCTTTGGCTGATGCTACCACCTCTCGAACCCGATCTGCTCGACCAATATTTCCAGGATTAATACGTAAACAATCAGCACCATATTCTGCCACTTTAAGGGCGATTTTATAGTCAAAATGAATATCGGTAATCAGTGGGATACTGGCTTGTTTTTTAATTTCTTTAAAAGCCTCTGCAGCCTCCATGGTCGGTACTGAGACACGCACCAAGTCTGCACCAGCATCTGCGATCGATTGAATCTGCGCAAGTGTCGCTTCAACATCACAAGTATTTGTATTGGTCATGCTTTGTACAGAAATAGGTGCATCACCACCAATGGCAACATTACCTACAAAGATTTGCCTAGATTTTCTTCTACTAATGGTATGAGTGGGTTTCATGGATTTTCTCGATTATAGGTTTGCATCACTTCATCCAAGTTTTCTAACATTTGAGGTATTTTTTGTTTACTCTGAATAGGGGCAATAACAACAGGGATTATCTCTACAGCTTGTTCAATTTCAGGTTCGCTAATCACAATCAAGGTTGATTTAGGTTTTTGTAGACCTTGTTTATTGTCAAAATACACATAACTTACAATCATAACAAGCAGCAATGAGGCTACCCATAATTTAAAGTTAACTTTCCTTTTTTGTCTTGGGTAATAATCAATACCATCTATCATGTGTGTGTGCGTTTGGTTTTATCTACCACCTTTCCTGCCAATTGGCCGCAAGCCGCATCTACATCTTCGCCACGGGTTTTACGCGTCATTGTACGGATACCGTTATTAAATAAAACATCTTGAAAGGCTTCAATTGTAGCTGTTTTTGAAGTTTTATATTGGCTTTCTGGAAAGGGGTTAAAAGGAATTAAATTCACTTTAGCTGAAACACCTTTGAGTAATTTTGCCAATTGTTTGGCCTGACGAATACTATCATTGACTCCTTCTAACATCACATATTCAAACAAAATATGTCGCTCTTGAGTACCTGCGTTTAAGTATGTTTGACAGGCAGCCATTAATTCATCAATGGGGTATTTTTGATTAATTGGCACCAACTCATCGCGTAAAACATCATCAGCTGCATGTAAAGAGATTGCTAAACTTACAGGTGTAGTGTCTGCCATACGTAACAATGCTGGTACAACTCCTGAAGTTGATATGGTTACTTTACGCCGTGATAAACCAAATGCCCAATCATCCAAAAGCAGATCACAAGCATCGTAAACTGCTTTTTCGTTCAACAAAGGCTCGCCCATTCCCATAAACACCACATTAGAAACACGCTTACCTTTATTGCTTAAATATAACTGGGCAACCATGACTTGACCAATAATTTCAGCGGTTGTTAAATTACGGTTAAAACCTTGTGCGCCAGTTGAGCAAAAAGTACAAGCCAAAGCGCAACCAACCTGCGATGAAATGCAAAGTGTGCCTCGATCTTTTTCAGGGATGTAAACCGTTTCAATATGGTTATTTTGACCTAAATCAATAACCCATTTAATCACGCCATCGAGAGAGAAAATCTGCTTAGCAATATTCGGTAATTCTAAGGTTGCCACTTCACTCAATTTTTCCCTGAGACCTTTACTCAGATTTAACATCTGATTAAAATCTAACTGATCTTTATGGTAAACCCATTGCATAAATTGCTTAGTTCGATAAGGTTTTTCACCCAATTCAGCAAAGAAATTGTTTAGAGATTCTTGAGTAAGGTTAAGCAGATTAACAGTATCTTTCATAGGCAAAATAGCACAGACAGAGCCGTGCTATACTTTAAAATTTATCAGTAATATTTAGCGTGTTCTTGGGCAAACACCATCTTTACCAAAGAAATATTCAATCTCAATTGCAGCATTTTCAGCTGAATCAGAACCATGCACTGCATTTTCATCTAATGAGTCAGCAAAATCTGCACGAATAGTGCCAGCATCTGCCTCTTTTGGGTTGGTAGCACCCATAATTTCACGATGCTTAGCCACAGCATTTTCACCTTCTAACACTTGAACCATGACTGGGCCAGACATCATAAACTCAACCAATTCACCATAAAAAGGACGATCTTTGTGCACTGCATAGAAGCCACTCGCTAAATCAGTATCTAAATGTAGCATTTTTGCCGCTACAATTTTAAAACCAGCCTGTTCAAAACGAGAATAAATTTGGCCAATAACATTTTTTGCAACTGCGTCTGGCTTGATGATTGATAAGGTGCGTTCCATTCAATACTCACTATTTAACATTAAATAAAACGTTCATTTTACCAAATTTTAGGTATAAAAAAAGCACCCTAAGGTGCCTTTATCAAAAACAGTAACAATCTTAGCTGTTTACTGCTTCTTTTAATGCTTTACCTGCTTTAAATGCTGCTACTTTAGAAGCCTTAATCTGGATAGATGCACCTGTCTGTGGGTTACGACCTG
>OFBI01000081.1_pt1 | contig 7646 bp, 9 predicted proteins | sample 1520551 | NCBI WGS metagenome assembly OFBI01 (sample SAMEA3696448, study PRJEB22514) | metagenome | biome: water; feature: marine; material: hydrothermal vent | place: Pacific Ocean | collected 2014-08-15 | depth 1539 m | reverse complement strand
AGATGGTGGGATGGTGGTGGAAAAGGTGTATTTACCAAAATTATACAAAAATTTACACTTAATTGGTGAAAAATAAAATTAACAATCTCTAATTAGAACAGGAAAGGGTGTTTTACAGCCAACTTTTTTTATTTAGCAGGCTGACGGTATATGAGGTCAGTTAGTAACTATAACTCTCTATTGAAAATAAATAAATTAATCAGTAATTATCCTGCTATTAATATAAATATGCCCATACAAAATATGTATATGAAGGCACCCTAATCATAATTATGCCGCCAAACGAATGATGAGATACGACGCTCTTGGGTACAGGATGTCTTGGGTACAAGTTGTCTTGTTACCAGCGCTGCCTTCGTGAAATGCGCTACTGAGTCAAACAACGTTGATTAGCTTTTGTGTGTGTTCTGTATTCAAATACAAATAGTCCTTGTCATCAAAATAATGAAGAATTTTATATTAAAGTGGATTCTGGCATCAGAAGACTATTTATTAATTACACATTTTGAAATATTTTTCAGTTCATACTTTTTGGTCATAAATATATATTGTGATATAGAATCCGCAATTCCACCTCCCACAGCAACACTGAAGGTATTATTTTGACAAGTTCAGTTATTATGGTATTTTGTTTACTAAATTAATAAATTATAGTGTGATTTGCACAAGTGTGACACTATTTAGAGTTTGCAGGATGTTTCTCATGTATACTGTCCTCCACATAATCACCTAAATACACCTACATAGATAGCACCATTTATCGCGTGTAGATGAAACTTAATAACTTTCCCGCCAATTTATAAGGTGGGGTCCACTTGAGATTTTAAGCCTGCTGGTTCTATGCTAAGGAACCTGTTTGGTTCTCATGTCCCAAGTGATTTATTACTTTTAAAGGACGCCCAAAGCATGTAAATAAAAGAAATACTTAGCTCATGGCAGTATCCAGGTATTTAAAATCATGAATGGGTTAGATCGTCTTGATCTGGAGATATTCTTTCTCAAAGCTGTAGGACGATGTACCTCTCTGAAGCAACTGTTGCGGCTACTACCCTCAATATATTTAAAACTAGGCTTGATAAACAATGGCAGGCAATGAGATATGTGGCACTATACAGGCATAAAGAGCAGAATACCAGACAGGCTCAGCTTTATATTCCGTGTTTTGGTATGCAGTTAATATTTTATTTAGAGTAAATAAAGCACCAACAACTGGTAATTCAATTACTCATGACCCATGCCACTCCCTCTGTAAATCCCACACCGCATTTCATACTATTGCTATGGGTGACCTAGAAAACACATTATCGCCCAAACACCGTGATTTCAGCAGTGAAAATGAAAGCAACTTAAAACATAGAACAATTTTCTTTAAATAAAAGCATTCAATTACCAGGTCTTGAGCTGGCTGAAGACTTCTTATTCCCCTGGACCCCGATAAAGAAATTTGTCGCTTCATGTTTACATTTACAATTATAGCTGTGTTTGAAACTAGACATTTTCCCTTTGTGTACACACACTGCAGCTCTTACGTGGACACATTCACCAGACAAGATTAAAGGAATCAAGCAGTGCCATCCAGTATGTCGTAGGCCTACTGAAAATGGAGCCTCCCCCCTCATGGTGTGGATAGCCTTGGCTGCCATGAATATAAAACCACAACAGCTGATTGGCTGTTATGTGAGGTGAATTGGACAATCAAATTGACTTAATTAAAGTTCATTCATAAATTGATTCCAATGCTGAGAACACACCGTGAAGCAGCAGCGGTGATGACCTGGGAAAGATTGCCAGGTACATGGAAAATGAACAAATATCTCTGGCTTGGCAGACGACTGTCGGCTCATAAGGCTGCCACTGTCAGGTCACTGACCCGAGACCCGTCTGTTATCTGGAATGCTGCTTGCATACCTAAAAATACATCTGTGATATATCTCTTTGAATCTGTATTCTGGGAAATATCTGATGGAGTGGGGACACCAAGGGCTAATGATGGAGCATAACGATGTTCTCCTATAATATTTGGGTTAAAGGGATAAATCCCACATGCCTGAAATCCACTAATCAGGTTGGCTGGAGAAACACCTGCTTCCAGTGAAGATGTAAACAGTGCTGGCCATGACTGCTTGTCAATTTTATGGTCTGGATGTGCCACCATATACTCTGAACATTTAGCATTGTAATGCTTTTTCAGAGAACCAAACACAGTTTTGTCCAAAGGCTGCAAATCATGTGTTGTATGGGGAGGAAGTGAAAACACATGAATAGTTGCAGCCTTTGCAGCCTCTAACAAACCTAGGGACTCGTGGCTGCTGTGTCCATCTAAGATCAGTAACTGCGGGTGAGCTCTTCCACAATGTTTAAGGAAACAGTTTTGGAACCAGTGCTCTCCCAAGACATTTTCCATCAATGCTTTTGGTTGCCATGCCCAGACTGTATGAGGTGGAGAATTTTTAACAGCCCAAGAATTCAATGATTTCTACGTTTTTCCCTTAACAACAATCATGGGGGTAAACGAGCACCTATGGCATTCCCACATAGCCCTGGAACTACTTTTGCACCTTTTCTGGCGCACACCAAACTTGGCGTGTGTTGAAACTGAAATCCAGTTTCATCACAGTTCCATATACATATGGGAGGAGGAACTAATTACATAATTTACCTTAGCAAAATGATCCACTACAACAGCTGTGTTGATGGCACACAATCTCTGGGTCAAATTTACTATGATTGAGTTTTGAGGATGATATTGTTATTATTAAACTTATGACTACTTAATGGAGATTTATTACATATAAATTTTGTAATTATTATTTTTTATGTACAATACCGAAAGCAAACTTTTATTGAAGTGAGCATGCAGTGACTGGTTAATCCAATATTTTGTATCAGTAGGAAGTCCTACTGTGATGTATGCTACTTATAAACAATCATATGTTGTAGTGGCCGACTGCCATGAGTGTACACATCAGTCTATGTATCTTGAGAATAAATAGTTCTGTTGCACCGTTCTAAGATGACCATTATGCTTTTGTGTATGTGCACCTAAACATAACATTTGGCAATGATTAGTTGGGATTTGTCATCTTTTGTGTTGGAAATTCAGTTTGGTAAACTATCAGTGCAGTCATAGGAAATCAGTATTTACCAAGTTACGCAGTCTTTGTAACTTTATTTGTTAGATTTTGTCGGGCCGTGTCCAGATTTGGGCGAAATGTGACAACTTGTTGCCGCTGTGCATTTTGGGATATTTCCAGGAATTTCGTGAATAGGCCTACATGATGCCGGAACAAAAATCATATATCACAGATCACCGCTACCAATCAGACACTACGATTTGTAATTGTTTAATCAATTACCAGGGCTGCAGCTGCTCTAATAGGAAATACTGGAGAATTTAATTATGATAAGGAAGAGTGGAAAAACTATCAGAAGAGATTAGAAATATGGATGAACATCAATAAAATTGAGAACGACAATAAAGTGAATGTTTTCTTAGCATAATTGGTGCTAGTGCATTTGAATTGCTCGTGTCATTGGTAACTCCTTATGATGTAGCAGGAAAGTCTTACAGTGATCTGACTAAGCTATTAGAGGATTACTACAAACCTAAGCACAGTGTTGTTGGTGAAAGATACACCTTCGGTTCACGTAACCAGCAAGAAAATGAAAGCATTACAGACTTTATTTTAGCTCTAAAGAAACTCAGTATAAACTTTGAGTTTGGTGATTCACTAAAGAACACTCTGAGGGACAGACTTCTTATTGGTGTACGGAGTCCAGCAATAAAGACTAGATTGTTCTCTTTAACAACAACAACAGACCTGACTTGGGATAAAGCTTGTTCTGAAGCTCAGGCAATGGAACTAGCGCACAATGAGACGAAGTCGTGTCAATCTACACTAGTTGTTACACAGAATGTAAATAGGATAACCAAAATGTGGAGTGACTCACCGAAGTCAAAGCAAAATAAATGGAGTGACTCACAGAAGTCAAGACAAAAGAATGCTAACAAACAGCGTAAAACATGTTATCGCTGTAATGGTCAGCATAATCCAGACAGTTGTTATGCCAAGACATGGTCATGTCATAAATGTTCAAAAATTGGACATATTCTTAAAGCATGTAAATCATCACGATATCAGAGGTACAGCAGTAACACTCATCAGGTTGGTGATAGTGTAAATACAGTTCAATGACTTAGTTATAAGTCAACCAACCCTGACACAGTACTGCTATATACCATGTACAGTACAGAAACCCAAGGTAAATCAGTAGAAATTAAGGTTCCAGTCGAAATTGAAGGGACAAAGATAACGTTCATAGTGGACACACGTGCTGCATGATCTATCATTTCTGAATCGCTGTATCATAATCATCTATCACATCTTGCTCTGCAAACACCAGAATCGGTTCTTACTGGTTACTTAGCAGATCATACACCGATGTTAGGCGAAGTAATTACTCACCTCCGGTACCAGAACCAGTCATTCAAGTTACCGTTATTGATTGCCAGAGGTAAAAACAGAGCCCCATTGTTAGGTCGTGATTGGATGAAGTTTATTCACCTGGACTGGAAGAGTATTTTTCAACTCATGCCACAGATGCGTGCACAGAAGATAAATGAAATTATAGCAGCACACCCATCAGTGTTTAAAGAGGGTATTGGTACCATTAAGCACTTCACAGCCGACATCATGCTGAAACCACATTTAAGCCCAATCTTTCACAAACCTAGATCGGTGCCTTATGCACTCAAGGAAAAAGTGGAGCAAGAATTGTGTCGACTTGAGAATAATGGTGTCATTGTGAAGGTGGAAAGAAGCAAGTGGGCAGCCCCGATTGTGGTTGTGCCAAAGGCAAATGGATCAATCAGAATCTATGGAGATTATAAAGTCACCTTAAATAAAGTTGTGGAGGATACAAGCTATCCGTTACCAACAGCTGAGGAGGTAAGGTGTTTACTAAGCTTGATTTTTCAAATGCTTATCAACAGCTAGAGTTATCTGAGGAATCAAAGGAATACACTGTGAACACCCATAAAGGACTTTTCCAGTACCAGCGCCTCGCATATGGCATATTGACAGCACCGTCGATCTTTCAGAATGTTATGGATCAAGTACTTAGTGGATTGGATCATGTTACGTGCTATCTTGATGATACCTTGATTGCATCATCTAATCAGGAGAAACATGAAACAATTATTGAAGAAGTCTTACAGAGGCTAGAGTGTCATAACATTCTTCCAAATGTAGCTTCATGGAAGCTAGTGTCGAGTACTTAGGCCATAAAGTAGATGCAGATGGACTGCATCCCACAAAGGAGAAAGTAGCATCTATTTTGGTATCCAACAAACCTAACAATGTGGAGGAACTTTGTATATTCCTGGGTTTAGTAAACTATTATGACAAGTGTATGCCTAACCTGTCTACTAAGTTAGCCCTTGTGTATTTCTTGTTAGGAAAGAATGTTTAATGGAAGTGGACGTCTGAGTGTGAGAAGACTGTAAGAAATGTCTGACAAGTGACAGTCTGCTTGTACATTATGATGTAAAAAAGCCATTGCATCTAGCATGTGATGTATCCCCTTATGGAGTTGGATGTGTAATTTCGCACACCATGCCAAATGTTGATGAATGACCTATAGCCTTTGCATCACGTACATTAACACCTGCAGAGAAAAACTATGCCCAGATAGAGCGTGAAGCTATAGGAATCATCTATGGTGTTCAAAAGTTACATAAATACTTGTATGGAAGGAAATTTAATCTAATAACGGATCACAAACCTCTCACTACCATATTTGGTCCTAAAACGGGTATACCAGCATTATCAGCTCTGAAGTTACAGGTATGGGCATTGATACTGATGGCCTATCAATACTCTATAATGTATAGGAGATCGGAAGATCACACAAACGCTGATGTGTTATCGCGTTTCCCAGTTGCAGGGTCTACTTTAGCCACAGAGTTACGGGTGAATTATTTTACCTATACCAACGATTTACCTACTACTGCTCAACAGATCAGTGTAGAAACACAGAAAGATAGAGTGCTCTCACATGTGTTAAACCATGATGAATTGGAGCCCTACTTTCATAGAAAAGATGAGTTGTCCATAGACCAAGGATGTATACTTTGGGAGTTAAGAGATGTGATTCCAACTAAATACAGACCACACCTGCTAAATGACTTACATGAGGAACATCAAGGCATTCTTGACATGAATGGTTTGGCTCGAAGTTATCTATGGTATCCGGGTATAGACAGTGACATTTGCTGACAGTTGACAGTTGCAAAATTTGCCTATCGTATCGCAAAACACCGCCAACTGGACCGTTAATACCATGGTTAGAGGTATTCCCCACTGCAAGTACTACCTCTCAGAGAGTCATCAAGATTCTTCGCAACTTGTTTGCATCTTTCGGCACTCCCCATGAGGTAGTGTCTGATAACGGACCACAGTTTGCAAGCCGAGAGTTTGCCCAGTTCTTGAAGCTAAATGGTATCAATCAAAAATTGACACCACCATACCATCCAGCCAGTAACGGTTGTATTGAACGTTGTATTCAGACATTGAAACAAGGACTAAGGAAGTCTCCATCCATGTATCGAAGCCAGCCGTTAGCTAATTTCCTGTTGATGTATAGAATAACTCCACATAGCAGCAGAGACAGGTTCTGATAAAACCTGACTTGTGCAGTAAGATAGTAAATAAACAGTCAGCAGATGTACCCACTAAGTTTAGACAATTTGAGTGCAGTGATAGAGTTCGAGTCCGAAGCCATCGAAATTGAGAGGCAAAGTGAATGTCAGGAACAATGGTGAAACGATTAGGTCCACTTAGGTATCTTGTTCGTGTAGGCCAGGATGTACGCCATATTCATGTTGATCATCTATTAAGATCAGGTGAGACTATTTCAGATCACCAGCCAGAATATATACCTAGACAGGTGATACCCACCACTGCACCACCCAACCAAATACCAGTAACACTACCTGGTGGTGTACCGCCTAATGTAAATCCAGTTGTAAGCCCAGTACAATCAGATCAGAGTTCAGATTCGCCGAATACCAGTGTTACCCAGGACAATAACACACCACCAACTCCCACAGATAAACCACCCGATACACTAACTACTCTGAGACACTATCCGTTAAGAGACCAAAAGTCCAAGATATTTGATCTATAATTTCTCAGACATTTTGTTGTGCATGTCTACAGGTTATCTTATGTTAGATTACTTTTACAATAGTTAGCATAGTCTTGACAAAAGAAAATAATTATTAGTCTAGTTATAAGTATCAGTTTTTGTATAATGCAAAATTAATGTTTAATTAACTTTTACATTAAGTGTGGAGAGTGTAATGTATGCTACTTATAAACAATCATATGTTGTAGTGGCTGACTGCCATGAGTGTACACATCAGTCTATGTATCTTGAGAATAAACAGCTCTGTTACACCGTTCTAAGATGACCATTGTGCTTTTGTGTATGTGCACCTAAAGATAACACCTACCTACTGTAAGCCAAGGTGATAGCCATCTGCCAGCTTAGCCACAACCTTTAGTATATGCTGTACTGTACGAGCATTGATTTTCAGTGTCTGCTCTTGGATGAAGTCCTGAATGGACAACAGACATCAATAT
>OFBI01000080.1_pt1 | contig 7658 bp, 7 predicted proteins | sample 1520551 | NCBI WGS metagenome assembly OFBI01 (sample SAMEA3696448, study PRJEB22514) | metagenome | biome: water; feature: marine; material: hydrothermal vent | place: Pacific Ocean | collected 2014-08-15 | depth 1539 m | reverse complement strand
CTCGCCTAGGAACTTCTTGGTAGAGATCGGGTTAAAGCAGACTATCAGGGCATCAAGCTTCTCCTTGGGATCTATTTTTTCTAGTTTGCCAACACCAGGTGCGCCAGATTTGGTACGAATCTCGAATCCACCATGATATGATGCCAAGACATCACCAAGACCAGTCTTACATCTTATTTCAGCCAAGTGAGCGATCTGTGCTGCCTCAGTTTTTGAGTAGCCTGTATCTAGTGCTTGATTCAGTGCAAGTGACAATGATAGTGCAACGGCTGCGCTACAGCCAAGCCCATATCCTACGGGCACATCCAGCTCGTGAATCACATCAACAAAATAATCATCATTGTCGGCAAGAAACTCGTTCAGTACATATTCAGAAACTCTGACATCGCCAGTCTTGAATCCCTTGATTTGGATATGGAATTTTGCAGTATTGCTAGGATTCCTAGAACTTAGAATGACTGTTGTCTTTACTCCCTTTTGAATTGAAAATCCAGCACCCAATGAACCAATACGGTTTGGATCATTTCCCTCAAGCTCCGCCTTGAAGAAGCCTGTAATGTGGGCTGGACAAAATGCGCTTGCCATCATGGATCGATTTAAACTAAAGTAAAAATATAAAAATATGGCTTATACTAATTAAACTAGTTTAAATTGTCTAAATTTACGCGACGCCTGCAGAAGATTGGTAGCAGTATGTTGGTCTCACTTCCAAAGCAGTGGGTAGATGACCATAATCTGGTCAAGAGCTCACAGGTCCAGATTGAGACTTTAGAAAACAGCCTCTCAATCACAGTAGGCGAGGGTAGGAAATTGTCTAAGGAAATTGAGATAGAATATCCGCTTCCAAACGAGGAAAACATAGCGGCTAACATTACTGGCGCATATCTGCTTGGATATGATATCATCAACATTAAAGGCAAATCTACAATCTCGGTCAAAGACAGAGAGATCATACGTGAGTCAATGAGAAGACTGGTTGGCATGGAAATTCTAGACGAAGATGCTTCAAACATTAACGGTCAGTTTCTACTTGATGAGACGTCGCTCAACCCGAAAAAAATTTTTAAAAGAATGAGCTCAATCGCACTTGGCATGTTTGATGAAACACTATCCACCCTAACAACAGGTGATAGCACAAACCTTCAAACAATTCCAAACCGTGACGATGAGATAAACAGACAGTATTTCCTCCTAGTTCGCTTCATCAGAAGTACGATGGTTGACAGAAGACTAGCGGGAATTTTTAATCTGGAAAATATAGACATTCTCGATTATAGGATAGCTGGGAACATTCTTGAGACTGCTGGCGATACTATTGTTGATCTGTCAAAATCCATAACGGACACTTCCCTATCAGGTACTGATCAGAAGAAGATATACGAAATTGCAAAAGACATTGAGAATATTCAAAAAAAGGCAATTGACGCATTTATCACAAATAATCGTTCTCTGGCAATAGAGGCCATAAAATTACATGGACAGCATCAGGAAAAAGTCTCTAAAATTCGCTCGTCACTTGAGCATAAAAAACAAACACCAATCGCGTTTTTGGACCTAATTTACATATTTGAAAAAATTGCACAGTCCTGGTCAGACATATCTGATCTGGTCCAGCCAACTTATCGGAAATAAATTACAGCAGTTTTTTCTTTGCTGCATATACCATTACAGCACAGATAGTTTTAGAATCGATTATTTTCCCAGTTTTGATCATGCCAATCAGTTTCTTAATATCCATTTTTACTACTGTGATAAACTCATCATTATCCAACTCTAACTCAAATTTCTTTTTTAGACCAGACGCAACAAAAATGTGAATTTCCTCTTTGTTATAACCAATTGAGGGAAAATAGGAAATCAGTTTAGTCATTTTTTTCGCTTCATATCCAGTTTCTTCAATTATCTCACGATATGCACAATTGATTGGTTTTTCACGTTTTTCAAGTGTGCCTGCAGGGATTTCCAGAATATAGCCATGCGGAAATCTATGCTGTTTTACTAAAATGACTTTACCATTTTCATCAAATGCCAAAATTGCAGCAGCACCTGGATGCTGAATTAATTCACGGCGAACCTTTCGTCCTTCTACTGTCAGATTGTAAACATCAATGCTGACTGGTTTTCCTTTGTATACCGTCTTTTTTTTCATTGATGATTGCTTACAAATTATCTATTAATTTGTTTGATGGGTACATGAAGCCTCTCTGATCTTGATGCATTTTTGATCGAGTTGCTTATCCAGTTTGTTGGCATCGTTATCTTTTTTGGGAAAAAGACTTCTGTAAAGGCAACTCCGTCAATCTCCTTGATCTTGTGGCGCATTACGTCTGCATTGTAGATATTGTCACTGTACATGAATAAAACCAACAATTCCTTGGCAGTAACGGGAACCTGCCAGAAATAGTCACCAAAGCTGGTCTCTATCTCATCTTTTATTTTTTTAATATCACTTTGCACCATAGCAATGAGTGCAAACGCAATGAACTTTTCCAGTTTCTTTGGATCATAAATTATGGTAAATTGAACAGCTGGATTTGTCTCAAATTTTTCAATGGTTCTTGTAACGGTTTTTGTCGACAGTTTTGTAGATTTGGCAATAACATCAATTTTTTCTTTTGGGTTTTTCAACAGCTGTTCAAGAATCTTAAAGTCAGTTTTAGTTAGATCCACCCTAAATTCAGATTCCTTTGCATCCATGGTTAGAATGATCCTAGCATTACTAATGAGATTTTTCACCAACTCTGTCTTTTGCTCCATGTCCTTTTCAACAACAATCGCACAGGCTGTTATGTCACCAAGACATGGTACAACAAAAAATGGCTCCCCAACAAGTTTCAGTTTTTTTACTATACTAGCTTCATCATCACTCGGCACGGTCATGTAGATTACGCCATATCCCAAAGATGCCGGTTCTACTTTCATAGTAAAGTTTTGAATAACTCCTGACCTTACCATTTTAGACACTCGTGATTTTACAGAAACACCTGACAAACCAACTTTTTTGCCAATTTGCCTGTCTGGCGTTCTACAGTCAATAGTTAAAATTGCAAGAATTTTCATATCATAATTGTCTAATTTGTTAAGTTTCAATGTAAGTATATTATAATTAGTGGTTATTATAGTTAATTATGTCTTATATGTTAGCACTATAACATAAATCCTTTATATTATAGACATTAAGATCTTGCACATGGATTACCGCTTGCATCTGGCAAAGAGAATGCTGGTAAACAAAAAGGGAAGTTTGATTGGGGCTGTGCTGGCTGTATCAATTGGAATTTTAGTAATTAATGTAAATTTTGTAATTTTTCAGGGAATCTATGATGCCATAGTCCGTGATATGTCTGAATATCGTTTTGGAGACATTTACGTTTATGACGAAGAGAAATCTACAATTGAAAAATCAGACATTGTTTTAATTAATTGGTTTGAACGAATTCCGGGCGTTGAGGCAGCAACGCCAAGGTTAGAAGCATCTGCTACTGCAGAAACTAGAATTTTAGGACAGCAACATGAGAAGTTTAACGTACCTGTTCTTGGTGTTGATCCCATTTCTGACATTAGGACATCAACTATCCACGAAACGGTAGGTGATGGGCAATATGTCTATGCTCGCAATTCAATTGTTGTTGGAGAATCAGTTGCATCTGATCTTGGAGGTTGTTCCCAAGGCGGTTCTTTCATGTCTCGCGGAGCTGAAACTGATCCAACAGTAACCGGAGATGTCGTCATGGCTGATTGCCAACCAGTCCGGGTTGGTGATAGTGTAAAACTTACTATAACAGATCAATGGGGCATTGACCAAAAAAAGCGATTTGTTGTAACTGGCATTTCTGGAACTGCAGGTGGGCAGGGATTTGACAGAAGTGTCATCATTCACATAGACACTTTGCGTGATATGTTGGATAGATCAGGTGAATCAAGATCAATTATGGTTAGATTACAAGAATCAGTAAGCCCCTATGACGCAAAACAAATTAAAAACCAATTCTTACGGGCATTTCCAAATGACAACCTAAGGGCTGAAACTATTGAAGAATCTGCGGAATCAACTCTTTCAGGATTCAAATCCGGAATTGCCATGATTAATTTAATCGGCTATTTCGGAATGGGGTCATCCGCCTTTGCCATCCTTACCATACAAATGATGTTAGTAAACAGCAAAACAAGGGAAATTGGCATTATGCGAGCAATTGGTGCCAGACGCAAAGACATTTTGATTATTTTCATCATGCAGGGAATGATTATTGGTGCAATGGGTGCTGGTGCAGGCACTGCAATGGGACTGGGTTATACTACATATGCCAAAATAACAAATATGGAGTTTCAGGGCAGTTTGGCACTAGAGGTTAACTATAACTGGCAAAAAATTGGTGAGACAGCTTTCCTTGCATTCATTCTGGCCATGATTGCGTCAATATATCCCTCGTATCGTGCTACGAAAAAACAACCAGTGGAGGCGATGAGATCTGTCTGATATTGCATTACAACTAGAAAATTTGTCCAAGATCTACGGGGAAGCAGAAACCGAGGTTAGAGCACTTGATAACGTTTCATTTTCTGTAAAAAAGGGCGAATTTGTATTGGTTATAGGAAGCTCTGGTTCCGGAAAATCTACCTTACTAAACATGATTGGATTATTGGATAGACCAACAGAAGGCAGAGTTCTGGTAGATGGATTTGACACAAGTGATTTGACTGATAACGAGATCTCTGCATTTAGAAATAAAAAACTAGGCTTTGTTTTCCAGTTTGCCAATCTTCTGGCTGATCTTACGGTATTAGAAAATGTCCTTCTTCCCAGCCAAATACAGTTCGATTCTACAACCAATAACAGGGCAAAGGAGATTCTTGAAAAAGTTGGCTTGAAAGATCAATTATTCAAAAGGGCAAACAAAATTTCTGGCGGTCAGGCTCAGAGGGCTGCCATTGCGCGCGGACTAGTCAACAATCCAACAATAGTTTTAGCAGACGAACCTACGGGAAACTTGGACTCGGTTACTGCAAAAAATGTCATAGAAGTAATGAAGAAGATGGCAAAGGATCTGGGGCAGACCTTCATCGTTGTAACTCACGAGAGAGCACAGTTTGGAGACGTTGATCGAATTATTACAATTAAGGACGGTCGTGCATTTGAGGGAGAACACTCCCCAGAGCTGGAGGTTGTTGCATAATGGATCTCACAAAACTTGTTTTTTTGCTAGTGCTAATTTGTAGCATTCCAGTCTTTCATGCATATGGACAATTGGATGACAAGCCTCCGCAAGGAATTTTGCGATCAGGTATAGTTGGAGTAAAATTGCTTGATGCTTACTTTGGAACTTCAACGGAAAAGATGGAAGTTGGACCAGGTGACAAAAACGTTCCATTTACAGTAGAATTTGCTAACATATCAACAACCGATATAGTTGGCATTAAGGGAAAGCTGTCCGTACCTACATACTTCCATTCGCCACAGGGAATAAACTATCCAATTCTTGCGGATAGTAACGCAAAAGCAACGCTAGGAAGCAATTTTCATCTTACATTTTATCTAGACATATCTGACGGTGCATTAATCAAAACTTATCCCGGCTCTGTAGAAATAGACTATTCAAGATTAAAATCATCTGGGGTAAGAGTGAACTCATTTCAGTTTACTTTTACTTTACCAGGAGAAAGCATTCTAAATCTCAAATCTCTCACTCCTGTGATAACCTCAATCACAAATAATGACGTAACTTTAGAAATTTCGAACTCTGGCTCCGCCACGTTATCAAATGTTAACATAGTATTACAAAACACAGACACATCAATTTCTTCTGCAAGCACATCTACTACAAATGTCGAGAAAGTAATTTTTGATCAAAATCACTGGAAAATAGGAAACATTGATCCAAACTCTGCGAAGACATTTTCATTTAATGTGTTTGTTCCAGAAAGTTTGAAAAACGAGCCACTGCGTATTCCCATGAAGATAACTTATTCCAATGCACATGGAGATAAACAATCGCTGACAAGAGTTGCAGACCTTTACATTAACGGTTTGATCAAACCGTCGATTTATGGGGTGAAGGTAGTCGAACTGTCAGGAAAGAAGACGATAATTGGTGAAATACTAAACGAGGGAAATGCTGATGGTTTGTTTGGATTTGTCAAATTACTGCCACGAGGTGATTCTAACATCAGAGAGTCTTCCCAGTACATCGACGAAATAGAGCCTGATTCACCGATTCCATTTAACATGCCAATAGAATCTAACGGCTTGCTTAGTTTTGGAGAACATGACATTAGGATCATAGTTTCATACAAGGATGCAGTTCGTGATGAACATACCATTACGTATGATACTACCATCACAATCAATCCATTTGCAGACAACACGGATTACGGCTCTATAATAGGCGGGTTAATTTTTCTAGCATTTGTAATTGTAATTGGTTACAAACTATACAGTAAAGGCAAGATTCCATTTATCAAAAAGGGAAAAATTCCATACGTTAGTAAAAAGACAGAATCTTAGGCATGCATGACACATTCTTTATGCGTACTAGGCTGAGTATTTGTTAGCTGAAATGTTTTTTAGTATGTGTTTAAGAGGTACCATGGAAAAGAGACAGTCAGATTAAGATTATCTTGATTGACTTATCTCTTTCTCCGCTTTCTATTAACATTAATTTCCAAAATGACATAGATCGCCCAGCTAATAATATAAGCAATTACAGAAATACTCGATCATCAAAATGAAAGAAATTGAAGTCCCAAAGCATCTAAGACAATTCATGTTGGAAGGAGCACAAGAGACCAAGCTCGGCGACAAAAAGGGTGCAAAAAAACAATATCGTTATGGAAACTTGCACATACGTGAATATGATGACAAGTATACTGTCCACATGGACAAGTACGACCCAAGAAGTGATCCAATACGTCATTTGGTTTGGGATGCTCCAGAAGTACTAATTGGATTGGCTGGCGCAATTATTGGAGGCAGTAAGGTTGGATCTTATCTTTATAACAAAAACAAAAGTACAAAGCAATTATCAATCTTTTCTGGCTTGATTGCTTCTTTGGTGACAGGTTATGCATCATACGTTGTTTCAAAAAAACTAAAGGAGTGAGACCTTGGTACTTGTAAGAACAATTCATGTGTTCATCAAACTGATTCCGGCAATACTAGCTCTAAGAAAGGACCGCATTCTTTGGATCTCGCAGGAAGGAAAAGACATTGATGAAAAAAGATTTAGAAGAAACGCGCAAAGACTTCTAAATACATGCATCTCACTTGGTCCTGTCTTTATCAAGTTTGGATAGTGGCTCTCATCGCGTGCAGACATCTTACCACAGCCATATCTAGAAGAATTATCTAAATTACAAGATAGCGTACCGGCTGTTTCATTTGAGAAAGTAAGACCAATAATTGAGAAAGACATTGGTAAGATTGAAGAAAAGTTTGATGAGCTGGATCAAAACTCGCTGTCTGGAGCATCACTTGGTCAAGTACATCTAGCAATAAAGAACGGACAACAAGTAATAGTCAAGGTAAAGCGACCAGGAATTGAAAAACAAGTAGAAAAAGATCTCAAGGTTCTGATGAAGATAATTCCTTTTGTAATGAAGTTCGTTGACCCAAACTTAAGATTCTCAATCATTCCTATAATGAAGCAGTTTGGTGAGTCGAT
>OFBI01000077.1_pt1 | contig 7773 bp, 8 predicted proteins | sample 1520551 | NCBI WGS metagenome assembly OFBI01 (sample SAMEA3696448, study PRJEB22514) | metagenome | biome: water; feature: marine; material: hydrothermal vent | place: Pacific Ocean | collected 2014-08-15 | depth 1539 m | reverse complement strand
AACCATAGTAGGATCAAATTCTTTGCTTTGTGGTAAGGAATAGAATCGAATGAATGCCTCAAATAATCTAAATCTTGGTGGATTACTCATCAATGTTGGTGCTTTTTCTTCTTCCTTAGTTTCTAGTTCATAGATTGTCGTGCCGTCTGTAAATTTTTCTAAGGTAGACTTGACTTGACCGAGTTTTGGTTTTGGAACCCAAGCTTCCGTTGCAAACGCATCCTTGGTTACGCCAAGATTGGAAATTACTTCTAGTTTTTTGTTTTCTATCTGTAATTGCTCTTCAACTTCAACTAAATTGGCGTAGTGTTTTTCTGAAATTTTGTTTAGTTCATCATTGATCTGTTTAAGCCTTTGATTCTTTGTTTGTAAATTGCTTTTTTGGTTTGTGATGATTTCATTCGGTTTTCCGTTTAGGTTTGGTACTGCCTCTATCTTGACATTGTGTGTTTGGATGATATTAGCAAACTCGTCAGATGAAATAGTAGGAAACACTACTAGGATTAGATGTGTTAGTTCTTTTTCTGCCTTAGTGTAAAGCATAATGTCATTGGGGTGTGCATTAACAGCTTTCTTGAATTCCTCAAACTTATCAGATGTAATTCTTCCAAAATAGGAGGTTGCAGATGAAAGTCGAAGAATCTTCAGGTCTTCTGGAAAGAAGCTAAACTCTTCAACAAGTTTTAGGTTGTTCTCAATATCCTTGATTTCAGTTAGAAGTGCTTCCTTTTCCTTCTCAATGCTTGCAACCTGCTCGTCAACATCAATGGAATTGGCAGTTTGTAATAGGTCGTCAATAGAATCAAAGCGCTTTGTAACGGTTACCGGTATACTAGGAAGCACAGTCATTAATGCCTTCACTCGCAACAGTTGATCTGAGACCTGCCTTGTTAGCTCGTTGTCACGCTCATTTTTTACAATGGCTAAAACATCTTTTGATAGTGGTTCCAATTGCAAAATTTCCATGTCATGCAAAATAGAGACTGTAGTTTGCTGGTTTTTTCGTAGACCCATAATAGCTATCTTAGCCATTTTAACAGGCTTGAACACTTCTACTCTACTCCTTTTAGTAAAATGTTGATAATGTCTTGCGCGTTTTGTGATGTGATTTGCGATGCAACGTCTTTAGATTTCGTCTTTGCTTCTTCAATTGTCTTTTGGGTTTCAGCATCGGCTTTTTTTGTAGCATCGGCTACACTTGAATCAACTAGTTTTTCACCCTCAGCCTTTGCAGTAGCAATTACTTTTTCTAATTCCGAATCTAACTGAATGATTTGATCCTCAATCTTACTTTTGTAACTGTCAATCTCGTTTTGAGCTTCTTCCTCTACTTGTTTTATCTTCTTGAGTGAGCTGATGTATTGATCTTGTGACGTCGACATATTATGCACCCAAAAACTCCTTGCTCAAATATAATATGACAGCAATGGCGATGAAGATGTTTCCCATCATCATTGCACGTTTAATATAGTAAAATTTTTTTTGCTGGGAGTTTTTAAAATCAATTTGCAATTACTGTTGCCTCCACCTTTTTCTTTTCTCTTTCTTCCATCTTTCGTTTTACAGTCTTTAACATGGCAAACGTATCTCGCTCCATCTCTTCAAGCCTAAACGTAATGAACTTAACAGCGGATTCTAGTCTTGGAATGAAGACGTTTTCGATTGCGTTAGCCTTTCGTTTTGTCTTATCAATCTCATAGAGTAATTTTCGTAGTGTTGTCTCTTTTTCTGCTACATCTAGGACAATTTTATGCACTTCTTGGAATGCCTTCATTGCTTCACTGATGGAAACTGGAATCTCTAACAAATAGTCGGTAAGTGATTCTTCCCTTCTTCCACCTTCAAGTCTTGGAATCTTTACGCCCATAACGTTCTTTGGTGTAATCAATAATTTTTTTAATTGAGGAATTTTCATTGCCTCGTTTTCAAGTCTCATTTCGCCATCAATCATCTCCGCCATCCTTATGCTTTGGTAACCCTTGATCAGTTCGGCATTTAGCTCTCCCCGCAATCTGGATGATGCCTTGCTAATACTGAAAAATTCTAGAATCAAAGCTTGACGTTTTAGTTTTAACAGCTTGAGTCCCTTTTTTGCAATCTTGATTCGTTTTTTTGTACGCAAGTATTCGAGGCGAGTTGGACGGATGTCAGTGTTGGATGGCATTCAAATCACCTATTCAGATTTGTTTGTGCCACCGGTACTAGTCTTCTTTGCATATTTAGCAATAAATTCTGGTTTGATACGGGTAAGTTCAGTCTCTGAAAGCCCTGCTAATAGATCCCAACCAAGTGAAAGTGTCTGCTCAATGGAACGGTTCTCGTTAGGTCCCTGATGAACAAATTTTTTCTCAAAGTCGTTTGCAACAATAAGGAATTTTCTATCAAGATCACTTAGTGCACCTTCACCTACAATGGCAGCAAGTGCTCTTGCATCTTTACCTTGAGCATAAGCAGCATAAAGTTGGTCCGCAAGTTGTCTGTGATCTTCTCTTGTTCTTCCTTCACCAATTCCTTGGTTCATTAAACGTGACAAACTTGTTAGAACGTCAACGGGTGGTTGGATGTTTGCTCTGTGTAATTCTCTATTCATTACAATCTGACCCTCAGTAATGTAACCAGTAAGATCAGGGATTGGATGTGTGATGTCGTCAGCAGGCATTGTAAGAATTGGTAGTTGTGTTACTGAACCTTTCCTTCCCTTGATTTTTCCTGCACGCTCATAAATTGAAGCCAAGTCTGTATACAGATAACCTGGATAACCTCTTCTTCCTGGAACTTCTTCACGTGCTGCAGAAATTTCTCTTAATGCTTCACAATAGTTTGTCATATCTGTTAAAATGACCAAGACGTGTTGTTCGCGTTCATATGCAAGGAATTCTGCGGTGGTTAGTGCAAGTCTAGGAGTAAGTATACGTTCCATTGAAGGATCAGAAGATAAGTTAAGGAAAAGTGCAGTTCTTTCAAGTGAACCACTCTCTTCGAATTGCTTAATGAAAAAGTTTGCCTCCTCACTTGTAATTCCAATTGCTGCAAAGACAACAGAAAAGTTTTCTTCCGTGCCAAGGACTTGTGCCTGTCTTGCAATTTGTGATGCAAGTTGATTATGTGGTAGGCCGGATGCTGAGAAGATTGGTAATTTTTGACCCCTTACCAGTGTGTTCATTCCATCAATGTTTGACATTCCCGTTTGAATGAATTCCGATGGTTCTTCTCTGGAATATGGATTAATGCTGGAACCTACTAGATCAAATTTTTCTTTTGATACAATCTTTGGTCCATTATCTTTTGGGTTTCCCAGTCCATCAAATACTCTTCCGAGCATTTCATCAGATACTGATAATGTTGCTGTTTCACCAAGGAATGTTGTTGAAGTACCAGTAGTGTTAAGACCTAAAGTTTGACCGAAGACTTGGACTACAGCAAGACCTTGACTTGTATCTAATACTTGTCCCTGTCGTCTTTCTCCATTTTCTAATTTTATCTCAACCATTTCACCATAAGCTGCGTTATCAACCCCCTTGACAAAAATCAGTGGGCCTGCAACTTTGTCTAGTGTTTTAAACGATACGTTTGGCATTAGTTAGAACTCTCCTTTGAAAGGGAATCAAATTCTTGTTTCATCTTGCTGTTAATGTCGTTTAGTAATTTTTCTAATTCTTCCTCTTTTGTCCATTTCATTTTTGGTATCATTCCTCTTGATTCAAGTGCTCCCACTTTGGCAGATGTAGATCCTTTCTTTATTACGTCAGCCTCCTTCCTACCAAATTCTAAAATGGTAGACAACATCTTGTGTTGTTTTTGTATTGATGTGTAAGTATCAACCTCATCAAATGCACTTTGCTGGAGGTAATCTTCACGAATTGAACGGGCAGTGTCCAAGATTCCTTTTTCTGGTTCCGGTAATGCATCATATCCTACAAGTTGCACAATCTCTTGCAGTTCTGATTCTTTCTGTAAAATTTCTAATGCCTCTTTTCTTAGGTCAATCCAATCCTTTGAAACGTTAGATTTGTACCAGTCTGCCATGTCATCCATGTACAAAGAATAGCTTGTCAGCCAGTTGATTGCTGGAAAGTGTCTCCTGTTTGCTAAATTGGCATCAAGTCCCCAGAACACACGGGTTACTCTAAGTGTGTTTTGTGAAACTGGTTCTGAAAAATCTCCACCGGGTGGAGATACTGCACCAACTAAAGATAAGGAGCCTTCACGCTCTTCAGGGGAAATAACAATGCTTCTTCCACCTCTTTCATAAAATTCTGCCAATCTTCTTCCGAGATATGCTGGATATCCTTCTTCACCAGGCATCTCTTCCAGTCTTCCTGAAATTTCTCTTAATGCCTCAGCCCATCTTGAAGTGCTGTCAGCCATAAGTGCTACACCGTATCCCATGTCACGATAATATTCGCCCATTGTAATTCCAGTATAGATACTTGCTTCACGTGCAGCTACTGGCATGTTTGAAGTGTTTGCTACTAGAATAGTTCGTTCCATTAAAGGACGCTTTGATTTTGGATCTATTAGTTCAGGGAATTGTGTCAGTACTTCACACATTTCATTTCCTCTTTCTCCACAACCAATGTAAACAATTATCTCGCTGTCTGCCCACTTGGCAAGCTGCTGTTGAGTTACTGTTTTTCCACTTCCGAAAGGACCTGGAATTGCAGCTGAACCTCCTTTAGCAACAGGGAAAAATGTGTCAAGTACTCTTTGGCCTGTAAGCAATGGTTGATCAGGTGGAAGTTTTCTCAAAACTGGTCTTGGTGTTCTTACTGTCCACCAACTTGATAGACCGATATCAGTAGTCTTACTATTTTTTACGGCTGCAATTTTGTCATTTACAGTAAACTGTCCTTCAGAAATATCAACAAGTTCGCCAGAAACGTTGTAAGGCACCATAATTTTGTGTTTGATTAGCGGAGTCTCTTGAACTTCAGCGATTATCTCACCGGGAGAAACTTGGTCTCCGTTTTTCTTTACTGGGATAAACTCCCACTTTTTCTTTTGATCAAGTGCAGGAATAATTTTTCCTCTACTGATAAAGTCTCCACTCTCTGCAGCTAAGACATCCAAAGGTCTTTGAATTCCATCATAAATTGATGTTAAGAGTCCCGGTCCAAGCTGCAAAGAGAGTGGTCGATTTGTATTTATCACTTTTTCTCCTGGCTTGAGACCAGTTGTATCCTCGTAAACTTGAATCTGCGCAGTGTTTCCTTCCAGACGAATGATTTCACCCATAAGACCCATCTCACCAATACGAACAACGTCAAACATGTGCGCGCCTTCAATATCCTTAGCTACTGCAACAGGACCAGAAATTCTTGAAATTATAGCGTCTGCCATGTCAATTGACCTCTATACTAATTCCCAGAACCCGTTTTGCCAATGCAGCAATTGATTCTTTGTCTTCTTCAGCAGTTTCTTTTTGAGATGGCATAAATAACACTAGTGGCTCGATGGACTCCTCAATTTCTGCGATGAATTTTGAAGAAAGTTTATCACGCATTGAATTGCTTGCAATAATCAAACCGAACTCACCAGATGAGTAGAGCTCTTGAATTTTTTTACTTGCATCCTCTTCATCGGTGACAATAAAGGTATCATCGATTCCAATCAGACGATAACCAATTACAAGTTCGCGATCTCCTACAACGGCTAATCTGCCACTCGTATCAGCTTTTTGTTTTGAAACTTGTTCACTCAAAGTAACAACATCCCCTTAATTTTATCAATTGGAAGATCGTAGCGCTTACCATATGTAATCCTTTTCAGATTTTCATGTTCATTTTCTGCTCTGAATAGAAAATAGAAAATAGTCCCGATTGACAATGCAATGTTTCTCAATTTTTTTACATAGTTTGTAAAGATGAATTTTGTAATTGCTACCTCGAAATCAATCAAGCTTTTTGAAGTCTTGTATTGTTCGATAGCATCAGTTAGCTTAAAGTAAGAATCAAATTTTCCAACCATTTCTATAACGTCTTTTACCTCATAACTGTCAAGTAACTCCTTTGAGGATATTCTTCCGCCTTCAACAAGATGTTTTGCTATCACGTCCTTTTCTAGGTTGGATTCCTTTGCCTTCAAAAGATTCAGAATATTTTTCTTGTCTATTTCGGCTCGAATTAATTCTCTGATTGAGCCTTCATCTCCCTGGAAGAACTTGAGTGACTCGAGCAACTTTTGATAGTATGCTTCGTGTAGGGCTGACATCATTGGTCCCAAATCTCCAGTCTTTTGGAACTCATCCAAGTGCTTCATCAAGACAACACCATAATCATATTTTGTTAGTTTGCTAACTACGCCATCAACGGTTGTTTCAGCAAGAATGATCTTTATCTCATCGTGTGATATGTTACCGGCAGCAATTCCTGCGGGAACATTTCTGCTAGAAACCAGCAACGATTCAGTTTCTGTAATTTCTCTTCCCATTGCCTTGGAAGAGAGAATCAATTCTATATTGTAAAGATCCCATTTAGAAAGATAAGCTCTAACCGCGTTTTTGCCACTAAATGGTGTTGCCTCTGAAATAATTTTATTGGTTTCAACAATGTGGCGGTTAAATGCAACTTCTAAGAGCTCGGCTTCTTTGTACACTGATGCAGACTTTTTGATCTCTTCGCCATACCAAGTTGATTCCAATTGCTTGACCATCTCTGTTACACTATTTGCCTTGAGCAGGTTTTGTAAAAATTCTTCAGAAAGAAAATTTATTGCAATTGACTGTAACCTTCCAAATGAAGATGCGTATTGTGATGCGCCCATTACAGTATCTTCTCCAAAATTGTATTCTTTATCTCATCTTCGTTACTTCTAAGCAGTTCTTCAAAAGTCAAATCAATTTCTTTCGTGCCCTCTTTGTTTTCAGCGATAAAACCGCCTAGAGTTTGAATTGTAGAGCCAACTTGGATTCCGTCTTTGAAAAATGACTTGTCCTCTTCACGGCAATGAACTACTAGTTCCTTAGCAAGTACTTTCTTTGAATAGTCAACCAACTTTTGTAGAACTTGATTATATTCCGGTTTTTTTGAGTAACCGTCTAGTTCTTTTTTGATAACATCGAATGTGGAATCTAAATTTTTGTTGATTGCATCAAACAAGATTTTCTTGGCTTCTAGTTTTCCAGCCTCAACTATTCTGGCACCCTCTCTTTCTGCTTTTGTTTTTGCTTCATTGGCATAATTCTCCTTAAGCTCTTTTACTGCAGAATTTTTTTTACCCTCAGTTTCTGATTTTTTGTCGTTTAGTTTTTTATCAAGATCTGCAAGATCGTTTTTTTTTCTATTTTCTATCTCAGCTATGAAGGTATCAATACTCACTATATTTCGCACTAGAGTATATCTAACAATAAGATAATTCCTAGAACGAAACCAATAATCCAAAGTGTTTCAGGAATTACAAAGAAGAATAAAACCTGACCAAATTTTTCTGGTTTTTCTGCTATAATACCCATACCAGCCGCACCTATTCCCTGTTGTGCGCTACCAGTGCCGATCAGACCGCCCGCTATTGCAATAGCGGCGGCTAAAGCCAAAATAGGCTTTCCCAAGCCGTCATCTCCACCTTCTGCTGCAAATACAGGTGGGGAAACAAATGACATGGTTAGTAAAAATGCTCCAGCAATAATTGAAAGTAAAGAGAATTTTTTCCGATTAGAAGCCATCTGTTGTGCCTGATTTATTGACGTAATATTAACTATATCACAGAAATTCTAATCGTGAAACTTTATTCCACGGGAAGTTCTAATTTGTTTCCCCATTCTCCCCAAGAGCCTAG
>OFBI01000076.1_pt1 | contig 7974 bp, 6 predicted proteins | sample 1520551 | NCBI WGS metagenome assembly OFBI01 (sample SAMEA3696448, study PRJEB22514) | metagenome | biome: water; feature: marine; material: hydrothermal vent | place: Pacific Ocean | collected 2014-08-15 | depth 1539 m | reverse complement strand
CGAGTCCGAGCCGGGCTAAATTATCTAGATGCTTGAGCTATTCGCTCTAATTCGTTCTTTTTCTTGATAGAAGGTGCAGCAGTGTCGTTATTGGCTGAAAGAATTAGATGTTCAGCCAAATATTCCTCGATTGCTTTTGGATTAGAAAATGTGGCTTCTTTCACCCCATCAGCAATAAATCTCAATGCTAGATCAACTCTTCTTATTGGTGACACATCAACAGATACATGATAAACTGTTCCGCCGTATACAATTCGAGTAGTATCTTCGTTTGGTGCAGAGTTTTCAACAGCACGAACTAAAATTTCAATGGGATTTTTTCCTGTTTTTTGATAAATTATTTCGAAGGCAGTTTTTACCACATTGAAGGTATGAAATTTTTTTCCCGCCATTCTTCCAGTATTTTTGGCATATTTTTTGCCAAAGTGCATCATTTTATTTACTAATCGTTCAACTATGTTAACATCAGCTTTATTGAATCGCTTTAATGCAGAACGTCCAAAACTCATTGGTAATATTGTTTCTTTTAGAGATATAGCAGTTTTAAGACCAACATCTTGTATTTCTATTTCAGATATATCCCATTTTCTAAATAACAAAAGTTTTTGTGCTGTCATTTTTTTATCTTCTTGGTTTTTCTTTCTTACCTATTACTAATTCATGTAATGATGTTCCGTTTACTTTGAACACTTTGTATCGTACTCCAGGAATATCTCCCATGGCACCACCCTGAGTAGCACCCATGCCTTCAATATGTACTTCATCATGTTCATCAATAAAGTTCATTGCACCATCTCGTGGTAAAAATGCTGTTACAGTTTTTCCAGTCTTTATTAATTGAACACGAACACATTTTCTAACAGCGGAATTTGGTTGTTTTGCCTCGACACCTGTTTTTTCCAAAACAATCCCCCTTCCTTGGGGAGCACCTCTTAATGGGCTGGATTTTATATCCAAACCTAATTTTCTTCGTTTATATGTTGATATTGACCACCGCTGACGTTTCTTCTTCATCTTCAAAATTCTACCTGCAAACAAACCAAGTGGTGACTTTGCCAAATATTACATCTCCAATTGTGCTACTTGTGGACTGTTTATTAGAACACTTGAAATATCAAAATATCTTTTAGCAAATAATCTAGCCTTTTCAGCATTACGTCCGTCACGACCAACTACTAAGCCTTTCTTACCATGACCAACGATTATTGTTGCCTGTGATGAGCCATCTGGTTTTGTATCAAGTTTTACTTCGTTCACGAATTTAGGATTTAAAATATTTTTTAAAAATTTTAGTGGATCATCAAAGTGTTCAATTAGTTCAACATCCCGTTTTATAATATTTTTTAGAGATTTTATATTAGAACCACCCTTGCCGATGGCAAGACCCATCTTACCCTCCTGTACTACAAAAATAATTTTATCTTGCGTCTCATCTTCCACACAATCACGGGCAGTTGCTTTTGTAACATTTTGAAAAAGTGACATCAAACGCATTTGATCTGTTGATAATTTTATTGATTGTGGCATGGTGTTTGTATTGCTGAACTATTTCCTGGTCTCATTTAAACTTAGATAGATTTTTTCAAAATTATTTTGTTTCATATTCTTTTAAAATTGCTTGTACATTTGTGTTAGATAATGAATTAAGGGAAATTGCTGACACACGAAATTGCAACCCGCAAAGTTTTCCTAAGATTACAGATGTATCATTAAAGTGCAATAAAGGTACGCTGTCATTTTGTGCACTTTCCTCAATTTTTTTAGTTATTTCAGTAGAAACTGATTGCGAAATTACAACTAATTTACTATTTTTCATGGAAGATACTACTTGTTTTGTACCAAGAGTGTGTTTTCTTTCCTTAATTGCACCTGTTAGTGCTTTTTCTAATAGTTTTGCCATGGCTAGATTATTTTTTTGTTTTAGTTTTCATAAATATATCCACCGTTCCACTTCCAATTGGTATTTGGCTTCCAACTATTACATTTTCAGTAATTCCTTTCAATTCTTCAATCTCTCCTAATTTTGCAGCATTTGCAATAGTAGGCACTGTTATTTCAAAAGCTGCTCTTGCAAGAACACTATCTTTTGATCCTGCAATTCCATGACGACCAATTTGTTGAAGATAGCCTTTATGGCACATTAGATCAGCCACTAACATAAGATACCGCACATCAACTTCTAATCCTTGGTTTTCTAGGGTTGCTTTGAGTTCATTAATGAGTGAATTTCTTGCTGCTTCTATTCCCAAGACAGTGCTGATTTCAAACACGTTGTTTGTTCTAATGTTATTCATATCAACTCCCTTAACTGAAAGGATTTCGGCTAGATTTGATCCTGTTGTTTGAATTAACCAATCTCCGTTTTCTTCCTTAAGTGTCAGGCGTTCTATATCGGGTACACCCTTTACTGTAGTTTTAAGCACTTTATTTCGCAAAGCAACTACTGTTGCAGCATCAGCTTCATCAACTAATTGTAAAGTAATGGTATTATTATCACCTATTGCTTTGAATTTCTTGTTTGTTTCTAAAGCAGCCATCATGTCTTCGAATTTGCATCCTCTAGTTTTTAGTCGAGCATCATCAATAGTGAGTGTAATTTTAGTTTGATAATCAGTTTCTACTGGATGAATTACCAAATCATTCACAGTTGTTTGTAAGATGTTTTTCGCTGTTTCAATTGCTTTTTCTTTAGAAGATTTTGAATCTTTGTCAAGATAAATATCCATTGAAGGAGTAGAAGGTTTTTTACGTGCATCAACCAATTCAATAATTCTTGGTAGGCCAAGAGTTACATTTTTCTCAGCAATCCCAGCAGTATGAAAAGTTCTAAGTGTCATTTGAGTACCAGGTTCTCCAATAGATTGTGCAGTAACAATACCAACCGCCTGCCCAGGTTCAACTTGAGATTTATTATATAGTTCGAGGCCTTTTTTACAAACATTTTCCAATCCTTTTTTACTTAGTTTAGAATTAAGTAACGCTTCACTGACCATCGAAGTCAATCTAGGATTAAATGTATTCGTATACTTTTTAGATGAACTAATTATCTCGTCTTTGGTTGCTTTGGTATCAGAATCTATAATTGATTCAGATTCAACTAATCGATTGATGTTAAATGCTTCTCCATGATCACTTTTTGCTACATCTATACCATCCTCACCATACAAAAATTGTATAATGTGACCATGTGGATCTCTTACAGTATTATCATATTCTAATCTAATGTGCTCAAGTGCATTGATTAGCCTTCGCTGCATATATCCACTTTGTTGTGTTCTTACAGCAGTATCAACAAGTCCCTCTCTTCCACCCATAGCATGAAAGAAAAATTCTAAGACGGAAAGACCATCACGGAAGTTAGATTTCACAAATCCATGAGAGTCAGGATTGTCGTCATGCTCTTTAAAGTGAGGAAGAGTACGGTTACCATAACCTGTATGTAATCTTTTTCCCCGTCTTGATTGTTGACCCAAAGCACCAGCCATCTGCCCAACATTCAAGGCAGAACCTCTAGCACCAGTAGTTGCCATAATTTTACCTGCATTGTCATCTGCAAGGTTTGAATTTGCAGTAATACCTGCTCTGTCTCTAGCCTTACCAAGTTCAAATGTAATTAATGCTTCTGCAGTTTCAGCGACAGTCAGTCCACGCAATCCTTTTAGAGTTCCCTTATTTTTTTGGCTTGTTATATCTGCAACCTTATCATATGTTTCTTGTAAATCAGTAAGAATTGCTTCCCTATCTTTGTCAGAAAGTTCCAAGTCAGAATAACCATAACTAAATCCATAATTAGTGATAAACTGTTTTATTATGATAAGAATAGAGTTTAGAAATTTTTTAGCCTTTTCATTACCATAGTCTTTTGCAATTCTATGTAAAATGCTTTCTGGCTCTTCGGCTCCAATACCTGTTTTGTCTATTACACCGCTAACTAATTCACCATTTTTAATCACTATATCTTTCTGTTTGCCAGTTGTTCCCTTTGACCATTTAGAAGTCAATATCAAATTGAAATCAGATGGGAGGAAGAGAGAAAACAATTGCTTTCCCGTATAAAGTGAACCGTTTTTATTTTTAATTTTTGGTTCTGGTAATTCCCCATCATAACCACCTAGCATTGCAAAATTAGTAAATTCTGCATTTGTTAAAGTAGTATCATCTTTGGTAAGAAGATATGCGCCCGTAATAAAGTCACGAAGGGCACCAATGATTGGGCCGCCAAATCTAGGAGAAATTAACTGTTCTTGGACTCGCATCAATAGTATTGCCTCAGCCCTTGCTTCTTCACTTTGTGGTACATGAAGATTCATTTCATCGCCATCAAAGTCAGCATTGTATGGTGGACAAACAGAAGGATGTAACCGAAAAGTTTTTCCTGGTAACACACGAACGTGGTGAGCCATTATAGACATTTGGTGAAGTGATGGTTGTCTGTTAAACAGTACAACATCACCGTCAGAAAGATGTCTTTCCACTAGATATCCTATCTCAAGTGAATCGGCAATAATTGAACGGTCTTCGACAAAATCTAGTCTAATTTTAACTCCGTCAGGTCTTACAATATAATTTACTCCAGGAAATGTATTTGGTCCATTAATGACTAATTTCTTTAGTTTTTCAATATTCCATTCGGTAACAATCTCAGGAATTGTAAGTTTAGATGCAATTGATGTTGGAACACCAACCTCGCCCAAGTCTAAATTAGGATCTGGAGAAATAACAGTTCGACTTGAAAAGTCTACCCGTTTTCCGGATAGTGATCCTCTAAAACGACCTTCCTTGCCTTTGAGTCTTTGTGTTAATGTTTTCAGAGGTCTACCAGAACGATGATGAGCCTGTGGAATTCCTGAAACCTCGTTATCAAAATAAGTTGTAGTGTGATATTGAAGTAGATCAACAAGATCTTGAACTATTAGTGGAGGTGTTCCAGCTTCTTTGCTTTCTCTAAGTCGTTGATTTACCCTAATAATGTCTACCATTTTATGGGTTAGATCATCTTCAGATCTTATTCCAGTTTCAAGTATAATAGAAGGTCTAACAGTTACAGGAGGTACAGGCATTGCTTGTAAAATAAACCATTCTGGTCTGGCTGTATCTACATTGTAATTTAATAGTCTAAGATCTTCGTCAATAATTTGTGAAAATCGTTCTCTTATTGTAACTGGTAGTAATCTATTTTCCCCAAGTTCAGTTTTTTCTATGAATATTGTTGGTTTTGTGAAAATAAGTTCGTATTGTGGTTTTCCACAATGTGGACATTCTTTTGATTTTTTTGCTTTTTCAAATATTTGTTCTGGAATACGTTTCTGTGATATCACAGTAAATGACGCACTGTATTTTTTAGCTTTCGAGAATTCATCAAGGACTTCCTGAGGAACTTTTAATCTTGAACAAGATCTGCATGTAGAAGTCAACAACTTGTGGATGCTATCAATAAATGCAATATGTAATACAGGCTCTGCAAGCTCTACGTGTCCAAAGTGACCAGGGCATCTAGCAGAAGTATTACCACAGGTTAGACATTTTTGTCCAGGTTCTAATGTACCAAGACGTCCATCCATCAATCCACCCTGTACCGCCATACCATCTTCATCATAAGTTTCAGGGGCAGTAATTTCAGATACTGAATACTTCCTAATCTCATTTGGAGACCAAACACAAAATTTAATCCCGTCAATAGCTTTTACCGTTTGAATTGACATTATACTCTCTCCTTAATCAACAAACGTGGTGCAATAGCAAGACTAGACATTTCCTGCAATAACAGCTTGAATGCATATGCCACAGATACAGAACTTACTTTTCCCTTATCTACACAAACTCGACAATAAAATCTTCTTTGTTTAACATCATGATATGCTACAAGACCGCATCGTTCACATACAAAGATATCAGTTTTATCAGATTCATCAAGCAGTCTATCTTTGAGAATCATGGAAGCCCCGTAGGCTATTATACAATCTCTCTCCATTTCTCCAAATCTTAAACCACCACCACGTGCCCTACCTTCAGTAGGTTGTTTAGTTAACATCTGAACTTGTCCACGTGCACGTGCATGTATCTTATCTGCAACCATATGATGTAATTTTTGATAATAAACCACTCCAATAAACACCTCAACTGCGAATTGTTTGCCTGTTTTACCGTCATACATAATTTCCTTACCAGAATACTCGAATCCCGCATCTTTCAATACACCCTTTACATCATCCATCTTTTCACCAACAAAGGCAGACGCATCAACCTTTTTGCCTCGTATTGCAGCGGCTTTACCAGTTATTGATTCCATCATCATACCAACCGTCATTCTTGATGGAAACGCATGAGGATTAATTAGAACGTCAGGTGATATTCCGTCAGCAGTATAAGGCAAATCTTCTGCTTTAGCTAGTATGCCTACTACTCCTTTTTGACCATGCCTTGAGGCAAACTTATCTCCTATTTCAGGAGGACGCATGTCTCTAATTCTAACTTTGAACATTTTTCCACCCTCATTTGCCTGCGTCAAAACAATGGTGTCAACAACTCCTACTTCAGAAGGTCTTACTCGTATGGAGGTATCCCTTCTATATGGTCCAGTAGAGGAAGAGTCACGATACTCTTCCATAAATCTAGGCGGACTGGTTTTACCTATGAGGATATCACCTCCCGACACACGAGATTCTGAAGCAATAATTCAATCATCTTCCAATAAACGATATGATTTTTCACCTTTGTATCCACGAAGATTGTCATCAGCGTTTGGAATCTCAAAATTATCACGCATTCCACCAGGATATTGTTTTGATTCTGATTCATAGATCCTATAAAAGAATGTGCGTCCTAACCCTCTTTCAACCGAAGATTTGCTCAGAACAATAGCGTCCTCAATGTTATATCCATCAAATGGTAAGACCGCAACTACACAATTTTGTCCTGCAGGTCTTTTCTCGAGACCTAGTAATCCCATAGCCTTTGTAGTCACAATAGGAGTTTGAGGATACAACATGGAGTGTTGTCTTACATAGGTACTAGTATTCATCATTGGTGTTGAAAAACCAAGGCTTTGTTTGGCCATAGCAGATTCATACGTATTACGCGGAGATTGATTATGTTCAGGATATGGTATTATTGATGCACCAGCACCTAAAATTGCAGAAGGAAAAATTTCGGTATGAGTATGTTTCTTAATATGTTTATCATCAAATGTTATAAAGCAGTTTTCTTCTTCGTTTGCATCTACAAGTTCAATTACACCCATTCGAATCAAGTCGTTCCATGAAACAAGTTTCTTTGTCACTTTATCAAGAAGATCTTGCGTGAGTGCTGATTTGTCATCTTTTACTATAATGAGGGAGCGTAAAACACGTCCTGCATTACAGTTTACATACAGTCTATTTGTAGCACCTTCCTGTTCTGGTATATGTATAGATATCCCAACATGTGGATGAATCTTAGAAGATCTACGTAGTTCACGTAAAGAACTTGCCAATTTTTCCCCATCTTTATGATAGCCAATTAATTTTCCATCAACAAAAATTCTAGTGCCATCCTTTTTTACCGAATCCTTAACGTCTGTGAAATAATCTGTTCCAAGCTCATACAGTTTTTCAACAATTTCTTCTGAAGGTACACTTACAGAAATTATCGCAGATAAAGCCAAATTCTTAACCAAGCCACAATTAGATCCTTCTGGTGTTTCACTTGGACAGATCCTTCCAAAATGTGTAGAATGTAAATCTCTTGCTTCAAAATTGGGTTGAGTTCTGCTCAAAGGTGATTGTACACGTCGTAGATGACTTATAGTAGACAAGTAATTTGTTCTGTCAAGTAATTGTGTAACTCCAACACGACCGCGACCCCAGTTTCCAGTAGCAATAGCATTGTTTAATTTATCAGTAATAATTCCTGGACGAATAGCTGCAGCAACTGCATTAATTCCACGTTTTTGACCAGAACGCTCTAATTGATATTTCATATCTCTAACTAAATTTC
>OFBI01000071.1_pt1 | contig 8540 bp, 7 predicted proteins | sample 1520551 | NCBI WGS metagenome assembly OFBI01 (sample SAMEA3696448, study PRJEB22514) | metagenome | biome: water; feature: marine; material: hydrothermal vent | place: Pacific Ocean | collected 2014-08-15 | depth 1539 m | reverse complement strand
GAAAGTGACGATGAAAAAATTATTAAAACTGCCATTGATCATCTAGAAAAAGTCAGTGAAAAGTTTGTAGAAATACGTATGAATAGTACGGTTATGAAGGCCATGAAAGGCCACAATGTTGACGAATTTTAAAAGGAAGCCTTATGCCACAGATTATTGTATTACCCCATCATGAGTTATGCCCAGAAGGCACTGTTATTGAAGTTGAAACAGGGGTTAGTGTTTGTGATGCGCTACTGGCTAATCATGTTGAGATCGAGCACGCTTGTGAGATGTCAAATGCTTGTACAACTTGCCACATCTATGTGCGCGAAGGTTTTGATGCTATCGAAGAATCTGATGAAACCGAAGATGATTTGCTTGATAAAGCTTGGGGTTTAGACCCAGACTCTCGCCTATCTTGTCAGGCGATTGTTAATGACACTGATTTAGTAATAGAGATCCCGAAATACACAATCAATCAAGTCAGTGAGAATCACTAAAACTTAAGATATTTAGAAATAAAGCCTTGCTTCTTTTTAGGTGGGCCAAATTTTTCAACCACATCTTCTGGCTTGGTTTTTGATAACAACCATTGTGGTATCGGTGGATGTTCGCTACTACCACAAGATTTTCCTAAATTTTTAGGATGGAAAATCTTAACAAAAGTCGGCTTTTCTAAATCATTAGTATAAACAATACCGCAGTAGCGCTCTTGATGCTCCTCAGTGAGAATAGTTTTGATATTGCTAATATCAGCGGTAAAACTAGTGGCATTCATTGTTGAGCTAGGCACGGCTTCTAATGTATCGTACAAATACCAGTCATCTGGCTGATAAATGAGTTTTTGTAGTAGGGCGTTGCAATCATCCCATTGCATGATGCCAATAAAACGCCCTTGAAATTCCTTGATATAGTCTGACATTAATTATTTTCAATATCTACTTCAAGCGATTGATAGCTTTGTTCTGCCTCAACCCACTGGCCATTTTTTTGAACATAAGCCTTAGAAAAGTGTTCCATGTTAATGGTTGGAATGGTTGGTGCCTTATCTCCCAACAATGCATCTGTCATGTGTTGCGTTGCGGAACGATAATTTAGCTTAACATCGACATTAATCTGTTCAGAATCGTTCTTGTTGTTGAATACAAAATCGTGCTTACTATGGCCTTTTGGTGGAATAGTGGTGTCTCGAACGATATGGTTGATTGCCCATGGATCATGCGTGTCATTGCCTTTGGCATCGACTGCCCAACTTTTAAAGATAACCGTTTTATCTTCATCTAAGTCATGGTGATTATCCAATTTTCCCGTTTCAAATAAAAGATTATTGTCACCATCTGTAATCGTTGCTTCAATCCAGATGTGACGAACTTGGGTTAAAGAAGTTGGAAGGTTATGACCTGCACCTGAATTAAACACATCAACACCAAGCTCAAACAACCCATCATTTCTTTGCTTTAAATCAACGGTTAACTCTGTTGCATTCTGTAAGCGCTTTCTTGCAATATCTGCATGTTGACGCTTACGTAGATTTTTAGGCGACATAATGGCAGAGATAATCGCATTACCACCAACAAACTCATGTGAGTGCACAATGCTTCGATCTTCAGTACCTAATGTTGAGGCTTTACCGCCTAAACGTACTTTCTTGTTGATAAACGTTTCAGGGCGTTTCAGTGTTTTAGCTATCTGAATAGCCACTTCAACTGAGTTCATATGGCAGTCCTGACAAACGATTCCATTTTGTGCGTAAGGTGATACTCGCCATTCGTCATAGGTTCTTTCAATCGGCGCACCATTTACAGGGTGAATAATATTATGACAATTGGCACACAAATTTGCTTTTGTGTGTAATTCTGAATACTGAGTTTCATGATAAGGCGAATTTGAATTTTTCAAAGGGCCGTACTTAATATGAGTTTCGGTATCAATGATGTGTGAACCATTACCATGCTCTGAAGTAATAGTATCATCTAAAGGAATAGCGCCAGAAATACTGTGACAGACATCACAAGTCACACCACGTGCAGCTTTTTCAGAGACACTAAATTCATTGGTTTTCTTGTCCCAACTGACTGTGCCTGTCAGTACACCGATTGGAGAGTGACAGCCGGCACAAAGTTTAAAGATTTTTCCATCAGTTTCATTAAGTCCTTTTTTAAATTCCGCTTGGAAAATTGGATCGTTCCAAGAGTTGGAATGCATAGAACCGCGCCAGCCTTCGTATTGCTTTGGATGGCAACCAGCACAGGTTTCAGGATTCTCGAAACTGTCTAATGTGGCTTTGTGATTATTTTTTGTACGAATTAGTGAGGGTGGAAAAGGGCGCTCAAGTGTGGGTTTGATGTCAAGCCCAGCAATGTCATTGTTAATACCGACTGATGCCGCATTAAGGCTATTAAATGCAAATAGAGCGAGCGTTATAGAAAGTGCAATTGTTAATATTTTTTTCATTATTTTTTCTCCTCAAGAGTAGGGACCAAGTAACTAGAATAATAAGCTACCGCTTCAATTTCTTCAGCACTCATGGTGTCAACAATACGACGCATGACTCTTTCGTTGTCATTGGTGCGCTTTCTATTTTTAAATTCTTTGAGGGTAGATATTAGGTATTGAGGGTGCTGATTAGCCAGAATAGGCACATCTAAATCAACCAGTGCATCGCCATTTTTTCCATGACAAACAAAACAAGCGGCTTGCCCTGTGTCGGCATTGCCATAATCATAAAGTTTTTTACCCAAGGTTAATAATGCCGTTTTTTCTGCCTCTGTTTTAAGGTGAGCAATGTTTTTCATAATTGGGGTTTTGATCTGTGATGCGTAAAAGGCACCAATGTGCTCTAGATCAGCATCGTTGATACCAAGCGCAAATCCTGACATCGTTGCATTGTATCTATTGGCGGCTTTAAAATCTTGTATTTGTTTGACAATATAGCCAGCAGGCTGACCTGCAAGTGCAGGAAAGTTAGGTAAAAAACTATTACCAGTAGGACCATGACAACCCATACAGCCCATAGTTTTTAATTTACCAATTTCGGCATCACCTTGGGCAACAGCAGAAAAATTTAACGATAGGCAAATAAGCCCAAGAATCCAATGTTTATTATTGAATGACATCCTCTCTCCTTTTAGAAATTCACTATCACAAAACCTCTATGATAGTGTCTCAACAGAAGAGAGTCAAACAAATAAGCAAGAACTAATATTGTCTAACCTAAAATAAAGTTTATTCAATGGTAATGCTTGGAAATGCGCTGATTGCTTTGTCTTGTTGAGTTAGCTTAGCAGATACTTTTCTGGCAATTTCTTTATAGATCTCAGCGATTCGACCTTCTGGATCTTTGGCAACAGTTGGTACGCCCTCATCTACGTCAGTACGAATTTCCATTTCTAATGGTAATGAACCTAAGAAGTTAGCACCCGCATCTTTAGCCATTGCTTCACCACCACCAACACCAAAGATAGCTTCTTCGTGGCCACAGTTTGAACAAATATGTAACGACATGTTTTCAACAATACCTAGAATTGGAATGTTGACTTTTTCAAACATTGCCAAACCTTTCTTGGCATCAATTAGCGCAATATCTTGTGGGGTTGTTACAATTACAGAGCCACTCACTGGAATCTTTTGAGAAAGTGTTAATTGCGTGTCACCGGTGCCAGGTGGTAAGTCGATCACCATGTAATCAACACCACGCCATAAAGTATCACGTAGCATTTGCTCTAAAGCTTGAGTCACCATAGGGCCACGCCAAATCATTGGTGATTCTTCATCTACTAAATAACCAATTGACATGCTTTGCATGCCGTGGCCTAAGATAGGTAGTAATTTGCCTTCACCTGTTGTTTCTGGCTTAAGTTTAGAAACGCCTAACATTCTTGGCTGCGATGGACCGTAAATATCGGCATCCAAAATAGCAACTTTCGCACCCTCAGCTTGTAGTGCAAGGGCTAAGTTAACCGCAGTGGTTGACTTGCCAACACCACCTTTGCCTGAGGCAACAGCGATAATATTTTTAACTTCTGGCAATACATCAACGCCTTTTTGGGTAGAGTATGCGGCTATCTTTGTTTCAATATTAACCGTTGAATTATTAACACCTGCATTAGATAATGCTAAGGTAATAGCATCAGCTAATGTTTGATGGTAACTTGCAGCAGGGTAACCAAGCACAATATTAACCGTAACTTTGTCACCATCAATGTCGATGCTATCTACCGCATGTGAGGCAACAAGGTTTTTCTCAGTATAAATATCAACAACGGTTTCAAGAATATTCTCGATTTGATCTTGGGTTAAATCTGCCATTTGTTATACGTCCAATTAAGTAAAATGATGCTATTTTAGCGTATAACGATTATAAGCAATCCTTAATATTAATAGGCCTATTTATACACCCTCATGTCACAACGAAAAATTCTAGTTACTTCAGCACTACCTTATGCCAATGGCGAGATTCATTTAGGCCATTTATTGGAATATATCCAAACGGATATTTGGGTGCGCTTTCAAAAAATGATGGGCAATGAGTGTCATTACGTCTGTGCAGATGATGCTCACGGTACACCGATTATGCTTAAGGCCAATGAGCTTGGCATTACACCAGAAGAATTGATTTCAGGTGTGAGTGAACGCCATCAGGCTGATTTTAAAGAATTTTCGATTGGTTTTAGTCAATATCATTCAACCCATAGCCCTGAAAATAAAGAGATCTCTGCCGGCATTTATAACAAGCTTAATGAGGCTGGATTTATTAAAACTCGCACCATTTCACAAGCTTTTGATCCTGAAAAGCAAATGTTTTTACCGGATCGTTTTATCAGAGGCGAGTGCCCTAAATGTGGCGCTAAAGATCAATATGGCGATAATTGTGAAGTCTGTGGCGCAACCTATTCACCAACTGAATTAATTAATGCCAAATCAGCTATTTCAGGTGCAACGCCAATCACGAAAGATTCTGAGCATTATTTCTTTGATTTGCCACAATTTGAGGCTCAACTAAAAGCCTGGACAGAAGCTGGGCATTTACAAGATGAGATAAAAAATAAATTAGCCGAATGGTTTGAGCAAGGATTAAAGCAGTGGGATATTTCCCGTGATGCACCATATTTTGGCTTTCAAATTCCTGGCGTTGAAAATAAATACTTTTATGTATGGCTCGATGCGCCGATTGGTTATATGGCGAGTTTTAAAAAGCTATGTGATACACAAGGCTTAGATTTTGACGAGTACTTTAATAAAGATTCAGAAACTGAGTTGTATCATTTCATTGGTAAAGACATCGTCTATTTCCATGCACTGTTTTGGCCAGCGATGTTAATGGGTGCTGATTACCGTACACCAAATGCTATTTTTGCCCACGGTTTCTTAACGGTCAATGGGCAAAAAATGAGTAAGTCTCGTGGCACGTTTATTCAGGCCAGAACCTACTTAGAAAGCCTTAATCCTGAGTGCTTGCGTTATTATTACGCTTACAAACTATCTGCTAAGATTGACGATATCGACCTTAATTTACAAGATTTTAAACAGCGCGTGAATTCTGATTTGGTCGGAAAAGTAGTTAATATCGCCTCTCGCAGTGCAGGTTTTATTGTTAAGAAATTTAACAAAACATTATCGGCTTACGCTATCGAAGGTGATTTGTATAATGAGTTTGTCGCCAAAGGTGATGATATCGCTAAGCTTTATGAGGCGCGTAATTACAACCAAGCGATGCGTGAGATTATGAAACTCGCTGATAAAGCCAACCAATATATTGATGAACACAAACCATGGCAATTAGTCAAAGAAGAAGGTAAAGAGGCGCAGGTGCACGATGTCACTTCGTTAGCGATTAATTTATTTAGAGTATTAATGACATACCTTAAACCGGTATTGCCAGAGATGGCCAAGCAAGCGGAAGATTTTTTAAATATTGATCAGTTGAATTGGAACGATATTAAACACCCACTGACTAAGCATCAAATTAACAAGTTTAAACCACTGATGTCACGCATTGAAGATGAGCAAATTGAAAAAGTAATCGAAGCTTCAAAACAAAACCTACAAACAACCGAAGAAGAGAAAGAGGATGATAATATGATTAGCATTGATGATTTTACAAAGATTGATTTACGCATTGCCAAAATTGTAAAAGCACAGCACGTTGAAGGTGCTGATAAACTTTTGCAACTCACACTTGATATTGGTGAAGAAAATACACGTAATGTTTTTGCTGGCATCAAGGCTCATTACAACCCTGAAGACTTAGAAGGGCGCTTAACGGTTATGGTTGCCAATCTTACACCCAGAAAGATGAAATTTGGACTTTCTGAAGGCATGGTGTTGGCTGCCGGTGATGGCAAGTCTTTACATATTTTATCGCCAGATTCAGGTGCTAAACCTGGAATGAAAATTAGTTAGACAAATACAAGTTTCGGAGAGATGTCAGAGTGGTTTAATTTGCTCGCTTGGAAAGCGGGTGTACGGCAACGTACCGAGGGTTCGAATCCCTCTCTCTCCACCATTTTTATTCATTATTACGAATTAATATGAAGCCAAACTTTCAACCTAAAGATATTGAAAAGACCATTAAGAACCTGACTAAAGAAGGACTGAAAATAGCTAATTTAGCCAGTCAAGGTCATGATTGGGAAAGTGTTGTAACACCACTTGATAAAATGGAATTTGAATTAGGTCAACATACCAGTGTAAATTCACATTTGAATTCAGTAATGTTCAATGAAGAGTTCAATGCTGAATATGAAAAAACCCTGCCATTGATTACAAATTTTTATAGTGAAGTTAGTACTAATAAGACGCTATATGAAGCTTATAAAAATCTAAGAAATACTTCATTAAATGAGCAACAACGTCATATTGTTAAAGAGTCTATAGAATCCTTTAAGTTATCTGGTGTTGGATTGGAAGGCGAGCAATCAGATAGATTTAAAGCGATTAAAGAACGCTTAAGCTTATTAAGCAATCAGTTTTCTAAAAATGCATTAAAGGCAACCAACGAATGGAAAAAAACACTCACTGAGGCAGAGTTAGAGGGTTATGGTGAAAATGAGTTAGCTAAGGTTAAAACTAAAGACGGCTACGAAATTAGTTTACAAGTGCCTGTGTATATGGATGTGATGACTTATGCTAAGAATCAAACCTTACGTGAGGAAGTGTACAAAGCCTATATCTCTCGTGCTTCCGAAGTAGGAATAACCTCCACTGAATTTGATAATAAAGCCATCATGGATGAAATTCTTAGTCTGAGACAAGAGATGGCAACAATCTTGGGATTTGGGAATTATGCCGATCTTTCGATTGAAGGAAAAATGGTGGAATCAACCGAGCAAGTGATAGACTTCTTGAATGACTTGGTTGATCGTTCAAAGACTCAAGCACAACAAGAATTAGATGAATTACAATCATTTGCAGGTGTGGAGTTAATGCCGTGGGACTTAATGTATTACAGCGAGCAACTCAAGGAGAAAAAGTTTGGCTTTAAGAAATCAGAATTAACGCCGTACTTTCCAGAGAAAAAAGTTTTATCGGGTTTGTTTTCTACCATTGAAAATCTCTATGGCATATCTCTTAGAGAGATTGAAGAGAAAACATATCATGCTGATGTCAAGGTTTTGGAGATTACCAATCCAGATGGCTTAGTAGGTAGAATCTATCTGGATGTGTATGCCAGAGAAGACAAACGTGGCGGTGCTTGGATGGCTGATTATCAAGCCTTAGTTAATGAAAATAAGCCAGTTGCTTTTGTGGTTTGTAATCTAAATTCACCGACCGAAGGTAAACCAGCGCTATTCGAATTTGATGAAATTGTAACTTTGTTCCATGAGTTTGGGCACGCGCTACATCATGTGCTTACCAAGGTGCCATATCCATCTGCAGCAGGTATCGCAGGTGTGCCATGGGATGGGGTGGAGTTACCTAGTCAATACATGGAATTCTTTTGTTATGAAAAAGAGGTGGTAGGGTTACTTTCAGGGCATTGGCAAACAGGAGAGTCACTACCTGATGAATTATATGAGAAGGTCATAGACTCTAAGAATTACCAATCAGCAATGCAAATGTTGAGACAATGTGAATTTTCATTATGGGACCTGAGAACTCACATGTCTAGTGAAGATACGTATAAGGTTCTTGAAGAGGTTAGATCTAAGACAGCATTAATACCAATTGTAGGTGAAAATCGTTTTCTAAATACTTTTGGCCATATCTTTAGTGGCGGTTATGCAGCAGGATATTTTAGTTATAAATGGGCGGAAGTTTTAGCAGCAGATGCTTATTACTACGTACAAGCGCAAGGTGGCATTGGATCAGATGCCTCTCGTTCTTTTATGCACAATATTTTGGAAATTGGTGGGAGTTTAGACTACATGCAACAATATGTGGAATTCAGAGGTAAAAAACCTTCTATTAGTGCATTACTTCAATCTAATGGAATTGACAATTAACTGTAATAAAGTTACCACTCATTGGTAAAATAATTTTATTAATAAATATTAGGAAAATATAATGATTAAATTTTTATTAGGCGTAGTGGTTGCTTTAGCGTTGATTGGCGGTGC
>OFBI01000068.1_pt1 | contig 8676 bp, 8 predicted proteins | sample 1520551 | NCBI WGS metagenome assembly OFBI01 (sample SAMEA3696448, study PRJEB22514) | metagenome | biome: water; feature: marine; material: hydrothermal vent | place: Pacific Ocean | collected 2014-08-15 | depth 1539 m | reverse complement strand
ATGTTCTCTATACCCAAACTATTTCGGTCTAGTACATACATAGCGGCAATACCAAACATAATGTTTGCAAAGAATGCCCCAAAGAGGACAACCTTGGTAAACTGCCAAATTACAAAATGTGGAACAGATGACTTGTAATCGTGGAAATTTGTAATAGTTTCTGTTACAGCCGAAGTTGGGTTACGATTAATAAAACCAATTGCGGTAGACAAAGAGTACCATAAAATCGAATGGCGTTTTACTATGTTTACACGTATTAGTGCTATCACTGATAGAATTATGGAAGAAACTAACGCGAAGTATAGTGGCGTTATAAAAAGATCAGCAAATTCTTCCACATTCATAAATAATGTCACAGCCTGGCTGCCTACGAGAGCAAAGGCAATAATTGCGATTAGAGCTACTATTCCTATTTTGATATACTTTCCAGCATCTGGTAGTGGGGTACCGCTTTCTTTTGATGAGCTATACAAACTTACAAAACTCTGCTAATCGTCTATTAATTCCTTAGCGATAAAATGCCTAGTTTTGATGAAATTACACTAAATTAGCAATGCCCTTACAAAGCATATAGGCAGCGGCATATTTCGGAACGGAAATTTTTTCATTCGTATATGGACCAAATTTTGTATTTTTTAAACTAAATTTAATTGGAAAATTTGCTAAAATTTCTACTGGTTTATCCTCAATCAAACATGCTTCTATGTATGGATTGAATTTTTCAATGTCTTGGCAGACTAGTTTCACAAGACTACTTTTACTATTTAGCGAGCCCTCAAGTCGAAAAATTCTATGAATGTCTGATGTCACATTGGAATCTATCTTGACTCCAATCGAATTTTTCATTTCTTCAAGTTTTTGCTGATAAGCGACTTGCCCATCAGAGATGATCTTTGTAATGGTCTTTGATCTTTTAGACTTAGAACCAAAGAGCTCCTTTGCCACACGACCAGACCAACCAGAATCGCCAAGATCTGGAAATGAAGTTCTTGAAGGATTGTTTTTTGGGAACCCAAACCTTTCAGGCATGGCACTCTGAAATTTGATATAATCAATCAAATCACGTCTTTCGTTAGAACCCAATTGGTTATAGGACGAATTTGTAACATAAACATGAAATCCTTCATTACCTGAAAAGGATATTCTGATATTCTTATCATCTATTTGTAAATCAGTAGTTAGAATTTTCACCAAGTTCAAAACTTCCTTCTTTACACCAGAAATACAATTTTGGCAAGGCAATGATACAAGATCCAGTTTGTTTGATTTGCATTTTGGACAAGCGTCCTGCACTAAAGATATCTCAGCGCAAGAAACACATTTCATGCATGTGTGATCTTTCCTGCAAGATAGGTTTAGATCCTTTGCATCTATATCAAAAATAAGATCCGCCTCTTTCCAGTCTTTTTCTGCCATTGGTAAATTTGGAAAAGAGTAGTATCCGTTTGAACAAAAAACATCGGAAGGTACATTTGTCATTAACATCAAATGCAAATCTTTGTCGGTTTTTAATGACATATGTCTTATCATTCCAGAATTAAATTTTTTATAGCCATATTCCCTTTCTTTTGATCTGTCTGGAACATGAATTAAATCAAAATGATCAAAGTAGTATTGTTTGAAAGTTTCTTCTAAAAACTTTAAATCATTTTCAAGCATTTACAATCTTTTCCGACCAAACTGCATTGGATTTATAATATTATCACAATCAGGTGTAATATAGCAGAGATTATTACTTTTGATCTTTTCGCATGATGGACAAACATATTTTGTTTTGTTGCCGCCTGTTTCACCAGAAAGCTGTTTGATTTGGTAACGCGTAACTTTTTCATTCCAATCAGGAGCATTTTTGAATAATGGTGTAATTTCATCTATTGTCTGTCCTCTTCCAAGAAGAAATGTAGCCAACATAAATCGGCCAGAGTGAGATAAGTTTTCTCCTTTGTTGAGTACTTCTATTGCATGTTCAATGCATGGTGGATACGCTCCTGTTACAACTGTGTTAACTACAAATTTTTTTGCCAAAGCAGATAATCTTTTAACTTTATCCTCAAATCCGTCAGACATAGATGGTGTGTTGGCAGACTTGATCTTGGAGCCTATATAGCCACTAAGTTTCCACCGAATCAATCTTACAGATTCACGTGGGCTCAAAAAAACCATGCCATTCTCAACATGTCTGTTAACTAACTTCCATTCACGCTCATGAAAATTTACAGCATGCTTCAAGTAATCAGGAATTGGAATAACAAAATAGCCTCCGGTCTTTTTGATAGTTACAGAAAAAATATCTCGAAAAATTTTGATTGCAAATTCTTCGCTTGTTTTATCTGAATTGCTAACTAGATCTCTTTGTAGAAATTTTTCAGCCCGACGAGCCTCAGCAAGAGAAAATTTATTGATCAGTGTGTTAAGCCCACTTAGTTTTAGTAGTACAATTGCTATCAAAAATGAAAATACGTTTAGTGGAAGAATGATATCTTTGTCGCTCGAATTATCTGCTTTTGGGTTGTAAATTTTCCCCTCTGCTGCAGATTCAATCCGTTCATATGCTTTATCCACAATAATCTTGAGATCTGGATCAGTAGCAAATTGTTCTAATGTAAACCCCTTATCTTTCAGATACTGCCCAGCCTCTGCTAAGAAAGGATATTTTGCAATCTCATCTTGTCCTAAACTTATCATATATTGACTACCCAAACCTTTCTAAAAAATTTGATTTAAAAGCTTTCAAAACAAAAAAAACAATACTGTTTAAATTATGTTTTGAGTCCTTCCATGCGTGCAGATCGGACTTCATGTTTCAATTTCAGGTTCTATTGCTAATGCAGTTACTAATGCCGTAGAGCGTGAATGCTCTGCATTTCAAATTTTTACAGGAAATCCTAGAGGATGGTACTCTAAAGATCTTCCAAATGAAGATGTTTCAAATTATAAGAAAAATCTTAGCGAGTCTAACATTGATAGGTTTGCGACCGTAGCACATATGCCATATCTTCCAAATCTTTCCACTCCAGATGAACCCAGTTATGAAAAATCGATTAAAGCCATGATAAGAGAGGTTGAACGATGTGCCAAAATAGGAATACCATATCTTGTAACACATTTGGGAAGCCATAAGGGATCTGGAGAAGAAAATGGAATTAAGAGATTAACAAGTGCGCTAATGAAAGTTGCAAAAGCAACAAAAGATGTCACAATTCTTCTTGAAAATACTGCTGGGCAAAAAAATTCTGTAGGCTCTGATTTTACACAGCTGGCAGAAATTTTCTTCAGCCTGAAACCTGCAGATCGATTTGGAATATGTATTGACACATGTCATGCATTTGCTGCAGGATATGATCTAGGAAATGAGAAAAATGTAAAAGACACATTTGAAAAATTTGATAAAGAGATAGGACTAAAACATCTTAAGATTCTTCATTTGAATGACTCAAAGGGAGAATTGGGTTCTCATCTTGATAGGCATGACCATATCGGTTTAGGGCAGATTGGAAACGCTGGATTAAGCAAAGTAATCAAATTAATGAATAAAAATAAAATTCCCATAATATTAGAGACCCCGATTGATGATAGACGAAATGAGTTTGAAGATATTGGAACTGCAAAAGAACTTGCATAAAACTAATTTATTTCACCTAGGTGGCTTGCAATTATGAAATATGATGATGTTATGAAACTTGCACTGGAACGTGGATTTTATTTTCCAAGTTGTGAGGTTTATGCTGATGCACAGGCTGGATTCTGGGAATATGGACCAGCTGGTGTAAGTTTGAAAAATAAATTCTTAGAACTTTGGAGAAGGGAATTGGTTAGACGTGACAAAATGATTGAGATTGATGGTTCACAAATAATGTCCAAGTCTGTGTTTGAGGCATCTGGTCATTTAGCTAGTTTTGCTGACCCAATTGTAAGATGTACAAAATGCAAATCAACATACCGAGCAGACAAAATAATAGTTGACGCCACCAAAACTGTCATTCCCGAAAGTGCTGCTCTTGATGAATTTGACAAAGTTATTTCTGAAAAAAATGTAAAATGCCCAAAGTGCAAAGGTGATTTTGAAAGTTCTAAAAAATTCAATATGATGTTTCAGGTTGGAATAGGACCGGAAGGCGAAGAGGCCTACCTAAGACCCGAAACATGTCAGTCCATCTTTGTTGATTTTCCACGACTTTTCAAGATTATGAGAGGGAAGCTTCCACTGGGAATTGCACAAATAGGTAAGAGTTTTAGAAATGAAATTGCCCCCAGACAAAGCCTACTAAGGCTAAGAGAGTTTTATCAGGCAGAAATTGAGGTATTTTGTAATCCTGCTAAACTAAATGAGCTTGACAAGTTTTCGGAGATAGAGAACACAAAGATTCCAATTCAAGTTGATGACGAAGTGAAGATTATGACTTGTAAAGAGGCGGTGGATTCAAAAATAATTCCAAACAAGTTTGTTTCTTACTACCTGGGAATATTAACTGAGTTTTATGAAAAAGCTGGTATAGACATACAAAAAAGCAGATTTCGTAAATTGGGAGAAAAGGAAAAAGCATTCTATGCGGAAGTGGCTTTTGATTTTGAGGTTGAGACTACTACCGGATGGCTTGAATTGGTAGCATGCAACTATAGAGCGGATTATGATTTAACTAGTCATGCTACTAAAAGTAAAGAAAAATTTGAGGTAATGGATAACGATGAAAAAGTACTTCCACATGTTTTTGAGATTTCTATGGGAATAGATCGTAGCTTATACACAATATTAGAAAGTGGCTTACGAGAAGACAAAGAGAATGATAGGATTGTATTATCCCTTAAACCATATTTGTCCCCAATTCACGTTGGAGTGTTATCACTTGTAAAAAAAGATGGTCTTGCAGAAAAAACAGATGAAATTTATCTGCAAATCAAGCGAAAGTATGATGTGTTTTTGGATCATTCTGGTGCGATAGGAAGAAGATATAGAAGGTTGGACGAAGTTGGTGCGCCTTATGCCATTACAATTGACCACCAAACGTTACAAGATGATACGGTTACTCTTAGAATGCGCGACTCGATGGAACAAAATAGAATAAAAGTTTCTGAATTGGATGAGATACTTTCTAAGGAAACAGCTTTTCCCTAATCTTTAAAATTTTAAAAATAGAAAAAATTGGACTTTGTCTCAGCATCTATTCAAGGAAATCCATTGGATTTGATTGTGTATTAGATTGCGTTTGGGACGGAAGTCCTGTTGGTGCCATTGTTGGTATTGATGGAAATTTTTCGTCTGTTTGTTGTGAAGCAACAGCTTCTGCTTCCTGAAGAATTGAGTTTGTCTCTTCAGTCATAGCATTGTCTTGCATCTCAAACGAATCGCCTGAAAGTGAATCAACCATAAGTCCATTCAATGTTTCTGTCATGGTATTCAACTCAGAGTCTGCCTCTGGCATGAATTTACTCATTGTTGGTTTCAATTCTTTCATAGTTGACATCGCTGGTCCAATTGCAATCATTGCATCACCAAGATCATGAATAGTAGTTAATCGTAATTGTACTTGTTCAAGGGAATTTCTGGCATTGCCCAATACTCTTGAAACTTTACGAACTTCCGCTAATTCAGAAGATAAAACCCTACTAGTTGGTGTATCATGGCTCTGCGTTGCAGTGACAACTCTATCAAAAAGTTGCTGATCCCTTTGATGTAATTTTGTCAACATGACGTCCATCTTTGAAGTTTGCACTTGAAGTTTGTTAACTGCTGTTTGAATTCGTGGTTTTAGTGCGCCTTGTGGCTTCACAGTATCACGAATTTTTTCAGTCATACTTTTTACTTCTCTTTGTGCCCATGTCTTTTCAAAAGATGTCATAGGGCATCGTTTACAATTTTATTCTTAATACTGGGTGTGTATTTAGATCAACACTAGGCTAAATTTAGCTAACAAACAGTAAAAACCGGAACAAATCGCTTGAACTTGTGGCAAAAATCGTAGTGTTTGACTCTGGATTTGGGTCTCTTTCAATAATAAAGCCAATACAACAAGCAATAAAATCTGACATCGTCTATTTTGCTGACCAAAAAAATTTTCCATATGGTAAAAAATCAAAGTCGGAATTAACCAAGATCATAACCAAAACAGTAAACATGTTAGAAGAAAAATTTGAGCCGGATTTGATAGTAATTGGCTCTAATACTCCATCTCTATTAGTTGAGATAAATAAAAAAATATAGTAAAGGTCTTACCTCCAATTAAAAATGCGTCTAAAATTTCTAGGACAGGAAATGTTGCAATGCTCACTACCCTTGCCGTAGTACGAAGTAAAAAATTGTCTGAATATGTAAGAAAGAACAGATTGCCCAAACATGTCAACATAAAGAGAATTGATGCAACAAAGTTAGTGCGTTTAGTGGAAGAAGGAAAATTTCTTGGTGATCAAAAGTTGTGTGAAAAAACTATTAAAAAAGTACTTTCAAAACCATTTTCGAAATCGAATGTAGATGTAGCAATCTTAGCTAGTACACATTTGCCATTTTTGCTACCATTTTTGAAAAAACAGTTTCCGAATATTACATTTGTAGATCCTGCAAAGGATATAGCTCAGAAAGTTAGAAAAATTGTGGCAAAAAAACCATCAAAAACAAAAACAATGAAGATTTTTACATCATCCGACCCAAAAAAATTTCAAAAGCATCTTTTACAGATTGGAATTAAAAAAAATGTTAGCGTTTTGGTTTAGTCCTTGCTTTTCTAAACATATGTGTATATGTTTTATCATATAGGCGAGAATATTCGTATGATTTTGGTTTTATAACATCCCCGATTATAATGATAGCAGTTCTAGTAATCTTTTGATCTCTGACTCTCTTTGTAATTGTCTCTAATGTACCTGTGATAATTTTTTGATCGTCCCAACTTGCACGATAAACAACCCCAACAGGTGTTGATTTTGGGTATCCGCCTGTTAATGCTTCTTTTACTATACTTGATAGAAGTTGAACGCTAAGATAGAAGATCATTGTTGCTCTATGTTTTGCAAGTTCTGATATTTTTTCACGCTTTGGAACTTTTGTGCGTTTTTCTGCTCTTGTTATTATCATAGTTTGTGTTACTCCGGGAAGTGTTAGCTGAGCTCCAAGTGCAGCTGCGGATGCTAGAAATGATGTAACTCCAGGTATTATTACAGAATCAATTTTTTCTTTATAGAGATTATCCATCTGTTCACGTATTGCTCCGTAAATTGATGGGTCGCCATCATGAAGTCGTACCACCTTTTTGCCTTTTTTAGCATTTTTTTTTAATAGATCAAAAATTTCTTCGCGTACAAGTTTTGCCGCATCATACCTTCTGGCTTTTTTGCACATCTTAAGAATCTCAGAAGGAATCAAAGAACCAGAATATACAACAACATCTGCCTTCTGAATCAGTTTTTTTGCCTTAACAGTAATTAGATCTGGGTCACCAGGACCACAACCCACAAAGTAAACCTTAGGCACGTTTCACCACCAGAATGGAGAAATATTTGGTAGTGAGGGTATCATCATTAACTTCACCCAATGTCATTTTTCTAATTATTTCATGATCTGTACCAAGATCCTGCCCAATTGCAAAAATAGAATTGTCTGGAAACCCTGCATCCTTTAAGACTTGGATTACTTGATCAAAATATCTTCCATCTTTAAGAAAAATCATGCTTTCTGAGTTTCTCGCAATTTCCTTCACAGTAGTCAAATCATAACAAGATGGAATTATTGAAACCTTTTCTGCACCTTCGGCTACACTAACTCCAATTTTTGATGCAAAACTGAATATGGAAACAATGCCAGGAACTACACTGATTTTCATTTCCGGGTAATTGGCTTTAATCTCTCTGTGCATGTATATCCATGTACTATACAGATATGGATCTCCTATTGTAATGTAAACAACATTTTTTCCAGACAATACTTTTTCGGCCATTATCTTTGCGTTTTTTTTCCAAGTTGCCTCAAGTACATCTTTGTCCTTTGTCATTGGAAATATCAGTCGCACAATTTCTTGGTTTTTCGATTTATCAATTATATCAGAAATAATGGATAACACAATACTTGGTCTATCCTCATTTGAAGCAGGGCACATGATTGTATCCGCTGCATTAATGGCGTTTACAGCTTTAACTGTTAATAATTCTGGGTCTCCGGGTCCGCATCCAACACAAACTAATTCAGCCATAAAAAATCATCTTTTTAATTTTTTGTGGCAGACAATATTGTAACTGGATTTCGTGCAAGCATCATAGTTCCTGTAGACGTCTTTCGACTCTTTGAAATGGTAACCTGAGTTATGTCAACTGACTTGAGACCTTGCTCCTGTACAAAAGACAGAACCGAAAAGATCGTTTCTATCTGTATCATTCCTATTACTATCCTTCCTTCTGGCTTAAGCTTGTCTAGACACATCTTAACAATTTCCGTTGTATCCTTACCTGTTCCACCCACAAAGATTGCATCAGCATTAGGTAACTCAGATATAGCCTCATTGGCATTGTTACCTATTACAGAAACGTTTGATATCCCAAACTTTGCAAGATTTTTTTTTGTTAATTCTACCGCTTTTGGATCATAATCTACTGCATGGACATGACCAGAATCTTCTACCTGTAATGCTGTCTCTACTGACATGGAGCCAGAGCCGCAACCAATATCATAAACAATCATTCCGGGTTTTAGTC
>OFBI01000054.1_pt1 | contig 9768 bp, 3 predicted proteins | sample 1520551 | NCBI WGS metagenome assembly OFBI01 (sample SAMEA3696448, study PRJEB22514) | metagenome | biome: water; feature: marine; material: hydrothermal vent | place: Pacific Ocean | collected 2014-08-15 | depth 1539 m | reverse complement strand
GTGTCAAAATAGTTTATGATATGAATGTAGCAAGTCACCATTGAACCACACGCTCGTGTTTGTTGCTAGCTTTGGTATCAAATGGTATGTTTTTTTACGTGCTTCCGCTTTTTGTACGTAGCCTACATGTAGCCGCTTTCCTGTGGGCGTGACATATTTGTCGCGTACGAAAATCCCCATTCAGAAAATTGGGATAGGATAAGGATTTCTCTGATGAGGGAACTTCTCCGTTTAAAGTGGGAACAGGTGCCCATTTTTAGAGATGAATTAAATGCTTGTCGTAGTAAAGAAAGCTTACATCCTGTTCCAGACACATTCTGGGGAACAGGAGTAGGCGGAAAGAAAGGTAGGAACAACTTTGGCATTTTATTAGACCACCTTCTTAAATACCATGTGCGAAATAGCCTATCTAAGGGCAAAGGTAAAGGTAAGACCGAGAAAAGAGCAGAAGTGGCACCGGTGACGCTGAATAATAGGTTTTCGGTGTTGGATGGGATAGATCCATTCTCCGTCGGAGCGGAATGGATCTGGAAGCCGGCACCAGAACCTACGACCACTCGGGACCTGGTTAGAGACAGAAAATCTCCCTGGAAGACCGATATAATTGAGAGCACTCCAGTTTGTTCAGGTGATTTTCCGGAATTGCCTAAACCGCAGCGAGTGACAAGGTCAACCCGTAAGACTCTCAACCTTACGGAGATAAATTCTACCCCGACGTCGTTGAAGCGTGGACCACCTCCTCCGAGCTCCCCAACAGAGGATGAAGAAACATCCCGAACGGTAAGTCCGCCCCACAAGAAGAAAATGGGACAGAACATCAAAGGGTGCCACCCGGCCATGGTGCGAACCCACAAAACGGATAAAACAACAAAAAAGAGTTGGACCTGGCCAAAGACCACCAAGGACACATTGATTATAGGAGAAGAGAATGTGTCCAGGATAACGGCTACGCCGCACCAGAATGTGCAGCTAGAAAGCTTCCCTGGTGCCAGATTTCAGCATTTTACCGATATGCTGAAGGATAAATCTTTTGTTGTTGGAGGTAAGTGCCCTACAAATATTATTTTAGCACTGGGAATAAATGACCGTAGCTCGGATCCTCAGAAAACATCGATTCGAAATTTAAAAACCATGTTGACATGGATTAAAAATCGATATGATTCGAGTAATATTTTCCTTACAGAAATAAATTATTCAAAATTACTACCGAAAGCGGAACAGACCAACATAGATTCAATCAATCGATCTATGGGTCATTGTGAATGGGCTACGGTCATACCCAAGCTGGGTACTCAGAAATTCAAAATTGATTCTAATAGTGTAATGGGAATTCTATGGAAAGAAGACACGGCAAATTCAATGGTTCACCACTGGTTAGATTTTTTAAACTAAGGTCTTCAGAGGGTCAAACTTACCCCTGTTATAAAATAATTAATAACATTTTAAATCTTTCAAGTCACGTTTTGACGACATTAGAAACAAACTTACTAAGTAAGGGACTAACATTCGTTCAAACCCCTAAGATTTCTAAAGCACCCATTTTGGAAGCAACTAAGGATTTCGGGAGGAAACTGAAAATAAAATATTTCTTTCGCTACGAACGTAACAATTTTAATAAACCACAGAAAAGTTTTATATCTAAGTCTAACTGGGTTCCACCTGACAAGGGAACTGATCCCGATTTAATAGAATGCATAAATAACTTTACAAAAGAAATAGATGAACTAAATGTCCTACGGGAAAAACCAAATTTAACAATTGAAGAACAATTAACACTAAACAACTTACGTAAAAATAAAGATATAGTAATTAAAAAAGCTGATAAAGGTTCGGTAGTAGTAATAATGGACAAAAAGAATTATATTACTGAAGGCTACCGTCAATTAAATAATTATAATCATTACGAAAAAGTTAATGAGCCTATATACCCCAGAACGGCGATTAAAATAACTGGTATTTTAAATAAACTTAAATCTGCGGGTGCAATTTCTGAAAAACAATTTAATTTCCTTTCACCTCCCCAGGAGCCAAGACCTCGATATTTTTATATGCTCCCTAAAATTCACAAAGAGGACAGTTGTTGGACAATACCAAACGTAATGCCCCCAGGAAGGCCAATAGTGTCTGATTGTAATAGTGAATAAAAAAATGTATCATCTTTCATAGATAGCCACTTAAAACGATTTGCTATGGATCACCCTTCTTATATAAAAAACACATACGATTTTGTAGAAAAAATTAAAGCATTAAGTTTGCCTGATAATTGCTTGCTTATAACTTTAGATGTTGAAAGTATGTATACTAATATAGATCACACTAAGGGGTTGCAAGCGGTAAGGGACGTAATGAGAAATTATCCCATATATGATGATCCAATTATAGAACTTTTAGAATTATCTTTGAAGAGTAATGACTTTTTGTTTAATGATGAATGGTTCATCCAAAAAGTAGGCACTTCTATGGGTAAGGATTGGGCACCACACTACGCCGATATTTACATGGCAAAATTTGAGAAAGAGGCACTACTTAAATGTCCATTAAAACCTCATACCTACTTCCGGTATTTGGATGATATTTTCATAATATGGCCACATGGCAAGGATGCGTTCTCTGAGTTTCTAAATATTTTTAATACACATGAACCACCCATTAAATTTAAATCTTCTATCTGTATTGATTCGGTCAATTATTTAGATACCACTGTATTCAAAGACCCTAAAAACAATAATACCTTATTGACCAAGGTATTTTTTAAACCAACCGATATTCATCAGATGTTGCACAAACATTCTTTTCATCCCAAACATACCTTTAAAGGTTTATTAAGATCGCAAATTATACGATTTTTTAGAATATGTTCTAACGAAAAAGACTTTGATAAGGCATGGGGTATTCTTTTTCAAGCCTTGTGTAAAAGAAATTATTCTAAAAGGTGGATGCGTGGTATTAAAGGCAAAACTGTTAGGGAATTGCAAATAAAACAACGTCGGTCAAATACCGGCATTCCAACTACCAGCCGTTGGGGTTCAAAACCATGCAATATTATGAACTGCATGACGTGTCATCTAATAAGTGATTGCTCAAATATTACGAGCACTGTCACCCAAAAAACATTTGGAATAATGGGAGATATAGATTGCTCTTCTTCAAACGTTATTTATGCTTATCAATGCTACTTCTGTAATAAACAATATGTTGGCGAAACTAGTACATCTCTTCGCATAAGAGCTAATGGCCACAGATTTACAATTGAAAGAAAACATCGACTTTCTTCTTTATATACACATTTAAAAGTGCACGCAGATAACTCTTCTCTGCCTGATTACAACCGTCCATCTCTCGGTGATTATATTTTAATACCGATTGAACAAATACACAGCTCAGGTTCTGATTGGCAGGACCGAATTAATAGACTAAAACGAGAAACTTTTTGGATTGATACCCTGGGATCATTAGAACCAACAGGGTTAAATAAAAAACGTTCGGAAGATATATTAGAATCGGCCGAAAAAGGTGACACTGTAGCTCTAATAATGCCGTTTTCTAGAACAGGCAATATGGCTTCAAGAATAATAAATAAACATTTTAAGATACTTCAACCGAAGAGTTATTTAGAACACTATCAATATAGTATCATCACAGCTTACACTAAACATAAAAGCCTCTCGGGTTATTTAGTGTCAAGTAAGTTGAAATAAATACCTTAAAATAAATAGAATGTCTCCTGAAGCTCTGGAAAAGTTAATCACAAACACAACTTCAGTAAAGCGTCAATCGCCCGAAACACAAAAATCTCAACCCACCGTTACTATGTTTGTAAAGCAATGAGATATCTATATATCAATTGTCAAATGGGAAGCTACGACTAATTCATTTGAAGTACATTTAGGTTTATTTTCTTATTATGTTGGGCACTTTCACACCTGTACAAACATATAAATTCTATTCAATTATCGTTGGGATGTTTTCAAAACACCGGGTTACGTAAGTTCACAAATAGAACAAAGAGATTAAAATAGCACCCATCCTTTGTTAAAAAGAACTAAAGGATTAAGTGCGTGGCTTCCTATTGAAAATTGTGTATATAAACCTCGAGCAATATGGTAACGTTAGACAGGGGGATACCCCCACCAGATCCGTTTCTTTCATGACGGAGAAGAAACCGGAGGACTCCTTCAGGATACCTCTGTGTGGAATGCTGCCCGTGAGACCCTTTGTCAGGGACCCTCCACAGTGCTTCCGATGCCACAGGTGGAACCACACCGCGAAGCACTGCAGGACCAGAGCCCGGTGCTACCACTGTGGAAAGCAGGGTCCGAAGGAAGCGGGTCAGCATTTTGTGTGCTGCCAGAGGGCCGGAACGCCGCGTTGCATCAACTGCGGCGGAAGCCACATGGCAGCATACAAAGGGTGTCCAGCCAGGAAGGAAACCGTCCAATATCTTCAGAAGAGACTGGGAGTTCAGCCCCGCCAAAGACCCCCCCAGGCAGCAGTTACAGCCCCGGCTCCGTGGGCATTAAAAACCAAATCACCCCCACAAATAACTACACACCGACCTTCCCAAATAGCTCCGGCACTACTGTCGGAGACAGATTTCCCCACATTACAAACAAAACCGCACATACAGCAACAGACAACACCTGTACAAACAACGCAGACAACAACACAGACAGACCCCACCACAGCAACACTCACGGCCATACTCGGCCATATGCAGTCCATATTCATGGCTATGCGAAGCGTCCAGGATCTGATCCAGAGACTGCCCAAAGACCTGCTGTCAAAGGCAGAGAAGCACCTAACCAAGGTCCAGGAAGAGGTCGGATCGAGCCAGGTCTTGGACTCGATCCTGGAAGTGGCGCTGGGGTCAGCCAAAACACAACAGCACAGACAAACCAAAACCCACAAAACAACACACCCCAGTGAAAGCAAAGGACAGCTCGGGAGAGATCTCAACATCATCTCCTGGAACATCCGAGGCTTCCACTGCAACAAAAATAGCCTAATTGCAGCCATCCAAGACAAACAACCAGACATAGTATTACTACAAGAAACTCTTACAAACACTAAATATTCAATAAAAATTCCCGGATACACTATCTACCACAGTCCTCACACAAATAATTCAGATACTGTATCCAGAGGACTCATAACTGCAATACATAATAACATACCACACAACACGTCCCCCCTAATTAACTCCTCCAGTGATTGGCAATCAATCACCACTGAAATAACCGGCTTTAAAAGCGGTCCCTTCCAATTAATTAATACATACGTCTCCCCTAACCACCTATATGATATACAACAAGCAACAAATTCATATAAACATTACTTAATAACAGGCGATCTCAACGCCAATACTACAACATGGGGCTCAAAAAACACCAGACCAGGACAACATTTACAGCAACAAATAAGTGACTGTGACGCTATATTATTAAATGATCCCAAAGTCCCCACCACTGTCTATGGGTCGACCCTCGATCTTGCCATAGCTTCCCCTGAAGTTGCGGCCATAGCAGACTGGAGCCAATTAGAAGCTCTAACCTCAGACCACATAGCCACAGTAATAGTACTATCCGACGCTTTCACGAACGTACCAGAAAGCCTAGGACAACCCAAATGGGACACCGACAAAGCAAACTGGAAACAATTTGCAGACAGACTACACGAATTATCTGCCGACGACAGCGACAATAGTCTATCTCTAGATGACCTACTTCGTAAATTAACTGACGATATAAACGAAGCCGCAACAGCAGCCATCCCCATAGTCCTCCGAAATCGCCCAAGACGTCCTCGCTCCTTCTTAACACCAGAAGCAAGGAGATGGACCAAAGAAGTCAGTAAACTGACAAAAGTTTTTAAAGCTCACCCGACATCTCAAAATAGAGCAGAACTAAGAGCAGCTCAACGAGAAACGAGACGACGACTTCACACAATTAAAGAAGACCAATTTGACAGTTGGTGCAAACAACTCGGGGACATGGGCTCAGCGCAAATTTGGCGCGAGATTAAAAAAATCCGGGGTAAATCTTCCCAACCAAAAGTAATTAACCCCAAAGAAGAAGCAAACAAATTAGCACACCACTTCGCCACTAGGGCTGAACACCAAATCTTACCCGAAGAGGTCAAATCAGCTCTAGAAAAACAACAACCAGACAGACTGCACTCAATATATCTAGCAAAAAGTGAACACGCAGACACAGACACCCCTTTCACACCACACGAACTGGAAACAGTTTTATCAACACCAAAAAACTCCGCCCCTGGAGAAGACAAACTTACATACATCTTTTACTCCAAATCTCCCCCTTCTTTCAAAGTTAGACTTCTAAACCTCTTTAACCAATCCTGGAGAGAAGGACGAATTCCCAGACTCTGGAAAACCTCAATAGTCGTCCCTATCCCTAAACCTGGTGGCAAAGGCCACAGACCAATATCTCTCCTCCCTACAATACTAAAAATCATGGAGAGACTAATTCTCACCAGACTAATATTTAAACTCCCCAGACCAAAAAATCTCTTCGGGTTTACAAAAGGCAGATCAACTGTCGACCCAATTCTACATTTAGTAAACTTAATCACCAACAGAAGAAGAAAAACCCGATCCGGCACAGTCTACACTGCCTTTCTGGATCTAGATAAGGCCTTTGAAAGGGCTAACCACATCGTCATCTTAGACGCTTTAATCTCCCTGGGCATCAAGGGAAGAATGATATCGTGGGTAGAAGACTTCCTAGACAATAGAGAAATTAAAGTTACAGTCCAAGGGGTAAAATCTGACTCACACCCACTTACTACAGGCTCCCCACAGGGCTCCGCCCTCTCACCTACACTATTTAACGCCCTAATTACAGCACTAATCTCCACATCCTTACCCCCATGTGTCGACATCCTGGCTTATGCCGACGACATAGCCATTATTTCACACGGCCCAAGGCCGGCCAAAAAACTACAAACCGCCCTCGACACAACAGCATCTAAAGCCAATGACCTAGGTCTATTTTTCTCCACCGCCAAAACTAAAATAATTGCATTCAACACCAATTCAAAACAACACAACACCTTCCATATAGGCAAACAAGACATTGAAATAGTCAAACAGTACAAATACTTAGGCGTCATCATAGACAACCACCTCAATTTCAACAAACACGCACTACAAACAAAACAAAAAATCTACTCTCGGCTAAACATAATAAAAATTATTTCTAATGTTAAAGCAGGAATAAACACAAAAAATCTTATTAATCTGTATAAAGCCCTAATTCAATCCATACTTCTTTATGCGGCCCCAATCTACCTACTTGCATCTAAAACGGCAATTAAACACATAGAAATAGCACAAAGAACTGCACTTAAATATGTCTTAGGACTCCCCCCTACTGCCCCCTCTGCCCTTATCAGCAGAGAATCCGGCATCCCCCCTATTGCCCATCTCATTAGAGGAGACACAGCCAAATACATATTAAGAACAGCGACAAAACCTGACCCAGTAGAAATCACATTTAAAATACAAGAAAGCTTACACAAAGACCCCAGAGTACACATTAATAAAAGCTGGGCCATGAAAGCAGCTGCTATTCAAAGGGACATGAGAATTCCAGCAATCCACCCTCCGGATGCCAAGGAAACTGCTCCATGGCGCGACTACCCATTGACCATCATTATCGTAAACAGAAAATCAAAAACCCAAGACCCACAAGGGGCATTCACTGAGGCTTCGGACAGGATCTCTTCCCTGAACAGAGACCAGGCAGCAATAAACATCTACACAGATGCCAGTGTCCGCCAGGATGGAAAATCTGCCTGGGCCTGTTTTGTGGGGGGAGCACTCCGAAATCCCTGTGGAAGACTCCCCGACCACACACCAATCACTCTAGCAGAACTTCACGCCATACACGCCGCCCTCGCATGGCGAGAGGCACAAGACAGACACGAAGACACAATCATACACTCAGACTCGATGGCAGCCATCAAAATCCTGGCACAAACTAAAACACGAACATATCCAGAAATCACAACTAAAATTATTAACTGCGCCTCTGCATTAAGCCAACGTGGCAGTCTAACCACTCTACATTGGGTTCCCAGCCACACAAATATCGAGGGTAATGAACGAGCCGACGCTCTGGCCAACGAAGCCACTAACCTAACCAACATCCTACACACAGAACAGACACCAGGTGCCTACAAACACATAATAACAGAATATCTTCACAAACAAATAACACCAAATCAAGACACAGCCAAATTAAGTACATGGTACAATAAAACCATTGTGCCCGGCATTCACATCATAAACAACAGAATAGCAGACGTACACATACGCCGCCTCCGCTGCTGGGTGCACACAAAAAGCTTTGTCGGCCCAAATAATAAAGCACTCTGCTTACATTGTAACCAAAACTTCGACCCCGTCCACTATCTAATTAATTGTCCCGCCTTCCCAGCCTGCCGACAACCTCTTAAACAACTCTTAACTCCGGCACAACACAACCTAACCGACACAGAAAAAGCAGTCATTGTAATACGCAAAGTCACAGCCACGCCACACATAATAATACCCTTATTTAAAAAAGATCCCTACATCTGGCAAAAAACAAACACACAGTAAAGTTTTTGTAAAGGTTCGGCACCGGTACGTCCGGGACCGGAACTTTACAAAGTCATTTTCAGATACAGAAACTCTACGGAGAAGGACTCCACCATAGAGGCTGTGCCAAACAAGCGACAGCCTGGGGATACTCCCCGAACTACAAGCAAGCAAGCTCGCTATCATCACACACACGATTCAGACCTTGCGACGCACACAGCACTCTCTTGCTCTATTGTATCAGAATACTGTTGTTTCGCTGCTCATTCAGATCGCTGTTCACAATCGGATAACCGCTGCCTTGACATACTTCTAGGAAACTCAGCATATCGGATTACCGCCGCGCTCTTAGACTTCGCTTTGTTTTCGAAAGGTAAGTAAGTTATAGGTTACTATCGCTTACTTTATCTATCGTGGCTTGTGTGTGTACACACCAATCCGCGCAAACAGTCTTTTATCAAGACTAATTTCTATTATATATATTATCAACACTAAGTTCTATTCCATATTTCATCGTCGCATACGCACACTCCACTATTCATAAAACACACGCAACACACACACACCAACACATAAATCCTGAATATATGTAACATTCCACAAAATACGCATACGCACACACCACCAGTCAATAACACACTCTGCACACATCGGCCGACACAAATACACACACACCCCAACATTTAAACCTTAAATATATTTAACACTCCGTAAAGTACACACTTCTAGTTCTACCATTACCTGTCAATTGTTTTATATAACTCCCTATTCCCCCTAACCTCAATAAAACATACACTATTATAAAACCAATTATAACTACATTTTCACACCTATATACAAACACGGAATCACTTCCAGTCACAATGGAAACAGACAACACCTGGCACACCATATCAACAAAAAAGAAACGCTCGCTACAAGAATCACCACCCCCCAGCGCCCCACCGAAGAAGCGCACCACTGCGGAGACAATCCAGACGCCACCGAATCAGGTCAAGCAGGTGTTCCTGCTAGAGATCGTGTTGGGCGGTCCCTGGAAGACACTGTTCGAGGTGGCCGTCGCCCTAGACGGACTCAGGCCAGCACTACCGATATCATCGATAGTCAGAGATGGGAAAAGAGTGCTACGGACCACCTGCCCGGCAACAAGTCCTGTAGGACGACCA
>OFBI01000043.1_pt1 | contig 11227 bp, 9 predicted proteins | sample 1520551 | NCBI WGS metagenome assembly OFBI01 (sample SAMEA3696448, study PRJEB22514) | metagenome | biome: water; feature: marine; material: hydrothermal vent | place: Pacific Ocean | collected 2014-08-15 | depth 1539 m | reverse complement strand
AATGAGTCTAACAAACAACCTAAACAAAGGTACAGAAGATAAGAATTTCTATTCTATATTCTTATCTAAGCCATTTGGTGCTTCAGGCGAACATAGATGGAACAACATCTTTATGTTTGAAGAAAACGGTGGTAAGTGGAACCGTTTAGATGCTGAATTCTCAATTGATGACGATACTCAAGCTACGGTTGAGTACAATAAATACTGGGGTGATGAAAATACTCAGTTTGGTCAATTAGAAAAATCATCTAATATCCAAGTTGGTGTTAAATACTCTTTCTAAGAAGCGTGTTTAAAACCTAAAATTAAAGCCCGCATTTTGCGGGCTTTTTTTCTACCCTAATGAAAATAAGAACTTAATAATATAATCATAAACGAACTTAAACAAGATTCAAAACCAAAAGCAAAAAATAAACAAACGCGCTTTTGTTTTTAAATTTTAATAAACCATCGATCTCACAAGGAGAGAATAATATGAATAATTTTGCATCAAGATACGCCGCCTTTGTCGTGGCCAACCGTAAAGTAATATTAGCTTTAATGGCTGCCTTTACTTTGTTTATGGGTTACTTTGTTCAGTTTCTAGATATCCGTAATGACCCTGATACTTTATTACCTGAATCTAATCGCTACGTGGCGACTAACGCCTATGGTGAGCAGAAGTTCGGCTTTGGTAATATCATGGTGGTGGGCTTTGTCTTAAAGGACTGTGTTGGTGGTGATAACCCATACGGTGATGCAGATGAAATCATTAACTATGACCCTGAAACAGGTTTAAGAATTAACGAATCAGCCCCGGCGAAAATAACACAAGCGATTTGTGAGAATGCTGGTGGTGCTTGGGAAGATTCAGCCGATGTATATCAGCCGTGGTTTATTAACATGGTACAAAAAGCCCATAATGACATGGTGGCACTAGATCATGCCCGTGGCAATAACTTTATGGATATTGCCGCACAAAAGATTAAGTACATGGGCACATCAGAAGATGGTGGCTTAAAGTTTGAAAGATTAATCCCTGTTGCAGGTATCAACGCTACTGATAAACAAGTATCTGATAAGCAATTAGCACACCTTAAGAAAGGTATTGAAACTAACCCAGTGTTAGCACCAATGCTAATGCTTAAGCAAGCCAAAGACGGCACACGTTGTGAGTTTGCACAAGAAGGTTGGTACGATGATGAAGTGTGTAAAGCGAAGGGCTTCTTTATTGTTGGCGACTATGCTGACACAGTTAAGACTGATTACCTGCCATGGGTTTCTTCAACCATTGATTTAGTCAATGACATTAAAGCCAAGCACGGCGATAGAGTAGAGGTGCGTATTGCGGGTGAACCGTACTTCTTAGCCTTTATGCTGTATGACTTGGTGCAAAAATGGTGGTTGTTTGTGATTTCATTCTTGATCGTGGTGGGTATGCTTTGGTACTTAAACAAAGGCTGGAGAGGTTCGGTATTCCCACTGATTGGAGTAGTTGCAACTATTATTATCACCCTTGGTTTAATGGGCTTTACCGCTTATAAATTGACAACAATGATGGTGTTAACACCAATGCTATTATTAGCGATTGGTACGGGTCACGCCGTGCAAGTGGTCAGGCGTTATCAGAGTGAGCTACATAGTGATAAACGCATCAATCCACTCACAGCAGCTGAAAAAGCGATTGCTGTTACGATTATTCCTGCAACACTGGCGATTGTGACAGACATGGTGGGTTTCTTTACTTTGTCATTTGTGGATATCTCGTTCTATAAGGCGTATGCATATTTTGGCATGTTTGGAATGATGACTATTTTGATTACCACAACCACGGTTGCGCCAATTTTGATGGCGATGTTCCCAGGCAAAGATACTGAGCGTGATGCTTCAATGACAGAGGCTTCAGCTTTTGAAAAAGGCATGGCGAAAACACTAACGAGTGTCATTACTGGCAAGATGAAAATTATCCCTATTGCTATGATTGTGGCGCTTGTGGCTTGGAGCACGGTACAAACTAAAGTACTGAGCCCAACAGCAGAATCAGCGATGCCAGGTGTGGAAGTGGGTATTAACTATTCTCGTGCAGCGTTTAAGTATGATTCTGATGCGAATATTGATTTGCGTCGTTTGGGCGAGGTAATGCCAGGTGTGATTTCAGTCAATATTCCAATTAAGGGTAAGGTTGAACATTTCCCAATGTTGCCGGCCTGTGAGTATGATGGCTCACAAGCACCAGGCACTAAGTGTTGGGATGAGGATGAAGATGATCCGCAGGGTGCATTTAACCATGCTGAAGTGATGGCAGCGATTGAAAAAACTGAAGATTGGATGCGTTCGCATCCGAATATTGGCTTTACTGGTTCGTACATTCAGTTCTTAAAAATTGTTAATATGTTGATGATGACACCGGAAGGACAAGAGCCAAATCTTAAATATTTCCATGTACCGAATGATAAGTTTATTGCTGCCAATATGGATGTGTATGGTGATGTTGATGATCCTGAATGGGTGCCAAATGCAAATGAAATCGTCACTGGTTTTAATGGTTTGTTAGAGGCAAATACTAATGCGGGTGATCTAGATTCGTTTGTGGCTAAAAGTTGGAACGAAGGTGTGATCATGGGCTTTGTTAATACCATGGATCCGGTAAAAACTCACCAAACTGTAAAAGATATTCAGCAGTTCTTTATTGATAATAAAGACGAGCCAGGGTTTGATTTGGTGACTTGGGGCTTTAAATCGGGCGATGTTATTACTATGCCTGAAGCAGGCGTATGTTCGATTGAGAGTGTTAATGAATCAAACTCACCAACTAAGCGACAAGACTGTGCTAACGAAAACGGTGATTGGGTCGCTAAAGTGGTCGAGATTGAAGACAGTGGTACCACGACTATGGCTGTGGGTGGTTTCTTAGGTGCAACTGAGGCAACACATGACGTAGCCGAAGTTGAATACATTAAGTCGCCATTGATAACTGCATTGGCAATTTTCATTGTGGCTGCACTTATCTTTGGCTCGCCACTGGTTGCAGCGATCTTAACTTCAACTTTGCTAGTAACGCTATTTGGTCAGTACGGTTTAGGCGCTTACTACACCAGTATTGAAAACTGGTCGGGCAACCTTCACTTTGCAACCTTGGTGTCGTTATCGATTGCGATGGGCTTGGGTGTTGACTATGGTATTTATATGATCTCTCGCTTAAAAGAAGAGATGGCTGCCACGGGTGGACAATGGGTTGAATCGTTGCAAAACACACTAGAGACAACAGGTGCTGCGGTATTTGCCTCGATTGTAGTATTGCTAGCGAGCTTCATCCCGCTGTTAATGACACAATTGGCTAATACTTGGGCGTTGGGTGTGTTTATTTCTGAAGCATTGATTATTGATGTAGTTCTTGCATTAACCATCATTCCTTTATTGGTTTACATCTTTAAACCAAAATACGTGTTTGGTAACAAGAAGTAAATAAAACAGTAAAAAATATAATTAAAAAGCTTGCTTCGGCAGGCTTTTTTTATTGCTGAAAATAGTGATGCTAACGTATAATTCATGCATTATTGATTAATTATTAACCAATGGCATTGATTGTACAAAAATACGGCGGCACTTCAGTCGGCTCAGTTGAGAGGATTCAAGCCGTCGCTAAAAAGATTAAAGCCTTTGCCGATGGTGGTGATCAGCTGGTGGTGAGTGTGTCTGCCATGAGTGGTGAAACCAACCGCATGACAGCGCTTGCCAAGGATGTTCAAGATATGCCCTCATTGAGAGAGATGGACGTGCTCTTGACCACAGGCGAGCAGGTAACTATTTCATTGTTATCGATGGCACTTCAACAATTAGGCTGTGATGCGATTTCATACACGGGTTCGCAAGTGCGTATTACCACGGATAGTGAGCATGGCAAGGCGCGCATTAAGTCGATTGACGATCATCGTATTCGTGAAAGCTTAGAGGCTGGCAAAGTTGTCGTTGTGGCTGGTTTTCAAGGTGTGGACGAACAAGGGCATATTACTACCTTGGGTCGTGGTGGCTCTGATACTACTGCTGTAGCGTTAGCGGCAGCGCTGAATGCTGACGAGTGTCAGATTTATACCGATGTGGATGGTGTGTACACCACCGATCCACGCATTGAGCCAAAGGCAAGAAAAATGAAGTCTGTGAGCTATGAGGAGATGCTTGAGATGGCATCGCTCGGCTCAAAGGTTTTGCAAATCCGTAGTGTGGAGTTTGCATCAAAATATAAGGTACCTTTAAGGGTATTGTCATCACTGATTGACAATCCTGAAGGGACATTAATTACCAGTGAGGAAAACATTATGGAACAAGCCGTTATTTCAGGGATTGCGCATAATATCGATGAAGCAAAATTAAGCTTAATTGGTGTGCCAGATGAACCGGGTATTGCTTTTAAAATTTTAAAGCCAATCAGTGAAGCGAATATTGAAGTTGATATGATTGTACAAAGTGTGTCTGCACGCGAAGGCTTAACTAATTTTGCCTTTACCGTGCATCGTAGTGACTTTGATAAGGCGCAAGCGATCTTACAAGGTATTTGTGATGAGTTAAGTGCTATGGGCGTACAAACTGATGATAAAGTAGTTAAAGTCTCTTTAGTGGGTATTGGTATGCGTTCACACGCAGGTATTGCAGCGCAGATGTTTGAAGTATTGCATCAAGAGAATATTAATATTCAAATGATTTCCACTTCAGAGATTAAAATATCAGTTGTCATTGATGAAAAATATTTAGAATTAGCGGTGCGTTCATTGCACAGCGCATTTGAATTAGATAAGGAATAAAGATGCCAGGATTTGACGATAGAGATGGTTTTATTTGGTTTGATGGTGAATGGGTTGATTGGCGTGATGCTAAAGTTCACGTATTAACACACACTTTGCATTATGGCATGGGTGTGTTTGAAGGTGTTCGTGCCTACCAAACTGATAATGGCCCAGCAATTTTTAGAATTGAAGAGCATACGGATCGGTTGTTTAATTCTGCCAAGATTATGAATATGGACATTGGTTTTTCTAAAGAAGAGATCAATCAAGCTCAAAAAGATGCCGTAGTTAAAAACAACCTTGATAGCGCCTATATTCGCCCAATGAGTTTTTATGGCTCCGAAGGCATGGGTTTGCGTGCTGACGGCCTAAAAGTGCATACGATTATTGCTGCGTGGGAATGGGGTTCGTACTTAGGCGAAGACAACATGGAAAATGGTATTCGTATCAAGACTTCAAGCTATACGCGCCATCACGTTAATATTGCGATGACCAAAGCCAAGGCAAATGGTAACTACATTAACTCTATGTTGGCTTTGCAAGAGGCGTTAACCGATGGCTATGATGAGGCGTTGTTGTTAGATGTTGATGGCTTTGTGGCTGAAGGCAGTGGTGAAAATTTCTTCATTATTCGTGATGGTGTTATTTACACGCCGGATTTAACTTCGGCGTTGGCGGGCATTACTCGTGATACCATCTTTACTTTGGCGAAAGATTTGGGTTATAAAATTGTTGAAAAACGCATTACCCGTGATGAGGTGTATTGTGCTGATGAAGCTTTCTTTACCGGCACAGCGGCAGAGGTAACCCCGATTCGTGAGTTAGATAATCGCACAATCGGTGCTGGAACACGCGGGCCAATAACCAAGCAATTGCAAGCCTTGTACTTTGATTGTGTTTATGGTCGTAATGAACAATATAAAAATTGGATAGCCAAAGGGGTGTGTCGATGAGTGAAATAGTAGATGATTTTCAGAAAAAACATGTCAGTTTTTCTACGGTAGAACAGAAAGACTTACCTTTTCATTGCCCACCAAAAGATGCGCAAAAGTGGAATATGCACCCTAAAGTATTCTTAAAATTTGATTCAACAGGTAAAGCCGCTTGCCCGTATTGCGGTGCAAGTTATGAACTGGCTTAATCGCCTTTGATCATATTATGGGCAATCAACTAACCAATGTTGTTTTAGTCGGCCCTATGGGCTCTGGTAAGACTTCGGTTGGTCGCCGTCTTGCTTGTGTATTAAAGCGCGACTTCTTCGATTCCGATTTTGAGATTATTGCCCGCACCGGTGTTGCGATTGATCATATTTTTGATGTAGAAGGTGAAGAAGGGTTTCGACAGCGTGAAACTCAAGTGCTCAAAGATTTGTGCGAAATCCCTAATATTGTTATCGCCACTGGCGGTGGTATTGTTATCAAAGAAGAAAATAGAACATTGCTAAAGCGTGATAGTTTTGTGGTGTATTTATCTTCTAGTATTGCACAGCTGGTAAAACGCACAGCCAATTCTAAATCACGCCCTTTGTTAGAGCAATCAAGTAATCGAGAGAAAACCATTCGTGATTTAGTCAACGCTAGAGAAGATTTTTATCAAGAAGTTGCTGATGTGGTGATTGAAACCACGGGTAAAAAACTTTATGCTATTATTAATGAAATTAAAAAAGTTGCGCCAAAATGAAGAAAATTTTTATCACCATTTTAATATTATTAACTGGCTTTAATGCGCAAGCAATCAGTGAACGTGAGTTTATTGAGCGGCTAAAAGCCACCCATCCTTTTTTTGAACAACAAGCATTAAGCAGTCAGATTAAACAAGTTGAAAAACGCCTAACTACAGCTAATGAAGATTGGGTTATTTCGATTAATGGTAATTATAAAAATGAAAATGCCAGCGATATATCATCGAGCACTTATAACAAGCTAAACACAACCTCAGCCGATGTTTCTGCAACGCGAAAAATTGCAAATTCTGGTAGTGATATTACCTTTAAACACGCTTGGAAGGATAAAAATAAAGACGTTAATACGACACGTAACCGATTTTCATTAGATTATACGTATCCATTATTACGCAATCGGGATGGTGTGAATGACCAGCTTGATGGGGATGTTGCTCAGATTGCCATTGAGAAAAATACGCTTGAACGACTTGAACAGGAAGAAGATTTTATCCTTAAAAAACTCAAGCGTTTTGTTGATTTGGCCTATGCACAAGAGCAGCAGTTAATTAATGAGCGCCGATTAGCTTTGGCCGGGCAAGAGCTGAATTTAGTTAAGCAAAAATTTGAGGCTTCTGTGGTAGATAAGGTTGATGTCTTGTTGCAAGAGGATGCCTATCAAAGAGCGCAACAGCAATTATTACAAGCACAGCAAGACTTAATCTTGTTGCGTCATGAAATAGCCATTACATTAGCGCTTAATTTTGATCAAGTGGTTGCCAATACAGATTTATACAAAATTTACTCTGCTAAAGAGGTGTGGTTATTAGCAGACACTAGAGCGCTAAAAATTACCGCTTTAGATCAAAAAACTTTGAAGCGACAACTGTTTAGTTTTAAGAATGAATCGCAAGCTAAGTTAGATTTGAATTTAGGTTTGGCAAGTGAGGGAGAAAACAGCAGTTACTCGAATTCATTAGAAAACCAAAGCGCTACTTGGAATGTGGGTTTGGACTGGTCGTATCCATTGGGTGGGGTTAAGAGTAGTAACAATGTCAAAAAAGCAGAAATTAAATTGGCGCGTTTAGCGCAATACAAAAGAGAGCAGTTGCTTGAACTTAATGTGCAAGCTACCATACTTAAAGAAAAAATTAAGCTACTAATACAAATGCTTAAATCTAATAAAAAGCAAATTTCAATTGCCAAGGCTAGAACTGTAGAAGAAAGAGGGCGTTATGCCAATGGTAGCGGACAGGCGAGCTTTGTGATTAGTGCACAAAATAATGAGCAAAATGCCCAGCTTGGCTATGCACAGGTGGCCACAAATTATCAAAAAGCAGTGCTCGATTTCAAAGCAACGATTGATCAATTGGTTCGATGAATCAAAACGTTGTTAGGTACGCGCTTACCCCTAAAGACTTACACGCACATATTTTTCAAGTCGAGCTAACACTTGATAATCCTAACCCATTAGGGCAGGTTTTTTCATTGCCAAATTGGATTCCAGGCAGTTATTTGATTCGAGATTTTTCTAAACATATCGTTAGTATTAATGCACAAAGTTGTGGCAAGACGATTGCCATTAAAAAACTAGATAAAAACCATTGGATCACGCAGCCTTGCGATTCAAGTATTACTTTGCAATATGAGCTTTATGCTTTTGATTTGTCGGTACGTTGTGCCTATCTAACTAATGAGCGTGCCTTCTTTAATGGCAGTAGTGTATTTTTAAAATCAGTTGGCTTTGAAGATAACCCATGTGAGTTGGTGATTAACTACCCAACAAGTAAGATGTTGGGCGATTGGAGTTGTGCCACCACTTTAAAGCTCAAATCAAAAGATGAGGGTTTCGAGGTTTACCAAGCTGATCATTATCAAGACTTGATTGATCATCCGGTGGAGATGGCTGATTTCACCCGCTTTGAATTTGAGGTCAATAAGATACCTCATGCCATGACATTGACTGGCCAACACACAACAGACATCGCCCGATTAAGAGCTGATTTGATACGCATTTGTCAACACCATATAGATTTCTTTGTCAGCGATGTACCGTTTGATGAGTACTTGTTTTTAACACTGGTAAGAACTAAGGCTTACGGCGGCCTAGAGCACAAAAAATCCAGCAGTTTGATTTGTTCTAGAAAAGAGTTGCCAACCGAAAATAAACCTGAAATTGATTCTGATTACACGCGATTTTTAGCGCTTTGTTCACATGAGTACTTTCATGCGTGGTGGATTAAAACCATTAAGCCAGCAAGCTTTCATGCGCTTAATTTGGGGCGGGAGAATTACACCGAACAGTTATGGGTTTTTGAGGGCTTTACTTCGTATTATGATGAGCTGTCACTATTGCGTACTAAGCTGTTATCACCGGAGCAGTATTTAACCTTATTTGCACAAACGGTAACGAGAGTACAAAAGAGCCAAGGTCGACACAAACAATCATTGGCTGAGTCGAGTTTTGATGCTTGGACTAAGTTTTATCAACAAGATGAGAACGCACCAAATGCAATTGTGAGCTATTATACCAAGGGTGCTTTGTTGGCTTTTGTGCTCGATATTGAGATTCGTAGCCGTAGTCATGATGCTCAGTCATTAGATGATGTGTTGAAGCTGATATGGGCCAATTATCAAGACACCGGTTTAGAAGATGATACGGTACAAAAAGTGGTTGCACATTTAACTCAAAGTGATTTCACCAAATTTTTTGATGATTATCTGTATGGTATGAGTGAATTGCCACTCAAACAAGCATTTGATTACGTGGGCATCAATTGTGAATTTAGCCATAAGAAAGAAGAACTTTCAAACTTCGGTATTGGCATTAACAAAGCCCAAGAGTTTGCCCTTATTAGTCATGTATTAGAGGGGTCTTGCGCTCAAGCAGCGGGCTTATATGTTGGCGATAAAATCATGAGTATTGACGGTATCAAAGTACAAGCTAAAGACTTAGCAAGCGCGATTGACTCTTACGCCGAAGGCGATGTAATCCAAGTTGGACTTTTAAGAGACGAGTTGTTAATTGAATTAAGCGTCACAATGACCAACAGTGCACCAACATTTTGCACTTTGAGTGTCACTGACAATCTATCTAAAGACACTTTAAAAAGACAAGAGCAATGGTTTTACCACGCATAAAATTACCCAAACTATTACTTAAACCTGTTGGCCGTGCCATTAGTGATTTTGGCATGATTAAAGCGGGTGATAAAATATTGTTAGCGGTTTCTGGTGGTAAAGACTCTTTGAGTTTATTCCACATCTTGCGTCATTTTCAGCGTCATTCTCCGGTCAAGTTTGAACTCGGCATTGTAACGATTGATCCTCAAGTTGAAGGTTTTGAGCCGCAAGCACTTGAGGTGTTTTTTAAGCAATTTGATATCCCATATTTTTTTGAAGAATTTCCGATTATGGAACAGGCTAAAGAAAGTATGCGTGGTGATTCTTATTGTTCATTTTGCTCTCGAATCAAGCGTGGTTTGATGTATCAAGTAGCCAGACGAGAAGGTTATAATGTTTTAGCTTTGGGCCAACATTTAGATGATTTGAGCGAGAGTTTAATGATGTCGATGTGTCACAATGGTAAGATTCAAACCATGAAAGCACACTATATTAATGACGCCAAAGATTTACGTATTATTCGCCCAATGGTGTATGTACGTGAGCGTCAATTGGCTGATTTTTCTAAGACGGCTGATTTACCTGTGATTGCTGATTCATGCCCAGCTTGCTTTAGTATGCCGACTGAGCGAGAATATTTTAAACATTGGTTGTTAGATGAAGAAAAGCGCATTCCCAATCTGTATAAAAACCTGCTCAGTGCAATGAAACCGATGTTGGATGAAACCAAGGATTTGATTGATGATTAAATTTATCTTAACTTTTTTCTCGATTTTACCGCTTAGGATTAATCATTTTATTGGCGCTATGATTGGTCGATACTTGTCTTTGACGAACAGTGATTCTAAAAAAGTTGTAAGTAAAAACATACAAACTTGTTTTCCTGATTTAAGCGATACAGAACAACAAAACCTTGTCAAAAAATCTCTAATTGAAACCGGTAAAGGATTGAGTGAATCTGGCTTTATTTGGTTTAATAGCTTTAAAAATAATGCCACGTATATTACTAAGACAACAGGCATGGCGCATTTAAAGAGTGACTCACCGGTTATTTTATTGGTGCCACATTTTGGCTGTTGGGAAATTACAGGCAGAGTGTTATCATTAACCAAACCAGTGACATTTTTATACAAGCCACTGAGAAAGTCTGAGCAGGAAGAATGCTTGATTTCTAAAAGGCAGCAAGATAATTTATCAATGGCAACGGCCGATAAAAAAGGTGTGATTAGGCTGCAAAGAGCATTGGTAAAAGGTGATTTAATTGGGATCTTGCCAGATCAAGATCCTGGGGAAGAGGGCAGCATCTTGGCGCCATTTTTTAATCATGATGCACGCACTATGACACTACTGGCTAAGCTTGTTAGAAAGAATAATGCCAAAGTGTTACTAACTTGGGCGACTCGATTAGAAAAAGGTAAAGGTTACGAATTAAACTTAAAGCCGGTGAATATTTTGTCAGATTCTGGCGAACTTAAAGATGATGTGGCGTTGATGAATCAGGTGATTGAAGGTTTGGTTAGGACCAAACCTGAGCAATATTTATGGAACTATAAACGCTTCAGATCTGTTGTTGATTATTGATTAAGGATGCCTTATTAAGTTTATAAGCGCGCTATGATATAATTTGCCCATGAAATTTATTGAAGACATTCAAAGTGTATTTGATCGCGACCCTGCGGCAAGA
>OFBI01000021.1_pt1 | contig 17482 bp, 15 predicted proteins | sample 1520551 | NCBI WGS metagenome assembly OFBI01 (sample SAMEA3696448, study PRJEB22514) | metagenome | biome: water; feature: marine; material: hydrothermal vent | place: Pacific Ocean | collected 2014-08-15 | depth 1539 m | reverse complement strand
GCTCGGCTCGAACTGCTTGTAGGCAATTGGTTTCAGGTTCTATTTCACTCCCCTAACAGGGGTTCTTTTCACCTTTCCCTCACGGTACTAGTGCGCTATCGGTCGTCAGGTAGTATTTAGCCTTGGAAGATGGTCCTCCCAGATTCCCACGGGATTTCACGTGTCCCGCGGTACTCAGGTACCTCCTGCGCCACTTTCGATTTCGCATACGGGCCTTTCACCCTCTATGGGGTACCTTCCCAGGTACTTCTGCTATCTACTCATGGATCGCTTTATGGAGGCCCTACAACCCCAGATACTCGAAAGCACCTGGTTTGGGCTCTTCCCATTTCGCTCGCCGCTACTCTGGGAATCTCGTTTGATTTCTTCTCCTCCGGGTACTGAGATGTTTCACTTCCCCGGGTTCGCCCTCCACTTACGTGGAGTGACCGGTGTCTCCACCGGCCGGGTTCCCCCATTCGGAAATCCAGGGATCAACGCTCCTTGGCAGCTCCCCCTGGCTTTTCGCAGCCTAGCACGTCCTTCATCGCCTCTGTCAGCCTAGGCATCCACCATTAGCCTTAAGTAACTTTTTCAAAACTACCACTCTGGTGAAATTATTTTTAATTCAACTAAATCACAAAACGGAATTTTAAATAACACAGATAAAAATCTGTTTAAAACTCATAAATACATGAACTTTAAACAAATCTTTTTATTGAATAATAAAATTACTGAAAACTAGACAAGGAACCGAAAAAAATGATGTGGAAATTTGTGAGATAACCACATAAATACTCTATAAATAGAAAGGAGGTAATCCAACCGCAGGTTCTCCTACGGTTACCTTGTTACGACTTCACCCCAGTCGCTAATTCCACCGTGGAGGGTAGCCAGTTTAGCTTCCCCGCTTCGGGTGAAATCAACTCCCATGGTGTGACGGGCGGTGAGTACAAGACCCGGGAACGTATTCACCGTAGCATTGCTGATCTACGATTACTAGTGATTCCAGCTTCATGGAGTCGAGTTGCAGACTCCAATCCGAACTGAGAGACGCTTTAAGTGATTGGCTCCACCTCGCGGTATCGCAACACTCTGTACGCCCCATTGTAGCACGTGTGTAGCCCTAGCCGTAAGGGCCATGATGACTTGACGTCGTCCTCACCTTCCTCCTCCTTGCGAAGGCAGTCTCCTTAGAGTGCCCAGCTTAACCTGCTGGCAACTAAGGACGAGGGTTGCGCTCGTTGCGGGACTTAACCCAACATCTCACGACACGAGCTGACGACAGCCGTGCAGCACCTGTTTTCATGTTCCCCGAAAGGCACTTCCGTATCTCTACAGAATTCAATCAATGTCAAGGCTAGGTAAGGTTCTTCGCGTATCTTCGAATTAAACCACATGCTCCACCACTTGTGCGGGTCCCCGTCTATTCCTTTGAGTTTTAATCTTGCGACCGTACTCCCCAGGCGGAACACTTAATCTGTTAAGTGCATCACCGAGATGACTAGCATCCCGACGACTAGTGTTCATCGTTTAGGGCGTGGACTACCGGGGTATCTAATCCCGTTTGCTCCCCACGCTTTCACGCCTTAGCGTCAGTATTGTTCCAGGAGATCGCCTTCGCTTTAGGTATTCCTAGTGATATCTACGGATTTTACCCCTACACCACTAATTCCATCTCCCCCTCCCATACTCTAGGTTACCAGTTTCCAATGCAGTTCTATGGTTAAGCCATAGGATTTCACATCAGACTTGGCATCCCGCCTACGCGTCCTTTACGCCCAGTGATTCCGAGTAACGCTTGCACCCTCCGTATTACCGCGGCTGCTGGCACGGAGTTAGCCGGTGCTTCTTCTAAAGTTAACGTCAAGGCTAATGGGTATTAGCCATTAGCTTTTCTTCACAATTGAAAGTGCTTTACAACCCTCAGGCCTTCTTCACACACGCGGTATTGCTGGATCAGGCTTGCGCCCATTGTCCAATATTCCCCACTGCTGCCTCCCGTAGGAGTCTGGACCGTGTCTCAGTTCCAGTGTGGCTGATCATCCTCTCAGACCAGCTAAAGATCGTCGCCTTGGTGAGCTTTTACCTCACCAACAAGCTAATCTTACGCAGGCTCATCTGATAGCGAAACCTTTCAAGAAGAGGGCTCCTTTACTCCATAGAGATTATGCGGTATTAATCCAGATTTCTCTGGGCTATCCCCCACTATCAGGCAGATTCCTACGCGTTACTCACCCGTCCGCCACTCGACGCCTGGTAGCAAGCTACCATCGTTTCCGTTCGACTTGCATGTGTTAAGCATACCGCCAGCGTTCAATCTGAGCCAGGATCAAACTCTTCAGTTTAATTCTAACTATTTAGAACATTGGCAACATTTATAAATAAATGCGCTTTGCGTTCAATTTTTTTAAAAGCTGATTTTGCTTTTGTTTTTTCGGAACAATCACAAATAAATGCAATTGTTTCGTGTGCACTGCACAATTTTATTGTACGAGTGCCCACACAAGTTGTTTGATATATTTTTAAAGAGCTACCGTGTCCAGAAGGTTTTATTTTTCTGTCTCGGTGAAAGGGGTGAATTATACGTAGAATATTTTGTGCGTCAAGCACTATTCTTCTTTTTTTATAAATTAATTTGTAGAGCAGAAATCAAGGCTTCAATTTGTCCTCAGGTACTGCTCTATTTAACCATTCATCGATTTGATTAATATCGACAATATCTCCTTGATTATTAAGCATTTCTAGGTCGTTATCATTCCAGCCTTTAATGCCTAACTTCAGTGAACGAACCTGTTTAAAACCCATTTGTTGCATTGTTAGTGCGGCCAATGCGCTGCGGTTGCCTGAGCGACAAACCACAACAATATTTTGATCTCTGCTTTTTGCTAGTGCTGGAATGGTGTCATCATAGTTCCAAACACAGGCACCTTCTAACACACCTCTAGGTACATGAAGTGAGCCTTTAATATGCATCATCTCAAACTCATCTGTCTCTCTAATGTCTAATACAATTAACCCAGGGTTTTGCTCTATTTCTTCTTCTAAATCCCAGGGCAGTACTTCATCTACTGAGCGTAACGCTTTAACAACAAGTCTTTGATATCCATCCATAATTTAATTGATAATTGTTAATTTATCTGCAGTAGCCTTTTTCAGTGATCATTACCGCCACCTCAACTCGGGAACTGAGCGAAAGTTTTTTCAAAATTGATTTCACATGTAGTTTAACTGTGCCATCTGAAATACCTAATTCTCTGGCAATCACTTTATTGCTATGTCCGTGTGCCACCTGACAAGCCACTTCCTTTTCTCGATTAGTGAGCGAATCAAAGGTCGCTTCATTATCGGTTAACTCATTTCTAAGCACCTTAGCCAATACATGAGTCATGTCTTGTGCCACTATAATAGAACCTGTTACTAACTCATTTAAAGCACTAACTAACTCATCAGGATCCATGTCTTTTAATAAGTAACCTTGGGCGCCGTATTTAAGGCAGTCACGCAAATCATGCTCTTCAGTACTGGTGGTTAGCATCACAATCGGAGTTTGTTCACCTTGATCTTTTAATGTTTTTAACACTTCAATCCCTGACATGGCAGGCATACGTAAATCCAATAAGATAATATCTAGTGATAAGGTGGGGATTTCTGCCAAGCCTTGCTCGGGCGAAGCGGCCGCTCTGGCGTTAATCTTTCTTGATTCTAATAATGAGATTAACCCATTACGAAATAAGGCATGATCATCAATAATATAAACTTTCATGATGCCTCCTTAAAGGAAACAATCACACGAGTGCCTTCGTCAACTTCAGATTCAATCTCAATACTAGCACCCATTTGACCCGCTCGTTCTTTCATAATGTTCATGCCAATATTATTCCCCATTACCTCGGTATCAAACTGATCTTTTTTAAAGCCAACACCATCATCCTCAATCAATAATTGGCAATTAGGCTCAGCTGAGAGCAAAATTCGCACGTTACGGGCCTTAGCGTGCTTGCGAATATTAGACAATGCCTCTTGCGTAATACGCATAATTTGCATTTCTGTTTCTGGCGGGAAATTAAGCTTGCCTTCTATATGTAAATAAGTAGCCACTCCTTCTTCGGTTTTAAAGCGATTGGCCAAATTTTCTAACGATACTTCAATACCCTTAGGATCAAGCGGCACACGGAAATTACACATTAATTCACGCAATTCTTGGTTGGCTTGAGTGATGTTAAACTGCAAACTGGCAACCTTGTCACTCGCCTCAGCTTTAGCGCCTTGTTTGAGCATGTCATCTAAAACGGTCACTTGTAGCTTTAAGCTATAGATTGTTTGCGCCAAGGAGTCGTGAATCTCTTGGGATAAAAACAGGCGCTCTTGTGAGAGCGCCATGCGTTTAGTTTCTTCATCGAGTCTAGCTTTGTCCAATGCAATGGCGATATTATCGGCAATTGATTCTAATAATGCACGTTCATCAAAGGCCAATGATGGCTCAGTATCAAAGAATAAATTAAACACACCTAGAGTTTTTCCGTGATATCTTAGTGGGATGAAAATCGTGCCGACGTTGGCTTTGGTTTCAGATTGGCTACCCACACACTTAGCGCAAGTATGCACACTAAATTGCACATTAACATCTTGCGCCATGGCTACTTCGCCACACAAACAATCACTGCTAAGTACGTCAGTCATTTGCCCTTTTTTATCAATCACACCACGTTGGGCCACTAAGTGTAACTCACCTTCATCACTCAAACTACGCACCGCACCCGAGGCAGCACCCGTCATATTGACAAAGATATCTAAAAAATGCTCAAATAATTCCTCAGTAGAGTGCATTGAATTAAGTTTTGAGGAAACGCCGTAAAGCGTTTCTAATGAGGCAGATTTTTTGCTGAGACGCTGGATTTGCTTTTGCAAAATATCTTCCATGTCGTCATATAGGTATTGGTTTTCTTCAATGAGATGATTGATTGCGGTTGCTACTGGCTGAAAGGTGGTTTTTTGTTCATCGTTAAGGCGTGCACTTTGGTCAATATTGTAATCAATAACCCATTTTTGTAAATCACTAAACGGCAATAAGAAATCTTTACGAATCGCAAGATACAAGCCTAGATAAACTGACAAGATTAACAAAACTAAAGTGATATCAAGTGCATTAGGGGATTGATAAGCCAACACCATTTCACTTGCTAATATAGGCGACAAGGCAATGGTCACCAATAAATAAAGATAAAATTTTGTTTTAATGCCCATAAATATCAGTTATTTACCAATGCAAAAAGATGAAAATATTTCACCCAACAAATCATCGGATGAGAACTCACCAGTGATACTACCTAAATATTGGGCAGCTTGGCGCAAATCTTCAGCAACCAACTCACTGGCATTATTGCTAAGCTGATCTAGAGCGTGACGAGTTGAATCGAGGGCGGATTCGAGGGCAATAATGTGGCGTTTTCTAGCCAGCAATACGCCTTCGCCGGTATCACTTAGGCCGGCAATATTTGAGAGCTCTTGTCTGAGCAAATCAATTCCTTGTGATTGTTTGGCTGAAAGCGACAATTGAGTTTGCTCATCGCTATGCGTTATACCGGTTGATTCATCTGTTAAATCCACCTTGTTCTTAATTAAGATAATTGGTTTTCCTTCTATACCACTTGGCAAAATTGACAAATCTGGGGTTTTATCTTGCGCATCAAACACCATTAAAATCACATCAGCACGCTCAATCTCAGAGTGCGCTCTTTTAATGCCTTCTTGCTCTATCTTGTCTTCACTGATATGTAGACCTGCAGTATCGATAATATTAAGTGGCATACCATTCACATGAATGGTTTCCTTCAAGACATCACGCGTGGTGCCAGCGATGTCTGTCACAATCGCACTAGAAACTTGGGTTAGTGCGTTTAGCAAAGACGACTTACCAGCATTAGGTTTGCCAGCAATGGCAATAGTTAAGCCCTCTCTAAGAATGGCACCTTGTTCAGCAGAACTTAAAATATTTTGAATGTCGTCTTCAATCTGTTCTACTTTTAATTTAACCTCACCAGAAGCTAAGAAATCAATTTCTTCATCGGAAAAATCAATGGTCGCTTCTACGAACACACGTAGCTCAATCAGTGCTTTGGTCAATGCATTCACTTGATTGGAAAATTCACCGGATAAAGATCGGAGTGCTGAACGGGCAGACTGTTCAGAACTGGCATCAATAATATCGGCCACAGCCTCAGCTTGCACCAAGTCCATCTTGCCATTCAGAAAGGCACGTTTTGAGAATTCACCTGGCTCGGCAGCAACCGCGCTTAGTGCCATCGCTGATTCTAACAAAGAACGCATTACCAAGATACCACCATGGCCTTGAAGTTCGAGCACGTCCTCACCGGTAAAAGAATTTGGCCCTGGGAAAAATAAAGCCACACCTTTGTCAATCTCAACGCCTTCCTGATTAAAAAACGACCCGTAGTGCGCATAACGCGCTTTGGGTACGTGGCCTAACATTTTTTGAGCGATTGCACCTGATTGTGGCCCTGATACGCGTACCACGCCAATACCACCCTGCCCTAAAGCGCTCGCTAATGCACAAATTGTTGTTGGTTTACTCATCTGTAAAATAATGGCTTAAATAATCATCGAAGCTTAAATTATCCGCTTGTTCTATCTCGAGTTGCTGCATGCAAGAGGCTTGGGTTTGTTGATCTAAATAATCAAAATGATCTGAGTCAATAGGTTTTTCTAGAAATTCTCTTCGGTGTTGTTTAGATAACGTATTGGTATAGTCGAAAAACCCTTGATTTCGGTTTTTCATCTCGCTCAGTGTCACCGCTGAAGGGGTTAAATCTGCATTATTAATACGTCTTGTTATTTGCTTAACGGCATCTTGATATTTTTCACCTAATAATTCGGCGCATAAATAAATTTTATTCATACTATCTAAGCCTAGTTTCTCCAATGCAATAGACTGACCCTTATGGGTCAAGTTCAAATTGGGTTTTCGGCCTTCATGCGCAACCAACTGGTCGTTATTATCAATATCAAATTGTTCGCGACTCGAAATAGCAGGGGACGTTTCTAGTAAGCAAAACAACATAAAGGCTTCTAAAAAATGAATTTGGGTTTGATCAATGCCTAACGGCAAGAGCGGATTAATATCGAGCGAGCGTAATTCGATATAACCAATACCTTGATCTTGTAAAGCATCGAGTGGTTTTTTACCTTCTAATACCAACGGTTTAGGGCGGACCGAAGCATAATACTCGTTTTCAATTTGAAGAATATTGGTGTTCAACTGTTGGTATTCGCCTTGTGCCTTGAGCCCAATGGTTTCATACTCACGGCACGGGGTTTGCATGCCGGCTTTCAAACTGTGAATATAATGACCCAAAGAGTTATAGTTAGCCTTAACGCCCGCTTCGTCTTCACGTAGATTCTGATAACCAATATCACCCATGCGCAGTGATGTGGCATACGGCTCATACAAGGTAGAGTCATTAAATTCAACCAGCGAGTGCTGATGATAACCTTTCAAAAAGGATTTACAAACGGCAGACGATGCACCAAATAAATACGGAATTAACCAGCCATAGCGCACCACATTACGAGTAAGGCCCATATAACTCTGATCGGTAAAATCTCGCAGCGTTGCTTTGGGTGCTTTTTTGGCTCGATAGGCTTCAAAAAAATCAGTTGAAAATGAATAATTAAAATGAATACCCGCAATGGTCTGCATCACGCTACCATAACGATTAGCTAAACCTTTTCTATAGATTGTTTTCATCAGGCCACGGTTAGAAGAGCCATACTGGGCAATAGGAATATAAGTTTCACCACGAATCACACAGGGCATAGAGGCCGGCCAAAAGCTTTGATCTTTGGGTAGGTGGTGATACAAATATTGCTGGGTTTTTGATAAAAACGACAACACTTCTTCGGCGCTATGTAGTGGTGGTGTGACTAACTCAATCAATGACTCAGAAAAATCAGTAGTAATGTTTGAATGCGTCAACGCACAACCAAATGCTTTTGGATGAGGCGCTTGGGAAATGCCACCCTTTCTTGAAACTCTTAAACCTTCTTTCTCAATGCCCATCAAATTACCTTTGAGTAAGGCAGTGTGTGGTTTTAATATTTGAATTTTATCCGCTAAGTTCAAATGCTTGCTCAATGCTAAAATATCGGTATTTTACCATTAGGTTGTCAGAATGAAAATAATCAAGGCAGTTGTTGGTGTTTTACGCAATGAATCTGGGCAATTGCTGATTGCTAAACGACAAGATCACCAGTTCATGGCTGGGTTTTGGGAGTTGCCTGGTGGCAAAATAGAGGATGGTGAAACCACTGAAGAAACCATTATTAGAGAGCTTAATGAAGAGCTTGGCATTAAGGTTAATGCCTTAAACCTGCACCAAACAATGCAACACACCTATGCCGATAGAACGGTTGAGTTGTGTATTTATAATATCGACCAATACCAAAATACACCGTTAGGCATTGAAGGACAACAAATCGCTTGGGCATCCGTACAAGAACTGCACAACTACCAACTACTACCGACTATGAAAGCCTTTATAGATTCAATCACCTTGCCAAATAAATATTGGATTACCCCATCAAGTAATCATCAAGACGAGGCGTGGATGAAAAAATTTGACGAAAAAATGACACAAGATATTAGCTTGATCCAGCTTCGAAGCAAAACTACGCTAGATAATCGATTTATCACAGAACTTCACAACAAATGCCAACAACATAGCATCAAGTTATTGATTAATACCATCGATAAAAGCTTTAAAGAGTCTTATTGTGATGGTTGGCATATAACCACCAACGAGATGCTTAATTTAAAATCAAGACCTTGCACCGATGACAAAATTTTAGGCGCATCGACTCACAACCTTAATGAGGCTCTGAAAGCGCAAGAATTAGGCGCAGATTTTGTTGTGATTTCCCCAGTTCAAGCCACAAAAACTCATCCTGATACAGTGCCATTAGGTTGGAATGCCGCCATCGAGGTAGTAAGCAAACTTAACATTCCTGTGTATTTCTTGGGTGGTATGGGCTTAAACGATTTAGACCGAACACTAAAAATTGGCGCCCAAGGTATTGCTGGGGTAAGCGCCTTTTAATTAAACTTAGATTCAGCTCTAGCCAGAGTCAATACATCACAAGATCCAGCCCCAGCCTTAAGCACAACTTTTGCTAATTCGTTAAGACTCGACCCTGTCGTCATCACATCATCCACTAATAGTACGCTTTGATAATTCATGGCCTGTGCTTTAAACGCACCTTTGATTTCTTGTCTGCGTTGTTCGGGGTTAAGGGCTGATAGTGGCTGTGTGGCTTTAATTCGATTAATGCTATAAGTGTCAATTATTGTGTTGGTTTTTTTACTAATCACATTGAGTAACTCCAGCACTTGGTTATAGCCACGCTCTGCTATTCTACTGCGGCTCAGCGGCATGGGAATGATGGCATCATATTCAACGCCTTTGCTAACAATAGACTGATACAAGTCATACAATTGATGTGAAAAATAATCGCCCACACAAAGTCGATGATCAAACTTAAAAATTTTGATTAAGTCTGCAATGGCATCTTGGTAATCATACAAAGTATAGGCGCGATTAAAAACTGGGGCGTGTGCTAAACATTGCCCACAAAAATCTAATTTTCCACCAATAGGATGGGCACAAGATTTACACCTGGGCTGATGATTACTAAAGCTAGACTCACACTCGTGACAAACACATAACTTGGCGCTTTCTGCACAAAGTACGCAAGATTGGTCAGGAATAAGTGCGCTTAATCGCGAGTAAATACCCATGTTAAATCATCAGACATAGTTTGTCTAAATTGATAACCTTCAACATTAAAACCTTTGAGTAATTCTGGATCGGTGAGTCTGTTTTTAATCATATAGTTCACCATCAAACCGCGCGCGCGTTTTGCGTAAATACCGATAATTTTATAAGTATCATTTTTAAGTTCTTTAAAAGCAATATTAACAATCTTAGCATTGATCGATTTTTTATCAATGCCTTTAAAATATTCATTAGACGCTAGGTTAATAATCACTTCAGACTCATCTTCATTCAACACTTGTGAAATTTGATCACCCCAAAATTCATACAGATTTTTACCTTGGCTATTTTTGAGCTTGGTTCCCATTTCTAAACGGTAAGGCTGTATTAAATCAAGTGGTCTGATAACACCGTATAAACCAGACAGCATACGCAAATGACCTTGTGCAAACTCAAAATCATCCAATGACAAACTCTGTGCATCAATGCCGTTGTAAACATCACCCTTAAATGCTAACAGTGCTTGTTTGGCATTGCTCAGTGTAAAAGGCGTGCTAAAAGTTTGAAAACGATCAAAGTTTAACTTGGATAATTTATCGCTAATCGACATCAGGCTTGCAATATCATCCTGTGTTTTTCCCTTCAGTAAATCAACCAAAACTTGGGATTGTTCAATTTGACGTGTTTGCGTAAATACGTCAATCTGCGTCGGTTCAAAATCTTGCGTTTTAGATGGGGAAATAACAGCTAACATTGATTTGGAAATAAGATTAAAAAATTAAAAAATATTCTACCCGAAAATTATTCGCAAAAACACTACTAACGTCACGTATTTGAGGATATTTAGTCAGGTCTTTTACGATATAATTTAAAGGATTTTTTTCGATTTTTATTTAGGTCTTTACCCACATGAAAGAACAACTATTACACCTGCCTAAACCTCACGGTCTTTACCATCCAAATAATGAGAAGGAAAACTGTGGTGTCGGCTTTATTGCCCATATTAAGGGCAAGCCTTCACATCAAATTACCAAAGATGCATTAGAGATGTTAACGCGTATGGATCACCGTGGTGGTTGTGGTTGTGAATCTAATACGGGTGATGGTGCGGGTATTCTCACCGATATTCCGCATGCGTTTTTTGCACAAGAAATCAAAGCAGATTTTAATGTTGATGTGACGCCAGGTAATTATGGTATTGGTAATATTTTTCTACCACAAGACGATAACGAAAGAGCGCATTGCGTAAGCGTACTAGAAAAGACTATTGAAGATGAAGGTCAAACATTAGTAGGTTGGCGTGATGTGCCAGTCGATGCCGATAAAGCCGATGTGGGTCACACTGCTAGAGAATCACAACCTGTCATCAAACAACTGATTATTGCCAGTGCAGATGGTATTGACAACAAGACCTTTGAACGCGCCTTATTTGTTATTAGAAAGCATGCGTCAAACGCTATTCGTACCGATGAATCTTTGTCTCAAGCATTATTATTCTATGTTTGTAGCCTGTCAACCACTGTCATTATCTACAAAGGCATGTTGATGGGGTCACAAGTGCTTGATTTTTATACTGATTTATCTAACCCTGAATACGCCACTTATTTGGCCATGGTGCATTCACGCTTTTCGACCAATACGTTCCCATCTTGGGATCGAGCTCAGCCTTGTCGTTACATGTCGCACAATGGTGAAATCAACACTCGCCAAGGTAACTACAACTGGATGCGTGCTCGAGAAGGTGTATTAGAAAGCGAATTATTTAAAGACAACTTATCTAAAACTCTACCAGTAATTGAAACTGAGGTATCGGATTCAGGTAGTTTTGACAACGTTTTAGAATTCTTAATGATGAACGGTCGCACTCTACAAGAAGCAGTGCTGATGATGGTACCCGAAGCTTGGCAAAATGACGACAACATGAGTAATGAGAAAAAAGCATTTTATGAATATTTCTCAAATGTGATGGAGCCATGGGATGGCCCTGCTTCTATCGCCTTTACTGATGGTCGTTATATTGGTGCAGTATTGGATCGCAACGGCTTACGCCCTTCACGTTTTTACCTAACACATGATGACCGGGTGATTATGGCTTCTGAAGTGGGCGTGGTAGATGTAGAGACTGACAACGTTAAAACCAAAGGCAGATTACGCCCAGGCAAGATGTTCTTGGTTGATTTCGATAAGGGTGAGCTGGTGGACGACGAAGCCATTAAAGCTGAATTCGCTGCACAAAACCCTTACCAAGATTGGCTCAATGACCAACAAATTCACTTATCAGAATTGCAATGTGAACAAGAAGCACACGGCTTTCATCCAGAATCACTCATTCATCGTTTAAAAGCTTTTGGCTACCACACTGAAACCTTACAGTTTATGCTCCTACCCTTGGTCAGCGAATTGCGTGATCCGGTAGGATCAATGGGTAACGACTCAGCCTTAGCATGCTTGTCTGATCAGTCTCGTGTTATTTATGACTACTTCAAGCAACTATTTGCACAAGTAACCAATCCAGCCATTGATTCAATTCGTGAAGAGGTAGTAATGTCATTGCGTTGCTCTATTGGCCCTGAAGGTAACCTTTTAAACAATAAGGCAGAAAATGCACATCGCCTGGTCATTGACCATCCAATTCTGACCAATGAAGAAACCGCAGCGCTTCGTCACTGCAACCACCGAGGCTGGACCTCCAAAACCATTGATATTACTTATGACATCAATAAAGGTAGAAAAGTCTCAGAACTATTAGAAGATATTTGCCAACAAGGTTCGCAAGCAATTAAGGATGGTCATTCTTTAGTGATTTTATCTGATCGTAATATCGGTAAAAACCGCGTGGCTATCTCAACGTTATTGGCCTCTTCAGCATTACATCGCTATTTAATCGCCAACCATGAACGTACCCAGGTGGGCATTATTGTAGAGACAGGCGAAGCTCGAGAAGTACATCACTTCTGTTTATTAACGGGTTTTGGTGTAGATGCCATTAACCCTTATTTAGCGTTCGAAGCATTATGGCAAGCACGTCGTGATGAGATGATTGACATAGAAAGTGATGCTGCTATTATTAAGGCTTATCGTAAAGGTGTAGGCAAAGGTATGCTTAAAGTCATGGCGAAGATGGGTATTTCTACGCTAGAGTCATACAAAGGTGCACAGATTTTTGAAGCCGTTGGCCTAGCACCAGAGGTGATGGAAAAATGCTTCTTCGAGACTGCGTCACGTATTAAGGGTGTGGGCTTTGATGTCTTACAGTCAGAGGTTGAAAAACGACATCACCATGCCTATCAGTCCAATGATTTAGACAACTTAGGCCATTATCATTGGCGTAGTGGCGGTGAAAAACACATGTGGGAGCCGCAAACCATTGCCAACTTACAGCTTGCTGCTCGCAACAACGACAAAGAAGCTTATTGGGAATTTTCTAAACGTTCTAATGAAGAAGGCACTCGCAACTGTACACTGCGTGGTTTAATGTCATTCAAACAAGGCAACCCAATTTCAATTGACGAAGTTGAAGACATCAAAGAAATCGTCAAACGCTTTGCCACTGGCGCCATGAGTTTCGGCTCAATTTCTGCAGAATCACACGAATCTCTAGCCATTGCCATGAACCGCTTAGGTGGTAAATCAAATACCGGTGAAGGTGGTGAAGACTCTAAGCGCTGGACACCAGATGCTAATGGTGATTCACGTCGAAGCGCTATCAAGCAAGTGGCTTCTGGTCGTTTTGGCGTTACCATCGACTATCTTAATAATGCCGATGAAATTCAGATCAAAGTATCGCAAGGTGCTAAACCAGGTGAAGGTGGTGAATTACCAGGTACTAAAGTTGATGAGGGCATCGCCAAGATCCGCCATTCAACTCCGGGGGTTGGTTTAATTTCACCACCACCTCATCATGATATTTATTCTATTGAAGATTTATCACAACTTATCTTTGACCTTAAACGCTCGAACCCTGCTGCACGCATCAGTGTGAAGCTCGTGGCAGAGGTGGGTGTGGGTACAATTGCCGCTGGTGTAACCAAAGCCAAATCTGATCATATTGTTATTGCCGGCCATGATGGTGGTACTGGCGCATCACCACTAACCTCTATCAAACATGCAGGCTTGCCGTGGGAATTAGGTTTGGCAGAAACACATCAAACTTTAGTCATGAATGATCTGCGTTCACGCGTGGTAATTCAAACAGATGGTCAACTCAAAACTGGCCGTGATGTGGCGATTGGTGTTTTACTCGGTGCTGAAGAATTTGGCTTCTCAACCGCGCCACTCGTTACCATGGGCTGTATCATGATGCGTAAGTGTCACCTTAATACTTGTCCAGTAGGCATTGCCACACAAGACAAAGAACTGCGTAAAAAGTTTACCGGCAAGCCAGAACATGTAGTGAACTACTTGTTCATGGTCGCTGAAGAATTGCGTTTAATTATGGCACAGCTCGGCTTTAAAACAGTCAACGAGATGATTGGTCGTGTTGATATGCTAGAAATGGACAAAGCCATTGACCATTGGAAACAAGGTTCAATCAATTTAGATGCTTTATTAACACCCGCAAATAAACCAAATGCAGACACCGGTACTTATCAAAGTATTTTGCAAGATCACCAATTAGAATTACAAATCGACAACAGCTTAATCGAAAAATCAAAAGCTGCTATCGAAGGTAACGAATCGATACAGTTTGATTCCATCATTACCAATGTTGATCGCGCGGTTGGTGCGATGCTGTCTTCACACGTGGTTAAAACCCGTGGTGGTAACAATTTAGATGAAGGCTCGATCCACATTAATTTCAAAGGTTCTGCTGGTCAATCCTTAGGTGCATTCTTAGCACAAGGTATTACGCTCGAGGTTGAAGGCGATGCTAACGATTACGTTGGCAAAGGCTTGTCTGGTGGTCGTGTGATTGTTTATCCACCAAAAAATTCTACCTTTAAAGCAGAAGAACAAATCATTGCTGGTAACGTTTGTGGCTATGGCTCAACCGGTGGCGAAATGTACCTCTCAGGTCGTGTAGCAGAACGTTTCTGTGTGCGCAATTCAGGCGTGGTTGCGGTGGTTGAGGGTGTAGGTGATCACGGTTGTGAATATATGACTGGTGGTCGTGCGATTATCTTGGGCGACGTGGGTCGTAACTTTGGTGCTGGTATGAGTGGTGGTATTGCTTACATTTATAATCCACACAGTACCTTTGAAGCAATGGTCAACCCAATCATGGTAGATCTCGACCCAATGGATGATGAAGCACAAAAAGAGCTTTATCAATATGTGTCAAATCATGCGAAATTTACAGGCTCTACTGTAGCACAACGTATTGTCGATAACTGGAATGAAGAGCTTAAACACTTTATCAAAGTTATGCCAAAAGACTTTAAGCGCGTTTTACAACAAAATGCAAAGTAGTTTTATTAACGATAATTAGTATTGCCAGCTCTTTGGAAAATAGCCGGAGGCACTGGCTTTAAGTCGAGTGCCTTTATTGATTTTCCAGCCTTCTAACCAGCCTAATTCCATTGATTCACCGGGTGGCCATTGTTCGCGCATAGCACCTTTGATCATTTTTCCATCTGCTTCAAATAAACTGATTTCGACATTGTGTAATGTTTTTCCTGTTGAATTTTTTAACCCGGCAACCTGCCCTTGACCAAAAATAGAAGGTCTTGCGTAAGCCTCTATTGGCACAGGTGTAATACCAACACCTGAGGGCAGTCGGTCTGGTGCAAAGATAAAAACAGCCGCTGTAATGGCTGCAAAAACAGCGAAAAATATTGAGCTAGCTTTCATTGATTTAACCTTCTTTTTTTAAACAGTTTACGCTAAATTGGAATAGCATCAATCACATCAGCTGTTTCATCAATAGCGGCATCAATACCTTCGCCTACACCTGGTATCACCGAGATAATCGCACCAGTCACACGCATTGGCACAGTCACCACTTTAGTCAGTACACAACTAGAGAGTAACAACATAGATAACGATAAAACTGTAATTTTTAACATGATTAATTCCTTTCTAAAATGGTGAAATGATAAGTATGCTTATTTTTTTCATCAGGGTTGTGTGATTCTCGGCTAATTTCACTAAATTCAGATCGATCAAATTTAGGGAAGTGTGCATCGCCTTCATACTCACCTTCGATTTGAGTAATGTAGAGTCTGTCAGCACTTGGTAGCATTTGTTCATAAAATGAAGCGCCGCCCATCACCATCACCTCATCATCGTCTTTAGCTAACTTTAGTGCGGCTTCAATACTACCCACAACCTCACAGCCTTCTGCCTCAAAATCGGTATTACGACTGACCACCACGTTACGGCGATTCGGCAGTGGCCGGCCTATTGACTCATGGGTTTTACGACCCATGAGTACGGTTTTTCCCGTTGTGGTTTTTTTAAAATAACCCAAGTCAGCAGGCAAGTGCCAAGGCAAAGCATTGTCTTTGCCAATCAGCTGATTGTCGTCCATTGCTACAATAATTGATAATCTCATAGAAGAAGTTCGAATAAAGTAAAATGAATCTATTTTACAAATACCGGAATCACTCGTGTCATTAATTCTTGCCTCATCTTCACCTTTTCGAAAAGAGCTACTCACCAAGCTTGGTCTAGAATTTTCAACAGTTGCGCCAGATATTGATGAATCCAGAAAAGATGGTGAAACACCAGAACAACTGGTATATCGCCTAGCTGAAGAAAAATCAGTTGAAGTTGCCAAAACACAAAGTGGGCTGATCATCGCCTCAGACCAAGTAGCGACACTGGGTAGTGGCACGCAAGTTGATGACGAGATATTAACCAAGCCACAGTCGCATGAAAATGCCATTAAGCAACTTCAGCAAAGTTCTGGAAATACGGTGACATTCGTCACTAGTTTGACGCTTTTAAATACAAATACCAACAATAGTCAAACAATTGTTGAAACGTTTAAAGTGATCTTTAAAGTTTTAAACGACAAACAAATTGATCGCTATCTAAAAAAAGAACAGCCTTATAACTGTGCAGGTAGTTTTAAATCTGAAGCATTAGGTATTAGTCTTTTTGAACGCTTAGAGGGAAATGATCCAAATACACTAATTGGCTTACCACTGATTCAACTTGTCAAAATGTTGGAAAACGAAGGTGTGGATATCCTAACAAATTAGTAATGCCACAACTCTATCTGCAGAATTCTGCACCGTTTAAATCTGGACAAAAATTCTATTGGGGCTCGCTCTACGGTAGTGCACAAGCACTCGCACTGATCGAATTTGCCAAAGCGCAAGATCAAGTGATTTTGGTTATTGCTAATGATATTGTGCATTTTGACCACTTGATTAAGTCGCTTAATTTTTACAATGATGATCTTGATATTCTACGGTTTGATAACTGGGAAGTCTTAGCCTTTGATCATTTTTCCCCACATCCAGACATAACCTCGAGTCGACTCAGCACACTCGCCAAATTACCAAGCCTAACCAAAGGAATTGTAATTACCACTTTAGAGTCTTTGTCTCAACAATTATGTCCATTAGAATTTAGCCAAAAATACAGTTTTAGTTTGCAAAAAGGCGATGTAATCGACACTCACAGCTTTGCTGAAAAATTACTAAAAATTGGCTATAACCGCGTGACCACTGTTATGGAGCATGGTGAATTTAGTGTTAAAGGGTCGCTGATTGATCTTTATCCAATGGGGGCAAAGTCGCCTTACCGACTTGATTTGTTCGACC
>OFBI01000014.1_pt1 | contig 21575 bp, 28 predicted proteins | sample 1520551 | NCBI WGS metagenome assembly OFBI01 (sample SAMEA3696448, study PRJEB22514) | metagenome | biome: water; feature: marine; material: hydrothermal vent | place: Pacific Ocean | collected 2014-08-15 | depth 1539 m | reverse complement strand
AATCAACTACGCGAGAATAAGCGGAGAATCCTGCAATAATCATTTTTGGATTGTGTTCTTTGGCTAGCGCCTCAACTTGAGCATAATCAATTTCACCCGTAGTTTCATCTAGACCGTACTGAATAGCGTTGAAATTTTTGCCAGAAAATGAAGGCTTAGCACCATGAGTCAAGTGACCACCATGTGCAAGACTCATGCCTAAGATTGTATCGCCTGGCACTAGTAGCGCCTGGAAAACTGCCGCATTAGCTTGAGAGCCAGAATGTGGCTGCACGTTAGCATAATCTGCACCAAATAATTCTTTGGCACGATCAATGGCCAATTGCTCAACCACGTCTACATGCTCACAACCACCATAGTAACGCTTCTTAGGATAACCTTCAGCGTACTTGTTAGTCAACTGCGAACCCTGCGCTTCCATCACTGCAGGTGAGGTGTAATTCTCACTGGCGATTAGCTCAATATGTGCTTCTTGACGTGCAACTTCCGCATCAATAGCATCAGCAATATCTGCGTCTACAACGCTTAGGGTTTTTGATCTTTCGAACATGGTTCTCCTTGTAAATTTTATAAATATAAATTACAATTAATTTTATCTTAATTTATGAATACACAGAATCATTATGCCTCAAATATTAGTACCTCTAGCCAACGGATTTGAAGAAATTGAAGCCATCAGTATTATTGATATTTGTAGACGTGGTCAGATCGATGTGATTGTCGCTGGTGTTGGGGAAAAAATTATTATGGGCGCACGTGATATTCCCGTTGTTACAGATTGCTTAATCGATGAAGTTAACACTGATAATTTAGATATGGTTGTATTGCCAGGCGGCTGGGGTGGTACTGAGGTGCTAGCCAGCAGCACAACGGTGCAATCCATTCTTAAACAAATGAAGCAAAGTGATAAACATATTGGTGCAATCTGTGCGGCACCTTATGCGCTTAATACTGCTGGCGTGCTCAGTGACAACTTCACTTGTTATCCATCCATTGAAAATAAAATTCGTCTTGATGGCTATGATAAAAATACAGACACAGTAACAGACGGAAAAATCATGACTTCACAAGGTGTGGGCACGGCCATTTGTTTTGCACTCGAAATTATCAAAACCCTGCAAGGAAATGATAAATATCAACAAATAAAGCAAGAAATACTAGCCAAATGTTAGCTTGCTAGTTCGTCCCTAGTTTGAGCAAAAGCCTTGATAGCTTTATCTAAATCTTCTTTAGTATGTGCAGCAGATATTTGTGTACGAATTCTTGCCTTGCCTTTTGGCACTACAGGAAAGAAAAAACCAATAGCGTAGATGCCTTTTTCTAAGAGTTTTTTGCTCATCTCTTGTGCAAGGCTGGCATCACCCAACATTACTGGAACAATTGGGTGATCCCCATCATCTACATCGAAGCCGACCTTTTGCATGCCTTTTCTAAAATAGTGCGTGTTTGATTCTAGACGATCACGAAGCTTAGTTGAACTAGACAACATATCTAACACTTTAAGAGATGCAGCGCAAATAGAAGGTGCAAGCGTATTTGAAAATAAATACGGGCGTGACCTCTGACGCAACATATCGACAATCTCTTTACGCGCTGAAGTATATCCACCTGACGCACCGCCCAACGCCTTACCAAAAGTACCTGTAATAATATCTACACGATCCATTACATTACAGTACTCATGCACACCACGGCCTGTCTTTCCCATAAAGCCAACCGCATGACAATCATCGTGATGCACCATGGCGTCAAATTCATCTGCTAGATCACAAATTTTATCAAGCTGCGCAACCGTGCCGTCCATAGAAAATACGCCATCCGTAGTAATTAAAATACGTCTTGCACCTGCATCTTTGGCTTCAATAAGCTTAGACCTAAGATCGTTCATATTGTTATTTTTATAACGATAACGTGCCGCCTTACATAAACGTACACCGTCAATAATAGAAGCGTGATTCAGTTCGTCAGAAATAATTGCATCTTCGGCCGTCAAAATAGTTTCAAACAGCCCGGTATTAGCATCGAAACAAGCGGCATATAAAATAGTACCCTCCATACCTAAAAATTCGCTCACTTTTTTTTCTAAAGTTTTATGAATGCTTTGCGTGCCACAAATAAAACGCACTGATGAAAGCCCAAAACCCCACTGTGAAAAACTATCTTTAGCGGCTTGAATGACTTTAGAGTTATTAGCCAAACCTAAATAGTTGTTAGCACACATATTAATCACTTCTGAACCATCTTCAAGAGTAATGTTGTTCTTTTGTTCACTTGCAATCACTCTCTCCACCTTCCACAAGCCTGCTTCCTTTATCTCTGTCAAATCTTTAGTGATACTATCTTTTGCACTTTTAAAACTCATTGCTAATCCTCCCAGTTAAGTATCACCTTTCCTGACTCACCTGAAAGCATTGCATCAAAACCTTTTTGGAAATCGGTGTAATGAAAGTGGTGGGTAATAATGTCTTCTAGCGGCAGGCCGCTTTGCACCATCATAGAACCCTTATACCAAGTCTCAAAAATCTCACGACCATAGATACCTTTAATGGTGAGCCCTTTAAATACTACCTGGTCCCAATCAATGCCGGAACCTGAAGGCATAATTGCAAGCATGGCGATATTGCCGCCACTAATCATAAGATTGAGCATGTTACTGAATGCGTGTGGGGAGCCTGACATTTCTAAACCAACGTCAAACCCTTCAAAAATACCCAAATCTTGCATAAATTCTCGAGAAATTGTTTCCTTAGCAACATTAATCGGAACAACTTTAGGTGCAGCTTTTTTAGCTAAATCTAAACGGTATTGATTAAGATCGGTAATCACAATATTACGCGCACCAGCATGCATCGCTACCATTGCTGCCATAATTCCTATTGGCCCAGCGCCGGTAATCAACACATCTTCACCGACCATATTAAAAGAAAGTGCGGTATGTACCGCATTACCGTAAGGATCAAAGCATGCCAATAAATCGGTTGATATCTCTCTAGAGGGTTTAAATACATTCTCCGCTGGAATCGATAGATACTCAGCAAAACAGCCAGTTCTGTTAACGCCAATGCCGATCGTATTAGGGCAAAGATGCTTACGCCCTGCTAGACAATTACGGCAACGACCACAAGTAATATGCCCTTCTCCAGAGACAATGTCTCCGACTTTTAAGTCAGTCACATTAGAGCCTAATTCAACAATCTCGCCAGCAAATTCATGGCCCGTTGTCATCGGCACTGGAATAGTTTTTTGTGCCCATTCATCCCATTTGTAAATATGGATATCAGTACCACAAATGGCAGTTTTCTTAATTTTAACTAAGACATCATTATTACCCACCTCTGGCATTGGCACATCTTCTAACCAAATACCTTCTTTTGTGTGTTTTTTAACTAGTGCTTTCATTATAAAGACCTTACTATTTGAATTGTTATTTGTTGCAAATTGTACAAGATTTATCTTTATTAATTGTGACATTTCTAAAGCTTAAATCTAGTGCATCAATAATCATGAGCTTACCCACGAGTTGCTCACCAAGATTCAAAATCACTTTAATTGCTTGTAAAGCCTGCATTGTGCCCAGCATACCTGCCACAGGCGCCAATATACCATTATCAGTACAGTTCTCATCGTTATTGCCTTCTACTGAGTACAAGCACTGATAGCATGGCTTCTCAGCCTCATAGCCTTTAAACACAGACAGTTGACCTTCAAAGCGGATAACCGCAGCTGAGACTAGCGGGGTTTTCTGTTCAACACATGCTTTGTTAATCTTAAAACGCGTATCAAAGTTATCGGTGCCATCAAGCACTATGTCAGATTTATCCACCCAGGCATTTAAATTATTTTCGTCAAGATCTTTCACGGTTGTGATTTTGACGTCTGGATTAATCGACAGCATCTTAGCCTTGGCAGAGTCTACTTTGAATTCGCCAATGTCATCCGTGTGATGAATCACTTGGCGTTGAAGATTGGACAATTCTACCTTATCAAAATCCGCAATGATAAGGTGCCCTACCCCTGCTGCTGCAAGATACATGGCAGATGGCGAACCCAGCCCACCCACACCAATGAGTAACATGGTTGAATCCAGTAAAGCTTGCTGCCCTTCTATACCTACCTCTGGCAGGATGATTTGTCGTGAGTATCTGAGTAAATCTTGGTCGTTCATTTGAAATATTTATCCAGTTTCGGCGTGATTAACATCGCACAATAGGGTTGGTTTGGGTTGTTATTATAATAATTTTGATGATAGTCTTCTGCTGGATAAAAAATATCTAGCCCGGTTACTTCAGTCACAATATTATCGCCTAATTTTTCAATAAACTGTTTGGCTTGGGCTTGCTGTCCATCATTTGTATAAAACACGGCAGAACGATACTGCGTACCTTTGTCGTTACCTTGTTGGTTGAGCGTGGTGGCGTCATGTGTCGCAAAAAATACTTGAAGCAGATCTTCAAAAGAAACGACGGTCTCGTCAAATGTAATCTTAACCACTTCGGCATGCCCAGAACTGCCCGTACAAATATCTTGATAAGTCGGATCAATAGTTGACCCATTACAATACCCAGACTCAACAAGATCAACACCTTGTATGCGTTGAAAAATCGCCTCAACACACCAAAAACATCCACCAGCAAAATACGCTGCTTGCATATAAGATAATAATTAATTAAAAAATACTAGTATAGCGTATGCGTACAAGCATAATTATTGAAGAATTAGAACTCTCCTTTTGCACCGCCCTTTTGAAGGGTAATCATCACACGCTTAAGCTCTAATGCTTGCTTATAAAGATCTTTTGATAACGGCCGGCCACCATAAATTAACACGTCCATGTTCAACGTATATAACCAGCGCTTGCCTGATTTATCCTCAATAAGAGCAATTCTACAAGGCAAGAATGTTGAAAATGCATCCGAATATTCAATAATAGCCATAGCTGTATATGGCGAGCAATATCTAAAGATTTTAAGCAGTCTTTGTTTCTCGCCTGTTTGAGATTCAACGATTTCAGATATTGGCATACCACCTGCACCAACCCCCTCCTCAAAGGCAATACTGATCATAGCTTCTTCAATATCTTCATTTGATACATCATCAGCAATAGGTACACGAATAATAGTTGTCATTGCCATATCGCCAGTATCTAGCAAGGTATTAGCCATTGGCATATAAACTTTTTTCATGGCATCTGGATGTAGTGTTGGTGACAGAATCTCACTAATCACTTTGCCAGTAACACCGTTATACTTCATATGCAGCGAGGTGCCATAATAAATAGTAATTGTGCCAATTGTGGTGGCAATTGCAACTAAAGCAATTAGCATCCATTTGCTAAAATTAATAATGGTGGGCATCTAAATTCCTGGTTAAGAGTTATTACAAAAAAATAAGATTGATTAATATCTTCTTGGGTTAACAGATTCTTGGTAATTGATCCCCTATCAATTTATCAATAATCTTATTACCGCCAAATAACGTATTCAAAGCCACAACACCTTCTGGACCATCTATCACTTCACCAATAATACAAGCATTTTCACCTTCTTTAGTTTGTTTCATTGCCTCAAGAACCGTATCTGCATCCTCTGCCTTTACTACGCAAACCAATGTCCCCTCATTAGCAAGGTAAAGGGGGTCTAGCCCCAAAATTTCACATACACCGCGAGTTGGCACTCGGATTGGCAGACTATCTTCCTTTACGCTGATACATACTTTGGAGTCTGTAGCAATTTCATTCAATACTGTGGCGACACCGCCACGAGTCGCATCGCGTAATGAATGGATATTATCTGAAACACTGAGCATTTTTTGCACTAAATGATTCAGTACTTGGCAATCACTATCAATATCTGCTGAGATGGCAAATTCCGCTCTGGACTGCATGATGGTTGCACCATGATCACCTATATAGCCATTAACAATAATTTTGTCACCCAAACAAGCGCTGCTGGAATGAATCTCCACCCCATCCGCTATGACGCCCACACCAGCTGTATTAATGAATATTTGATCAGCACTGCCCCTTTCCACAACTTTTGTATCGCCACATACCACTTAACCCCTGCCTCTTCAGCGGTTTTTTGCATTGACTTAATGATCTTATCCAATGTTTCAATCGGCAGGCCCTCTTCTAAAATTAAACCGCAGGTTAAATACAATGGTTTCGCTCCACTCACAGCCAGGTCATTCACTGTTCCAGTGATAGCTAGCTTGCCAATATTTCCACCATTAAAAAATAAAGGACTGACCACAAAGCTATCGGTAGTCAATGCAAGCTGGCCTGCAGGCATGTCAAATCTTGCCTGATCTTCCATTGTGGCCAGGTAATCGTTATTAAAAGTATTGACAAAAATATCAGTAATTAAATCACTACTGGCTTTCCCACCACTACCATGTGCCATGGTAATTTTTTTACCCTTATATTTTTTATTCATTATTTTTTGTTAATTAAATCAATATTTTGACCATAAGAATATTGTGCAGAACACGCACCTTCTGTTGAAACCATGAGTGCGCCTAAAGGGTTTTCTGGTGTACATTCTTTGCCGAATACTTTACATTGCCACGGCTTTAGAACACCTTTTAACACCTCACCACACTGGCAGACATCCGGATCAGTAACGGTTACTTCCTTTAGATCAAATTCTACTTCTGCATCAAATGCCCTATATTTATCATTGACCTTAACCCCAGAATGGTTAATCGATCCGAGACCACGCCATTCAAAAAATTCTCGTAATTCGAATACTTCTTGGATCGGGCTTAAGGCACTTGCATTGCCTTCTTCATGTACCAACCTGCTATATTGATTTTCAATCTTTGCCTCGCCATTTTTTAATTGTTTTAAGACCATCCAGACTGATTGTAAGATATCTAATGGCTCGAAACCAGCTGCAACCAAAGGCTTGTGATAGTCATCAGCAATAAATCTATAGGGCTGGGTACCAATGATTAGACTTACATGGCCAGGCCCTAAAAATCCATCTATACGCATTCCAGGAGAGTCTAGAACTGCTTTTATCGTTGGAATGATAGTGATATGATTACAGAATAGATAAAAATTATCAATCCCTTGTTTCTTAGCTTGCATGATAGACAACGCAGTTGATGGCATTGTCGTCTCAAAACCCAATCCAAAAAATACCACTCTTTTGTCAGGATTCTTCTGGGCAATAGTGAGTGCATCTAAGGGTGAGTAAACCATACGGATATCACCACCTTCTGCTTTTACATCAAGCAAACTTTTAGTGCTTCCTGGCACACGCATCGCATCACCAAAGGTGGTGAAGATCACATCATCATGTTCGGCAATACGTATACAATTATCAACCACAGAGCGTGGCAATACGCAGACCGGACAACCAGGTCCGTGAACAAATTCTAAATTATCCGGCAGTAATTGTTTTAGGCCATAACGAAAAATGGAATGCGTATGCCCTCCACAAACTTCCATAATTTGAATCGGTCTATCTTCCGGAAGAGTGATTTCAGAACATAATTTATCTATTTCTTTAAGTAATTTTTTGGCTTTATCTGGATCTCTGAATTCATCAACATATTTCATTATTTACTCCCCTGATCAAGGTCGTCCATAGTTGCAGATAATTCACCTATTTCGTCTAAGATTTTTAAAGTTTTATGAGCTTCATCTTCATCAACAACACTCAGTGCAAAACCCACATGCACTAACACCCATTTATTGATTAAATCCTCTGATTGATATGTGTCGTCCAATACACAGGCGATATTAACCTCTCGCGATACACCAGATAGATCTACCATTGCGATTTGATTGTCAACGTCAACAATCTCTTTGATTTGTGCAGGAATACCTAGACACATATTTCTTATTCTCCATTTTCTTTATCTAATAAGCCCATGTAAATAAGTCTTATTATTCGTTTAAAGTCTCACTAACACTATACCATTATAATTATTGGATTTTTCCAACTCATGCATGATATCGTTTATGCTAATTTTATATACGATCTATCTCGATACTATAACCAACACAAGGATCAACCACATCTACCAGTAATTTTATTTGATTAACTAGATCTTGTTCGTTCTTATAGGTAACTGCTTCAATCATCCTGCTCAGTACGCCTTGGGGGTGAAAATTCCACTCCGTAGGTGCAAGAATTTGATAAGACTTAATCTTACCATCTTCTGCAAATATCTGATGAAACAGTCTGCCTCGTGCAGCCTCTAACTGCACCAATGATTTTGATTCTGCGCTAAAGGGCTGTATATCATAGCTAATTTTCTCAAATTCAATGTCAGTATAGCTACTCTTAATATTGTTCAATAATTCAAAAACCTCAAGCAATTGTGCGACAGCTCGAGTAAATAACCCATTGCCATAAATACTAAACAATTGTTTAATTAACTTGTGATTAGACTGCCTAGAATAAGGTGTCGATTCATAAATAGTATTTTGATATGTAGGCTGCTTAATAAAACCGGTATTTTGCATCAATTTACCAACACTCTTAAGGTCTAAATCTGGCAAATGGAACGCTTCAACATCGCCTAAATTATTTTCTTTTAAGGAATTCAAAAAGATGGCACTTTGACTATCAGATTTTTGTAACCAGTTATTCAAGCTATCGTAATCCAAAAACGGATATACGTCTTCTGACTGGTCGCCAATTAATAATAACTCTATTTGATTTTCAAGTTTTACTATCAATTTATCAATACTACTAAAAGCCTGCAACTCTTTATCCATCAAAGACAATGGATCAGATCCAGTAAACAAAGTAGTATTAATTTCTTTAAGTATGGTTAATAATTTAACAATATTAGAATCAATAGTATTATCTGCGCCATGTCTCCATTTGGTGGAAATACTAAAGCAATGCTCTCTTATGGTTTCCAGGTCTAACAATAGCTGATAGGCTGATATTTCATTTTTACTTAAGCTAATGACACCACTATTATCTAACAGCCGAAAATAAGAAAACCGATGGGCAGTATTACATAGGTGATAGAGTGTGTTAATTAAATCAGCAACAGTCTCAATTGACTTGTCTTTAAATAGCTGGGTAATGTGCAGGGGGCGAGTAGATGTTATAGAGACTGTCTCAACCATTCCAGAGTTGCCAGCAACAGTAATTTTTATTTCTCCCTCTATTGGCATGCAGTCTCCTTTTGAACGCTTAACTATACGCTAAACATCCATCCTTAGTCCAACAACAAACTAATATACAAAATGAAATGATATAATCACAATAGATTGGTACAGATTATTGTGTTGGTACACTTACAAAAAAACCTCTTCTGTATTTTGTAGTAAATTATTTCATCGTAATCTATGATGACGTCATTATGTTTAAGGTAAATTATGTGTGTAGGTATTCCAAGAAAAATCGTTGAAATAAGCAATCCAGAAACCAATTTAGCGATGATTGAGGTGAATGGTAAAAAACATGAAATTAACATTGCCTTTCTTGTCGATGCAGATCATCCAGTGGAATCCTGTGTCGGGGAATGGGCATTGATTAACCTTGGTTTTGCTATGAGTCGTATTGATGAAGCCGAAGCTCATAAAACACTAGAATTACTCCGTGAACTCGGAGAGGCCCAGATGCAGATGGACGCCATGTTACGTAATGATCAGAAATAAAAACTTGCAAACAAACAAAACTCAAACTAGAATAAAACTTATACATCGTTAGATTAATTTATAAAAGGAGTACATTCTCATGAAAATCGCAACAGTAGGTAAAGGTGGCTCAGGTAAGACCACTATCGCAGGCACTCTAGCTAGATTGTTGGCTGGTGATGGTCATAAAGTTTTAGCCATTGATGGCGATCCTAATCCAAATCTCGCTCTAACCTTAGGTATGGCACGGGATGATGCAGACAATATCAATTACATACCGCCAAGCATCATGGAAATGAAGAAAGATGCTGATGGTAATCTTAAATTAAAGATGACATGTACGGAGGAAGAATTAATCAAGAATTATTCGGCCTCTGCACCTGAAAACATTGACCTTATCGTTATGGGTAAGCCTGCTGATGGTAGCGCTGGTAGTGGTTGCATGTGTGCCTCACATCGTGCCGTACGTGGCGTTATTACTGAGATGAGCGCCTATGGTGAATTCACCGTAACTGATATGGAAGCTGGCCTTGAACACCTTAAGCGAGGTACAGCGGCAAATGTTGATACTATGCTAGTCGTTGTTGAGCCCTACTATAGATCACTTGAAGCAGGTGCACGCACAGCCTCACTATCAGCAGAACTAGAAATTCCTAATATTTTTGTTGTTGCCAACAAGGTTAAAACCGAAGCAGATAGAGTTGCAATCGATCAATTTTGCGAACAACATGAGTTATCAATCATTGGTTATGTGCCTCTAGAGGAGCAATTCATAGAGGCTGAACGCCAGGCTCAAGCGCCTATTGACTTTGATCCAAAATGTGCTGGAACTAAAGCAATTTATGAAATCGCTTTGAAACTTGCAGAATTGGATATAGAAAAAAGGTCACTACAGCCACTTCCAGACAAGGCAAATGCATACGCTAGAGGTTTTTCTGATGCTAAAAAAGAGGCGTGTACAAAAAAATAATTATAACTATTTGATACTCACAACTCTCATTTTGGTTTGAGTTGTGTGCATGTTGTCAATACAATAATTAATTAAACCCATCTAGAGTTTATTAATGGATTTAGCTTCTGAAAACATCAATATTAGCATTATAGACAATGGCAAAGTCGTATCAATCAGTTTCAATGAGGTACTAAAATATCATACTGGTAATGCATGGTTTGGTTTGTCTATTGCTTTTCGTGCGTTGGAGCTAGCAGAAAATACATTTAAAAAGGCTAATTTAATTTGGAATCGCGACCAATTAACCATTGTGTCCGCACACCCTGGACCTGGTGTTAAAGATGCAATTGAACGCATAACGCATTGCATTAGTAATCATAAATTTAGCTTAACAGCAGAATGTACGGACTCTAATTCTTGCAATAGCAATATGCGATTTGCCTGGTGGGTGAGCAATAATACTCACACCGCTTTTATTAGTTTGCGACAAAATTTTATTCCCGAGCTGTTTAATGAATTACTAGATCGATTAGGCACCACCAATGAACAAAGCGATGATCAACAGGATTTTTCCCGTCTAAAACAAGATCTGGCTAATAAGATCCTACAACAGCCATTGCTGGATAATTTCCATTGTGATCTTTATCATGGCACTATAAAACCTGAACAAATACTCACAGACAATCTAGACTCATGAGAAAAGAACACCTAATCAATATTGATAATTATGTTTGCAGTTACGACACGAAATAAATTACGCAGTCCATTGTATGCACCGTATATGATTAGAGCCTGGTTACGAGTGTATAAACAACTGTATGAGACTCAGGGAATGTTCAGATATTCCACTAGGAAATAATAATCACGACTGAGGTGGAACTGGAATGTTATCCTCTGACTCTCTGTCAATAACATCTACAATCAATTTAGCGTGTTCATGATTCTGATCTGCTGATTTTCGTAGCCAGCCCATTGCCTCAGTATCATTTTGTGGTACGCCGATACCATTTTTAAACATGACCCCCAAGCTGAACTGCGCTTCGGCATCCCCTTGATTGGCAAGAACTGCCCATATTTCTGCCGCTTGCTTATAATTTCGTTGCTCATATGCGCTCAATCCATCTGCTAATGTTTTTGTATAATTGTTCATAATTAGGTCCTTATAATTCTAGCGTGTGTTGATAGCTTAAAACATCTATAGGTTTCATAATCACAAGGGGAAACCTGTTGGTCGCCAACAATTAAATACAGTGGTTGTATTTGCTTAATACTCATATCGATAATTACAGGTAAGCTTCAGACTTTAAATGCCTGCTGATCCAGTCTATTGTCATTTTTTCTGCTTTCGGGATGGCATCTGTAACAACTTTACTTAAGCCAAGTGTCATGTCATCTATTTCTTCGGGCTCGCAACCGACAATATTGACTACTTTTGGCAACTGACCTACACGTGATAGAAAATTCAATGCACGCATAGGGGTTGCATAATGGGTATCAGCAAAATAATCACGAAGCTCATGAGGCTTAAGCCCTGATAAATCTGGCAGTATTGGTTCTAATAAATACAATTGTCCAGGCTCACCACCATTTTGATAAGCATCAAGAATTAATAATGCGTCATAGCCATACATAAGCTCTTGAATTAAACTCATTCCACCGATGCCGGTTTCCATTAACTTTATATTGTCTGGAATATCAGTTCTTAACATCAGACGGTTTGCCAGCTCCACTCCGAAACCATCATCACCTTGCAATACGTCACCCACACCAACAACGAGCAATCTATAGTCCTGATCACTCATATTTACCAGTTAAAAGACTGGAAGATTTGGAACAAAATCCATATCTATACCGATCATAATACGTTTTTCATCCGCCTCTACCGGGTAGCAATCAATACTATCTCCGCGAGCGGCGATACGGGTACCTTGTCGTATATCGTAATGACAACCCTGATGGTTGTGGCAGGTTAATGTGTATTTATTAAGAGTCGCCGTCTCAAGCGAGGAGCCATCTTGTGCGCAAGACGCAGAAACTGCAAAATATTCATCATCAACGCGACACAGAATAATATGATGGCCATCGATATTAACCGAATGGATTGAATTCGGTTCTAACGTTGATTGCGCGTCTGGTACAGGAACCCAGTGAGGAATTATAGACTTGACTGGAGCAGCACCTTTTGATCCGGTTATGACATCTAATGGAATTACAGGGAAGCCATTTTTATCATACTGTTGCTCTTGATGTTCCTCCATAGCTGGTAGTAAATCATATAGCTCCATTAAAGTATGAATCGGTGGGTCGTTGATCACTTGCTCAAGGACGCCTTCCTTAAATAAACTGACCAACCTCCCCAGAGACTCGCGATGAATAGCATCAATACCTGCCAGCAATGTAAAGACCTTATCTTTTACTTCGGAATCTGAAATTTGTTCTAATTCTTCAATTTGTGCATTAACTTGTTGAAGTAACTTCTCCCATCCAGAAGAGGTCATATAGCCAATACGCTCTTGCTCGTTATTAGCAGCCATTTTTAATGAGCTCCAGGCCTAATAAATAGAACAGATATTACTGACACAGCAATACTCCTTTTAAATTACTCGAAAAATAAAAGATCATTTATATATTAGTAGGGACTATGAACCTAAAGAGAACAACCATCTCCACATGCAGAATGATCATCTCCATCACAACAGCCAGCAGCGCATTCACCATGTGATGACTTCTGAAGGTCTGCAAAGCTGGCATTAAATAAACGACCACCCTCCTTCTTTCCAGTAGCAGTAAATTTGTAGGATAAGGTCGAACCAAGTTCAATTGCCTCCAAAAAACCTTGCTCAGATAATTCTAAAAAGGCATCATCAATCGCATCGTTATCACATTTCAGAAATGTATTCATTGAAAGAGAGTTATAGACATCACCAAAGCCTTCACCTTGATACCAATAACAAATTTCTAATACCTCTTCACGATTGACCAATCGATCAAGTTCATTAGTTTGTTGATTTCTATTTAAACTTGAACCCATGAGAAACTCCTTTTATTTAGCTATTTCGTACAATCTTTGTATATATTCAATTCAATTATATATCATTTAATTGTATCATCTATTTGGTAATGACACACATCTGTTAATTTATTAAGTTGCTCAATTCCCAAAGGCACAAGATCCATCGCTTGAGCACCACCTACAACCGCTTGATTAATATTTTCGAATAATTTATTAACTAATATCTCCATGTCATCAGTTAAAGGATTGTCGCCAATAATGCTTATTTCACCACGTTGTCGGTTAATCTCCATTTCAGACATAACCAAATCTCCCATTGCGGTATCAACTACCTGAGCTTCTATGGTTATTACTTCTTTAGGCCAAATTTCAAAATGCTCACCAATAACGAGTAAATTATCCATACTAATAATTCCTGTCACCGCTTCAAACACTCGATCCTGAGTATCCATAATATCGATTTCACCACCAACCCAACGACGGCATGTCACTGTACCTGCAGGCAAACCACGATCAACCGCTGTGATTAGTAAAAAACGATCATAGTTGATTTTTTCAGCCTGGAATTCTTGAACGATCGCAATAGGCCCCCAGTTCATCTCTTTAATTTCCACATCGTCAGCCCAATCTGCCGCATCAATATGTTCTTTCAGAGTAGGACCAATAGGATACCCGCGAACGAACTGATAATAGCCAACCAGCCCTATTCCAATCTTAGCCATAATTCTTTAATCTAACTTAAGAACGACTATGTTAGGAGATTCCGCATGCACAGGTAGTAACTTCACGAGTAATCACTCTATCAGTACCCTCAACCATCACGTGTGTGGTACATGGCATACAAGGGTCGAAACTACGTAAAGCACGCAATATATCAATACCTTTAAAATCCTTCTCGTCGGTAAAATTGGTCTCAATGATTGGCGTATTTAGCACAGCCTGCTCATACGCGCCACTCTCTCCCCATGGGGTCTTTGGGCATGCGTTAACAGTTGACGGGGTAGAGATCTGATAGTTTGCTAAAACGCCATTTTCAATCACACACCAATGCGCTAAATAACCACGGCCTGCACCCCAGAAACCCACACCACGAAACTGACCTTTTTTAGGAATTTCAAATGGCGTAGCCACTTTAGTTTCGCCGCGTTTCACCATATCATTGGCACGTACCCAGTTTTCCATAGTAACCATCATATTAAAGGCAACTGCATAGGCACGAGCTCGATTACGCTCAAAAGCATTCCAAATCTTTGGCACTTTCCATTCTAATTTCATTTCTGGCAATTCATCAGCAGATACGTTAAGTATTAAGCTATGTCCGGTTGATTTTATATAATCACTCTCCGGCAATTTCTGTGCAAGAGCAGAAATATAAACACGGGCATAAGCACCCGCTTCAAAAGTTTTTCGATCCCAGGTTGGTGTAGTGGACCAACTATAACGTTCCTTCCAGTTTTGAACACCAGGTTTAGGAATTGTAGTTTTATTCCAAGGATGGTTAGGACTTAATGGGTTGCCTAGAGGATCTGTTTTAAAAGGATAATCCTCCCACTGCTCATAGTAAGAATGTTCGATAAATTCTTCTGTTCCTACATTGAGGTCGGTTAGTCTTGTAGTGACCAGCTTGCCATCAATAATTGCACCTGGAGTTGACCAGCGTTTCTCACCCCATTCGTTACAATTCTCGTAGCTGGCGTCGTAATAATCTTCATGATCCCATTGACCAAAGTCAACAATATTGACTGGCAATTGGCCGACTTCCTTATACAAAGGGTTAGCTTCATACATAAAGTCGTACACGTCATCCCAAATCCCGACACACTTCTTCGAATAATCAAAATATACTTTCAATTTAAGATAGAACTCAATCATCGTAGTTGTGGTAACAGTAGTGGTTACGCCGCCTGGTATCACAGTTTCAGGGTGAGGATATTTACCACCTAATAACGTGTAAGCCTCACGCGCCACACGAGTCAACTCTAATGCCTCTAAATATAGCTTACCTGTCAATGGATTCAGGTCAGTCATAATTTCACCAATAGTCTCATAGCCATGCATATTGGAGTACTTGGTTTTGAAATCTTTAGCCTTTTCCCAAATTTCTGGATTAGTCTCTCGAACTAGAATCTCAGAAAAATCTGGACCGGCAAGAATAAATAAATGCAATGGATTGTCATACAAATACTCGCAACTTAGCATTAAATTACGGATAACAATGCCCAACGGTGGCGGTTTAATGCCTAACGCCATTTCAATTGATAATGCTGCTGCAGTCGCATGAACACCACCACAAACACCGCAGGCGCGTGAACTAATAAAAGCTGCATCGCGTGGATCTCTACCACGTAAAATGATTTCATAGCCACGAAATAGCGTCGCCATAGAGGCTGTATCTACTACCTTACGGTCTTTTAAATTAACTGTACTGTGGAATGCTAGAGCGCCGGCAACACGTGTTACTGGATCAAAATCAATATCGTTCAGTTGTCCATTTTTACGTGCAATATCCTTTAGAAAAGCTTCACGCTCCTCAACAGTCTGGGTCTCATATGAATATGGGTTAGCGACTCCAGGTAATAATGTTGCATTACCGTCTTCATCAAACTCGATTGGTAGATTTTCAAAACACATAATTTATTCCCCTTTATTTTTTTATTGTACCCGTCGCAACACCCACAATGGCTGCCAGATTAGCGTTAACTTTGAGTAAGCCAGCCAATAACGCTGACAAACCCCCATTAATAGTATTCATATGACCCTCAAGTGGGTCGGTATTTTCTTTAATGGCAATCAGCCAGCCTGCGAGCTTGGAAAGATTGTTGTAGGCGCCAACTAAAGCATAAATAATAGCGATCAAATAACCAACTACGACCAAAGCTACAGCTGTAGTTACAATCAATGAAATTACTAAAAGTAACTGTGTCATGATGTACTCCCCCCATTAGCGCGATCTGATAATACTGTAGCAATGGTAGCTGAATGTTCATCCAATTTTTCGCTAACTCCCACCATAGTAGTAGCCACCTCGATCGTGTCATTCAAAGCCGTGATTGAACTGGTATTTTCGGCAATGCCTACACCAGCAGACAGCATTTCTTTGAAATAACGTTTAATATTAAGTGCAGCTCTTAGAGTGCGCTGCAGCAGGAAGATGGCTAGAGGCACAATCGCAACAACCACGATAATCAAGACCGCTTGCCAAATAAAGTAAACTTCATCAGGTAAAGTCTTGAGGCTTGGATCAATGCCATTAATATAAGTAAGTATGTATTCCATTATTGGTACCTCTTTTGAGCGACAGCGGCATTAATAACGCCAACTAAATTGTCATCAACTGCAACCAATCCACCTGCAATTTTAGTGAGATTTTCATTTGCCCTAACAACCTGAGGCGTTAAGTGCCCTGTCTCTGATTCAATAGCGCGCAGTCCCAAACGAAGCTTTGCCAGATAACTGGTCGGGGTTCCGCCGATCGCTTTAAGAGCGCTACTAATTTTAATTAGTGCATAAGCCAAGACTAGAAAAAATACAATCACTAGTAAGGCTGTCAATATGGTCATAAGTAACATGTTCTATCTCCTATAGTTATAACAAGCAGCTTGGGCATCCATCACAACCCTCGGCATGTTTTTTGATAGCTGCAGCACCATCATTAATGGTTAACGCATGAACTAAGATTTTATCTATATCTTCATTGATTCGATATAGTGTGGGGATATGAATGGTGTTATTAGCAACCATTTGTCCAGTGTCCCATATCTTAGAAGCAACACCATCAATGATGACAGCCTCACGATAAATTAGCCACAACAACAATGCAACTACAAGACTCACAACAAGCCCAATAATTAATGCTGCAGTCCAAACAAAAGCAGCAGCTGCTGCAGCCTCAGTTGGTAGCATAGCAAGTAATCCTTCCATATTAATACTCCCCTTGTTTAATTAACTAAATATTTATAGATTAAATCATTATTTGTCGTTTTTTGACAAGGCGCCTAAAATAGCAACCGCATTATCTTCAATCGCCTTGGCGCCGCCAAGTAGTTGAGAAGAAACTGAATGTGTGGCATTAAGTTTCCAAATAGACTTGGTGTTCTTCTCAATATCTACCACCACATCTAAGGCAACAGCAGCAAGTTTTCTAATACGATTTGCACACCAAATCACTGTGATTAACAGTGCTGCCGCTGCAATAACTAGAACCACCGCTATGATCAGCCATACGAAAAAATAAAAGTAGATGTCTTCAGTCGTCATAGAAATTCCCCTTAATTTATTATGTATATATTATTTCAACTTTAAAGTAATTCTTCTGCTTTAGCAGTTTCCATTGCCCTTTCTTCAGAACGCTTAACACCTGCCGCCATAACAGCACGACTTTTCAATTGGAGCTTCTGCTGCTGCCTAGTACCACTAGGATGGAAAGGTGTGCCAGACGTTTGAATCTTCTTATAAAAATAATGAATCGCCTTCATAACAACACCTGGTGCTTCGACATGACCCCAGCCACTCGGAATAGATTCAGTCTTTAACCAGCGGTTGGTCATATTACCTTTGCGTTGACTGATCTGTCGTAATGGACGAATAAAACTACCAACCATTCGACTGGCGGTTCCCGAAATAAATTTACCCGGAGGAGCTTTATAAAAAGGTGCAAATGCATCTGGGAATCCAGGCATGGTACAACCAATACAAACTCCTCCAACATTCATACAACCACCATTATGTCCAAGCGCGCCTCGCCTAGCAATATTACACTGCACTACTGGACCCCAGCAGCCTAATTCAACCAAGCATTCTTGCTGCCCGTATTCATCAGCAAAGACACCTTCCTCATAAAATCCTGCTCGTGGACAACCGCGGTGTACAGTTTCGTTAAACATCCAAGCGGGACGGCCCAACTCATCAAATTCAGGTAGTGGCCCGACACCTGCAAGAAACATTAATACCGCAGTAATAGTTTCGGTAATATTATCACCAATTGGTGAACAACCTGGCACATTAACTACAGGAAGGCCAAGTGCACTACGGAAGTCTTTACCTAAGAAGTCCATCACTCCCATTGCATTAGTAACATTACCAATTGCTGCAGGTACACCGCCCCAGGCTGCACAGGTGCCTACTGCAATAACCGCTGCAGCACCAGGTGCCAGTTCCTTGAGCATATCTGCCGTTGGATATGGGCGCCAACTACCATCACCTAGTAGCTCACCATCTTCATCCGTAAGGAATTGTGCGCCCATCGCTGAGAAATATCCACCCGTTTCTTTAGCGATGTCTTCATCAGCCACTGAGCCTTCATACAAAACAACGTAGGTTGCGCCTAATTCGCCTCTGACAGCTTTGTAATAAGGTTCCATAAAGCGATGGCCAGCTTCCACAGCTAGTACCGGGTGATGCAGAATAATTTTTGGTAAGCCTGGAATTTGCTGATTAATTAACTGCTCAACGCTAGGATTTTTGGCACCGACTGCAGCAATAGAACAACCATCACAACTCATCCCTGCTAGCCAAAAAGCATGCACTTCTTTGATTGGTCCCGATTCATTGGCAAACAATGGTGTGTGTTCATTACTTAACACTGTTTCGTCTTTATCGCTCATTTAAATACCTGCAATTTATATGTGTTAAGCTGGATTCTACTCCTTGCCCCAAGGTCAAGGTCAAGCAATATATGTAAATAATATTTATTTAATTTCACTACAAGTACAATTAATAAGTAATAAATCACAAATACAATTAGGTGGTCGTTCACGCGGAGTAGTAACCAACGCTTGAAACCTTGCTCCCAAATCTTCGCGTTTTCCTTGTAAAACTCCAAGATCTTGATCAATTGTAAATAATTTTTGATCCAATATAGAAGATAAGCTTTTGCGCAATAAACCCTTATCTGTATCCACTTTTAGCTGCTTTAACTCATCAATAGTCAAGCCGATGCGGCGTAAACTGACAACCAGAAAGGCTTGTTTCACATGATCTTCATTATAAAATCGATAACCTGAGTTAGATCGAGCTGGATGCCCTATCAGACCAATTTTTTCATAAAATCGTAGTGTTTTTGTGGTGATATTTAACCTTTCTGCTAGTTCACCAATACGAATTAACTCAGTCGTTTTTAACGTGTGTTTGTCTACTGCCATCCAAATATCAACCCATCAAAAAAATCTAAAGATATTAATAACTTTGTCTAGGTTAACATACAACCATGAAAAATATTGAAAAAGCGATTGACTTCACTATTATTACCGGTTTTCTAGGTGCAGGAAAATCTACCCTTCTTCAACATCTATTGACTGATCAGCACGGGAAAGAACTCGCAATTATCGTCAACGAATTTGGCGAGATCGGTATTGATGGTGCACTAATCTTAGATGAAGCTGGTGACCGAATGCTGGAAATGAACAACGGTTGTGTCTGTTGCGAAGTGCGTGATGATTTGGTAGTGGCCATTACAAAATTACTTGATAATCGCAACAAAGGCTTGATTAACTTTAAACATATCGTCATGGAGACTACCGGTATCGCACGCCCCGGACCTATCGTTGAAACCTTACACTCACCCAAGCTAAAACCTTTAGTCAATCTCAATGGAATTATTACTGTTGTTGATGCTTATTTTATTGCCTCACAGCTCGATGAATTTTCTGAAGCTCAAGAACAAATAGGTGTAGCTGATTATATTATTCTTAACAAAATTGACCTAATTGACGCTGAGAAATTACAACAAATTCAGCAACGTGTCACATCTATGAATACCCATGCACAATTACAATTGGCCAGTGAGTGTCAAATCGACATCCCGCCTTTATTTGATATTGTCAATAATTCCATGTCTCGCCTTAATGCTGGCTTTACAAGCGTCCCTACCTCACAACAAACAACAAACAGTCCTGCGATCAATACTCATCAACATAAACCCCATTTGGACAACATTAGCAGTTTGAGTATTGAAATTAAAGAACCTATACATAAGGAATTATTATTAGATTGGTTCTCTTTTTTTATCATGCGTTACGAAGAACGCTTGCTACGATTCAAAGGCATACTAAACTTTAAAGATCATGATCAGCGCACTATATTCCAAGGAATACACAGCCTATTTGAGGCCAAGCTTGATCGTAAGTGGCTTGATGGTGAGCAGCCTATAACTAGAATCGTATTTATTGGTCGAGATTTACCCGAAGATGAAATACGTCAAGGGATCAACGATTGTATCTCTAAATAACTATATCAAACTATTATCGCTTTACTCCTGACATATCTGCATCTGTAAGTTCCGCTCCTGTTAGGTCTGCTCCTGTTAGGTCTGCTCCCGAAAGATCTGCTTCCGTAAGATCAGCCCCTTTAAGATTTACACCTTTAAGATCAGCACCAACGAAAGACGCGGAAATTAGATTGGCACCCGAAAAGTTTGCACCTTTAAACTTAGCTTTGGTAAAGTTTGCATACAAAAGGTTTGCATTGCTAAAATTCGCCTTGGTAAGATTAGTGTCTTTAAAGTCTGCCTCGATAAGAGTCGATCCAGATAAGTTTGCGCCTGATAGATTGGCAGATCTAAAGGAAATTTTACTGAGCATTGCCCGCTGAAGACTGGCATTTGTAAGGTCTGCTCTCGTCATTTTTGCCCTACTTAAATTTGCTTCAGTAAAATTTGTATTTTGGAGATTGGCTCTTATAAGAATTGCATAGCTAAGATCAGCTTTTCTAAGGTCTGCATTACTCAGATCGGCCATAGTCAGATTGGCATCCATAAGGTTTGCTTCTGAAAGGTTGGCCTCAATAAGGTTTGTGAATAATAATTTTGCTTTCTTAAGGTTGGCTTTGCTAAGCCTGGCTTTACTTAGATTTGATCCACTTAAATTACAACGTTCACATTGATTTGACGCTTTAAGCTTAAGAATGTGCTTTTGATTAGGCTCAATAACTACCTTTATTGGTGTAGCCGCAATTGATAATGAAAATAATGAATAAATTAAAAACTCATGCAACGCTAATAATACTTT
>OFBI01000009.1_pt1 | contig 23925 bp, 27 predicted proteins | sample 1520551 | NCBI WGS metagenome assembly OFBI01 (sample SAMEA3696448, study PRJEB22514) | metagenome | biome: water; feature: marine; material: hydrothermal vent | place: Pacific Ocean | collected 2014-08-15 | depth 1539 m | reverse complement strand
CTTCACACAACACCACCGTACTCGGCACACTCAGTGTGCAAACGCCCACTAGTGACAGCCACGCCACTACAAAAATTTATGTCGATAATTCAGTAGGGGTCAACACAAACAATATACAAACTAACGCAGGTTTAATTAATATTAATACTGATAATATTGAGAAAATGATTAATGGCTTAGCCCAAGTATCAGCAATGACCGGATTAACAACTGCTCAAAATGGAATGTCTCATTTTAGTGTTGCTATTGGAAATTATGAAGGAGAGTCGGCAATCGCTTATGGGTTATCACATCACGACGACGAAAATAATATGATGTACAAACTACAAGGTTCGGCTTCTGGCAATACTTCTAGCTCTTCACTAGGCGTTGGCTTTAGTTTTTAGTAATTTAGCAAATAATACAAATGACTGTATTTTTACCCATATAAAACCTAAAAAACCCTTTAAAACGTGATACGCAAAAAGATGAAGCTAAACGGTGTACATGCCGCCATTAACGTGGAGTGTTTGGGCTGTTATATACGCCCCCGCATCACTGGCCAAAAACAACACCGAGCCAGCAATCTCCTCAACTGAACCTAAACGACCCATTGGGATTTGCTTAGCCAACGCTTCTTTTTGCTCCTCAGGCAGTGCATCCGTCATGTCAGTTTTGATAAAACCAGGAGCAACACAATTAACGGTAATATTACGAGTGCCGACTTCACGAGCGAGTGATTTAGTAAAGCCCATAATGCCAGCTTTAGCAGCAGCATAATTAGTTTGCCCCGCATTACCCATGGCACCTACAACTGAAGCAATGGAGATAATACGACCTGCGCGTTTTTTCATCATGCCACGTAATACCGCTTTAGACATTTTGTAAACCGAAGCAAGATTGGTATTCATAATATCGTCCCATTCGTCTTCTTTCATGCGCATTAGCAGGTTGTCACGGGTGATTCCAGCGTTGTTAATTAAGATATCTACAGCACCATAAGACTCAGTGATATTTTTCATCACCTCGGCAATTTGGTCATTATCTGTAACATTAAGTGCCATACCTTGTCCAGATATGCCATTATCTTTTAACGTAGCGCTGATTGCATCAGCACCCTTGTCACTGGTTGCTGTACCGATTACTGTTGCACCTGCGCCACCTAAAGACAAGGCGATGGCTTGGCCAATACCGCGACTTGCACCGGTAACTAATACGATTTTTCCTTCTAAGTTACTCATGACGTAATCTCCTCTAAAGTGGCTGAAACACTGGCTGAGTCTAGCACAGCATTTGCAGATAATGATTTTTCAATTCTTCTTGTTAAACCAGCCAATACCTTGCCTGGACCTGATTCAACTAATTTTTCTACACCCATACCATGCATAGCTTTAACCGTGCCTGTCCATAATACTGGTTTGTGTAATTGCGCAACTAATTTTGCTTTGATGTCGCTAGTGTCTGTTGCTTTGGCTGCATCAACGTTATGCAATACATCAACATCGCCCATGCTAAATCTGACCGCTTCTACCGCATTAGCAAACACCGTTGCTGCATCATCCATGAGTGAACAATGTGAAGGCACACTGACTGGCAATATCACAGCACGTTTAGCACCTGCGGCTTTCATGGCTTCGCATGTTGCATCAACTGCTTCTTTATTACCAGCAATGACTACTTGGCCATTTGAATTAAAATTAACCGCTTGGACGATGCCTTCGCCAGCATAGTCACTGCACACTTTAACCACGACTTCGTCTTCTAGACCTAAAATAGCTGCCATCGCACCCACACCAGCAGGTACGGCTGATTGCATCAACTCTGCACGTGTTTGTACTAACTTAATGCCGTCGCTAAAATTAAGCGCACCTGAGGCCACTAAAGCCGTGTATTCGCCTAAAGAATGCCCAGCCATACAAACTGGTGACAAATCTGTTTCAATAGTAAGAACCTTGTAGGTTGCATAACCGGCTGCCAACATTGCTGGCTGAGTGTTTTGTGTTTGGTTAAGCGCATCTTGATCTGTTTGAGTCAGCGCCCATAGATCAAATCCTAAAGCATCACTCGCCTCTGTAAATGTCTCTTTTACAATGGGAAAGTTATCAGCAAGATCTGACAGCATACCGAGTGATTGAGAGCCCTGGCCTGGAAAAACGATTGCGTATTTCATTCTGTTTAATGCCTCCTTGAGGGGTGTAAGTACTTATTTAATTAATATGAGTTTATTTTAGTCATAAAAAAAGCGCCCGGAAGGCGCTTTTTTAGATAATTCTTAGGTGCGAACTATACGGCTTCGATTGAAACTGTTTGACGCATAAATTTACCTTTCTTAGCAAAAACGACCTTACCGTCTGCGGTTGCAAACAATGTGTCGTCCTTACCTTTACGTACGTTAGTGCCTGGATGAACTTTAGTACCTCTTTGACGCACTAAAATGTTACCTGCTAATACCACTTGACCACCAAATCTCTTAACGCCTAGACGTTTCGATTGGGAGTCTCTACCGTTATTAGTACTACCGCCTGCTTTTTTGTGTGCCATGGGTTATTCTCCTATGCCTTAATTTTTGTAATTTCGATTTCAGTGTAAAGCTGTCTATGACCTTGAGTCTTCATAGAGTGCTTACGACGACGGAACTTCAAGATAGTAACTTTCTTACCTTTGCCTTGTGAAATTACTTTTGCCTCAACCGTTGCTTTAGCAACCATTGGAGAGCCAATTTGAACATTGTCGCCATCAGCAACCATTAGCACTTCTTTGAAAGTGACTTTTTTGCCGGGCTCAACTTCTAATTTTTCAACCTTAAGCGTTGTGCCTTCGGCTACTCTAAACTGTTGACCACCTGTTTTAAATACTGCGTACATAATAAATCCTAAATAGGTTTACCAAAAAGAAGGCAATTATACGCGAACGACTGTGTTTATGAAAGGGGGTTTGAGTATAATTTGTGTTTTTATTTGAATGGATTGATACAATGATTATTTTCGAAACTAATATGGGCAACATTCACATTAACGTTGATGCTGATAAAGCGCCAATCAGTGCTCAAAACTTTATCGATTACGTTAATGATGGCTTTTACGATGGCACAATTTTTCACCGTGTGATTAAAAACTTTATGATCCAAGGCGGTGGCTTTATTGAGGACATGAGTCAGAAATCCACAAAAGCAGAAATCGAAAATGAAGCAAACAATGGCTTAAAAAATGCAAAATACACCTTAGCAATGGCCAGAACTAATGCACCACATTCAGCCAGCTCTCAGTTTTTCATTAACACATCAGATAACTCTTTCTTAGATTATCCAGCTCAAGATGGTTGGGGCTATTGTGTGTTTGGTGAAGTGGCTGAAGGACAAGACGTAGTAGATAAAATTGGCCTAGTGGCAACAGGCACCCAAGGTGGTCACGCAGATGTACCAAATGATGCGGTTATTGTTACCAAAGCATACGTTCAGTAATCATGCCTAGTTCGCTAATTATTGCGGACCTCCACCTCGTTTCCGGCGAGGTGGATAAAACCAATCTATTTGTTAAATTTTGCCAAGAGCAAGCATCGAAGGTTGATCAACTTTTTATCTTAGGAGATTTGTTTAATACTTGGTTGGGTGATGATCTGTCACTTGATGATTATCCAATAATTATTTCTGAGTTAAAGGCGCTTAGCGCAACAACTCAAATTTTTGTAATGACCGGTAATCGTGATTTTTTGTTGGGTGATGCGTTTTCCAAACAAACGGGTTGCACTCTAATTAATACGCCTTATTTACTCGAAACCAATACTCAATCATATGTACTCACCCATGGTGATGAGCTATGTACAGATGACAAGGGTTATCAGCAACTAAAAAGTATCTTACAACACCCGATTACTCGGTTGATTTTCTTACGTTTACCGAAGAAACTACGTTTAAAGCTGGCCGGAAAAATACGCAAAGAGAGTGTTAAGGCTCAACAATACAAGGCTCATGAAATTATGGATGTTAATCCAGGCGCTGTCATGGCGTTAATGGAAAAATATCCAGACACAAATCTGATTCATGGACACACGCATCGTCGAAATACGCATGTGGAAAAAAAGTTTACTCGTTATGTTTTAGGAGACTGGGCAAACGATGCCGGCAATGCTATTAAGCTTGATGGTGAATTAAGCTGGCTTGAAATTCACTAGTCGTTCAACCAAATCAACACTGCTTACTTTAAGCAATACTTTTTCATCTCGCTCAGGCAAAGTTTTAAACTTAATTTGCGTCATCATGCCGACTTCAGGAATCATAAACAAGGCTTTGTCACCACGCGTATCAACCACCACACCTTCGCCCTGCCAACTAGGGTTTTGAATTAAATACAAGCACTTATAGTGATCATTACTGGCACGCGTGGTTTTACCAATATCAGGCATTGCTGCATTGGTGATACCAATAATCTCTTTAACACGTTCTTTTTCAAGGGTTGGTTTACCTAAAATAAAGCTCGATAATTGCTGGTGTGCCAATAAATCAAAATATCGTCTAAGCGGACTGGTGACTCGAAGATAAGCATCAAGCCCTAAGCCATAATGTAGTAATGGTTTGGTAGAGGTGGCTGAACGCTTAAAGCACTTAGTGGCAGCAAATGATTCGGACATCGTAAGGTTGTCTTTATTGTCGAGTGTTTCTTGCGGGAACTCGCCTTCATCTTGAATCGCATATGGCATGACAATATCATTGTCTTGTGCAAACAGCGCAATGACTCTGCCTGCCATAATCATCATTTCAGCAACTAATTCTCGTGAAGGACTGCTGGCCTGATCTGAAATTTCTATTTGTCCTTCTTTAAATCTTACATCCACTCTAGGTAAATTCAAACTCATAGAGCCATTGCTGGCTCGGTATTGTCTGTGCAACTCTACCAAAGTTTGTATTTTTGCTAAATCTTCATTGGATTCTAAAATTTTATCAGCGTCATCGTAACTAATATTGGTTACCTTAATGGTGCTGTGCACTACTTCGATGTCTTGCATCTCTTTGCCCGACAGTACAAACCCGATTGATAAAGCCGGTGAAGTTTCACTCAGACCCAATGCACACAATTGAGTAATCGAAGTTGGCAACATGTGCAAAATTTGGTCTGGTAAATATAGATTAGAAGCTCTTTCTTGAGCGTATAAATCTAGCTCAGAACCCGGCGCAACGATAGATGATACATCGGCAATATGAATCCAGATTTTATCGCCATCAACACTAAAGGCGTCGTCAGCATCATTCGAATCAGCGTTGTCAATCGCATAACTGTTTAAATGAGTTAGATCAATGCGCTCAACTTCGGCCATTTCGGTATCGATATCCACATCATTAGGAATACCATGACGTGCAGGATAAGGATTAAACGTTTGCTCAAAATATTTGAGTCTTAATAGTAACTTATAAGCTGCTTCGGGTGTATTTTCTACACCGATATGCGTGAGTATTTTGGCGTGTTTAGACTGATTGAGTGCGACTTTTTCAATGTCTTGAATGTAGGCCAAATCTTGCTTATCAAAAACATTATTGGCAATGTTATCAACACAATGTGCTAATGTTTGCGCTTCTAACGCCTCAGCATCACGCTTGGCTTGAATACTAGCAACTTGCTCAGTAGGACGCACATAAATTTTATCTTTTTGCCAGTAAAAATACAACCCATCTTCGACCAGTACACAAGTGCACCAAGCGCTTTGTGCGGTGTACTCATCAAACAACCATTCGGTGATTTCTTGCAGAGTTAGGGTTTCTTCTTGAAAATCATCCAGTATGGCGATGTCTGCTTGTGCGCAGCTATCGTTAACTTTTGTAAATTCAGAATGAATAAAACGGAAATCTTTTTCTCGCACCTTACGGGTTGATCCGTCTGCAAATTCTAGTTCGAATTTGTGGGTATTTTGCCCAGCAATACGTGCCGCTTTGCCTTTGTAGGCAACTAATGAGTTAATCAATGGTAATAAGCTAGTTTAGTGTTTCAGCGTAAGTCGCTGCATCCATCAGGCCATCAATGCCATCAGATTTAAATTTAACCAACCAACCGTCATCATAACAACTTGAATTAACCAACTCTGGCTCGTCATCTAGAACTTCGTTGGCTTCAACTACTTCAAGATCGGCAGGTGCGTAAACACCACTTGCCGCCTTTACAGATTCAACCACACAAAACTCGTCTTCGGCAGAGGCTTCGTCGCCTTCACCTGGTAGTTCAACATAAACCATGTCGCCTAATAAGGCTTGAGCATGGTCAGAAATACCCATGGTATAGGTGCCATCGCCATTGTCTAAAATCCACTCGTGGGTCTCAGTATATTGTCTGTCGTCTCTTACTTCGCTCATACTATTCTCCTTGCTTCGTCTTTTGTCATTCTGACTACGTTGTATTTATAAAATATTCAGTCATTTAGATTAACTAAACTCCTTACATATTTTCTAAATACGCCTTGCAGAATAATAAAATACTTGCAAGGCTGTTTCATCTATTATTTAAACTAATACTTTGCCATTTCTTACAAATGGTGGTTTGACTATTTTAGCCGAAACCATCTTATTTCGCATCTCGATTTCACATAATCCTTCCGAGCCTTTTGGCACACTGGCCAATGCAATGGCTTTACCCATGGTTGGTGAGAATGTGCCTGACGTTACTTCGCCTTCACCGTTATTAGTCACTACTTTTTGGTGGTCACGAATCACGCCTTTGCCTTCTAATACCAAACCTACAATAGTATTGTTGACGCCTTTGTCTTTTAACGCCTCTAATGCATCACGACCAACAAAACGTCTGTCTTCATCAGTTAGATCAACTGTCCAAGTCAGTGCCGCTTCAAGCGGTGAAACCTCGTCATTCATCTCAGAGCCGTATAAACTCATACCTGCTTCTAGTCTCAATGTATCACGTGCACCCAAACCACAAGGCTTAACCCCAACTTCCATGAGCATCTTCCAAGTAAATTCAGCCGATTTTTCAGGTAGCATAATCTCGAAACCATCTTCACCGGTATAACCGGTACGAGCGATAAACAGCCCACCAAGGCTTGCTGAGTTAAACGGCTTTAACTCTCCAGCTACATCTTCAACACCAGGCATTGCTTCAAATACTTTGGCACGAGCATTAGGACCTTGTACAGCGATCATGGCTAAGTCTAACTTAGGCTCAACAGATACATCGAAACCCTCGGCTTGCGCATTAATCCAAGCAATATCTTTTTCGGTTGTACCAGCATTAATCACCATACGATAATTTTCATCATCTTGATAATAAACAATCAAATCATCCACCACACCGCCAGCTTCATTAAGCATACAGCTGTATAGCGCTTTACCTTCTGTCTTTAATTTATCAACATCATTCGCAATCAAAGTTTGTAAGAATTTTTTGGCTTCGACACCTTTAAAATCAACCGTGGTCATGTGTGAGACATCAAACATACCGACATCAGTACGCACTTGATGATGCTCTTGGATTTGTGAGCCATAATTCAGTGGCATTTCCCAGCCGCCAAAATCGACCATTTTTCCACCAGCATCAACGTGTGCTTGATATAAAGGTGTGTGCTTCATTTTTCTTCCTTAATGTATTTCGAGATAAAAATTACCGTGATAATAATGAGTACAAAAGTGAGGCCCATGGTGCCAAATAATTTGAAATTAACCCAGGCTTCTTCACTTTGCTGTGCTGCAAGGCAAAGCTGCTCTACTGCAGTTGATGCGCAATCTAGCTCAGTTAGCTCAACTTTAGGATCTAATGTTGATTGACTAAATAATTGCTCTCGAGTGCTCAAGGCAATATCGACATAATAAGCATTCACCAAGGCAATACCACTAAAACCAATACCCCAAAACCAAGTAAGCTGATGCCACACTTTTGCAGGCAATGTCATTTCTTTACCAAGCATGCGCTGCAAGAGTGTTTTTTCACCAATCCACATACTTAGTATGAGTGCCAATGCGAACACAACATACAGCACACTGACTTTCCACATAATGAAGGCCGGATCTTTAATTGCTAAGGTGATGCCACCAAATACCACCAGCAACCCAAAAGTGATAATGTGTGTTTTTTCAAACTTACCCGTTTGCAGACGAGTAATCAACATTTGTAAAGCGGTAGCACCAATCATGGCGTAAATAGCCGCGTACAAGCCCATGGTTTTATAAACGATGAAGAATAAAGCAATCGGAAAAAAATCTAATAAAAATTTCATGCCCTACTCCATGTGCTCTTTTGAGCAATAAAACTTGCCATTGTGAATAATCGCTTCATTTTCAGGAACGTGTGTTTTACAAACACTACAAGCGACCATCTTATTAGTGGAAGGCTGTTGATCGGCACGACTGGCTGGTTTTCTAAATTTTTTAAACAAAACAAAACCGAACCAAATAACCAATACAAGAATAATTAGTTTGACAATCCCCATAGAATCCAACGCATACAAAATCTCGAATTTTACCGATGCTTAGTATATAATTGCCTCTTTTTATGTGTCTATAATAATTACACAATTCATGCCCGGGTGGTGAAATTGGTAGACACACAGGACTTAAAATCCTGCGCCTTCACCGGCGTGCCGGTTCGATTCCGGCCCCGGGCACCATACATTAACCTCAAAACCGTCTTAAACCCTTGCCACGTAAGGGTTTTTTTATATCTGTAATTTGAGGTGATGGTCATAGTAAATCTACATATAAAATAAGTGTATGACAAATAAACTACCCCAGGAAGTCTTTCCAACAATCGAAACACTCGACGATCTCGCAAAGTTGGTTGACTATTCATTCATTGATACTCTCAACTGCGATCCTGACGCGAAAGAAAATGGCGTCGATCACGACCCGCGACAAGTCTTCACTGGTCACTATGTCCCCGTCAATCCCACGCCAATAAAAGATCCCGAGTACGTCACACATAGTAAAAACTTTTTTCGAGAGCTTGGTTTTTCAGACAAACTGGCCCAATCAAACGATTTTGTTCGACTGTTTTCTGGTGACACTTCACATGTTCCAAAGCCGATGCGTACAGCTGGATGGGCGACTGGATATGCGCTTTCTATCTTTGGCACCGAATACTATCAGCAATGCCCATTCCAAACTGGCAACGGATATGGCGATGGTCGCGCAGTTTCTATCCTTGAGGCTGTCATCAACGGACGACGCTGGGAAATGCAGCTAAAAGGTGGCGGTCGAACCCCATATTGCCGCGGTGCAGATGGTCGCGCTGTCCTGCGCTCAAGCGTTCGCGAATTCCTAGCCCAAGAGTACATGCATGCGCTTGGTGTTCCAACGTCAAGATCGCTAAGTTTGTATGTATCGAAAACGGAGAAAGTCAACCGCCCATGGTATTCTGAAGGTACGCGCTCGCTGGATCCTGATGTACTTGTATCAGAGGCTGTTGCCATCTCGACGCGTGTTGCGCCGTCGTTCATTCGTGTCGGACAACTCGAACTCTTTGGTCGCCGTGCCCGCAAGGATGAACACCCAAAAGCTATGCAGGAGCTAGAAATGATTGTGTTGCACTTGATCGATCGTGAGTACGCTAACGTCATCGACAAAAAACTAAACACTGCCGAAAAAGTGGTGTTGCTCGCACGCGAGTTCCGTGGCCGCCTTACGTCGCTTGTAGCCAACTGGATCCGCGTCGGCTACTGTCAGGGAAATTTTAATAGTGACAATTGCGCGGCTGGTGGTTTTACACTCGATTACGGCCCATTCGGATTCTGTGATGAGTTCAACCCGAAGTACCAGCCTTGGTCGGGTGGCGGAAATCACTTCTCCTTTCTGAACCAACCAGTGGCAGCCGAACGTAACTTTCATATGTTTTGCAAGGCGCTACAGCCCTTGCTTGCTTCACACCAAGCCCACCTACAAGAATTTGAAGAAATTAAGAATGGCTTTGCACAAGTAATGCAAACACAAATGGATAAAATGTGGGCCGACAAACTTGGCCTGGATGACTTTAATGCAGAGCTGTTCGGTGAACTAGCCACACTCATGATACAAACTCCAGTGGATTACACCATCTTCTTCCGTGAGCTTTCGATGATTCCTGATGACATTGTTCCACTCAAAAAAAGCTTCTACGAGAGCCAGACGTCGGAAGAAATGGACAAGCGCTGGTCTGAGTGGCTCATAAAATGGAAGCTACTCAGCGGCAATACTACTGTTCCCCACTCTCGTGAGGAGCTCTCTAAGCAGATGAGACTCATCAACCCAAAATACAGTTTTCGAGAGTGGTTCGTTATGCCTGCGTATCAGCAAGCAACCGAGAGGAACTACGCTCTAGTTCGAGAACTGCAAGATGTCATAACACAACCTTACGCAGAGCAGTCTAAGGATGTGGAAGAGAAATACTACAGATTAAAACCATCTGAACTCTTTGATATTGGTGGATTATCGCAATATAGTTGCTCATCTTGATTTATCTAAAAACTGATTTGACAGAGATGCCACATCGTTAATGGCCTGATATTTATTAAAAAATAGTTATAGAATTTTTATCTGCATATCAACAAAATATTTCGTATAATTATTTTATGATTAACTCTTTAAAATAAACATTATGCAAAAACACATTATCTCAACTGACAAAGCACCGCAAGCAATTGGCACTTACTCTCAAGCTGTACATGTTACGGGCGGATCAACGGTTTACCTATCTGGGCAAATTCCTTTAGTGCCGGCATCAATGGAAATGATTGAAGGCGGTATTAGTGAGCAAATTAACCAAGTATTTAAAAACTTAACTGCAGTTTGCAAAGAATCTGGTGGTAATCTCAATGATATTGTTAAACTCAATATTTACTTAACTGATTTGAACAACTTCCCGGTGGTTAATGAGATCATGGCTCAATATTTTGACGAGCCTTATCCCGCACGTGCAGCAGTTGGAATTAACGAGTTGCCTAAAGGCGCACAGGTAGAGATGGATGGGGTAATGGTGGTCAAGGAAGACAGTTACAGCTTTTAATACTCCTAAAGGAGAGCTATCCTGATGCACAATTTATCTGATCCAATAATTTCGCTCAACGGATTAGGCCCAAAAGCGCAAGATAAACTCAACAATATTGGCATTTATAACTTGGAACATTTACTGTTTCATTTGCCATTTCGTTATCAAAACAAAACCAAATTTACCTCGTTAGATGATGCACAGGTTGGTGCCGAGATATTGGCACAACTTACGATTGATCGTATCGAAGAAGTGGCAACAAGACAACGACAACTGCTGTGTTATTTGTCTGACAACAATAATCGCACCTTACTTTTGCGATTTTTTCATTTTAATCAATATCACAAACAACAATTAGTGCGAGGTGATATTATTCAGTGCTTTGGCGAAATTAAAATTGGGCGTGACGGCTTGGAGATGCACCACCCAGAATACCGATTGATCTCAAAAGGCCAAGCAAATCTTTTAGAAACGACATTAAGTCCTGTTTACCCGTTAACGGGCAATCTTCACCAAGCGCAACTTAAAAAATGGATCAATACTGCGCTGGAAACTTTAAAAAATTCCTCACTTAGTGACAATTTCGAAAATTTGGCAAAAAACTCAATGCCAACACTCAAGCAAGCACTGGAAACACTGCATCACCCCAAAGCAGGGGAAAACCTCGAACAAATTGCCGAATTTAGGCATATTTCACAGCAAAGACTCATTATTGAAGAGCTTTGTGCACATCAACTCAGCCTACTTAAGCTCAAAAACGAACGTAAAAGTAAAATTTCCAATATTTTTAAAATTTCCAAAATTTTATCTAAGCAATTATCCGAAAACCTTGGCTTTCAACTCACCAACGCACAACAAAGAAGTGTTGATGAAATTAATACCGACTTGGCTTTGAATCATCCAATGCTTAGATTGTTACAAGGCGATGTTGGCTCTGGAAAAACCATTGTCGCAGTTTTTGCCTGTTTGCAAGCAATTGAAAATGGTTTTCAAACAGCTATTATGGCGCCCACTGAAATTCTTGCCAACCAACATTTACATGGTTTTTCAGATTACCTTGAACCTTTAGGTGTTAAAGTTGCCTTTTTAATCGGCTCACAAAACACAAGTGAACGTGCTGAACAATTAGACGCCATCCAATCTGGCAAAGCACAGGTGATCATTGGCACGCACGCTTTGTTTCAAGAATCGGTCAAGTTTAATAAATTGGGTTTGGTGGTGATTGATGAGCAACATAAATTTGGCGTACACCAACGCTTATCCTTGGCGCAAAAAGCACACAACACACCGCACCAATTAGTGATGACGGCTACTCCTATTCCTCGCTCATTAACCATGAGCGCTTACGCTGACCTTGACACCTCAATTATTGATGAATTACCACCGGGCCGAATGCCAATTAAAACCATCGCACTTAGCAGTGAGCGTAAAGACGAGGTGGTACAAAAAATAAAGCAAGTATGCAAAGATAGCAATCAAGTGTATTGGGTTTGCACCTTAATTGAGGAATCAGAAGTGTTGCGTGCAGAATCTGCCACAAAGACTCACCAATACTTACAAGAAAATTTACCAGGGTTATCAATTGTGCTCATTCATGGCAGAATGAATAAAGACGAAAAATCTAAAATTATGCATCAATTTGCCAATGGGGAGATTAATGTACTAGTAGCAACCACTGTGATTGAGGTGGGTGTCAATGTACCTAATGCTTCGCTAATGGTTATTGAAAATTCGGAACGATTGGGTTTGGCACAACTACACCAACTACGTGGTCGCGTTGGTCGTGGCGCTGATGCGAGCATTTGTATCTTAATGTATCAATCACCACTCAGTGCCAATGCCACAGAACGGATCGATATTCTAAGGCAAACCAACGATGGCTTTTTGATTGCTAATAAAGACTTAGAACTACGCGGCCCAGGTGAAATTTTAGGCACGCAACAAACCGGTATTGCCGATATGAAGATTGCCAATATTGTGCGTGATGGTTACTTACTCAAGCAAGTGCGTTTTTACTCAGAACAATTTTTACAACTTGATGAAGGCAAACAATATGCATTGATTATGCGCTGGATTACTACTGACAAATCCCAATATGCGAATACTTAGCTTAAAATAGCGCTATGATTAATACGCAAGATTTAATATGGCAGAGTTTAAAGCAAGCACGTGACGTGCCTAATGCTGTCATGTATTGGCTTGATGATGATCAGTCGCTCACGGCTAAACTTAAAAGAAAGTTTGACGATTTTGCAGTGAATGTGCTTTTACAAACACAACTCGAACCTCACCAAAACGAGGCAGCCATACTTGACTTCACAGGTGATTCCATCATTCGAGAAGTAGAATTATTAGGCAATACTCAAGTAATGGTGTTTGCACGCTCGGTCATACCTATAACAAACGATACAAAAGATTTACTCAGTATTGGCTCAAAACCTTTGGGTGAAGTACTATTTAACGACCCCACTATTATACGTGGGCCACTGCAAATCACCCATACTGGTAGCACTTGGGGTAGACGATCAACTTTTACTATTGGCACAACCAAACTTTTGGTGAGTGAATTCTTTTTAGAGTGTTTATATGCGTGATCAAATTTTTACCAAGGAAAATGATTTAGTCAACTTCACTTTTGACAAAAGTGTTGTCAACGTATTTGACGATATGGTCAGGCGTTCAGTCCCAGGTTATCAAAGCATGATTGAGATGATAGGACTCATGGTTAAAACTTATGGTCAAAATAATACCAATTATTATGATCTTGGTGCGTCAACCGGCGCTGTTTCTTTAGCACTAAGCATAAACAACCCGCATCAACATAATCGAATTATCGCTGTGGATAATTCGATTGAAATGGTGAAGAAATGCAGGAATAATCTTGATGGTAAAATATCAAACTTTGATGTTATTTGTAGCGATATTAACGACATAAGTTGTGAAAATTCATCTATCGTCGTCTTAAACCTAACCTTGCAATTTATCCCAGTTAAACAAAGACAAGCTTTAATTAATAAAATTTATCAAGGTTTAAATCCTGGCGGCGTGTTAATCGTCTCTGAGAAAATTCACTTTGATGATGAAAAAAAACAAACTGAAGTTACTAAACTACATTTAGACTTTAAACGCGCCAACGGCTATAGCGAGCTAGAGATTGCCGCTAAGCGCCAATCAATAGAAAATGTACTGATTACTGACAATAAAAAGACTCACTTTGATCGACTCAACTCTGCAGGATTTAGCCAAAGCTTATGTCACTTTCAGTGTCTTAATTTTGCCTCCTTTTTAGCAATTAAATAGCGGTAAAATAAGCCTCATTATGTTACTAATGATTGACAATTACGATTCGTTTACCTATAACCTAGTGCAGTATTTTGGTGAGCTAGGTCAAGTGGTTGAAGTACATCGTAATGATGAAATTACTATACAAGAAATTGAAAAACTCAACCCTGAGTTTTTAGTGATTTCTCCAGGCCCTTGTACGCCGAATGAAGCGGGAATTTCTATTGAAGCTATTAAACACTTCTCTGGCAAGGTGCCGATGCTGGGTGTTTGCTTAGGTTTTCAAGCCATGGTACAGGCTTTTGGCGGCAATGTAGTTGGCGCTAAAAAGATCATGCATGGCAAGATATCTCCTGTGCATCACAACAATCAAGGTGTATTTACGGATTTAAAAAATCCTTTAAATGCCACACGCTATCATTCCTTAGTTGCTGAACAATCTAGCTTGCCTGATTGCTTTGATATTACCTCTTGGACTAAAGACGAACAAGGTAAGATTGACGAAATTATGGGTATTAGACATAAAGAGCTTGCAATTGAAGGTGTGCAATTTCATCCAGAATCTATTCTGACTGAAGAAGGTCATGAAATGCTGAATAACTTTTTGAAAGGGAAAAATTAAAACTAACAACGACTATGGAAATATTAGAATTTTTACTAAACGACGATCAAATTTTTACAACAATCACATTGGCTGTTTTGATTGCGCTATTTATTGGCAATATTGTTACTGATAAGCTTAAAAAATATGAAGATGTTGATGCCAATGGTGCCATTGCACTGATGGATGAAAAAAACTTAATTATCTTGGATGTGCGTGAAGCCAAAGAAAGGAAAGCAGGTTATATTGCTAAAGACACTCATATCCCTCTGTCTCAAGTTAAAAACCAATTGGATAGCTTAGACAACAGTAAAAAGATTTTAGTGTATTGCCGTAGTGGCTCTCGCTCATCACATATTGCTGGCTTGTTAACCCGTAATAATTTTGAACAGGTGTATAACCTTAAAGGTGGTATGCTTGCATGGCAAAGAGCTAATTTGCCCATTAAAAAATAAAAGGCTTTTTTAAAGATGAAAAAAAATATTATTTATTGTTCTGACGCTTGTCCATTTTGCCAAAGAGCTTATCAATTATTAGACAAGCGCCATATTCCTTATCAAAAAAGATACGTAAAAAGCCAAAATGACTGGGATGAAGTGATGGAAAAAACGGGCAGGAATACCGTACCTCAAATCTTTATCAATGGCACGCATGTGGGTGGGTTTGATGATCTGTCAGCTGCAGAGCAATCTGGTCGATTGGACGATATTCTAAATGGCTAACCTATCCATTATTGGTGCTGGTGCCTGGGGTAGCGCACTGTCTATCGCACTATCAGATAATTTTGATAAGATCTATTTGCATACCTATGCAGAAGCAGAGATAGAAACCCTTAAACCACGACACCCTGCTTTACCGGTCAACTACACAAGCAATACCCAACTAACCTTTGATTTATCAAAAATTCAACAGTCTGAAAGTGTTTTAATTGCGGTACCGAGTTATGGCTTTGCCACAACATTGGAAAGTATTAAACCATTCCTAACGTCAGGACAACCTATAGCCTGGGTAACCAAAGGGTTTGACACCCACCAACAAGGATTTTTACATGAAAGCTTTGAGGAGATTCTAGGCAGTCATCCAAGCTGTGTGATTTCTGGCCCTAGTTTTGCCTTTGAGGTTGCTAGCCATAAACCAACCGCGTTGACGGTTGCTTCAACGGATAAAAATACTCGAGAGTATTGGGCTAAAGCATTACATACCAAGACATTGAGGGCTTATACCAATGATGACATTATCGGAGTAGAAGTGGGTGGCTCGGTTAAGAATATTCTTGCTATTGCTGCTGGTATTGCATCTGGTTTGGGTTATGGCGCTAACACACAGGCGGCACTGATCACACGAGGCTTGGCCGAGATGATCCGCTTTGGAAAAAGCCTAGGTGCTAACGAAAAGACGTTCAATGGTTTGTCAGGCTTGGGTGATTTGGTACTTACTTGCTCGGATGATTTATCTAGAAATCGCCGATTTGGCAAGGAATTAGCCAACAACCAAAGTGTTGAGCAGGCTTTAAACAATGTTGGTGCCACGGTTGAAGGTCTTAATACTTTAGAATTGGTCTTATCAATCGCAAAAAACAATCAAATCGAAATGCCAATTTGTGAGCAAGTTTACCAAGTTACTCAAGGACTAGTATCCCCTACTGAGGCAGTTAACCACCTAATGTCACGAGAACAAGTTAACGAATGATTCTTGACCTATTGAGGCATGGCGAACCTCAAGGCGGACGCCTGTATCGAGGCAATCAAGACGATGCGTTGACTGAGAAAGGCTGGCAGCAGATGCTAGATTCTACACAAAATAAGACCTGGGATTTTATTGCCACATCACCACTCATTCGGTGCGCCGATTTTGCTAAACATTTATCTACTACGCAGCACATACCTTGCCAAATATTTGATGATCTTGAAGAGCTAGGATTCGGCGACTGGCAAGGTAGAAGCACGAGTGAAATTGGCCAAGTTGTTGTGGATCAGTTTAAGGCCGATCCTATTGCTAATCGCCCACCGAATGCTGAATACTTGCATGATTTTGAAGTTAGAGTTCTGTCAGTATTTGAGCCAATTATTCAAAATGAACAACAACATAAATCCGTTTTAATCGTTGCACATGCGGGGGTTATTCGTATAATCAAATCGTATTTATCCCAATCGACCATTAAGAACATGTTTACAATAGAGGTTATTTCCGGCTCTTGTGAACGATTTGAAGTTTAAAAACCTACTGATTATTTTCGTTATATTTTCCAGCGCAATTCATGCAGATGAATTTTGGGGGCTGGAGGCGTGGATGAATTCAGAACGTGCGCCTGACTTTGAGAAAATCACGGATGTAAAAGCCAGAAAAAAAGCTTTCTTTGAATATTTGTTGCCCGAAGTGAAACGACAAAATTCTGATATTATTGAATTAAGAAACCGAATTAAAAGCGAACTCCTGAGTGATAATAAAATGACTGCACTCAAAAAATACTACAAGTTTAAAGATGATGCTAGCATTGAAGACTTACTTAGTTCGGTTGATATTGTGCCCACTTCCTTGGTTTTAGCACAGGCAGCTTATGAGTCTAGCTGGGGGCGGTCTCGGTTTGCCAAACATTATCATAATTATTTTGGGCTTTGGTGTTTTAAAAAAGGCTGCGGCGTAGTGCCGCTAAGACGCGATAAAAAAGCCACGCATGAAGTTGCCAAGTTTGCCTCCTTATCCAAAGGTATTGCTTACTATATGCGCTCTATTAATCGAAACTCTGCTTATGAAACACTTAGAAAAATTAGAAAACACAAACGTGATACTCAACAACCCATTACTGGGGTGGGGCTAGCTGAAGGCTTGGAGAATTATGCTGAAATTGGTTATGATTATGTTGAAACGGTACAGTCTATTATCAAGTACAACAAACTAGAACAATACGACTACCAAATTTAAAGCAATAAAAAACCCGCATAAAGCGGGTTTTTTTTGAAATTGGTTAAGAGATTTCTTAACGTTTTGAGAACTGCTCGCTCTTACGCGCCTTCTTACGGCCAACTTTCTTACGCTCTACGATTCTAGCATCACGAGTAACAAAGCCTGCCTTACGTAAATCAGGTCTAAGATCATTATCGTATTCCATCAATGCACGTGTAACGCCCAAACGAATTGCACCCGCTTGACCAGTATCACCACCACCTTTAACCGTAATGTTGAAATCAAACTTGTCTCTCATTTCAACCGTGTCTAATGGTTGGTTGATAATCATTGAAGAAGTTTCACGACCAAAATATTCGCCCATTGGACGTTTGTTTACTGTGAACACACCTTTACCTTTAGTCATGTAAACACGAGCTACTGATGTTTTTCTTCTGCCTGTTGCGTAAAATGTTTCTGTCTTTGCCATAATAATCTTGCCTTAAATATCTAAAATCAAATTTCTAAAAGCTGGGGCTGTTGTGCACCATGTGTGTGCTCTGAACCTGTAAATACTTTCATTTTTCTAAACATGTCTCTGCCTAACGGACCTTTTGGCAACATGCCTTTTACTGCCTTGTTGATAATCTCTTCAGGCTTTTTAGCTTGTAAATCTTTAAATGCGATTGACTTTAAGTTACCAACATAACCTGTGTGGTGGTAGTACATTTTGTCATCAAATTTGTTACCTGTTACTTTAACTTTTTCAGCGTTAATAATAACAATGTAGTCACCCGTATCAGTGTGCGGCGTGTACTCAGGCTTATGTTTACCACGAAGGCGAGACGCAACTTCAGTTGCCATACGACCCAACGTCTTGCCATCGGCATCCACTAGGAACCATTCTCTTTTTACTTCATGTGCTTTAGCGCTAAATGTTTTCATAATTGTTAATACTATCTACGTACAGAATAATCGGACTATTATAATCACTTTTTAATTTGATTGGAAGCTTATCAGTGATTATTATTTGTTAAAAAACCTACTTTCAATATAGGAAACCCAACTGTTAATTAGCAACACAATAATCCATGCCAATAACATGGTTACTATTGTATGACTTAAAAAATGATCTCCAATCAACATTTTGTAGCTTGCAGTGCCCCAGCCAAGCAACATAACGCCAATTAACGCATTATTTCTTGATTTTTTAGTTCTAAACAAAAACAGCAATGATAACAATGCAAAGCCACCACTTGCGTGTCCCGCAGGATAACAACGAGTTATTGGTCTTTGACTATCTGCGTCAAGTGTTTCAAATAAACCTATTGAATCATATTGCCCGCCAAACTCAACTAATTGATTAGGACAAGGCATATTAGTGTTACCTTTAAGTACTCCCACTGTTAATGGAATAACAAGACAAGACAGCACAACAATAACCAAACCTTTGACGTTATGTTTGACCCAATCATTCTTACGTAAGAAAATCAATGCAAATAATAAAAATAAAACAACGGAGATAAACAGTTTCTTAATGCCGCTATATAGCAAAAAATGCAAAATAGGTTCATTACGATCAATCATCCAAGTCAGGGACTCGGCATTATAGAAATAATTTTGAACTAAAGAATCAAGGTCGCTCCATTCGAAAAAAATAACTGCTAATACCAAATAGACCAATGTCATTGGTAAACTAAACCATTTATTTTTCATTAGCGATAAAGTCCAAATCTTGGTCATAAATGTTAGTTTTAACATCCATCAAGCCTAGCAATGTGTGGAATAAACCATCATGTGAAAGTGCCTTATCGCTGTTTTGATTTAACAACTGCATATTGACTTCCTCCGAAAATTGATCATCAAGCCATAATATTGAAGCCACATGTGTTTGTTCTTTAGGTGCGATAAAATATGGCATACCATGCAAATATAGGTTTTTTTCACCTAGCGACTCACCATGATCGCTCATATAAAACATGGCGGTTCTGTATTTATCTTGATTATTTTTCAAAAATCCAATTGTTTTTGACAAGATGTAATCTGTATAAACTATTGTATTGTCGTAAGCGTTATTGATTTGTTCATTGGTACATTCGTTAAGCTGATTGGTTTCACATACAGGAGTGAAGTGTTCAAATTTCTTAGGGTAACGCTTATAATAGGCTGGCCCATGACTACCCATTGTGTGTAATACAATCAAAATATCTTTATTATTATGTTTGTCGATATATTGTTGAAGATCGGACAACATCCCTTCGTCTCGGCATTCAATATCACACACTGTATTTATAGTGTCAGATTTATAATCCTGGAATGGCAATCGATCTGCTACATTCTTAGAGCTTGAGTTATTGTCTCGCCATAATACTTCGACACCTGTATAACTAAGTATATCCAATACATTGCTCATATTTTTACCTTGCGCATGTGAATAATCTTCTCTATTAAGCGAAGAAAACATACAAGGTAATGAAAGTGCTGTATCGGTGCCACATGAAGACATTTGTTTAAAGCTGATTACATTTTCTTTGGCTAACAATGGATTGGTTTGTCGATGATAGCCGTTAAGTGAAAAACGATCAGCTCTTGCAGTTTCACCAGCAACTACAATAATCAACTTTTGATTGTTGCTGTTTCTAACAATCTTTGCATCTCTGCCAATTTCATTAAATGGCAGTGTGGCAGTTTTAAATTTTGAGTTAATATGTTTACCCATTGCATACAAATAATAAGTAGGATTAATATGTAATCGCAACTGTTTATTTTCTCTAGCGAATGAAGTATATGACTTAGAAAACACAAGGGTTACCACAATAAATACAACTATCAAAATCACAATTGCTTTTAATTTAGACCACAATTGTTGTGAAATATTTGAGTGTGTCATTCGAACTTGGTAAACCCAATAAGCAGGCATAACACCTAATATCAAGAAATACAAGACTAAATTAAAGCTAAATAGATCCATGGATTCGGCCATATTGGTTTCCATGCTATTAGCAATCATATTGTCATCAATCACAATGCCGTAGTTATTAGCAAAATAACTAACAATCGATGACACTAGAAGTAGCGTAATTAATATTGGCTTAACGCTATACCGATAGCTAACAATTAATAACAATATAGCCAACAATGAAAAGAGCCAAATCGATAAAGAGATAATAAACAGAGTATTATCCGACCAAGGGTAAACAACGAGAGTCTCAGAAAAGAATTTTGTATTGCCGGTGAGTGTTAAGAATGCCGCAACGATTAATACGAGTCTAGTTGTTGAAATTTTCTGTAAAAAACCCATTAGTGATGAAATAAAGACAAAATGAAGGTTATTATATTACTTAATGAAGGTTATTATATTGCTTAATGAAGGTTATTATATTGCTATGATTACCAATTGTAGTTATAAAAAATGATTAATTCACATGCACATCTAGATTTTGACGACATGAATGCAATTGCTGAGAATGCGGTGGCTATTGTGCCAAGTATTGGCAAACAAAACTGGATTGATGTACAAATGTATCCGTATTTTTCATTGGGCATTCACCCTTGGTTAGTAGAAATACACACTCAACAAGATTTAAATCATTTGGAATATTTGGTTAAGTGCAATAATCCAATTGCCATTGGCGAATGCGGGTTAGATTATATTAAAAAAGTTGATAAAGAAACTCAATTAAATTTTTTTGTATCGCAATTAGAAATAGCGGAAAAATATGATTTGCCTGTGGTGATTCATGCTGTCAAAGCTACTGAAGATGTTATTTTCTTATTAAAAAAACACCCCAAAGTTAAAGGTGAAATCCATGGGTTTTCTGGTAGCGAAGAGCAAGCACAATTACTAACAAGAATGGGATTCTACTTAGGATTTGGCATGCAAATCATCAATCAAAAATCAACCAAAATTCGACAAATTGTTAAAAACTGTCCGCTGGAATTTATCCTCATTGAAACTGATGACCACCCTAACCCTGATGATTTAACCTTGGTGGCGCAAGAGATTGCCGAGCTCAAACAAATATCAATAGAAGAAGTGGTGCAACAATGTGATAATAACGCCATTTCACTTTTCAACTTAAAATAATGAGCGGCAGTTGTGCACGTACTGAAATCTTATTAGGCCAACAAGGCTTGGCACGCTTAGCAGAATCCCACGTATTAATTGCTGGCCTAGGCGGTGTGGGTGGAGCTTGTGCTGAGGCATTGTGCAGAGCTGGCATTGGCACCCTTACTTTGGTAGATTTTGACAAGGTGGAAAAGACTGATCTAAACCGACAACTGGTTGCGCTCAACTCAACACTAGACTTACCAAAAGTCGATGTTTTAACCGACAGATTGCACGATATCAACCCCGATATCGTTATCATCAAACGCAATGAATTTATCGACCGAGGTAAGGCACAAGAAATTTCGATTGACGAAGAGTTAGATTTTGTCGCTGATTGCATTGATGCGATTACCTGCAAAACCGCACTCATTGATAATTGTAATAAATCTGGCAAACCCATGATTTCCAGTATGGGTGCTGGCGGAAGACTTGACCCAACTAAAATCACAATCTCTCGCATGGACAAAACTGAAAATTGTGCCTTAGCACGTGAGATGCGAAAGCAACTTAGGCGTATTAAATCATCACTCAAATTTTCCGTGGTGCACTCTACCGAGTTACAAATTAAAGCCCTGCCTCATCAAGAAATTACAGCAATTGATACTGCGCCTACGGGCAGGCCCAGAGCAGTGAATGGTGCGATTTCTTATATGCCTAATATTTTTGGACTGATGATGGCAGGACACATCATTCAAACTCTATTAAAATCTTAATTTCTTTAATGTAATTAAAGTAGTGAAGTGTGTTTTGAATGGGCACTCCGGCTGTTTTGATAGCCAATACATATATTTTAGTTATATTTTTTTGCAAGTATAATGAAAATACGATTTAATAATTAACAAACAAAGAATATGAAGAAAATAACCCACACTACTACACTTGTATTAATGCTAACTGCCACTCAAATAAACGCAGGTTTTTTTGATAACTTAACTAATAACTTACAAAACGGAGATATCGGTGGTCTTTTGACCGATGTGGTTAGTGATGTCGCTACCGAATTAAAGAAAGAACAAGAGTCTAATAATAAGAATCAAGGAACAAGTTTTGGTTCAACAGCTAATGAAGAAGATGTTCAAGAAGAACATACTGAAAACGCCTCTAAAGAGCCCGATACTCTACATTCTTCAAACATAGAGGTATCCGCGTCAGATTTAGAAATATGCGATATGTGGTATTGTGGCGATAAAAAAGGTAAGACGCAGTATGCAGATGGTGGAGATCTATTTACCGGTAGTTATACTGCAACATTAGATAATGGTATCGTTGAAAGAGCGCGCTACAAGGATGGCGTGCAAACCTATATATCCAAACATTTTCCTTCCGGTCAAATGAAACTGGAGGAGCAAAATAAGGATTTTAAAAAGCATGGATTTTCTAGGGCTTGGTATGAAAATGGCCAAAAAAAAATTGAAGGATTTTATAAAAACGGGTCTCTTATTGGCGTTCGACAGGCTTGGTATGAAAATGGTCAGTTGAAGTCTAGGGTGGAGTCTAATGAAAAATGTAATAAAGTTGGCTTGTATCAGCTTTTTTATGAAAACGGCAATAAAAAGAAGGAAGCTACTTATAACCAGGCTTGTCAAGGCGATGGATTGGCGATGGAATGGTATGAAAATGGAAACAAGCGAACCGAGAGAGTCCTGAAAAACGCCGTTGTCCAATATCCATATAGGGATTGGTATGAAAATGGAAATTTAATGATGATTCATAATGGCTTTCCTTTGTCGATTCCAGGACTTGATTTTCCTGATTATGAAAAATATCACGAAAATGGTGAACTAAAAGTAGTTCAAAAAATAATGGGGCACTTCGCTAAGAATGAAAGCTATTACGAAAATGGGAATATGAGAAATTTTAGGTTCATGAATAAAATAACTGGTAAATTTCATCAATATCAAACCGACTGGTATGAAAACGGAGAAGTGAAAGCTGAAGTGTTTTACTATAAGGGGGAGGTAAAGAAGCAGACCCGATGGGATGAAGATGGCTCCGTTTTAGATACGAAAGATATGGGGTTTAGGTATTCGATGGAAACTGACCTTGAGGATTTGATAAAATAATAAATATAAATCTATCTAGAAAATAGCATGAATTCCTAAAATTATCATTTTTATATTCTT
>OFBI01000008.1_pt1 | contig 24522 bp, 23 predicted proteins | sample 1520551 | NCBI WGS metagenome assembly OFBI01 (sample SAMEA3696448, study PRJEB22514) | metagenome | biome: water; feature: marine; material: hydrothermal vent | place: Pacific Ocean | collected 2014-08-15 | depth 1539 m | reverse complement strand
ATGACGAGGTTGAGATTCCGAATGACCAAATTGTGGAATTATTTTCCTTACTAGGAAAGTTTTCAGTTGAATGTAGAGTTGATTTAGGAATTTCCAATGAATTAATCAAACAAGATGTCTTCGACAGAACAATTAATGCGGTTGAAAAAAGCAACGAGACTGTCAAAGGCAAAAGAGATACAACTAAATTTAAATTTCAAGGGAAGCAGTATGGCAAAGGAAGACTCGTTCTTGCTGTATTAAAAAATTATGTTGAGCAGAATAAAGACATTACGTTTGAACAATTGAAGGAGGCTTTTCCAAATGAATGGCAAGGAAGATCTCGCAATAGTTCAGTTTTTGCTAAGTTATCTGATGCTGAATCTATTTTTGCAGAAAAAGGCAAGGCAAAACACTTTATTAAGCCAACAGAGGTTATTCAATTAAGTGATGAAAAGATAGCTGTATCTCGTCGGTGGTCGATAAAAAATATTATGTCGCTTGTTGATGGTTGTAATAGCGCCCATAAGATGGATATCAGTCATTAAATTTATTCTATAAAAGAATACTACCCTTTAAATAAAATAAAATATTTCTTTGGATAATTCACCTAAATCGGAATAACATGTTTAAAGTTATAGAAATATTTTCGTTTAAAGGTGGTATAGACAGAGTAGAAGTATTACTAACTGTTGGACTCTATATTATTTTGGGTGTTATTGCATATAGTGCAATACAGTTGTGGATTGTAATATTCAATGATCTTTCGCCTCTATTTAACTATCTTGATAATTGGTATTACTGGGTTATACAGGTGCCGGCTATTGGGATCTGGGACATATTAGTCAAATTTATAGAAATTTTAAGACATCATCAGTTAACAAAATACCCTAATTTAAATACTGTATTGAGCTTATTGAGCTTATTGAGCTTGTGGTTTATAATGAAAATTAGCTACACCTCAATACTTGGCCCATGCAAAAAAATATCCACATGCGAAATAATTCACTTTGTCTTTTTTATGGTTTATGTATTGCCAGTGATATTGACTATTCTTGTACAATTGATGCACTGGTTTGTAAGTATTCTTACTAAGGTTCTTATACCCTGGATTTTCTTTACGGGTTAATGGGGGCAATATATAACTTATTGATAAATTTATATAAATAGCATTTAAATTTCACTTAACAAAGAAACACCTCTACCTCCAAAAAATATTAGGCGTCATTATTTAGGTGTCCATATATTGTATATATTAGCAACTATATGGTTAAAGTAAAAGCATAAGATACTCAAAAAATCACTATATCTTCGAGGTCTGTAATACAAAGCCTTAAAGTTTATAACGATCACGTTTTAAAGCAACTCAATCAATAATGCCACCATTAAGATCCTCCAATATAGACCAATACGCGCATTCATCGCATTCGAAGGTACTGCGAGTTAATTCTAAACACGAGCTGCTTTTCTTTAAATCTCGCAAATAGCCCTCCCATAGTTTTGCTCTAGTGTTTAAAGATTGTGGCAATATGCTGTAAGTATCATACTCCTCTGGAATTAAAGTATAAAAATATTCGTTGGCTAAGTCTATGCGTCCATTTTGAATTAGTTCAAACAAATGCATGTGTGCATTGGTATAGTCAACATGCTTGATTTCCAATAATTTATATGGCCACTGTGACGACACTTCTTGCTCACCATCCCTATCTTTTGAAAGTGTTTTTACATATGCTTCTGTAATTCGTTTGCTAAATTTTTTAGCATTCGTCAATAGTCTAAAAATCTCATCGTCAGTAAAGGTCACAACACTTTCTTTTATATAATCTGTAGCAAGTTTAAATTCTAACTTGTTATTAAATCGGTATGGAACTTTAAACAGTGTTCCAGTTTTCCATCCACGAAACGGCGTCCAAATTATGGCTTGACCATCCACCATATAATTACCATCTTTATCAGTATAGATACCCTTGGAAGTATGATCATAATCCCAATCTGGGCCAAATACATACTCTAACTTAAATTTGTCTGTTGTTGTATAGAAAGAATAGTACCAGCCCGCGCCCCATGAGCCAATTGTGGTACTCTTAAGTACTAAATAAGGAAAGTCATCTGGCATTTCAACACGGTCAACTGCACTATTTCCAAAAATTTTTATAGTTGCGTCAGAACGATCAGCAGGAGAATTAAAGCCATCAACACCCGTTAAGACAACACTACCTTGCTGATCAGTAACGGTTATCATTGTGTTACATTTTTTACAATGATGGTGACTGGCATGAGCTTTAGATTTAAGTTGGAAACCATATTCAGCTTTAAAATCAGGCTTAATAACACTTCCCGATTGCCCACACAAAGGCCAAAAAAAGTTAACGTTAAAATCTCCTTTTTTGTATGTATTTACAAGTTGTATATCGTTTTTGCATACACCAGCACCCACACAATCGCAGTAACTTGTTTCATCTGTTAGTGAATTTATCTTTTTATAGTTATAAAACACCGACTCTCGATCCCGTGGATTTTCTTCAGATGTATAGTGATAGTCATATAGCCAGTATAAAGACCCTGTTATAAAAACAAACAAAACGCTTAAGTCAATTTTAAATGTCTTTTTCATAAAAATAGAATTAGTCTTAAAATATTTTATAAATTTGCAAAAAGAAAAAGTATAGACTTTAAAATAACAACAAACAAAACAACCTTGATCCAAATCGGAACCACTGCGGATGAATGGTTTTCATTAATTGGTGTAGATGAATGGCCATTCCCTCTTAAATTTAACACCCTTCTTGATAGCTGATAATGGAAAGTTTCAAATTTTTTATAATCATCTGGAAACCGTTGATAATCTTTGAGAATTGGCTTGTTATAAAGAAATAATATCAACCATACTATATCTTCTTGGTAATCATTGATCACCCTTTGAATTAGACTAATTAACTCTTCTTTATTTAAAAAATGCTTACACTCAGGATTATATTTTTCAAAAAGATCGTCAAACCAAGGGGTTTTTTCATAAGCGCCAAAATAAACTCTGCATTTTTCATCTCCATTCTTGAATCTAATTTGCACACCCAAGGTTAGCGGATGGAATAATTCTTTATGAAGCCTGCCATCCCTTATAGAATAATCAGCAATACAAACACTTTCATCATTTGAATCTCCGAACCACTCAAGTCTAACTCTACTATCGTCGGTTAATTCATTAAAAGCCTCTTTTATCCCCAAACCAACACTATCTTCACCAAAGAATAAATGACTTATATCATTACCCATATCATCTTCAAAAAAATACGCGTTGTCTTTATTCATTATCGATAGATATTAACTTAAATAAACTAGTTGGCAGATAAAAGTAGTGATATTTGTTTTAGTTAAAAATTTCGGAAATTTTTAAAATAGATTGTTTATACTATTTTTTCGCACCAACTGTCAAAATAATGAGTTTGTCCATATCAATAAGTCTTTCATAGGCTTTTTGAATGTCTTGGGCACTAATATCTTTGATTTTGTCGGTAAAACTACTTAAATAATCCAGTGGTAGATCATAAAAGCCAATAATGGATAGATAAGTGAGGATATTGGCATTGCTCGCGGTCTCTAGAGCAAAGCCGCCAATGATATTATCCTTACCATCTGCCAATTTTTGAGTGTCAATCGCATTATTTCTGAAATTTTTGAGCGTCTCAATAGCAATATTTTTGGCTTCATTGGCTTGATCATTTTTGGTTTGCATGCGCATCATAAAGAAACCATTCGATTGCATTTTGGTGAAATAACTATAAGCCGAATATGCCAAGCCTTTTTTCTCACGAATTTCATCACTGAGGATTGAGGTAAGTCCGCTACCGCCAAAAATATGATTGCCTAAATACAAAGGATAATAATCAGGATGCGAGCGATTAATACCGGCTTGACCGATGAGTAAGTGCGTTTGTTTTGAAGGAAACTCGATATGAATGGCTTGTGATTGTTCGAGCGGTAGTACGATTGAATTGGCTTTGGCTTTTTGTCCAACATTGAGTCCATGAGAGATCTGTCGTGCAATTTGCTTGGCCTTGACCTTACTAATATCACCCACCAAGGCAATGGTGAGATTTTTAGCCACATAAAACTGTTGATAATGCTGCTCTAAATCTTGCAATGAAATTTTATTAATGCTTTTTTGTGTGCCAATTTTTGGATGTGCATAAGGGTGATCGACAAACACGGCTTTATCAAAAGCAAGCGATGCAATATTGGCAGGTGATTGTTTGCCAGCCTCAATGGATCGTAAAGTTTGGCGTTTTTCACGTGTGAGATATTTTTGTTTAAAACTTGGCTGGGTAATCACCTCGGTAAAAGTATCAAGCGATTTTTTTAAGATTGATTGTCGCGTTAATGTACGCAACGACACAATCGACATATCTTTAAGTGAACTGGTCGAGAACTGTGCACCGACTGCTTCAAACGCATTGATGATTTGCTCTTCATTGTGATATTTAGTCGCTGTACCGAGTAGCGCACTGGTAAGCGATGCCAAACCAAATTGATTACCATCTCTAGAGGCAGCGGCATCAAAATTAAGTGCAATATCGAGTATCGGTAAACCTTTGGTTTGTGCAAAAAATACTTTAGCACCTTCAGGGGTTGTCCAGTGTTGAATATCAAGCTTGGCTTGAGCAGAACTTGCAAATAATAGCAATAAAACTAAAATTCTCATTTCACCCCCTGTGGGATTAACTCAACCGAATTGGCATCATCAAAATTAAGATAATGTTTGGCAATTGCTGAAACTTCAGTTGCACTAATGCTGTTCATGTTGTCCACATAAGTGAACATCTTATCAATACCTAAACCCACCGTTGAAAGCATACCTAAATAGTACGATTGGGTGGATATTTGATCTTGCTCAAAGATAAAATCAGCCTCGAGCTGTGCCTTAGTACGAGACAACTCCCCTTGAATAAAATCAGGGTTATTGATTAACTCATCCACTTGGGTTTTAATGGCTTTGAGCACCGTGTCATTACTCACACCATTAGCCGGAATAAAGCTAAGCGTAAATAAAGTGTCATACTTATCATACAAACGATAGCCTACGCCGATACTTGAGGCGATTTGTTGATTTCTAATGAGCGACTTAGATAAGCCATTATCCAGAACATAAGCCAGCATTTCGAGCTTGTAAGGGGTGCTTTTATCTGTGGCAGTTTTTAAACTCGGTGCAGGGAACGACAACACGTAAAACGGCAACTCGGCTTTAAGTTTTAATACTTTAGAATTTCCCCTTAGTGTGGTCGCTGTTCGGTTTGACGGTTTAATATTTGGATTAAAGGCATAATCGCCAAAATATTGTTTGGCCAAAGCAACAACCTTGACAGGATTCACATCACCTACAACAACCAGTGTGGCGTTATTAGGGGCGTAATATTTCTCATACCAAACTCTAAGGTCATTTAAGCTATAGGTTTCTATGTCTTGTTGAAAACCAATCACCGGTGAGTGATACGCTCCTTTTTCGTCAAACGAGATCAAACGTAGGTTTTCATAAACTTTTGAATTAGGCTTGTCTTCTACACGCATGCGTCGCTCTTCAATCACCACTTGTCGTTCTTTAGTGAGTTCTTGATTAGAAAAAGTAAGATTGCGCATACGATCTGCTTCCATCTTAATAGCCAACTCTAGCTTCGATTTGTGCATTTTTTGATAATAAGCGGTAAAGTCTTTTGAAGTAAAGGCATTTTCATCACCGCCATTTCTGGCAATAATTTGTGAAAACTCTCCTGATTTGTAAGTGCGAGTACCTTTAAACATCATGTGTTCTAACATATGAGAAACACCTGTTGTAGGGCGTGATTCATCACTAGCACCGACTTTATACCAAAGCTGAGAGATAAACACCGGTGCGCGTTGATCCACCTTAACCACAACCTTTAACCCATTGTCTAATGTAGCCTGAGTAATACCTTGATTAGCTAGGTGATTACTTGCCAATGCAAATAAAGAATGAGACAAACCAAAGAATAGTAAAATTAACGCTTTCATATTTCAATTATTATAGCCAAAAGCCTTGTTTAATTTTTTTAAAAAAGATAAATCTCCAATAGAAGAAAAGCCTGCTTCACTGAAAGAGCGCTTAGTCAAATCCAGGCAGAAACTTGGATCTGGCCTATCTACGTTATTATTAGGCAAAAAAGAAATTAATGACGACCTGCTCGATGAATTAGAAACCTTGCTCATTACTGCAGATATCGGTATCAACACCACCGACAAGGTTTTAGAAAGTGTACGCAAAAATGCCTCACGAAAAATACTAAAAGACTCAAACAATTTGTATCAATTTTTAAAAGATGAATTATCCAAACTACTGATTGAAGACAATCAACTAGATACTGACATTAAAGAAACGTTTGTGATTTTAGTCGTGGGCATTAACGGCGCAGGAAAAACCACCACCATTGGTAAGTTGGCCAAGTTATTCCAAAATCAAGGAAAATCTGTGATGCTTGCAGCAGGTGATACTTTTCGTGCAGCAGCAGTCGAGCAACTCAAGGTTTGGGGTGAGCGCAATGAAATACCGGTTGTCGCTCAAGCCACTGGCGCTGATGCAGCTTCGGTAATTTATGATGCGTACGAGTCAGCCAAAGCCAAAAATATTGATATTTTGATTGCTGATACTGCCGGAAGATTGCACACGCAAGGCAATCTGATGCAAGAGTTAGAGAAAATCAAGCGTGTACTCAAAAAACACAACGAAGATGCCCCACATGAAACCATGCTGGTAATTGATGGTGGTTCTGGGCAAAATGCAGTTAATCAAGCAATCGAATTTAACAAAGCCATTGAGCTTAGCGGCATCAGTATCACCAAGCTTGATGGTACTGCTAAAGGCGGCGTGTTGTTTGCCATCTCTGATGAGTTAAATTTACCTATTCGTTATATTGGTGTCGGTGAAGGTATTAATGATCTTAAGCCGTTTAATGCTAATGAATTTGTTGATGCCTTATTTAGTGAGTAATCACTAGCTTACCAATCATAACTCCCGTCTCAATCATTGTGTGTGCTTTGACAATATTTTCTAAATTGATTGGGTTCAGCTGACGTGTTACTGTGGTTACTACTTTTCCACTATCGACCAAGTCTGCCACTTCATTTAACAATTCATGCTGCTTTACAAGGTCTTTTGTTGTAAACATAGAACGGGTAAACATCATCTCCCAAACTAAGGTAATACTTTTAGCTTTGAGTAAATTAATGTTGTAGTCTTTGCCCGCATTGGCCAACAAACAAATACTGCCTTGTACTGCGATCAACTCAGCCATGGTTTCAAAATATTCATCTGGATCGCCCATACACAGGATAAAGTCAGGTGCATCAAGATGGCTATCTTTAAACTGCTCTATAAGGTCATGGTGATCAATCACTATGTCGGCGCCCATTTGTTTACACCAGTCGCTAGATTCGGCACGGGAAGCTGTGGCAATAACCTTTATGCCAACCACTTGTTTGGCAAATTGGATCGCCATAGAGCCCACACCACCAGCAGCACCGATTAATAATAAAGTTTTATCATGATCTGTTTTGGTGATTTTTAAACGATCGAATAACGATTCCCAAGCGGTAATACTGGTGAGTGGTAAAGCTGCCGCTTGCCCATAACTAAGAGAGCTTGGTTTGCGACCAACAAGCCGCTCATCCACCAGTTGATGGGTGGCGTTAGAGCCGTCTCTGGTCATGTCACCGGCATAAAAAACTTCATCGCCCACTTTAAAAAGAGAGGTTTGGTCACCCACAGAGATGACAACACCTGCTGCGTCATAACCTAAAATTTTTAGAGGACTGTCTTTAGTAACTGTTTGCTTAACTTTGGTATCAATCGGATTGATAGAAATGGCCTGTATTTCTACGATTAAATCTCGACCTTTAGGTGGGGCTGTTTCTTTTTCAAACTCAATAAATTCAACGCCATTAAACCCGATTGCTTGCATATGAATTACTATCGAGTATTGCGCTCAATTCGCAGCATCACCAACATCATTACAAACATGATGAAGATGCCAAATATTGCCGCTGCTACAACTAACATGCTATAGCCTACTACTTCTTCTATCTTAAGTGTAGCCATCTTAACCAAAATAAATTGCTGTATATTTAGTTCTTTATTTGTATCAACTTGTTTAGAAAATTCTTGATCATGCCACTTGAGAAACTCGTCAACATTGGTTTTATTGCCACCTACAATAGCCATTTTTTTGGTTAGTTTAGCCAATGATTTCACGTAAGCCAGTTGCAAGTTTTTAGTATAAGGGTTGGATTTAATTTTGACCAAAATCCTAACCTTTGACTTTAAGTCTGTTTTATCAATCACCGTATCGGGTAGCTTTTCTAAATTAGAAGTAATTGTATCTACATGGGTGTTGAACTCTTGGTCAAACCCGGCCTCTTCTTTAGTTTTTAAAACTTGTTTTGTTTTCTTTGGCTGAGTGCTGATAGGATTTTGATAATCTGAAAAATAAATCATAGGGATATTAGTTTGATCATTTGCTTCAAGGCTAATTTTTTGATAACTAATAAAGCCCAATACCAAAACAGCAATAAACGAAAGTATTGCAAGCAATAAGCCTAGGCGTTGTACGATTTTAAAAAAGCTTTTTTCGATTGATCTCAACATATTTAACTATCCTTTATGATTCATTTTGTGGAAAATATCATCCATCTTCGCTGCTAATTCAGCATCCAATTGGGTTATACAGCCTTCGCTATGGGTGGTCAAATCAACCCTAACGGTTTTATAAACGTTAGACCATTCAGGATGATGATTCATTTTTTCAGCCACAATGGCAACTTGTGTCATAAAACCAAAAGCTTGAACAAAATTATCTAAGATAAAAACTCGATGTAGTTTTTCATCAAGGATTGTCCAATCTTGTAATTGTTCTAAAGTCTGTTGATCAATGGGTGTTGGCATCACTATCCTTTTAAAATATCCTTAGCACCTAATGAAATCAACTTGTCAGCCAACACCGTACCCAGCTGCTCTGACTCATCAATGGATCCACTAACCTGTTCTTTTAAAATAACACCCGTATCTACATTACCCACCAAGCCTGTTAGCGTGATTTGGTCATCTTCAATGGTAGAATATCCGGCAATAGGCACTGAACACCCACCTTCAAGGCGGGCATTCATAGCGCGTTCACAGGTAATTCTATAAGAGGTCTCAGTGTCAATTAAAGGGGCGATTAAATCTAGAATTTCTTGATCATTTTCACGAATTTCAATACCAACTGCACCTTGACCAACCGCTGGCAATGATTGCTCAGCTGAAATTTGTTGTTTAATACGATCTTCAAACTTTAAACGAATCAAGCCAGCACAAGCCAAAATAATCGCATCATATTCACCGTCATCGAGTTTTTGCAATCGCGTATTTACGTTACCACGTAGATCCAATATTTCTAAATCAGGTCGAAGGGCTTTGAGCTGCACAATACGACGCATAGAGCAAGTACCGACCTTGGCGCCTTGAGGTAAATCATCAATACTTTCATAATGATTAGAAACAAACGCATCAAATGGATTCTCGCGTTTAAGTATTGCACCGAGTTCAAATCCTGGTGGGATTTCGTAGGGCACATCTTTCATTGAATGTACAGCTATATCTGCAACACCCTCCATCATTCCGACTTCAAGCTCTTTAATAAACAGGCCTTTACCGCCAATTTTAGACAATGGGGAATTGAGTATTTGATCACCTTTGGTGGTCATCTTAACTAACTCAACCTTCAAACCGGGGTGATGGTATTCTAACCTGGCTTTAACATGTTCAGCTTGCCATAAGGCTAATGGACTTTTACGTGTTGCAATTTTTAAAGTTTTATTCATGCTTTGTATTAAAATAGGATAAATGATTCGATACAGTTTACTTTTTTTACTCTTGTTTTCAAACGTCAGTATAGCTGAAGAGCTCACCCTGCCAGTTGCAAAAGACTTTTTAATGGATGCTCAAAAAGTTTGGAAACAAAAGATACCTATTTTAATAATGTTTTCCATCCCTGACTGTGGATATTGCAAAATAATCAAAGAAGAAGTTTTGAGCCCAATGGCAACAATGGGTGAATATAACAAAAAAATTATCATCCGTCATATTGATGCGCAAAGCTTTGACGAAATCAATAATTTTTATAATGAAGAAGTTTCACACAATGAATTCGCTTTTAAGCGTGCCGTTAATTTTTTTCCAACTGTGATGCTGGTGGATAATTATGGCTCAATTCTGGGTAAAATTGTAGGCGTACCTAGTGAAGAGTATTATTGGACAGATCTAGATGAGGTGATTGAAAAATCAACTAAAAAATTACATAAACGAATGAGTGCTGAACTATGACTAAAAAAACTAATCAATCTTGGGGTGGACGCTTTAACGAGCCGACTGATGAGTTCGTGAAAATTTTCGGCGCCTCAGTATTTTTTGATAAAATCCTTGCGCCGTATGACATTCAGGGTTCAGTTGCACATGCAATTATGCTTAGCGAAGTTGGCATACTTACCTCGGATGAAAAAGACCAAATCATTGAGGGTCTTAATCAAATTTCAGATGAAATTAATGCAGGAGAATTCGAATGGTCAGTTGCACTAGAAGATGTGCACATGAATATCGAATCTCGTCTGACTGCTATTTGTGGTGATGCTGGTAAAAAACTACACACAGGTCGTTCACGCAATGATCAAGTAGCCACTGATATTCGTTTGTATCTACGTGATCAAGTGGATGCAATCAGTGTAGAAATTAAGCGCTTACAATTAGCACTACTTGATTTATCTGAAAAAGAAGCAGGCACTATTTTGCCTGGCTTTACTCATTTACAAGCCGCCCAACCCGTCAGTTTTGGGCACCATATGATGGCCTATTTTGAAATGCTATCACGTGATGCTGAACGTCTAGTTGATTGTCGTAAACGTATGAATTCAATGCCATTAGGAAGTGCCGCATTAGCAGGCACCACTTATCCAATTAATCGCGAACGTACAGCAGAACTACTAGGTTTTGAGCGTATTTGTACCAACTCGCTTGATGGGGTTAGTGATCGAGATTTTGCCATTGAGTTCTTGTCTGCGGCAAGCGTTATTATGATGCACTTGTCTCGTTTTTCTGAAGAGCTCATTCTTTGGTCAAGTGCACAGTTTGATTTTATCGAACTACCAGATAGCTTCTGTACAGGTTCATCGATTATGCCACAGAAGAAAAATCCTGATGTGCCAGAATTAGTCCGTGGAAAAACCGGCCGTGTGTATGGCAACCTGACTTCATTATTAACCATCATGAAGTCACAGCCACTCGCCTACAATAAAGACAACCAAGAAGACAAAGAGCCGCTGTTTGACACCGTTGATACGCTTAAGGCTTGTTTACGTGTGTTCGCTGACATGGTGCCAACCATTGAAACCAAGCGTGATAATATGTATAACTCAACTAAAAAAGGTTATACCACAGCGACTGATCTGGCAGACTATTTGGTCAAGAAAGGCTTACCCTTCCGTGATGCACATGAAGTGGTTGGACAGTCTGTGTCTTATGGCATTGAACACCAAAAAGATCTTAGCGAGTTAAGCCTGGAAGAATTGCAAGCCTTTGATGATCGCATTGAAAACGATGTGTTCGATATACTCTCTTTAGAGGGTTCACTTTGTGCGCGTGATCATTTAGGTGCAACTGCACCCAATCAAGTTAAGGCTGCGATAAAAACTGCTCGAAAATCTCTAAAGTAATGCATTCTAAAAGTATGCGTATTATATTTGCAGGCACGCCTGATTTTTCTGTTGGTGTTCTAGAATCACTCATTAATACAGGGCACGACATTAAAGGTGTTTACTGTCAGCCGGATCGCCCGAAAGGTCGTGGTCGTGTTCTGAGCGCTTGCCCAGTAAAAGAAAAAGCACTAGAATACAATCTGGCTATTTTTCAACCTGAAAGCTTAAAAGATGAAGCCGAACAACAAATTCTAGCCAGCCTTAATGCAGATATCATGGTGGTGGTGGCCTACGGACAACTCTTACCTAAAACTGTATTAGAAACACCCAAATATGGCTGTCTCAATATTCATGCATCACTATTACCACGTTGGCGTGGTGCGGCCCCTATTCAACGCGCAATCTTAGCAGGTGATACACAAACCGGTATAGGTATCATGCAAATGAATGAAGGGCTAGATACTGGTGATATTCTGCTAGAAAAAACTTGTGCCATTACCGAGTCCGACACAGCGCAATCTCTACATGATAAATTAGCCATTCTTGGTGCACAAGGTATTATCGAGGCACTTGAAAATCTTGAACGACTCACACCTACTGTTCAAGATGAAGCCGGTATCACCTATGCCAAAAAACTCAGCAAAGATGAAGCTTGGATTGATTGGTCGCAGAGTGCCGTCCAAATCAACCAACAAATTAGGGCGTTTAACCCTTACCCTATCGCTCAAACGCATGCACAAAGTGACAAATTTGAAGGCAAAGTATTACGTATTTTATCAGCCACCGTCGTAGGTCTTGCCTATGACGAAAAGCCAGGTGAAGTAATTAAATGCACCAAAGGTGTTTGCCATGTAGCAACTGGTGATGGCGTATTGAGCTTAGAGAAAGTTCAATTAGCCGGCAAGAAAATAGCCAATATTAAAGACTTTACTAATGCTTATAATGTAACAAAACTAAGCTGACGCCAAGCTTCATAAGCCACAATTGAAACGCAATTCGACAAATTCAAACTACGTGAACCTGCTTGCATTGGTAAAGTAATGCCTGGATATTGATCCAAAATTTCTTGTGGTAAGCCTCGTGTTTCAGGGCCAAATAAAAATGAATCACCACTTTGATAATTAACGTCAGCATAGCCAGTAGATACTTTAGAGCTCACTGCAAACAATCGATCTGGTTTGGCCGTAGCCAAATAATCTTCAAAATTTTCATACTCATAGACTTGTGCTAACTCCTTATAGTCAAGCCCCGCTCGTCTCAGGCGTTTGTCTGTAATTTCAAAACCAAAGGGTTTAATTAAATGCAGACTCGCGCCCATGTTGGCACTTAGACGAATCAAACTGCCGGTGTTGTTAGGAATCTCTGGTTCAAACAATACTAAATTTAACATAATATTTTATTTACGACCTTGAATATCGTCATATCATCCCATAGATAGTAAGCAACTTAACAATAAAACATCAAGATAATACATGGATATTAATAAATTAACGGCTCAATTTCAGCAGGATTTAGCTCATGCACAATCACTTGCCAATGGCTTTAATCACAGTGTGATTGAAGCCTTGCACGTGCTCAGCGCAATGGTCGGTGATTCATCTAGCACAGTCAGTAGCCTTTTATCTCAATGCTCGACAGACTTCGCCAAATTAAAATCTGATATTGAGACACAAGTGAATCAATTGGCTTCGTTGGACAATCCAACGGGTGATATTAATATTTCACAAAATTTATTACGTCTATTGAATCAAACCGATAAATTAGCTATCGATCGAGGAGATAGCTATCTCACTACCGAGTTATTTTTATTGGCTATTATCAAAGGCAATGATGCAACAACCCAACTATTAAAAAAGCATGGCGTGAATGAAATACAACTTACAACCATGATTGAAAACCTAAGAGGAGGTGAAACTGTGAACGATCAAAATGCAGAAACACAAAGAGATGCTTTAGACAAATACACAACTGATTTAACCCAAATGGCAATTGATGGCAAGCTTGATCCTGTCATTGGTCGTGATGGTGAAATCCGTCGTGCCATTCAAGTGCTGCAACGCCGAACCAAGAACAATCCAGTACTCATTGGTGAGCCCGGTGTGGGAAAAACCGCCATTGCCGAGGGTTTGGCGCAACGCATTATTAACAATGAAGTACCTGAAGGCGTTAAAGGCAAGCGATTACTATCACTCGATATGGCTTCATTGGTAGCGGGTGCTAAATACCGTGGTGAATTTGAAGAACGCTTAAAAGCGGTACTTAAAGAACTTGAAGCCGAACAAGGCCAAGTAATACTGTTTATTGACGAGCTTCATACTATGGTTGGCGCGGGCAAAGGTGATGGTGCAATGGATGCTGGAAATATGCTTAAGCCAGCATTGGCTCGCGGAGATCTTCACTGTATGGGTGCGACCACCTTAGACGAATATCGTGAATATATCGAAAAAGACTCTGCACTCGAGCGCCGCTTTCAAAAAGTATTGGTCGATGAGCCAACACAAGAAGATACCATTGCTATTTTGCGTGGACTTAAAGAAAAATACGAGGTGCATCATGGTGTAGAAATCACCGATCCAGCCATTATTGCAGCAGTTACCTATTCCACTCGCTACATTACTGATAGACAACTGCCTGATAAAGCCATTGATCTGATTGATGAAGCGGCTTCACAAATTCGTATGGAAATTGACTCGAAACCCGAATCAATGGATAAGCTTGATCGTAAATTAGTGCAGCTGAAAATTGAGCGCATGGCGCTAAAAAAGGAAAAAGATAAGGCTTCAAAAGAGCGCCTTAAAGATCTTAAAGAGACCATTAAATCGCAAGAAAAAGAATATGCAGATTTGGAAGAAATATGGAAAAAAGAAAAGCTGGTGGTTCAAGGTGCACAACATTTAAAAGAAGAATTAGAGCAAGCTAAAACTGATTTAGAAACAGCACATCGAAACAATGATCTTGCCAAAATGAGTGAACTTCAATACGGCATTATTCCAACATTGGAAGAAAAAATAACACAATCAGAAAGTGCAGATGTCGAAGAAATGACCCTGCTTAGAAACAAAGTTACCGAAGATGAAATCGCCCATATTGTCGCAAGATGGACTGGCATTCCTGTGGACAAGATGATGGAAGGTGAAAAAGACAAACTTTTACAAATGGAAAGTATTATCCACAAGCGCTTGGTTGGTCAAGACAAAGCCGTTAAGGTAATTTCTGATGCAGTACGTCGTTCACGTGCAGGCTTGAGCGATCCTAATCGCCCTGATGGTTCCTTCCTATTTATGGGCCCTACCGGTGTGGGTAAAACCGAACTAACTAAAGCCTTGGCAGATTTCTTATTTGATACCGAACAAGCAATAGTGCGTGTCGATATGAGTGAATTTATGGAAAAGCATTCTGTTTCTCGTTTGATTGGCGCACCTCCGGGTTATGTAGGCTACGAACAAGGTGGTGTATTAACTGAAGCAGTACGACGCAAGCCATATTCAATCATCCTGCTAGATGAAATCGAAAAAGCCCATCCAGATGTATTTAACGTACTTCTGCAAGTTTTAGATGATGGTCGCTTAACTGATGGTCAAGGTCGCACGGTTGACTTTAAAAATACGGTGATTGTAATGACCTCGAATTTAGGTTCTCACCTAATCCAAGAAAACCCAGGAAAGGACATGAATGCAGAGTTAATCAAACTTGTTAGTGAACACTTTAGGCCAGAGTTTGTTAATCGTATTGATGAAATCGTTACTTTTAACAGTCTTGGGAAAGACCAAATCAAAGGCATCGCCAAGATTCAAATTGAAATTCTACAATCACGTCTATCCGATCTTGATCTTAAATTAACATTGAGTGATCAAGCGATGACACTAATTGTAGATAGGGGTTACGACCCAGTATTTGGTGCAAGACCACTGAAACGCACGATTCAACAATTACTAGAGAATCCACTTTCTCAAAAGATTTTATCGGGCGAGTTTTTGCCTGGATCAACCATCCACGCCAATATTGAAAATAATGAGATCGTCTTTTCTTAAGTAGACAAACCTTTATCGTCCATAGAGATTGATATAATCAAACTCTATGGACGATTACATCAAAATTGCGAAAAATGGCTTGTGGAATAACAACCAAGCTTTGGTTGCATTATTAGGCCTGTGTCCACTACTAGCAGTAACCAACAATGTGGTCAACTCTATCGCCCTTGGCTTAGCCACAACCTTTGTCTTGATCGCTTCAAACACAACGATCTCCATCTTTCGTCATCATATTTCAAAAGAGGTTCGTATCCCTATCTTTGTTTTATTGATCGCTTCTTTTGTCACCGTTGTTGAACTAACAATGCAATCCTATTTTTACGATTTGTATTTAATACTGGGTATTTTTGTGCCTTTAATTGTAACCAACTGCGCCATCTTAGGCAGGGCTGAAGCTTTTGCCAGTAAGAACACTTGGGGTAAATCAGCGCTTGATGGGTTAATGATGGGTATTGGCTTTTCAGTGGTGCTGATCATACTGGGTGCAATGCGCGAGTTAATAGGCTCCGGCACTTTGTTCGAACAATCTAGCTTGCTACTCGGTAGTTTAGGTGATACACTGAGTATCACCGTGTTTGAAGATTACCAAGGCACATTATTGGCAATCTTACCCCCGGGGGCATTTATTGGTTTAGGGCTGATTGTCGCAGTTAAAAATCTAATTGATTTAAAAACTGCTGAAGCTAAAAAATCAGTACAACCCAGTCAAAAATCAACAGTAGCTGTTGCTAATCATTCATAAATAGAGGAGAGAAAATGAAAAAATTAATCGTATTACTTGCCAGCTTATTGGCACTAGGTGCAAATGCCGAAGGAGAAGTGACCAAAGAGGTGTTTATTTCACCGGGTGTAGTTTCAATAGATATAAACCACCAAGGTGAAGTTATTAAGTTACAAAGAGACCAAGATCGAGACAATGAAATCTCCAGTTTTTATGTAAAAACCACGCGTGGAAAAATTCAAAAAATGCATCCGTTTGCACCGCACGCTGTTGAAACAGTTGGTGAGCTTGATGTCATCGAATATGTCAAACAAAGATCAGCTGGTGACGACACAATTTTAGTGATTGATACACGTACACCTAACTGGCCAGTCATTTCAGGCGGTATTCCAACAGCGGTCAACATCCCTTATACAAGATTCAAAAACAAAGAAAAGGCGTTAGAGATCATGGAAGATCAGCTTGGCGTTCAAGTGGACGATGTGTATGATTTTTCATACGCCAAAACCTTAGTTATGTATTGTAATGGCGTTTGGTGTGGTCAAACACCGGCGGCAATTAATGCACTGCTTAAGTATGGCTACCCTGCTGCAAAAATCAAATACTATCGCGGTGGCATGAACGCCTGGAAATCTTTAGGGTTAACAACGGTTAATTTATAAATCTTGAAGACGGTTCAAGATTATTTGAACGGTGGCGCATGTGATATTGCGCCACTTTTGTCTTTAGTGTTGGGAAAATCCAATACTCAGCTTTATGCGCAAAATGATTACGCTTTAGGTGACAAACAACAACAGCAACTCGAAAACTTTATTCAACAACGTGAACAAGGCGTACCCTTTGCCTATCTTAGTGGTAAAAAAGGCTTCTACCATCTTGATTTTAAAGTCACAAAAGACACGCTAATTCCACGCCCAGAGACTGAGTTATTAATCGATATCACGCTTGATTTACTCAATAAAAATCAAAAATACCAAGTATTAGATTTAGGTACCGGTAGCGGTATTATCGCCGTCACTTTAGCCGATATAAATCCGCGTTGGAAAGTTAGTGCAACAGACTTTTCTCAGGCAGCAATTAATGTGGCTAAAATCAATGCAACGACTAACATTAATTTTACTCAAGGTAGTTGGTTTGGGGCTGTGACCGATCAAGCCTTTGATTTAATCGTCTCTAACCCACCCTATATTGAAGAGAGTGACCCCTATCTTGATGATCTTACTCATGAACCACAAACAGCATTAGTATCAGGAAAGGATGGGTTGGACGATATCCGAATTATCATCAAAAATGCACCAAAACACCTGAATAAAAACGGTTATCTATTACTAGAGCATGGCTACAATCAGCAACAGAAAATTGTGAAATTATTAAATAAAGCATTTCACAATATTAAAATTTTTAAAGATTACAATAATAATGACCGCGCAATTCTTGCACAAATAAAATAGATTTATTGCTGCAGTTTAGTCTTAATTTTTAAACTCTTTTTAAGCTTGTCGATATATTTAGAATCCACTTCACAGTATTTATCTTGTTGAGTAAAGAAGTCTTCCTCCACCCAAGTACTTGAAGGCTTAAACACTGGTGCAGTTTTTTTTCCAGTGTAAGTCATGGTATTGTCTGTATAGATTGTAATATTTTTATCAGAATATAAGATTTCTTTGTCAGCATAAACACCAGCTGAAACACTTATAAAAACAACAATCAATATTTTCTGAATAAGTCTCATGCTTTTATTCTACAACAAAATAAAGTTGATCTTTACGAGTATTTTGTTTTTATCCTCCTAGAGGACCGCTGTGCATCGCTCGTACAAGGCAAATATTAACAAATACGATTGCACATAGGCACAACTATGTGATTGAGTATTTTTTGATATTTAACACAGCACTCTGTTCAGCACCCCCTTGACTCGGTTTAGTGCCCTCTTGAGGGGTAGGGATGGAAAAGGAAAAGACGTAGCAAAAAAAGTGAAGTCGGTCTGTAAGCCGGGTTCTGTAATAGATAGTCATTCATCTACGCGCATTGTTGCCAAAACGCTTTAGCACTCTACCCGCTACCTTGTGCGAGCCGCACCAATGGTAGCCTATTTGAGCTTGCTCCAAGTGGGGTTTACCTTGCCACGGTTGTCACCAAACGCGCGGTGCGCTCTTACCGCACCTTCTCACCCTTACCTATCGAAATAGGCGGTTTAAATCTCTGCAGCACTTTCCGTTATGTCACCATACCTAGCTGTTAGCTAGCACTTTGCTCTGTGGAGCCCGGACTTTCCTCTGAAAGGTAAACCTTCCAGCGACCATCCGACCAACTTCAAGGGTGATTATACTTTAGTCGAGACGACTTGAATGTTTTGAAAAATACTATGAATATTATGACCTTCGCTATCTACAGCAACGGTTACTGGCATATCTTTAACTTCTAACTCGTAAATAGCTTCCATACCCATGTCTTCAAAGGCTATTTTTTTGGCTTTTTTGATTGACTTTGAAATAAGATATGCCGCACCACCCACTGCAATTAAATAACTGGCTTTGTGTTTTTTGATACTTTGCGTGGTGGCTTGGCCGCGCTCAGCTTTTCCAATCATGCCTAAAATGCCGGTCTTTTCTAACATCATGTCAGTAAAGCAGTCCATTCGTGTTGCAGTGGTTGGGCCTGCAGGGCCGATCACTTCATCATCTACTGCATCAACTGGGCCAACATAATAAATAAACTTGTTGTCAAAATCCACACCTTTTGGTAAGCCTTCGCCATTATCAAGCATTTGTTTGATGCGCTTATGTGCAGCATCTCTCCCTGTAATAATGGTGCCAGTGAGTAACAAGGTATCACCGATATTCCAATCGCTCATTTGCTCACGTGTTAATATATTTAAATCAACTTTTTTGTACTTTGAATAATCCATTTCTAAGTCAGGATAAACACTCATATCCACGTCTGGTAATTCTGCTACGCCTGAGCCATCTATTGAAAAATGTAAGTGACGTGTGGCCGCACAATTTGGAATCATGGCAATTGGTTGAGAGGCGGCATGGGTTGGATAATCTTTAATTTTGACATCAAGCACTGTGGTTAAACCGCCCAACCCTTGTGCACCGATACCCAAATCATTAATCTTGCTAAATAAGTCCAAACGTAATTTTTCAATATTAGTCGGATTAGATTTTTCACTAATTTCAGTTATATCAACCGGATCCATTAAACTTTGCTTAGCTAGGAGCATAGCTTTTTCAGCAGTACCGCCCACACCAATACCAATAAGACCTGGCGGACACCAGCCCGCCCCCATGGTTGGAATAGTTCTTAATACCCAGTCAGTGACATTGTCATCGGGTTGCAACACAGCAAATTTGGCTTTATTTTCAGAACCACAGCCTTTGGCTGCAACGATAAAGTTCAGTGTGTTACCCCTCACCACTTTCATATGAATGACTGCAGGCGTATTGTCTTTAGTATTGACTCTAGAAAATAACGGATCTTTAACAATAGAGGCGCGTAACGGATTATCCGGATTGGTGTAAGCCTGCCTAACCCCTTCGTTAATCATGTCTTCTAAAGATAATTCCGCCTCCCAAGTAACATCCATACCCACTTCAACAAATACATTAACAATACCCGTGTCTTGACACATAGGACGTTGGCCCAGAGCAGCCATCTTAGAATTGATTAAAATTTGTGCAATGGCGTTTTTAGCCGACTGATGCGTTTCTTTTTCATACGCATTTGCCATGGCCTGAATAAAATCTGGTGCGTGATAATAAGAAATATATTGCAAGGCATTGCAAACACTCTCAATCACATGTTGTTGCTTGATTTTCATCTTCATTATGCTTTAAATATTGCCCAATTTTTATCAGGTGTTTATAGTATGATATCCTTTTATTTTAACCAATATTTCACTAGGATTTTTTATGTTTGATTTTTTTAAAGGTCAAAATCTATCAATTGACTTAGGTACTGCTAATACGCTGATTTACATGGATGGCGCGATTGTGCTAAACGAACCCTCTGTTGTTGCCATTCGCAATGATAGAGGCTCATTAGAATCAACGGTTATTGCCGTGGGTCAAGACGCCAAAAACATGCTTGGCAGAACACCTGGATCTATTGAAGCGATTCGCCCAATGAAAGACGGTGTGATTGCTGACTTTAAAGTCACTGAAAAAATGCTACAACATTTCATTCGCAAAGTATTGCGCTCTGGTTTCTTTTCGCCCAGCCCTAAAGTTTTAATTTGTGTCCCTTGTGGTGCCACTCAGGTTGAGCGTCGTGCAATTAAAGAAAGTGCCGTTGGTGCAGGCGCAAGAGATGTTTACTTAATTGAAGAGCCTATGGCAGCAGCGCTTGGTGCCGGCATGGCGATTGAAGAAGCTTCAGGTGCGATGGTGATCGATATTGGTGGTGGTACAACAGAAATCGCCATTATGTCACTCAATGGTATTGTTTACTCTGATTCATTACGCGTTGGCGGTGATCTTTTTGATAGTCATATTGTTAAGTTTGTACGCCGTGAACATGGTGTTATTATTGGTGAAGCAACTGCTGAGCAAATTAAAGAAGAAGTGGGTTCCGCGTTTGAATCCAGTGTCGTTAAAAAAATCGAATTTAGAGGTCTTGATGTTGCTAAAGGTATTCCAGTAAGTTTCGAAATTACCAATACAGAAATTCGCGAAGCCTTGCAAGAGCCATTAGCAACAATTGTTGCAGCTGTTAGAACAGCACTTGAACAAACGCCACCGGAACTGGCTTCTGATATTGCTGAAAATGGCTTGGTGCTCACTGGTGGTGGCGCCCTTCTAGAAGGCTTAGACAAGCTTATTCATCAAGAGACCAACCTACCAATACGTATTGCTGATGATCCATTGACTTGTGTAGCACGTGGTGGTGGTGCGGCACTTGATATGATTAGCAAACACTCTATGGGGTTCCTAGCTGCAGAATAATCTGAAAGGTGACTAAGTAATGCAGTTTCTTAAACTTTTTACACCTGTTTTTATTGCTATTTTTCTGATTCTTTCAGATTATAAATTTTCTTACTTAGATAACCTTAAGCAATCCATTGCAAAACTTATTTCGCCCATTTACTTGGTGGTCAACCTACCTTCTCAACTCTATATTTGGATTGACGAACAAGGCACGACAAAACAAACTCTGCTCAATCAAAACAAGCAGCTTAATGGTGAACTAACACGATTAAAAGCGAATTTACAAACACATAATGCTTTACTATTAGAAAACCAAAAGCTCAAGCAATTATTAGGCGCAAGCTATCAAATTAGTAGTCAAAAATTTATACTAGGACGTGTTAGTTCTGTCAGCCAATCAAGACTTAAAAAACAAATTATCATTAACAAAGGCAGTAATGATAATCTTGCCGTTGGGCAAGTGGTGCTAGGCTCCAAAGGTGTCATTGGGCAAATTACACAAACAACACCTCTATACTCAACTGTATTGATGATTACCGACCCCACACAATATGTGCCAATCAAAAATCAACGTAATGGTATTCGCGGTATTAGTAAAGGTGTTGCATCGAACCAAGGCAGACTGGTGGTGAATTTTATTGAATCTGATTTTGATGTCGTATTGGGCGATCTCTTTTTAACCAGTGCCATTGGGTCAAAATTTCCAGCGGGTTATCCCATGGGAAAAGTCATACACATAGAGCAACATACTGATGCTCCATTTTTACACATTGAGCTTGCCCCTATACAAACAACCGAACAGTTAGAATTTGTCCTTATTGGGGAGAATGATTAATGATGAATACTCAGCGTCCTTATGTCTTTTTAGCGAAAATCACTTTTTTTGCACTTATCATTAGTGCACTGCCTTTATCCCAGATCGTACTAGAAGTTTCTCCTTTTTGGCTGTTGTTGTTTTTTATTTACTGGCTCACTTACTTTCCAGCTAAAGGTCGATTTTTCTTAGCGCTATTATTAGGCGTGTTGCTTGATATATTACAAGGTGATATCTTAGGGCAAAATGCTTTAGCATTGATCTTAAGCGGTGCATTTATTACAAATGTTAAGCAGTCTTTCATGGTTTCTAACTTAAGCACACAACAGGTTTATGTTTTTATCGCCTCCAGTATTTACTTGATTTTATTCCTGCTAGTACACAGCTTAATTCAAGGCTTTAACTTTAGTTATTATTTATTATTTGCACCTTTATCAGGTGCATTGTTATGGCCTTTAGTCAAGTTAGCACTGTCAAAGTGTAAACACCAATAAAGCACAGTCATGGAAAAGATTAGCAACATTGCACTAGAAAATAAAATTTTCTCTAGCAGGATGCTGATGGCTTTCTTATTCATCTTGATTATTACATCAGTATTGATACTCAGGCTTTATAATTTACAAATCAGTAACCATGATTATTACGCTGAAGAAGCGCTTGGCAACCAGATGCGCACCCTGCCCATCACCCCAACTCGGGGCAAAATATTTGATCGAAATGGTCAAATTATTGCCACTAACCAATTGTCATACAGGCTTACCTTAACCCCTGAAAAAACCAAAAATATTGCTAAAACACTACTGTCTCTTCAGCAGTTAAACTTTATTGATGATGATGATATTAAGCGCTTTCATAAAAATAGAAATCGCTACAAAAAATTCCACAATATTCCGCTCAAGCACAAACTCAGTGAAAAACAAGTGGCTGAATTTTTAGTCAGTAATCAGTTTATCGGGATTGATGTTGAATCCTATTTTCATCGGATTTATCCCAAAAATGATTCCAGTGTTCATGTGGCTGGCTATGTTTCCAGAATGTCTAAAAAAGACAAGGCTTTCTATGACAAGCAAAATTATTTAGGAACGGCTTTTGTTGGCAAGGTAGGCATTGAAAAACAATACGAAACATTATTGCACGGCACCAGTGGTAAAAAGCAAATTGAGCGAAATGTAACTGGTCGTGTCATTGATACACAAATCATTCAAGCAGCAGAAAATGGTAAAGATTTATATTTAAGTATTGACTTAGATTTACAAATAAAAGCCGAATCTCTATTAAAAGGAAAGCGTGGCTCTATCGTGGTGGTTAATGTAAAAAATGGCGAAGTTTTAGCCTTGGTTAGCACACCTACTTACAATCCTAATTGGTTTGTTAATGGCATTTCACATAAAAATTATCAGATTTTACAAACCTCAAAAGACATTCCACAGCTTAATCGTGCCATCCAAGGCTTGTATCCGCCAGGCTCTACAGTTAAACCGATGGTTGCCTTGGCTGGCCTTGAAGAAGGTGTAATCACCAAACACAGCAAAACCTACTGCCCAGGTTATTACAAACTACCCAATGTGAAACGTAAATTTAACGACTGGAAACGTAGTGGCCATGGCGTGGTTCATGTTAAAGATGCACTCGCCCAATCTTGCGATGTGTTCTTTTACGATCTGGCCAATAAAATGGGTATAGATACAATACATGATAATTTAAGCCTGTTTAACTTTGGCTCAAAAACTGGTATCGATATTCCGGGCGAACGTGGCGGCATTTTGCCATCAAAAGTTTGGAAAAAAATTAACAGGAATGAGCCTTGGTATCGAGGAGAAACACTGATTGCTGGTATTGGCCAAGGATTCATGACCTCTAGCCCGTTGCAACTTGCAGTGGCAACAGCTGCACTAGCTAACAAAGGGCAAATCTTCCAACCAAAACTCCTAAAAAATATACGCTCGCCCAATCAACCCATTAAAGAAGTAGAAAAAGGCTCACATGCTCAAATACCAATTAAAAACATTCAAAATTGGGAAGATGTGATTGAAGGCATGAGACAAACCATTTACGCACCCAAGGGTACTGCTAGAAGACTCAATAAAGGGCTAACCTATACCTTAGCAGGCAAAACAGGTACAGCGCAAGTATTTGGCCTAGATGCTGAAGAGCAATACATTGCTGAAAAATTAGATGAGCGTTTAAGAGATCACGCTTTATTCACGGGTTTTGCACCCGTAGAAAATCCACAGATTGCGATTGCCGTCATTGTAGAGAATGCGGGTAGTGGTAGCTCTAAAGCAGCGCCACTTGCTCGAGAAGTATTAGATGTTTATT
>OFBI01000005.1_pt1 | contig 31183 bp, 32 predicted proteins | sample 1520551 | NCBI WGS metagenome assembly OFBI01 (sample SAMEA3696448, study PRJEB22514) | metagenome | biome: water; feature: marine; material: hydrothermal vent | place: Pacific Ocean | collected 2014-08-15 | depth 1539 m | reverse complement strand
CCTTCATCTAAGTTCCAGCCATAATGATCATTCAGCATTTTAACCAAGACTTGGATGAAAACCTCTGATCCTTGTGGACCATCATAGCGCCCTAGCATTTGATCAACTTCGTTATTATCAATCAATGCTTTAAGTTCACTCACAAAAATATCATGTGCCTCAGGTATCAGTGCTGGATTACCGCCGCCGAGCATAATAATATTTTCATCATCGCTATGGTTGGCCTTGCCCAAATCATCCATCAACTGGGTGATACCAGAATAACGGGTAAATTTTTGGCCGAATTTTGAGTAGTTTTTATTCATGATTTTATTTTATGACAAATACCAATGGGTTTTATAAGTATAAATATTCTTCACTATCGATTAAAATAACGCATTGCTACAAACATTTTGAACATGAGTATAGAAAAAATTACCGCCTTTCCAGAAATCACTCTCGCCGTTGTTGAGGGTGAAAATCTTGTTTCCATTACCCAAGGGTATTACGATATTGACAAGGTAACGAAACACATACAAACCTGTATTGGAATGGTTAGAAAATATGAAAAAATGGGTTATTATAATTTAGCCCAACCTGAGTTTATCAGTGAAGTGATCACCACCTTTACCAATTTAGAAGTCAGCAAAAAAGACGTTATTCGCGCGAATAATTTTATGGAAATTACGGGCTATGAATGTAATCGTGTGTGGCAACTGCCCGATCAAATGAAAGTAGAAGCTTCACAAATGCTGCATGGTTTCTACATTACTTACGACACAGATAACTGGGAAGATTTTAGTGTTGAACCCATTGAAGATAAGGCTTCAAGTTAAGAAAGGATTCTCACTCTGAATGATCTACCTTTGAGTTTGTCATTGCTGATTTTTTTCAGCGCTTGTTTAACCAATTCTGAGCTCACCGCCACATAAGACCAATTACTAGCAACAATAATCTTGCCGATCTTGTCGCCAGGAATTCCACCCTTGCCAGTTAATCCGCCGACAATATCACCAGGACGTAGTTTTTGTTTTTTACCACCATCGATTTTAAGCGTGGTCATCGTTGGTTTTCTAATCGGTTTATCAAGAAGACTGTCACTTGGAAGCGAGTCAGGCGTGATATCAAGTTCTAAAGCGTTGAGTTTGTGTGTTTCACGATCACCATACAAAGTGCAAGCAATACCACTGCGTCCTGCTCTACCAGTACGGCCAATACGATGCACATGGACTTCGGGATCATGAGCAATGTTAAAGTTAATCACCATATCAAGTGAATCAATGTCTAGCCCTCGTGCGGCAACATCAGTCGCCACCAAAACAGAAATACTTTTATTGGAAAAACGAATCAGTGCCTGGTCGCGTTCTCGTTGATCGAGATCGCCATGAATTGACAATGCATAAAAGCCATAATAAATAAGTTCATCAGCCACGTCTTGAGTATCAATCTTGGTATTACAAAAAACCAAAGCAGAATCTGGCTTGTGTTTGGCCAGTAGTAAACGCAACGCCATCATCCGCTCATCTGCACTGTTGGCTTCATAGAAATATTGTTTAATAGTGGACTCTTCATGGGTAGAAGGCGCTTCAACCATAGTCGGGCTTTGCATCACTCGCTCAGCAATACTGGCAATTTCATCTGGGAAGGTAGCACTAAACAAAAGCGTTTGTCGATTGGCTGGGATTTTTTCAATGATCTCATCAATAGTGTCTTGAAAACCCATATCAAGCATACGATCTGCTTCATCCAATACCAACGTAGTAATATGATCCAGCTTCAGCGTGCCTTTGCGCAAGTGCTCTTCAATACGTCCTGGCGTACCAACCACAATATGTGTGCCATGCTCTAATGAGCCAATCTGTGGGCCAAACGGGGCGCCACCACAAAGAGTTAAAACTTTAATATTATGAACCGCTCTAGCGAGTTTTCGAATCTCACTAGCAACTTGGTCGGCCAACTCACGTGTTGGGCATAAGACAATCGATTGCGCCTTGAAAGACTTAACATTAAGTTTTTGTAATAAACCCAAACCAAAAGCTGCAGTCTTACCCGAGCCCGTTTTACCTTGGCCAATCACATCTTTGCCTGAAAGGATTGCCGGCAAACTTAGCGCCTGGATTGGCGTCATTGATTCGTAACCCAATGAACTCAGATTTTTTAATAGGTCAGGATGTAAATTTAATGATGAAAAATCAGTGGTGCTCACAATAAAAGCTCGATAACAAGATAGGAGGATTTTACCTTAATCTACAATGTTAATATCAATGCCCTGCTCTAGCATCTCTTGCTGTCGAACTTTGAGATAATCGCCAAATCTTGGGAAATCCTCATAGTGCTTACCACTCACATAACGCAATACCGTATTGAAATGGAAACTGTACAACTGGCCATCAATTTTAGTAATATTTTTACCCTCATTAAACAGCAAAACCCCAGGGCGGTAATTAAGATCAAAGTCTTTAACCATTTTCCTTGGTGAAGTAACCTTTCCATCAAAATTAATAATTTTTTGATCAGAGTATGCGTCAAAACGAATAAACAAATATTGTTTTAATTCAGCTTTGACATCATCTCGATTAATTAATTTTTCATGGAAATTTTTACAATCAATGCAGTCTTTGTCTTCAAAAAGGATGGCAACCGGTTGTTTGTAATCTTGTAAATAACTGGCTTTTTCCAAGCCTGAATAATCAATAAAGGTATAACCTTTAGAAGATTTCTGATTAGATTCAACGTAATCTGATAACGTGGTATTTTTGTAAGATTGGCTTACTACATATTCCAACACCTGTCGAAAAGCTTTTGGCGTACGGTAACCATTTGTTCTAAAGGCTTGTTTACCATCTTCACCGATAAAAATAATGGTTGGCGTGTATTGCACTTTAAGAATCTTACTTAGCTCTTTTTCTAATAAGGCTTCATTTTCATTTAGGGTGATTTCTCGATCACCTTTAAGATTAACTGCAATGACAGAAAAATGCTTTTGAATAAAGGCTAAATTATCACCACTTTTAAAATTTTGATCCAACATAGAGCTGCAATAAGGGCAATTATCTAAATGAAAATACAACAAAACGCTCTTATTCTCATCCATCGCATCCTCAACGTCTTCAGCAATGTCTAGGAAACTATCGGTAAACCAAGATGGGATTTCATAAGCAGCACCGCCCGTAATTTGACCCAATTTATCCACTTGAGCGCTAGAGTTCGTACTGATGATTGTCAATAGAAAAACCACAACGAAGTGTAAAAAATAAGGTGGAAACCTAAGTCTCATAGTGCTTTCAAATAGCCTAAACCTTTATTATATTACTCCTATTAAAAGCATGAAAATCACTTTATTTATACAAAAAAGTTGAATAATGGCTATGCAAACGGTGATAATAATAATTGTCTGTTGTGTTTAATGTTGACTATATACCCTGAGCCGATAAATAAACATACTAGGAGATGAGATAGACTTACTATTGAGCAAGCCCGCCACGTAGTGGGAAGCCTGCGGTAATCTTCGAACTTCCGCCTTGAGCCTTCTTGGTTCAGGTTTCTCAACTCGATACAATGGACCCTTCTTACTTTTAGCACTTCAGTTATAATTCATACCATGAAGACGCTTAGACAATCGATTCGCATCCAAAGACGATTAATCTCATCATCTGATCGAGAAAAATTTGCCAAGCAATTATTATCTCAAATACAAAAATTAGCAAATTTTCAACATGGGCAAAAAATTGCCCTTTATTTGCCAAATGATGGTGAAATTGACACAAAATACATACAAAACTTCTTAAAAAATAGAGGTTTTAGTATCTATTTACCGATATTAGTCGGTAAAAGTCTTAAATTTGCAAAAGTTGGTAAAAATTTCAGAAAAAATCGATTTGGCATTAATGAACCAATTTCTACCCAAATTTTAAATGCCAACCAACTCAATACACTCTTTATGCCACTCGTAGGCTTTGATCAATTCAAAAATCGAATTGGCATGGGTGGTGGATTTTATGATCGCACCTTAAGTTTCAAAAAACGACAACAAGGTTATAAGAATCCCAAACTTTACGGCCTAGCTTTTGATTGCCAAGAGGTGGCTAAGTTAAACACTAAACCTTGGGATGTGCCACTCGATGCAGTGGTTACACCGACTACAATTTACCGGTAGCGTGTTTTTGAAAAAATGACTTTAATGTCGAGTTTTCATTAATGAGATTCATGCCAAAACCACGCAACCACCGTAGTGGTTCGTTATTTTCTTTATAAATCCAGTTTAGTCCTGTCATGGTTTTTGCCATCAGTTCATTATCGAGTCGACGCGCTCTGGCATAAGCACGTAACACACTATAATCACCTAATGGTTTCGATGAAGATTGTAATTGATCTGATAATTCACTAACATCTGAAAAACCTAAATTAACGCCTTGTCCTGCAAGCGGGTGAATATTGTGCGCCGCATCACCAATCAAGGCAATATTTTCTTTAACATAATCTTTAGCACTGCGCTCAATCAGTGGGAATGCCTGAACCTTATTCAGCACTTCAAACTGACCAAATCGATATTCAACACCAGCAGAGAGTCGATCAGAAAATTCTTGAGAAGATAATGACAACAACTCATTAGCAAGTTGGTTTTCAGCAGACCAAACGACTGAAGCTTCATTATCACTGAGTGGCAATAGTGCAATAATACTGTTAGATAAAAAACGTTGCCAGGTGGTATCTTCAAAACCTTTGTCTGAGCGAATATTACAAATAATGGCTTTTTGTTGATAATTGGTTTCACTAAATTCAATTTGTGTTAAATCACGAACACGTGAGCGTGCGCCATCAGCACCAATTAACAAAACACAAGACAAGGGCTGGTCATTATCCAATTGTAATTGATAACCCTCATCCGTTTTATCGATACTATCGAGTTTAGCATTAATGAATTTAACCTTGGTATCGCTTAACGCTGCAAACATGGCTGACTGAATCGCATCGTTTTCAATAATGTGGCCTAAATGCGTTAAGTTGTCATCAGCTGCGGAAAAATCTAAACACCCGTGGGAATTTTGATCCCAAACTCTGGTTTGTGTAAACACATGTTTACGTTTAATTAAATCCCAAACACCAAGCTTAGTCAGGAAAGCTTCAGAGGTTGGGGTGATAGCACTAACGCGTGTATGAAAATCTTTACCTAATTTTGGTCTAGGGTTGTTTGGCTCGATAATGGCAATTGATGCGTTGGTTTTTTGCGCCATACTCAAAGCAAAGGCCTGCCCTACCATACCACCACCCACAATCACCACATCAAACTGGCTCATGACTCCCCTGCAATGGTCATTTGGTTAACCAGTACTGAGCCAACTTTTAAATTACTACGCTGGTCAATATCTGTGCCTACGTGTTCAATACCGAGCAGCATGTCTTTTAAATTGCCAGCAATGGTGAGGCCGGAAACAGGATATTGAATCTCACCATTTTCTACCCAAAAACCTAGGGCGCCTCGTGAATAATCACCGGTTGTTGCGTTCACACCTTGGCCCATGAGTTCGGTTACTACCAAACCCTTACCCATGGCTTTAATCATTGCTTCTAAGCCACCATCAAAATTAGCAGTTACGCTCACATTGTTGGTTCCACCTGCATTAGCGGTGGTTTTTAGGCCGAGCTGGTTGGCCGAATATTGCCCCATCACATAGCTTTTAACTCGCCCGTCTTTAACAAAATATTGCTCACGTTTAAGTACACCATCACGATCAAAGGCCTTAGCACCGAGTGTCTTTTTCGCAAAGGGCTGTTCAAACAAACTTAAGCTTTCTGGAATGACAATTTGATCGATACTGTTTAATAAAAAAGTTGATTTTTTGTATTGTCTTGAACCACCTAAAGCGCCTAATAATTGAGCAAATAGTCCGCCTGATAAACGTGATGTAAAGATTACTGGACATTTTTGTGAAGGTAGTGACCGAGCCCCAAGTTTTTGTTGTGCCAATAGTGCCGCCTTCGTGCCTACTTGCTGTGGTGACTCCATATCATTCGCATCAAGCGCTGTGGTGTACTCATAAGCTGTTTGCATATCGTCATCGCGTTTTGCGATTAAAGAACAATTGAGTGAATGGCGTGTACTACTTTGTGTGGCGATTAGCCCATTAGAATTAGCATACAGGCCTTCGCCTTGAAAACTAGAAACTTCTGCGCCTTCTGAGTTATCAATTTCATTTTGTTCTAGGGCGATTTCTTCGCAGGCTTTAGCTAAGTCAATACTGTGTTGCGCGTCTAAATCCCAGGGATGGTAGAGGTCTAAATCAGGCGCATCAAAGGCCATTAGATCTTTCGGTGCCAAGCCATTAAAAAGATCTTCTTGGGTGTACTTTGCAATCAAACAGGCGGATTCAATGGTTTTATTTAAACTGTCTTTACTTAAATCAACGCTCGACGCGTGACCTTTCTTTTGACCCATGTAAACATTAATCTCGAAACTTTTATCGAGGTGGTATTGCAGTGTTTCTACCTCACCCAATCTGACTGCAGTTGACACGCCAGAGCTTGATCCGAGTGATATTTCATAATCACTGACTTTGTATTTTTTCAACAAATCAATGGCCAGTTGTGCGGTTTGTTCTAAAGATGGCATGGGTGGAATTATACTAAGTAATCTAAATCAGTTGGTTGTGGAAATTCAGTTGTTTGCTGTGAATATTGGAAATCAACTATTAATGATTTGGCCGGCATCCACAAAGCCCAAATACCCAAAGTAATAATCAATGCGCCAGAGAATTTTCTTACTAATGGTTTTTTGATGGCTTCGCTCAGCTTTAAAGAAAACCCTGCCATTAATAATAAGCTTGGCAGTGTGCCCAACCCAAAGGCCAACATAATCAATCCACCTTGAACAGCAGAACCAGACAATATAGAAAAACTCAACGCACCATAGACTAAGCCGCAAGGAATACCACCCCAAAATAGACCAACTAAAAAAGCACTTTTTAAGCTGGTAACTGGTAAGAATTTTTGACTAATCGGCTGCAACTTTGTCCACAGCTTGGCACCCATTTTTTCCAATACTTGTATGCCTGCATACCAATTAGCAATGTACAAACCTACCAATACCATTAACACACCTGAGAAAATCCTTAATGCATGATCAAGAGCGCTCATCTTTAGCGTGTTCGAAAGTAACTCACCAGCCAAGCCGAATAACGCACCCATTATGACATAACTAAGAATTCGACCAGTATTGTAATTTAGGTGATATAGCGAAGTTTGTTTAGCGTTAGATCTGAGCTCTGCTGGCAAGGCTGAAGTCAACAAAGCAACCACACCGCCACACATGCTTAGACAATGTACACCGCCTAACAAGCCCATCAAAAAAACAATGGTTAAGGTATCCATTATTTATTGTTGATCTTGGTGACTTCTAATAAATGCAGTCTGCGAGAGTCAGTTTTAAGCACTTTGAAATTAAACCCTTGCAAATCAATCTCACTCATTTGTTCGGGTAGATAAGTAAAACCTGTAATGACAAAGCCGGCCACAGTATCTACATCGTCCGCATCTAAAGTAACTTCAAAAAATTCGTTAAATTCTTCTAACGGAGTATTGGCTTTAAGTAAATAACGACCCTCGCCAAAATCAATGATATTGTCTTCTTCAAAATCATGTTCGTCTTCAATCTCGCCTACAATTTGCTCAAGCACATCTTCTAGCGTGACCAGTCCAGCGATTTCACCATACTCATCCATTACCACTGCCATATGCGAATGCTTTTGCTGAAAATCTCTCAACAAAGCGCCTAAAGTTTTGCTTTCTGGCACCAAAACTGTAGGACGTAAATATTCCTTATAGCTGAATTCTTTTTTCTGATTATTGGCTAAATGCCCCAATAAATCTTTAGCCAAAATAATGCCTTGTATTTTATCTTCTTTGGCGTTCAAAACCGGGAATCGAGAATGTGCTGATTTGACCATTATCTTAAGCAAGTCTTTGGCTGAAGTTGTATGTTTGATCAGTACCATTTTTGACTTTGGCACCATAACATCGCGCACTTCTAGATTCTCAAGTTGCATGGTGCCTTCAATGATAGATCGAGAATGTGAATCAATGATATGGCTTTCTTCCGCTTCTTTTAAAGCCTGCAACAGTTCATCACTAGATTGTAGTGGCGAATGGAAAAATTGTTTTTTTAGTCTTTGCAAGAAAGACAATGTCGAGGGAGGTTGTTCTTCGTTCATTTAAAATTAAATATTTATCAGGTTGCTATTGTACCAACAATCAAGTTTTTTTACCACTGCGCATGGCTTTTCCTTGTGCAGCACGCTCTTTACGTACTTGTTTTGGGTCAGCAATCAGTGGTCGATAGATTTCTACACGGTCTTTTTCACGCAAAACCGTGTCTAATTTTGCAATTTTTCCAAAAATACCAGTCTTATCTTTAGTTAAATCAATTTGAGGATAAGCATCAATAATGCCAGACAGTTCAACGGCTTGTTTGAGTGTTGTGCCTTCATCTACCTCTAATTCAAGTAAGGTTTGTTTTTTTTCTAAAGCGTAAGCAACTTCAACTAGCATCACAAAGCTGTTGTGCCTTAGCAAAATCTAGCGTGCCTTCGTAGATTGCACGGCCGGTAATTGCACCCATAATGCCATGGTGTGCTTCGACCAATAAGTTTGAAATATCGTCCATATTGGTAATACCGCCTGAAGCGATAATAGGAATAGAAGTTTGTTTAGCCAAATCAGCCGTGGCTTCTACATTCACTCCTTGCATCATGCCATCACGGGCAATATCGGTATAAACAATTGAACTGACACCATCTTGCTCAAATTTCTTAGATAAATCTACCACATGTAAATCAGTTTGTTTGGCCCAACCTTCAGTAGCGACTAAGCCATTATTTGCATCTAAACCAACAATAATTTTGCCAGGGAACTCACGACACAGTTCTGATACAAATTCAGGGTGTGTAACCGCCATGGTGCCAATAATCAAATAACTAATACCAGCTTCAATGTAGGTATTAGCAATCTGCATATTACGAATACCGCCACCAATCTGTACCGGCAAGTCTGGAAATTCTTTAGTGATTTCAGTCACACTAGCTGCATTAATTGGTTTACCTTCAAAGGCACCATTAAGATCCACCAAGTGTAGGCGTTTGGCACCTTGCTCCACCCATTGCGCTGCCATCTCAGCTGGATTGTCAGAAAACACCGTAGTATCGTCCATCAATCCTCGTCTTAGACGTACACATTGGCCATCTTTTAAATCAATTGCGGGAATAATAATCATATTTTTATGCGTTGTTGTTGCGGCGATAACCGATAGCTTCAATTAAATGCTGCTTATCAACCGTCTCACTATTGCCTATATCAGCAATGGTTCTAGCAACCTTAAGTATTCGGTGGTAAGCTCTCGCTGAAAGCTGAAACTTGTCAATCACTTCTTCTAATAACTGCGTGTTTTCCTTATCTAGCGGCACTGTTTTTTCTATTTCATCAGGCTGAAGCTGGTCATTCGATTTGCCCTGCCTATCTAGCTGCCTATTATAAGCACTTAACACTCTAGCACGTATGGTTTCACTGCTCTCAATCTGCTCTTTAGATTGACTCAATAACACGGCTTTAGGCAATGGTGGTACATCTAATACCATGTCAATTCGATCTAACAATGGGCCTGATATCTTTGAATGATATTTGTCAATTTGGTCTTCAGTACAATGACACTTAGCGGTGCCATCACCAAAATGCCCACAAGGACAGGGATTCATCGCACCAATCAGTTGGAAATTAGCCGGGAAAGTGGTTTGTTGTGCGGCGCGTGATAAATGCACTTCGCCATTCTCCAGAGGTTGTCTTAATACCTCAAGCACATGACGTGGAAACTCAGGTAATTCGTCTAAAAACAACACACCTTCATGCGCTAACGATATTTCACCAGGCTTTGGATTGGCGCCACCGCCCACCAAAGCCACTGCAGAGGATGAGTGGTGTGGCGATCTGAATGGTCGAGTTTGCAAGTCATCCAAACTCAATGGCTTGTTTGCAACTGAATAAATCGAGGCACGCTCTAGTGCTTTATCCGTGGTTAATGGTGGCATGATCGATGGCAATCTTTCAGAAAGCATGGTCTTGCCTGAGCCCGGCGGGCCAATCAACAAAATATTATGCCCACCAGCGGCGGCAATTTCTAAAGCACGTTTGGCATAATATTGTCCCTTTACTTGAGAAAAATCTTTGTCATAAATGACAGAACTTTGAACATCAACTTGTGATTTTTCAACAGTTGATACACCTTGTAAAAAACCACAAACCTCTAACAAATGCCCACACGGATAAATCGAAGCGGTTTCAACCAATGCGCCCTGATGTTGATTATCTTTTGGAATCACTAGAGCATGTTGATTATTAGTTGCCTTTACAATAGCAGGCAACAAGCCCTCAGTAGATCGTAACAAGCCATCAAGCCCTAACTCACCAAAAAATTCAAACTTAGTCATATCAAGCTTGGGTTTAAGTTGCCCAGAGGCAATCAACACGCCCAGCGCAATAGGCAAGTCATAACGCCCACCACTTTTGGGTAAGTTCGCTGGCGCCAAACTCACGGTAATTCGTCGATTGGGAAATTTAAATTGGGAATTCATCAGCGCACTGCGTACACGATCCTTTGATTCTTTAACCGCACCTTCTGGCAAACCAACAATCGCGAAGCTCGGTAAACCGCCGGAGATATGCACTTCAATTGTCACTAAAGGTGCATCCATACCAGTGGATGCTCGGGTAAAAATTTTAGACAGTTGACTCATACTGCTTCTAGCTCTTCTAAACTCCATCTTGGCTTAATGGTGATTTCACTGCCAGAGGACACTTGCCCTTTGACTAATCTTAAATGGCCAGCAAGAGCGATCATCGCACCATTGTCGGTACAAAATTCTTGCCTTGGATAAAAGACTTCCACGCCTAGTTTTTTGCCCATTGCATCTAGAACCTGACGTAGTGATTGGTTGGCACTGACGCCACCAGCCACCACTAAGGTTGAATAATGTGTTTGCTCTAATGCACGCCTGCATTTGATCATTAAGGTTTGTGTGGCTGCTACTTCAAAAGCCTTGGCAATGTCGGCTTTTTGCTCTGGATGTTTAGCAAACGTATTACGTGCAAAAGTTTTAAGTCCACTGAAACTAAACTCTAACCCTGGGCGATCGGTCATCGGCCTTGGGAATCTAAACTGTGTTTCGTCGCCCTGTTCAGCTAACGCTGCTAATGCTGGTCCGCCTGGATAACCCAAGCCTAAAATCTTGGCTGTTTTGTCAAAAGCTTCACCCACTGCATCGTCTAAAGACTCGCCTAATATTTGATAATCGCCGATACCTTTCACATCCACCAACAAGGTGTGCCCACCAGATACCAACAACGCCACAAAGGGAAATTGTGGTTGTGTTTCTTCCAGTAGTGGCGCTAATAAATGCCCCTCCATGTGATGCACTGCCAAGGCGGGAATATTGAGACTCCAAGCCAAGCTTTTAGCAACTGATGAACCTACCAATAAAGCCCCAGCCAAACCCGGGCCCGCCGTATAAGCAATACCACTAATATCGCTGAGTTGAAGCTTTGCTTCAGATAAGACTGCTTTGATTAAAGGAATGGTGCGTTGAATATGATCGCGTGAAGCTAGCTCTGGCACCACGCCACCATATTCGGCATGCATTTCCACCTGAGAAAATAATTGATGGGCGATTAAGCCTTGATCTGATGAGTACAGTCCGATACCGGTTTCATCACAAGAGCTTTCAATGCCAAGCGTGATAAAATTTTTAGTGCTCACTGTTTGATTCGCCTAAATAGACTTTTTTCACATCCTCGTTAGATAAGATCTCTTCTTTGTTACCTTTGGCAATAATTTGTCCATCATGAAGTACGTATGAATGATCACAAGTATCTAACATTTCTCGATAATTATGGTCGGTAATTAAAACACCAATACCTTTATCACGAAGATGATAAATAATTTGTTGAATATCGCCCACTGAGATTGGATCAACACCAGCGAAAGGCTCATCTAGCAATACAAATTTTGGGTCCATTGATAATGCTCTGGCAATTTCCACACGTCTGCGCTCTCCACCTGAAAGACTTAATCCGTCAATATGACGAATATGTTCAATGTTAAACTCAGCTAATAGCTCTTCTAGTCGATGCTTTCTTTGCTTTTTGTCTAACTGAGGATTCAACTCTAAAACCGCCATAATATTATCTGCAACAGATAATTTTCTAAAAATAGAAGGCTCTTGCGGCAAATAACCCAAACCGAGTTTTGCACGCTTATGCATCGGTAACTTACTGACTTTCATATCGCCAATAAATACTTGGCCTTTATCCGCCCTCACTAAACCACAGGCAATATAAAAGCAGGTAGTTTTTCCTGCACCATTTGGCCCCAATAATCCAACAATTTCACCTGATTTAACTTCAAAAGAAACATCGCTGACCACTTCGCGTCTAGCGTATTTTTTACGAATATTCTGAACGGTTAATGTATTTTCTTGCATAAATTAATAAGACGTCATTTTGAGTAATTAATCTTACCCTAAATTAAACGAATTTGTTCAGAGCTATAAGCTTCGATCACTGTGTTGTTTGACTTGATAATTAATGCCCCTTGTTCATTAACTCCATTAGCAATGCCTACAGTTTTTTTATCCTGATAATTAAGCTCTAACTGCCTGCCTAGTAAATAATCATGCTGATGCCACTGCGCCTGAAAAGCAGGAAATCCCTGTTGCTCAAAGCGCTGTAAAGACTTTAACAAACCATTGATTAATTTTTCATGTAAGTCTACTAAACTCGGTAAAGTTGAACAAATTTTTGATAAGTCAGTCCATGGCGTATCACATTCAAAATCTGCACCTAACTGATGATTCAAACCCAAGCCTATCACCACAGATTGCCAATCATTTTGCACACTATTTTCAATCAAGATGCCGGCAAGTTTTTGGTCTTTAAAATAAATATCATTTGGCCATTTAAGTTTCAACTGATCAAGCTGATATTCGTCTTCTAGTGTGCTGATTACTGACAAGCCTACCGCCAAACTAAGACCATTTAATGCTACTTTTGTAGAGAATAGATAACGCAATGATAACAACACACTACTGTCTTTTTTACTTAACCAGGTTCTCTGATATTGGCCTTTCCCAGCAGTTTGTTCCCTAGTAATACAAACCTTAACTTCTTTAGAGAAAGGTAGCTTAGTTAGGTAATCATTGGTACTGGTTGTTGACTCTAAAATCGAGCAATCAACACCATCGGCAAGTCTTAAAGTAGAATAATCAACCATGTAATAACCACCAACATTAAGGACAACCACACAGCAGCAGAGCCCATATCTTTTGCCGCACCTGAAAGCGCATGGTATTCATCACCAATACGGTCAACCACTGATTCAATCGCCGAATTTAAAACCTCAACAATTAAAACAAGTGCAATCGGTAGGATTAATAACACCTGCTCAATGGGTGAGGCACTAAGCCAAAAAACCAAAGGTATTAATACAACACTGAGCCAGACTTCTTGTCTAAAAGCGGCTTCTGATTGATAACATGTCTTTAGCCCTTGCATAGAAAATTTATACGCACTAGCGATTCTACTTAATCCTTTTGCTTCATTTTTCATGCTCTACGCTCCAAGCGTATAAAATAGTTAAATTAATTTTACATTAATTAGGATTGATTAAACATTTATGAAACTAGCACTCGGTGTTGAGTACTTAGGCACAAACTTCCATGGTTGGCAGTTGCAAAAATCTGGCATTCGCACAGTTCAACAAGTGGTTGAAGAGGCCTTATCCAGTATTGCTGACAAGCCTATTCGTGTATTTTGCTCAGGCAGAACAGATGCAGGTGTACATGCGCTTGAACAAGTGATTCACTTTGAAACTGATGTTGAACGTGAAGACAACGCATGGCTGTTTGGCGGTAATGTTAATCTACCTTATGATGTGAATTTTAAGTGGGCTAAGCAAGTCAATGATGATTTTCATGCACGTTTTAATGCCCACGCTAGGCAGTATCATTACAAAATTCATAATACGCCAGTGCGTTCTGCACTAGTGGGTGCTTACTCACTATGGGAGCCAAGAAAGTTAGACATAACAGCCATGAGTGTAGCAGCTGAATATTTGCTTGGTGAGCATGATTTCTCTAGCTTTAGAGGTAGTTTGTGCCAGGCCAAATCTCCAATCAAAACCATTGAATTTATTCGATTAACTCAAACTGATCATGAAATCTTACTCGATATTAAAGCCAATGCATTCTTACACCACATGGTGCGTAATATTGTTGGCACACTACTCAAGGTTGGCAGAGGTGAAAAATCGATTGAATGGGTTAAAGAAGTACTGGAAGCAAAAGACAGAAAGCGTGCTGGCGCCACTGCTGAGCCACAAGGACTATACTTCGTAAAAGCGTTTTATGAAAATTTATAAGCAATAGTTGTACATATAAAAAGACCCGAGCTTAACTCGGGTCTTTTTATTTTTATTCCAATAACGGCTTTATGAAATCAGATGTTTAAGTGGACTCTTAGAGGCCGCCTCTTCATCGCCTAACTCTTTCCAAGCAAAACGAAGTGCATCAGTACGGCGTTCATAAAAACGGTCTTCACCGAATCTGTCTATAAAGCCAGATCGTTTCAAAACGCTTTCAATACCTTCTGTTCGAGCAAATAAAATCTCAACACCACCAGCAGAACAACGCTCTAGAAGACCTGTCAAAACATCCTCGCCAGAAGCGTCAATTTGGTTAATACCGGCCATATCTACAATGATATATTTTAAGCACTCGTGCTTATCGGCAATAAGTTTTAAAATTTTATCTTCAAAATAACCAGCATTGGCAAAATAAAGTGAGCCTGAGTATTTAACAATTGACACTACTTCACAGCGTTCCAGCTTATTATCTAGCGCATTAACCAACATACTTGATCCATCGTGCGCAGACAGCTCTGTAAATCTTGGCTCCATCGTGCGATACAAAAATAACGCCAATGACAAAATCACACCAATTACAATACCATTTTCCAAGTGTGGTGCAAATAATAGCGTTAATACAAACGATGTCACTGCAACAATTGCATCATGCTTTTCAACTTTCCAGGCATGCATAATCGGTGCAAATTTAATCAAGTTAATCACGGCCATGATAATTACAGCTGCCAAAGTTGCTTGAGGTAAGTGGTATAACAATGGCGTTAACCATAATAAAGTAATACCGACAATTACCGCCGTTACTACTGATGAAAAACCTGTGATTGCACCTGCTGAAATATTCACTGCCGAACGTGAAAATGAACCTGAAACTGCGTAACCTTGGAAAAAGCTTGAAACAACGTTCGCCAAACCTTGACCCATTAATTCTTGATCAGCATTAAGGCGTTGTTTGGTTTGTGCAGCCATGGCTTTCGCAATCGAAATAGCTTCCATAAAACCAATCAAACCAATTGTTATTGCTGTCACAATCATCTGATTGATTACAGAAAAATCAAAATTTGGAATGGTTAACGAAGGCAAGCCCTCAGGAATAGAACCAACAATTGCACCGCCAAGACCACCATCTGCCACTGGTGTGCCAAAATCCATTACCCAAGAAATAATCGTAGTTACTACTACTGCCAATAAAACACCGGGTAATTTTGGTGCGTACTGCTTAACACCAATCATAATAGCAAACGCAACAATTGCGGCAAACAAAGTCCATGCGTGTGTATGCTGCGAAGCATTAATTAACACACCCCAAACCTGCTCATAAGTATGTTCACCTACACCTTTATCAACGCCAAATACTTTGGACAACTGCGAGGTGCCAATAATAATCGCAGCCGCGTTGGTAAAGCCAACCACAACTGGGTGAGATAAGAAGTTAATAACAAAACCAAGTTTTAGTGCGCCTAACGCAAATTGGAATATACCTACCAAGAATGCTAGCAATGAAGCGTAAGCTGCATAAGTTACCATATCAGCACCTGGCGGAATAATCGTCGGAATAGCAGCAGCAGTTAATAGAGACACAACAGCAACAGGGCCAGTACCTAACTGACGAGATGAGCCCATCAATGCTGCAATCATCACTGGTAAGAATGAGGCGTATAAACCGTATTGTGGCGCAAGACCTGCTAATTGTGCGTAAGCCATTGATTGTGGTACTAATACCAATGCAACGGTCAAACCTGCGACTAAATCTGCTTTTAGTATGTCTTTATCTTTTATCTCATGAATCCACGCCAAAAAAGGCAAAAACTTCGCAATCTTATCCATTTGTAATTCCAATTATTTTAAAAATTCTAGTTCTAACTACAGAAGAGTCAGGGGAATATAAGAAATATATTATATAATAATGACTACATTTAATGTGTGTCATTTTGTATAATACTGACCTTGTCTTTTCAGACATATTTATTTCAATAAATTTAAAAAATACAAGGATTAGGCCTATGAAGCTAATTGAGAATTTACATTTTAATAATATCCGTGGCGATATTACTGGTGGTATTACAGCAGGTGTTGTCGCTCTTCCATTTGCCATTGCAATGGGTCTAGCCTCAGGTGCAGGTGCAATTGCAGGTCTTTATGGTGCAATTATTACTGGCTTCTTTGCTGCGTTATTTGGTGGTACAGGTGCTCAGGTATCTGGTCCAACCGGCCCAATGACGGTAGTGATGGCATTGATTGTCACTAAGTACATCGCCCTATTTCCTGAAACTGGATTAGCCATCGCCTTCACTACTGTTGTATTAGGTGGCTTGTTCCAAATTGGCTTTGGTGTTTTAAGATTAGGCCGTTTTATCAACCTGATGCCGCACCCAGTAACCTCTGGCTTTATGACTGGTATTGGTGTTATTATCATCATTTTACAAATCCCGCAAGTACTTGGCTTATATGAGATTAAAGGCTCTACCATGGGTATTTTTTCGCAACTAAGTGGTGTTGAAAACTATTTTGCCAATACCGGCGCTATTACCATTGCACTCATCACTTTGGCTGTGGTTTATTTGCTGCCAAAGAAAATTGGCAAACTTATTCCAGCACCGCTATTTGCACTCATTACCGGTACGTTAATTTTATTATTCTTGCCACAATACTTTTCATCAACAGTTGAACCTTTAAACAGTATGATATTGGGCGAGATCCCAACAGGACTGCCTTCATTCCAAATGCCAGTTTGGGAGTCAAGCATTATTCTTGATATGGTTGCCTCAGGCATGATGTTGGCCATCTTAGGCTCAATTGACTCTTTATTAACTTCCTTAGTGTCAGATGAAATCACTCGTACTCACCATAAGTCAGATCGTGAATTAATCGGCCAAGGTATTGGTAATACTATGTCAGGTTTATTTGGCGGTTTACCAGGTGCAGGTGCAACTATGCGCACCATGACCAATGTTAAAGCCGGTGGTTTGACCCCGATTTCTGGTGCATTACATGCGGTTTTACTACTTGCAATTGTTTTGGGTGGTGCACAATACGCACAAGAAATTCCACTGGCAGTATTGGGTGCGATCTTAGTAAAAGTTGGTACCGATATTATTGATTGGGAATACTTAAAAGGCTTGATGTCAACGCCAAAATCTGGCGCATTGATTATGATTGTCGTACTCGGTGTTACCGTACTTTACAACTTAATGGCGGCAGTTGGTATTGGCTTAGTAATGGCCAGCCTAATCTTCTTACAAAGAATGACCGACGTTCAATTAGCCAGCATTGTTTCTGTGCAAACCATTGAAGAAGCTTCACATCTTGATGAAGCTCATCAAGAGTTGATCCGTGCCGGTAATACATTATTCTACCAACTGAATGGCCCAATGAGTTTTGGCTCGGCTAAAGGCATTGTTCGAGACTTCTCGACTAAGACTAATTACAATAGGGCGATTCTAGATCTATCAAATGTGCCTGTAATTGATTACACTACTTCACGCGGTATTGCCGAGATTTGCAATATTTGTATTGAAAAATCTGCCGATATCACTATTGTTGGTGCAAACACTAAAGTCAGACATTTCTTAGAAAATATTGGCATTGATAAATCCTTATTAACTTAAGTATTTATCATCTAATAAAAAACCCGCAAGCTGCGGGTTTTTTATTGTGTGTAATTCTAAAGGCTTTAAAAATCCTCATCCCAATCAACTAGTATTTGTTTTTTACCAATATCGACTGAAATAAGGAACGGCTCAATGTATGGCACCCAGTGTTCTTTTCTATCCTTGCTTGACGAAGACTCTTTGTCACCGCTCACTACCAACACATTGTTAGCACCCGTATCGACCAAATTACTAACCTTGCCAAGCACGACCTGTTGTTGGTTGATAACTTCTAGACCTATTAAATCCTCCCAATAATGTTCGCCTTCGAGTAGTTTAGGTAATTGTGATTTTTCAATGTACAAGTCAATGCCAATCATAGATTGTGCTTGTTCACGATTATTGATGTCCCTAAGTTGGGCGACAATAGTTTTGCCTTGCTCTCGACCCTTAAGGATATCTAATGTTTGCCACTGACCATCTATCTGAATATGCCAAGGTTGATAGGATAGGATGTTCTTTCGAGGTTGTGTGTGTGAAAATAATTTCACCCAGCCCTGAACGCCAAAAAGGCCATTGATCTTACCGACCAACAGCCTTTTAGGGTTAGAAGGGGTTGCTGTTGAATTACTCAGCAGCTTTTTCCTCTTCTGTTGACTCGTCAGCCGCTTCCGCTGCACTTGCTGCTTCCGCTTCGGCTGCTGCCTTAGCTTCTGCCGCTTCTGCTGCTTTCGCTTCGGCCTCGGCCTTTGCTTCTTCGTCTGCTTTTGCTTTAGCTTCAGCTGCTAATTTAGCCGCTACTGTCGCCGCTCTAGCATCTTGCGCTGCAACACGTTTTTCACGAATTGAAGGGTCTTTGAACTCTTTAACAAGTTGCTTAACACGATCAGAGATTTGTGCACCTTTTGATGTCCAGTAATCTAATCTATCTTCTTCGATGGTAAGCCTAACTTCTTGTCCACGAGCTACTGGATTAAAATATCCAATACGCTCAATGTAACCACTGTCTCTACGTTTTCTAGAGTCTGTTGCTACAATTGAATAAAAAGGTTTTTTCTTGGCTCCACCTCGGGCTAGTCTAATTTTAACCATGGGTTTTTTGCTCCTTTTATTATATTAATACTCATACCGAAAGGCATAAGACGCGAAATTATATCAGTTTTTCAATATCTTGTGCTAATTTCTCTGCATCACCAATGTAAGTCATTGGGGTTAAATCTGCTAGGGCTTGCTTAGCCTCTGCCGGCATATCTAGATCTTTCACAAACTCTGCTAGCACTTGTGCATCAATGGTGTTACCACGCGTGAGTGCTTTGAGTTTTTCATACGGATTTTCAATACCGTAACGGCGCATTACCGTTTGGATTGGCTCAGCCAATACTTCCCAAGAACTATCTAAATCTTCTAACAGTCTTGCTTCATTGGTTTCTAGCTTGCTAATACCTTTTGCAATCGACGCATAGGCAACCAGACAATGGGCACAGCTAACGCCAAGATTTCTAAGTACAGTTGAATCAGACAGGTCACGCTGCCAGCGAGAAATGGCTAACTTATCAGCTAAATGTGTATTTAGCGCATTGGCAATACCTAGATTGCCTTCACCATTCTCAAAATCAATCGGATTCACTTTGTGCGGCATGGTGGATGAGCCCACTTCACCGGCAATGGTTTTTTGCTTAAAATAACCCAAGGAAATATAACCCCAAACATCACGACAATAATCAATCAGAATCGTATTGAAGCGATTCATAGAGTGAAAATACTCTGCCATGTAATCATGCGTTTCAATTTGTGCGGTATACATTGCATAGTTAACACCCAGACCTTCAATAAAATCTTGTGAAATACTCTGCCAGTCAAGATCAGGATAGGCTGAAATATGTGCGTTAAAATTACCCACAGCGCCATTAAACTTACCCATAATTTTGACCGATTTTAAATGTTCAATTTGTCGTTTCAAACGGAATGCAAAGTTAGCCATCTCCTTGCCTACCGTGGTTGGTGATGCAGTTTGACCGTGCGTACGAGATAACATCGGAATACTTGCATTGTCTTTAGCCAAAGCACCAATCAAAGACAATATATTTTGCATCTCGGCCAAAACAACCTCACGACCATCGATCAACATTAATGCATGAGAAAGATTGTTAATATCTTCAGATGTACATGCAAAGTGGAAAAATTCACTCACAGCGTTAAGCTCTGCATTATCTTTAATCTTATCTTTTAAGAAGTACTCAACCGCCTTCACATCGTGATTAGTAGTGCGCTCAATATCTTTTACTGCTTGCGCATCTTCAAGTGAAAAGTTAGTGGCAATATCGGCTAAAAATTGACTGGCTTCGACACTAAATGGTGGCACTTCAGGAATGCCATCATTATCTGCCATGACTTGCAACCATTTAACTTCAATTAATACGCGGTATTTAATCAGACCAAATTCACTAAAAATTGAGCTTAAAGCTTTGGTTTTCTCAAAATAACGCCCGTCAACAGGGGAAATAGCAGTTAAAGCATTGAGTTCCATAATTCGCATAGTCAAATCAAATAAATGGTAAAATTATACGCCTTATATGATTCACTTATTAAACAGATGAAAACAGCCTATTTAGCTCACATTGATGAGCGCGCTCAAGATAATTTACCGCCACTAGTACTCAATGCAGAGCAAGCAAAATCTGTCGTTGAAAATTTAATCAAAGGTGGTGATGGAGACTTTTATTTAGATTTACTCACACATCGTGTACCACCCGGCGTGGATGAGGCAGCGTATGTCAAAGCAAGTTTTTTAGCCAGTGTCGCTAAAGGCGAGCAAACTTGTGATGCTATTGATCAAAAACATGCTACGTTTTTATTAGGCACAATGATGGGTGGCTACAACATTGATCCATTGATTGAGCTATTGGACCTAGACGCCACGGCCGAAACTGCCAGAGACGCATTGGCAAAAACGCTACTAATTTATGAGGCATATCAGGCTGTTGTAGAAAAATCAGCCAACAATGCTTTTGCCAAACAAGTGATTGACGCTTGGGCAAATGCAGATTGGTTTACATCTAAAAACAAATTACCAAAAAAAATCAAGCTTATAGTGTTTCGTGTTGAAGGTGAAATTAACACGGATGATCTATCACCTGCAACGGAGGCCTGGTCACGCCCAGATATTCCATTACACGCACAATCAATGCTCGGAAAAACAATGGAAAACCCTCTGGAAACCATTGAAAAACTAAAAGAAAAAGGTTTTCCATTAGCCTTTGTTGGTGACGTAGTTGGTACAGGCTCTTCGCGTAAATCAGCTATTAACTCTGTGCTTTGGCACATGGGCAATGATATCGACTATATCCCTAACAAACGTGGTGGTGGTGTTGTGCTTGGTGGTAATATCGCCCCAATTTTCTTTAATACTGCTGAAGACTCAGGTGCTCTACCAATTGAATGCGACGTGACAAAAATGAGCATGGGCGATGAAATCACTATCTATCCTTATGAAGGAAAAATAACCAATAGTAATGGTGAAACAATTTCTACTTTCGAATTATCACCAACCACTATGCCTGATGAAGTGCGTGCAGGTGGTCGAATTCCGTTAATTATTGGTCGTGGTTTAACCGACAAAACACGACAAGACTTAGGCCTACCTGTCAGTGATCTTTTCTTGCGTCCACAAGACGCCAGCAATAGTAACGCGGGCTATACTCTAGCGCAAAAAATCGTTGGTAAGGCTTGTGGTGTTGAAGGTGTTCGCCCTGGTACTTATTGCGAACCACGCATGACTACTGTTGGCTCACAAGATACCACGGGCGCAATGACCCGTGATGAGCTCAAAGAGTTAGCCTGTTTGGGATTTTCGGCAGAATTAGTAATGCAGAGTTTTTGCCATACCGCTGCCTACCCAAAGCCGGTTGATTTAGAACTCCAGCACTCTCTGCCTGACTTTATGCAATCTCGTGGCGGTGTAGCGTTAAAACCTGGTGATGGCATTATCCACTCATGGCTTAACCGTATGTTGTTACCTGATACCGTAGGTACTGGTGGTGACTCACATACACGCTTCCCAATTGGCATTAGTTTCCCTGCAGGCTCTGGTCTAGTAGCGTTTGGTGCCTCAATTGGCGTACTACCATTAGATATGCCAGAATCGGTATTGGTTAAATTCTCTGGCACTATGCAAGAAGGTATTACTCTGCGCGACTTGGTTAACGCTATTCCATACGTCGCAATTCAACAGGGTTTATTAACCGTTGAAAAATCCAATAAGAAAAACATCTTTTCAGGTCGTATCTTAGAGATTGAAGGATTGGGAGATCTTAAAATTGAACAAGCCTTTGAACTTACAGATGCCTCTGCTGAACGCTCAGCTAATGGTTGTACCATCAAGCTCAATAAAGAGCCTGTGGCAGAGTATTTGCAATCAAACATTGCTCTATTGTCTTCTATGATAGAAATGGACTATGAAGACAAAAAGACCATCGCACGCCGTATTCAAGCCATGCAAAAATGGCTAGATACACCCGAATTATTAGAAGCTGATTCAAATTGTGAATATGCGGCTGTAATTGAGATTAACCTCGATGACATTAAAGAGCCAATCCTAGCCTGTCCAAATGACCCAGATGATGTCAAGCTACTCTCTGATGTGGCCAACACACAAATCGACGAGGTATTTATTGGCTCTTGCATGATGAATATTGGTCATTTTAGAGCGGCCGCTCAACTGCTAAAGGGCGACAATAAAACCAAAACTGAATTATGGATAGCACCACCTACTCGTATGGATGAAGCACAACTTAAGAAAGAAGGTACTTACGATGTATTTGAAAACCTCACAGAACATACTGAGATACCAGGCTGTTCGTTATGTATGGGCAATCAAGCACGTGTTAAAAGCAATTCAACTGTAGTTTCCACCTCAACGCGTAATTTCCCAAATCGTTTGGGTGATGGTGCTGATGTGTATCTATCCTCTGCTGAGGTAGCTGCCATCACTGCAAAATTAGGGCATATTCCTAACATTGATGAGTATATGAAAGCAATGAAAGGCATTGAGCCGATGGCGACCGATATTTATCAATATCTAAATTTTGATCAGTTGTCTGAATACCAAGAAGCTGTTGGGCATATTGCGCTCGATACGATTCTAGAAGAATAATTAGTATCATCCAGACAATAAAAAAGCCGCATTAGCGGCTTTTTTATTGAAATGTTAAAAGAAAGATTATTTAATCTTGGCTTCTTTATACATTACGTGTTGTCTAACAACAGGATCAAACTTTTTAACTTCTACCTTTTCTGGGTGAAGACGCTTGTTTTTAGTTGTTGTGTAAAAATGGCCAGTTTTAGCCGATGATACTAATTTGATTTTTTCTCTCATACCTTACTCCTAAACCTTTTCGCCACGTGCGCGGATTTCTGCCAGTACAGTGTCGATGCCTTTCTTATCAACAATACGTAAACCTTTTGCCGTTAACTTCAGTTTTATAAAACGATTTTCACTCTCTACCCAAAAACGGTGCGTGTGAAGATTTGGATAAAAACGACGACGCGTTCTATTGTTCGCGTGCGATACATTGTTGCCACTCATTGGACGCTTACCGGTTACTTGACATATCTTTGCCATAACTAAACTCATCAGAAATCTAAAAGAAAGGAATTATACTTAAAAAAATGGCTAATTTCAAATCGAATTTATATAAATATCCTATTTACTATTGGTTCAACAGACTGTATGATATCTCCACATTGGAGGGATGGCAGAGCGGCTGAATGCACTGGTCTTGAAAACCAGCAAGGATTAATCTCCTTCTAGGGTTCAAATCCCTATCCCTCCACCATTATTCTTACAGAAAAAAACATGCCAATAACCCGCTATACCGTATCCGGTATTACCGAAGATGGACAAAAGTTTAGGCCCAGCGACTGGACTGAAAGACTGGTGTGTATTCAACCCGAACAACTAAAACGCTATAACGGTCACCTGAAAATTCGTAGAATTGATGGCATTAAATCCATTGTTTTTGATGATCAACTTAAATATGCGTGTGAATTTACTTACGAACGCATTCTTTCTTTTGCCAAAACTAATCACTTAAACGTTACTCAAGAAATAATTGAAGACGATAAATAGTTCGTACTAATCAACATAGGGGCCGTGCTGATAGATCGGCTGATGATGTGGCAAACCGCAACAAAACATAAATTCACTGCCTGTCTTTGCTTGGATAGATAAATTCTGCTCTTCATCGGCTTTAATCAGTAACGATTCAGTTGGGCTAAGCGCCTCGCCCGCCAAAACAATGTCACCTGATAACACATAAATAACCGCATTAAGCCCTTGGTTAATATATATTTGGTATTGTTTATTTTGTTCAATTTTTACATGCTGATAAGTAATATCTGTATGCAATTCAATCGGCGATCCCTCGCCAACAATCGTCCGACAATAGCCACCTTCAAAAGTAGTTACAGGCAAATTTTCACTTAAAACTTGTTGATAACTCGGCTTAATTGTTTTAAGACGTTTGGGTAAATTAATCCACAATTGAATACCGACACTTTGGCCTTCTTCTGCTGGCATTTCTGAGTGAACTATACCCTTTCCTGCACAAAACACCTGGGCTCCGCCTTTACTAACAAAAGCATCATTACCCAAGTTATCTTTATGGTGCATACCGCCAGTCAACATATAGGTAATTGCTTCAAACCCACGGTGGGGGTGATCTGGAAAACCATGGCCAGCAGAAATATTAAAATGATCCCACAATACAAACGGATCAAAATTCATTCGTTGCGATATTGGAAATAGTCGATTGACAACCACACCATCACCTTCGAGTGTTTCTTGCGGATAAGCTTTAGTCAACATATCCAAATTTTCTTGTAAATCGTGCATTATTCATACTACAATATTAGCATGATTATCGGCGTTCCAAAAGAAATTAAAGTACATGAGTATCGTGTTGCTCTAACGCCACATGGTGCCAAGGTATTGGCTGAAGCTGGCCACCAAGTCATTGTTCAATCAGATGCAGGAAGTGCTATTGGATTTAGTAATCAAGATTATCAAGATTCAGGTGTCAGTATTGTCAATTCAGCCCAAGCTATTTTTGATCAAGCCGATATGGTTATTAAAGTCAAAGAACCACAGCCAAGCGAATGCAAACTACTCAATAAAAATCAAATTCTGTTTGCTTATCTACATCTAGCTGCTGACCCTAAACAAGCCGAACTACTATTAGAATCTGGAAGTACTTGTATCGCCTATGAAACCATTACAGATAACAATAACCGTTTGCCACTTTTACAACCGATGAGTGAAATTGCCGGCCGAATGTCGATTCAATCTGGCGCCCACCATCTGGAAAAAACCCAGGGTGGGTCTGGGGTGTTACTCAGTGGTGCCACTGGGGTAGAATCAGCTCAAGTGCTGGTACTTGGCGGTGGCGTTGTGGGCATGAATGCCGCTAAAGTGGCTTTAGGCATGGGTGCACAAGTGATCATTCTTAATCGATCTCTCTCGAAACGGCTAACGGATTTTCAACAACAACACACATCTCAACTGTCTATTAATTTATCTAGCCAAGCTAATATTGAACAACAATTGGAAACTGCTGACTTGGTGATTGGTGCGGCACTTGTTGCGGGCGCTTCAGCACCAAAATTGATTACTCGAGATATGTTGAAATTAATGAAAAAAGGCTCAGTCTTGGCGGATGTGTCAATCGATCAAGGCGGTTGTTTTGAAACCTCGAAAGTCACTACACACGATAAACCAACTTACGTGGTTGATGATATTATTCATTATTGTGTGGGCAATATGCCTGGTGCAGTCGCACAGACTGCGACTTTAGCGCTCACTAACGCAACTCTGCCTTATATTCTAGATATCGCCAATAAAGGCTACCAACAAGCCATGTTGGATAATCAAAATTTAATGAATGGGCTGAACATCTATCAAGGGAGGGTTGCGCATCAAGCAGTCGCTAAGAGCCTAAATTATCAACATAGATCAATTAGTTTCTAAACCCCGTATTGATCTCTATAAGCTTCAATGCGTTCAATTAACGCTTGATCGTTGCCTTGTTTTAAATAATCGATTAGATGTGATAAATTAATAATACTCAACACGGCAATGCCGAAATTCTCTTCCACTTCTTGAATGGCTGACTTATCACCTTTGCCTTTTTCTTGACGGTCAACGGCAACAATCACGCCTTTGGCTTTGGCGCCATTTGCATCAATAATATCCATTGCTTCACGGATTGCAGTGCCAGCAGTGATCACATCATCAATAATTAAAATATCGCCTTCCAATGCATGACCAACAATATCGCCGCCTTCGCCGTGCGTTTTAGCTTCTTTGCGGTTAAAACTATACGGTACATTTTTACCAAATGAATCATTTAACGCCATCGCGCAAGCGGTGGCTAGTGGGATGCCTTTATAGGCAGGGCCGAATAACACATCAAAATCAAGTCCACTTTCAGTAATAGTTTGCGCATAAAACTTACCTAATTTTGAGAGATGTTCGCCGGTATTAAATGAGCCTGCGTTAAAGAAATAAGGGCTAACACGGCCTGATTTAAGCGTGAATTCGCCAAATTTTAGCGCACCAATTTCCAACATAAAATCCACAAAGTCTTTTTGATACTGCTGCATACTACCCCTCTAAATCATTAAAATATTTCCAATGAAGAGAATTATAACGGCTAACGTCAACGGAATTCGTGCAGCTGAGCGAAAAGGTTTTTTTGCTTGGATGAAAAGCCAAAATGCCGATGTGGTTTGTGTGCAAGAAATTAAAGCGCAAGAAGATCAACTGGATGATAAATTCTATCCAAAAGACATATACACCTATTACAAACCTGCCGAGCGTAAAGGTTATAGTGGCACAGGTTTATATTGCAAACAAAAACCTGATCAGGTAATTTTTAGCCCTTGGAAAGACTTTGATTTTGAAGGTCGATTTATTCAGGCTGATTTTGGCAATCTCAGCGTTATTTCCATTTATATTCCTTCTGGATCAGCCAAGCAAGAGCGTCAAGATTATAAGATGGCATTTATGACTGATCGCTTTATGCCCTACCTCGAAGCGCTGCAAAAAGACGGGCGCGAATACATTATTTGTGGCGATATCAATATCGTGCATAAAAAAATTGACATTAAAAACTTTAACGGCAATAAAAATCGTTCAGGCTGTCTGCCAGAAGAACGCGCATGGATGGAAGAGCTGTTCACACAAACAGGTTTTATTGATGCCTTTCGAGAGATTAATCAAGAAGCAGATCAATACACTTGGTGGTCGAATAGAGGGCAAGCTTGGGCTAATAATACTGGATGGCGTATTGACTACCATATTCTCAGTGCTAATCTTAAAGGCACGCCTCAACGTGTTGAAATTTATAAAGACGAACGTTTTTCTGATCATTCGCCACTCATCATTGATTACGACTTATGAGTGAGAAAGTCGTACACAAAATTCAAAGTTTTGTCAGGCGCTCTGGTCGACTAACACTTGGGCAGAGAACTGGTCTGATTGATCTTTGGCCACAATTTGGTGTCGACATTCCTAGCGGAATAATTGATCTAAATAGATTATTTAAGAAAATCCAACCTATTACGTTAGAGATTGGATTTGGGAATGGTGATAGCCTATTAGAGATGGCGATTAATGCGCCTGATCAAAATTTCTTGGGCATTGAAGTTTATGAGGCTGGCATAGGTAGGTTGATTAACGAGGCCAATAAACACCAACTCACCAACCTAAAAATCATCAAAGAAGATGCGGTTGAAGTGCTTAAGCATCATATTGAAGACAACAGCTTTAAGACTTTTCAACTGTTCTTCCCTGACCCATGGCATAAGAAGAAACACCACAAACGTCGACTTGTAAAAATGGACTTTCTAGATTTAATTTCAAACAAACTGCAAGATGGCGGCACAATGCACATAGCAACAGATTGGGAAAACTATGCTGAATACATGATGGTAACGCTAGAAAATCACCCCCACTTTAAAAACACCCTGGGCGCCCATAAATATTCATTAAGACCTGAGCATCGGCCGATTACTAAATTCGAACGCCGAGGTGAACGACTAGGACACGGTGTTTGGGATTTAATTTTTTTTAAGGAGTAATTATGTTGTTCCCTGTATTTGTTGTTGTAACGCTGCTTGAGATTTATGTATTGGTATCCGTAGGTGAATCAATTGGCGGTTTTTCTACTATTTTATTGGTCATTATTACCGCATTGATCGGCTCTACTTTACTTAAACAACAAGGCTGGTCAACCATGGCCAAAGCACAAAATGCTATGGCGAATGGCCAAACACCAGCATTTGAGATGATGGAAGGCGTGGTGATTTTAATCTCAGGTGTGTTGTTGTTAACGCCTGGATTTATTACTGATACCGTTGGCTTATTAGGTCTGATGCCTTGGTCTCGAACTTATTTTATTGATCACATCCTCAAAAAAAATGCCGAAAAGGTCTTTTCCCAGAACAATACGGTGTTCATTCATAAAGGCCAATCGCCCGAGAGAAAAGACAAGGGTAAAGATAAAAAAGACACCATTGAAGGCGAGTTTTGGGAAGACTAAAAACCTTAGATGAATGGCTTGATTGGCAAGAGAGCTTGCATACCCAAGAAGTTGACCTTGGGCTAGAACGTGTACAAAAGGTCTATCGAAAGCTATTTCCCAACGGTGTTCCTTTTCAAGTAATCACCGTTGCAGGCACCAATGGTAAAGGCTCCACCATTACCTTTATTGATAGTATTTATCAGCAATCAGATTTTAAAATTGGCGCCTTTACCTCGCCACACCTTATCAAATACAACGAACGATTTAGCGTTAACGGAAAAATGGCTAGTGATGAAAGAATTTGCCAAGCTTTTGATACGATCGAGGTGCTTCGAGGCAACACTTCTTTAACCTATTTTGAATTTTCAACCTTGGCTGCATTGGTGATTTTTGCTAACGAAAAAGTAGCTATTGCAGTCTTAGAAATTGGCCTAGGTGGTCGACTCGACTCAGTAAATATAGTCGACCCAAACGTCAGCGTCATTACCAATATCGCCATTGATCACACTGACTATTTGGGTGATACTCGCGAAGTCATCGGCCTTGAAAAAGCTGGCATTATGAGGAACGATGTATCCTGTATTTGTGGTGATCAAAACCCCCCGACCTCACTGCAAAATCATGCCGACAATATTGGTGCATTGCTCACCTTTGTTAACCAACCGTATCTTGGAAAAATTAGCTTACAAGGCGAACACCAACAATACAACGCCGCATTGGCGATTGAGGTCGTTAATCAGCTACAACCCCTGTTTCCCATAGACCAAAGTCAATTATCCCAAGGGTTAGAAAAAGCCAATATTTTGGCTCGTTTTCAAATCAAAATACTTAATGATAAAACCATTGTGTTAGATGTTGCACATAATGAGGCGGCCATCAAAGTCTTGGCAGAAACCTTAAAATCAGAAAAAGTACCAACCTTGGCAATTTTCTCAGCACTTAAGGATAAAAATATTGAGCTTATGATTAATGCGATTGAGTTTTGCATTGACGAGTGGTTAATCGTGCCACTTTCAGTTAATCGCGCAATCAGAATCCAAGACTTGGTTGAGAAATTCAGCTTATCAAGCAAAATCACCACTTGCAAGGGTATGGAATCCGCTATCCATCAAGCACTCAATACGCAACAACACCAACGCGTTGTTATTTTTGGTTCATTTCACACCGTAGTTGATGCCATGAAAATTCTAGATAAATATTAAGCCTTCATGGTCTACGCATAGCGATATAATCTTGTAAAATTAGCGATTAACTAGGGAGCACTCATGAGTGATTTTTTTGCAAATATTTGGGAAACGATTGGCCTACTGGTTTGGTCTGACTGGCTAACGATTGCCATCTTAATCGGCTTTCTTGTGCTTGGCATTAAACGAGGATTAGCCAAAGAACTCATCAACCTAGCATTCTTACTATTAGCCATTATAATTGCTTGGTTATTTTACCAAGGGTTAGCCGAAACACCAATCATCACCTGGCTAACGCTCTCTTACAAATCTCATTTATCAATCGCTTTTGGCGTTCTCTTTATTGGTGTTTTACTAATCAAAAAAGCTTTATACAAACTCACAGCGCTTTCATCTAGTGTTAGCAATCCTTGTGCACTTAATCGAATCTTTGCCTTATTGATATTTTTCACAACTACGACCGTTGTGAGTTGGTACTATTTAGATGGTGTTGCCGGACTGGGTATTATGGAAATCGTTGTTACCAATGAGTCTGTTCGAATCGGTTTGTCGTTCGCTATTGTTTTTGCTATTATTGTTGGCGTATGCTCTTCTATTTCAAACATGCTAAATATTTCAATTGGCTCAAGCAAGCCTTGTCTACTTGAGTCATTTTTCCAGAAGATTTTAAATGGCTTACACAGTACTGACAGTGCGCTCAACGCACGCAATGTTGACAGTACAAAAAACAAATTACTGGGTGGTTTGATTGGATTGATTAAAGGCAGTTTGGCAATTTTAATCATGGTGCTGGTTCTGCAAAGTATTGAATGGGTTTCCCAACAATACTATTGGGCTGAAACCAAAGGCGCACTCAAAACCTTTCAAGATGTGGCTTCAGATATAAAACCTGAATTATCACAGTATTTATTATTTATCGAAAACGAATAAGGAAAACAGCCTATGTGCGGTATTGTTGGCATTTTATCCACCACTAAAAAAGACACGGCGCTTTATATCTATGACGCCTTAACCATTCTCCAGCATCGTGGACAAGATGCGGCTGGCATTGTTACTTCGCACAAAGGTCGCTTCTATATGCGCAAGTCAAATGGCTTGGTTAAAAACTCATTTAGAACCAAGCACATGTCTAAACTATTGGGTGATATGGGCATTGGTCATGTTCGTTATCCGACAGCTGGCAGCTCATCTGGCGCAGAAGCTCAGCCTTTTTATGTGAATTCACCTTACGGTATTGCCTTTGCCCATAACGGCAATTTAACCAATACCAAGCAACTCGAAAAAGAGCTGTTCGAACAAGACCTGCGCCACATTAATACCAACTCAGACTCTGAGATCTTGCTTAATGTATTTGCCAGTGAATTAGCCAAATTAAAAAAACAACGCATTAACGAA
>OFBI01000004.1_pt1 | contig 34447 bp, 31 predicted proteins | sample 1520551 | NCBI WGS metagenome assembly OFBI01 (sample SAMEA3696448, study PRJEB22514) | metagenome | biome: water; feature: marine; material: hydrothermal vent | place: Pacific Ocean | collected 2014-08-15 | depth 1539 m | reverse complement strand
GGCCATTTGATGCTTTAGGTACTTTGTTTTCACCAAGCCGATGGGATAACTACTTCGATTGTGTAGAAATGCATAATAATATTTAGGAATACGCCCCTAGAGACAAACTAAAAATTAATCATTAAATCTTGTATTTATAGAAAATATTTTATTTTTTTAGCTACAAACCAAGCCACAATTGGCTTGTAATAAATACTCAAAAAAAACAGTAAAACTTCATACAAAACACATTTAATTTGCTCTACAATTGATGCAAGTTCAGTTCGAATTTTAAGACTCTTTTCTAAATTTATCGTTGTTTTTGTAGATCAGCTAAGGGCCTTTTATTCTCTGGATTTCAAGGGATTTTTATTAAACTTTAGGAGGCTTTTATGGAACAAATTAAAGACATTGGTATTACTTTGGATGTGGTGTTGTCAATCCCCGCAAAGAGTAATGCTGAAGCGTATGAGAAGCTTGATAGGATGGATGTATTAAAGCTATTACAGCTCGCTGTAGAGCAGTGTGAATTTAATGAGGCGAAGCACTCAACAAAACATTAAAAACAAAAAATAAATAACAAAATAGGAGTTTGAAAATGATCAGAAGATCCAAAGGCCACGCCGTGGTAGAAGTGATGAATATTGATAGAGAAATTAGAGCAGCATTTAGCAAGCTTGTGGATGCGATGGCGTTCCATAATAATGACGAAATTGACATCGAAAAAGCCAGAATGCAATTCAAAAGAATCTCTGATCGAGTGATCCGTGATTTTGAAGAAGATATGCTGGCTTTTCCTGCGTATAAGGATTCAGAAAGACCGGTCGAAAGAGTGATGCGCGCTTAGCAATGTCGTTGTTTAATATTTTTACCAACCGAAGCCAAACATTGAATGTATCAAAAGAATTTGCTAATGCTACTTGCCAGTGCGTACAACAAGAGCTAGATCTGTCTGAGCTTAACTGGATGGATACTAGTGCCTATGTTCGCTCAAAAGAAATGCTAAAGCGCAGCTCGACCATTGCGATTAGAACACGCTTGGCGTTTAACAAGCAAAGAGATTTATTTGAAGGGGTGTAAGTTTTGATTGCACCAAAAGTACTAGAAACCTTACAACGAGAATCGGCTTTTATTACTAGCTTAATCCACGGATTAAAGCATTGGCAAACGGTAGAGCGTAACGGGCATTACCTAGCTAACTTTAATGATGCTGATAAGGCGGTATTGTCTTATTTTGCGTATTTTCATGATTGTATGCGTGAGAACGAGGGGCGAGACAAAGGACACGGCCCTAGAGGCGCTGTATTCGCCATGAAGCATCGAGATATCATTGAGCTTAACGATGTACAGTTTAAGCAGCTTACTGACGCTTGCAAGGGGCATACGTACGGCACACGACCAGAATGCATTACCATTAACACTTGTTGGGATGCTGATCGACTAGATTTGGGCAGGGTGGGGATTGCTCCTGATTCTAGTTATTTGCATAATGAGGAAGCTAAGCGTATTGCTGATGAGTGTGATTTTGAAAATCTTAATAAGTTTGAAGTGAAAGTTATAGGTAGCTAATTACTTAAAAAGTTAAAGGTGCTTTTAATCCGACTAAATAATTAAAAGTCAAATTTGAATAATGTTACAATATTCAAATGAATATAAAAACACAAAGCCATGGCGGCGCCAGAGCGGGCGCTGGTCGTAAGAAAAACTCGGGTAAATTCAAGGAAGACACCAAGGTGATGCGTGTGCCAGCTAGCCTAGTTGATACGGTCAAATCAACGCTTGAGGTATATAAATCGCAACTAAAATATGATGTTGTTGTGTCTCTACCGGCAGATAACGCAGCCGATATCACCACCCCTATTTTTACCTCACGTGTGCAAGCAGGTTTTCCATCTCCTGCGGACGACCATCTAGAAGATCAACTTGATTTAAATAAACACTTAATTCACCATCAAGAGGCTACTTTTTTTGTGCGTGCACAAGGCGAGTCTATGCTCGGTGCAGGTATTCATCCAGGTGACATCTTGGTGGTAGATAAGTCACTTGTTGCTAAAAGTGGCAAGATAGTAATTGCCGTGGTGGATGGTGAGTTTACGGTTAAGCGCCTTCATAAATATAAAGGCAATATTACTTTAAAGGCAGAAAACCCTGAGTTTGATGATATTGTGATTAGTGAGGGTAGTGAGCTTATTATTTGGGGTGTGGTCACCTCAGTGATTCATCAGTATGCCTAAATTCAATCAACAAAAGTTTGCATTGGTTGATTGCAATAACTTCTATGCTTCATGTGAGCGCGTGTTTGATCCAAAATTAGAACGACAGCCCATTGTCGTACTTAGTAATAACGATGGCTGTGTGATTGCACGCTCGAATGAAGCTAAGGCACTTGGGATTAAGATGGGTGTGCCGTATTATCAAGTTAAGGATTTGATGATTAATAAATCGGTGGTGATTAAATCTTCAAACTATCCCTTGTATGGTGACATGTCATCACGAGTGATGAGTATTGTTGGTGAGTATGCGCCCGTGCAAGAGGTGTATTCGATTGATGAGAGTTTTTTAGATTTATCAGGGCTGATGATGAACTTGAATACACACATGCAAGCACTTAAAAATCAAGTTAAGTCGTGGACAGGGGTGCCGGTTTGTATTGGCATTGGACACACCAAAGTGCGAGCAAAGTTAGCCAATCGTATTGCTAAGATCTATCCAAGGTTTAATGGAGTGTTTGATATTGATACATTGCCTGACAATCGATTTGAGAAGTTGTTAGCTTCAGTTGATGTGGGTGATATCTGGGGTGTGGGGTCAAAATCAGCGCTTAAGCTTAATCGTGTTGGTATTACAACGGCACTCAATTTTTACAAGGCAGATATTGGTATTATTGAAACCTTGCTAGGGGTGAATGGAAAACGCATCTATCGAGAGCTATATGGGCATTCTTGCTTAGCAATAGAGGAGGTAGCACCACTGAGACGACAGATTGTATCCTCTCGTTCTTTCGGGGCTGATTTAAGCGCTTTTGATGAGATTAATCAAGCATTGACCACATTGACAAGAAAAGCCGTTAATAAGCTTAATAAGCAGTCTTTGGCAACAACTTCGATGAGTGTGTTTATTTACACCAACCCTTTTAAGAAGAATGTGCCTTGCATTAACTTGTCAAAAACTATTGGCATGAGTGTGCCGATTAGCGATGAAAAATTACTCATTCCTTTGTGTGCAAAAATATTAAAGCAAATTTATGAGCCGGGTTATAGGTTTTACAAAGGTGGCGTGATGCTAGGCAATCTAACCTTAGATAAAAGCCAACAAGATTTATTCGTGGCTAATGATAAGAGCACTCAATTGAGTAGTCATCCTTATGGGCATTTATTGCGCTATGCTAGCGAACTGGGTAACGACCGCTGGTTACCAAGGGCGGAGTTTCAATCTAACCGATTCACAACGCATTGGAATGAGCTGCTAAGTGTCTAAGTGTGTAAACAAAAAAAAGCCCGCATAAGCGGGCTTTTTAATGATGTTTTTTTATTAATCCTAGAATGGGATATCGTCATCAAAGCCAGAGTTGTCTACTGGCGTGATAGGATCTTGAGCAGCTGCTGGTGCAGTAGCAGCTGGTCTTGGTGCACCGCCGGCATCGTCACGACGATCTAGCATTTGTAGCGTACCGTTAAAGCCTGATATAACGATATCAGTAGCGTATTTTTTAACACCGTCTTGCTCGTAGCTTCTAGTTTGGAGTTTGCCTTCAACGTAAACTTTAGAACCTTTATCTAAATATTGGCCAGCGATTTCAGCAAGTTTGCCAAATACACTTACGCGATGCCATTCTGTTTTTTCTTGTTTTTGACCGGTGTTTTTGTCGGTCCAAGACTCTGAAGTTGCGACTGATAAATTAGCAATTGCATTGCCGTTGGATGCGTATTTAACCTCGGGTTTTGCGCCTAAATTACCTACTAAAATTACTTTGTTGATTCCTGCCATTTTGTTACTCTCCCGTTGGTTTTTGTTGTTTCATGGTGAGTATTACCACCCACCAAATGATTGCCATAAATGTGGTGAATAAGAATACACTATTTAAGTCGTATGTGTTGTAAATCCACCCGCCAAAAACACCACCAATGAAGGCGCCTAAAAATTGTGAGGTAGAGTACATACCCATTGCTAGACCGCGCTTATCGCTGTTTGCAGTCTTGGAAATAAGTGATGGTAGCATGGCTTCCATGGCATTAAAGGCAATGAAGAACAAGGTTAGTAAAATAAAGAAAGTAGTGTAGTTGAGCGGGGTCTGATAAAACAAGATTTGACTCATAATCATGATAGAAATAGCAGTAAGTAACATGGCTTTATGCTTGTGGTATTTCTCAGCCAAAATGATCATTGGCAACATGCCAATAAAGGAAACCAACATGACTGGTAGGTACATGGTCCAGTTGTCTTTTAAGTCGGTGGCAACGATGTTATTTTCTACCAGAAGTTTTGGCATAACGATAAAAGCACAAGTCAAAATTAAGTGCAGGGTGAAGATGCTGAAATCTAATTTAAGTAATTTAGAAGTTAAGACTTGTTTAATGTTTGATACTGATAAGGTGTATTGCGCGTGTGGCTTAACATGAGGCAAAGTAAAGACGATGCCTAGTGCGGCAATAGACAAGCCAGCAATCACCCAAAAAAGCCCAGAAATACCTAAATTGACCGTGATTAGTGGACCAATGAGTAACGAGAGCATAAACGCAATACCGATTTGCATACCGACAAAGGCATTGGCTTTAGCGCGTTGCTCTGGTGAAACAAAATCAGCCAAGAAAGCCATTAGCACTGCAGAGATTGCGCCACCGCCTTGCAAAGCTCTGCCAATCACCACGCCGATAATATCAGTGGCATTAGCCGCAACAACGCTACCGATAAAAAAGATAACTAAACCAACAATAAGCATTGGTTTACGACCATATTGATCGGATAAATAGCCAAACGGGATTTGTAGTAGTGCTTGGGTTAGGCCATAAATACCAATAGCAAGGCCAATTAAGTAGGGCGTGGTGCTTTCATATTCAGAGGCGTAAACTGAAAAAACAGGGAAAATCATAAACAACCCGAACATACGAGTTGCCATAATAGATGAGATTTTAAGCGCGAAAAAGCGCTCTTGCTTGTTCATTAATAAGGGTTAAATTTAGTCTTCTAACGAGTAGTGTGGCGTGTAGAGTGGGTAGCTCTTTTTGAGTACACGGCGTGTATCTTTAGCCAGTGTATCAGCACTAATAACATCGTAGTTATATGCCATTAAATGTAGTGCTGCCGGTACTGATGGCGTATTAGGGTATTTTTCAATAATATATTTACTACGATTAATGGCGGCGATGTTAGCGCCTTTTTTGGTGTAGAAAATTGCCACAAAAAGCTCATGCCTAGAAAGTATGTTTCTAAGGATGATTAGGCGTGATTTTGCCTCTTCAGAATATTCAGTTTTGGGGAACTTTTCAATTAAAGCAAGGTAGTAATTAAAAGCATCGCGTACTGAGTTGACATCACGCTGGGCGTTGTCAGTAATGTATTCATCTAGGATTGAACGAGATTTGTCTTCTGAAATAACACCACGCAAGTAGTAGGCATACGGGGTTGAAAAATGGTCTGGGTAGAGCTTAATGTAGCTATTTAGGCGATCAATAGCTTGGTCGTAGTCTTCACTTTTATAAAGAGCATAGGCAATTTCTAGCTTGGATTGTAAGGCGTATTTTGAGCCTGGGTAAGCCGCTTGTAGTTGCTCATAAAGCTCAATACCTTTATCCAAAGCGCCTGCTGAAATTTGTTCTTTAGCTTCTTCAAAAAATGTTTTAGGTGACCAGCCTTTAGTAATAGACTCTCTTTTGGTTTCTTCTTCCCAAAAACAACCGCTCAGTGACAGGGTTAACAAAGGCAAAATTAAAACAAGCTTGAGTATATTTTTCATTGATTTTAGGTAAATTTATTACTAATATTGCGTAGCATTATACTGAGGTGATTGTATTATAATGGCAAAGATTTATCCATAATTTAACCCTATTTTCTTTTAATGAGCTTATTTGAAAAAAGAATTCTGATTAGTGATCTGTGTGAGGTGCTAGACGCTTATATGCCTAAAGAACAGGTAGAGAGTGTTTATCAGGCTTATATTGTAGCTGCTACTGCGCATGATGGGCAATATCGCCGTTCAGGCGAGGCCTATGTGTTTCATCCGATTAATGTGGCGATGATTTTGGCTGAGTTAAAACTGGATTATTATTGTATTGCCGCAGCGCTGTTGCACGATTGTATTGAAGACACGACATTAACACATCAAGATATTGTTAATGGCTTTGGTGAAGATGTAGCGCATATTGTACAAGGGGTTTCAAAACTCACCGGCTTGGAGTTTCATTCAAATATTGATCAGCAAGCGCAAAACTTTAGAAAGCTGTTTTTAGCTATGAGTACGGATATGCGGGTGATGATGATTAAGCTCGCTGATCGCTTGCACAACATGCGCACGCTCAAATCTATGAGCCGTGAAAAACAACTTAGAATTGCCAAAGAAACATCTGAAATCCATGCACCTATTGCTAGGCGCTTGGGTTTGAATAGTATTAGGGTTGAATTGGATAATTTGTGTTTTGAGATTACTAGCCCTTATCGATATAAAGTATTAATACATCAGATTAAAAAACAATGTGGTAATCGTAAAAAAATTATTAAGCACATTCAAGGTGAAATTGAAAACCGACTTAAGCAGGAAGGTTTAAGTGGAGTAAAAATTACTGGGCGTCAAAAACAGCCTTGCAGTATTTATAAAAAGATGAAAATCAAGCAGCTGAAGTTCTCTCAAGTGCTTGATATGTATGCTTTTAGAGTGATTGTAGATGATGTAGCACAGTGTTATCAAGCATTGGGCATTATTCATAATTTGTATAAGCCTTTGCCAGGCAAATTTAAAGATTATGTGGCACTGCCTAAATCGAACGGCTATCAGTCATTACACACGGTGTTGTTTGGGCCAAATAAAATCTTTATTGAGGTACAGATTCGATCAGAAGATATGCATTTTGTTTCTGAGTACGGAATTGCTGCGCATTGGCATTACAAGAGTGATACTAGCAACCCTGCAGAATTAGCGAGCAATTGGCTGGGTTCGTTGTTAGAGATTCAGCAAAACTCGGGCACTTCGGTTGAATTTTTGGAAGAAACTAAGACGGATTTATTCCCCTCAGAGGTGTTTGTATTTACCCCTAAAGGTGAAATTATTCAGTTACCTTACAAATCAACCGTGCTGGATTTTGCCTATGCGATTCATACCAATGTGGGCAATCGAACCTTAAAGGCTAAGGTAGACCAAGTTAATGCATCGATTTCAGCTGAGTTAAAGTCAGGGCAGACGATTGAAATTATCACTGATAAAAAGGCCAAACCACACCCAACTTGGTTACAAATAGCCGTTACTGCCAAGGCTAAAACCTCTATCAAGGTCAAATTAAAAGAAGAATCTACTTCTGAGTTGATACAACTGGGTGAGTACTTACTGAACAATGCTTTGGAGTACCAAGGCGGCGGTGAGTCAATTAGTGAAGAGAGTTGGCAGGCGTGTTTAAAAGACTTTAAGTGTGATTCCAAAGAAGATTTGTATATGAAAATCGGCCTGTCTGAAGCAATGGTATCTGTTGTGCTCAATAAGCTTCAATGTGATGGCAATCATTGTGTGATTAAGAACATCAGCATTACAAAAACTCAAGGTAAGGCCATTAGCTTTGCGCATTGTTGTTATCCAATTCCGGGCGATAAAGTGGCGGGTGTTTTAACCATCAGCAAAGGTTTAGTGATGCATCGGTTTGACTGTGGTAATTTGATTCATGCCAAGCAAAAAAATGAACAATGGTTAGAGATTGATTGGCAAGCAGATGAAGCTGAAGAGTTTGAAGTATTGATTCGAGTTCAGGTAGAAAATCGCCGTGGCATGCTGGCTTCTATTGCCAATGTGATTGCCCAGATTAGCGTTAATATTGAACACCTGGAAGTAGAAGAAAAAGACCACTCAATGAAGGCACTGAATTTGGTGATTAGTGTGGCAAATACTGGCAAGCTAGACGAAGCCCTGTATGCAATAAAAAGCTTAGAATTTGTACACTCAGTTGTGCGGGCATAATATTTACAAAAACAGGTGAATTTTCACCCTTAGTAAGCTCAATTTTTGATTAAAATTAGTCTTAATCTTTTATGTTTATTTTCCAAGGTATTAATATGAAATGGACCGACTCTCTTGATATTGCAATTGCGCTAGATGAGGCACACCCTGACTTTGACCCAACTTTTATTAATTTTGTTGATTTAAGACAAATGGTTATTGCATTAGATGAGTTTGATGATGAAGCAGATAAATCAGGCGAAAAAATTCTTGAAGCGATTCAAATGAACTGGCTCGAAGAAAAAGAATGAAATTAATCAAGTTATTTATTGCATTTGTTGTATTGAATTTAGGTGCTGCTCAAGCGGTATTAGAAGTTACTGTAGTAAAAAAGGATGCAAACGCCTTTCCCATTATTGTTAGTCATTTTGAATTAGTCGGCAAGGGTGCGCAAGACAAAGATATTTCTAAAATTATTCAAGCCAATTTAGAGCGTTCAGGGCGTTTTAACGTAGTGATTCCAGAGACCATCATTGCTCAAGATGTTGATGCACAACACTGGAAGCGTCAAAACATTGAAGCGGTAGTCACTGGTAATATTGAACAGCAAAGTGACAAGATTTATAAGTTCTCTGTGAGTTTGTTTGATGTTTATAGTAACAAGCAATTATTCACCAAAACCACACGAGTGCATGTGAGTGGTTTTAGAAAAGTAGCACACCAACTTAGTGACCATATTTATGAAGCCTTATTAGGTGAAAGTGGCTCGTTTAATACGCTGTTAACTTACGTTACAGTAACCACTGATGCCAAAGGTGATAAGGAATACCGACTGAATATTTCTGATTCTGATGCGATGAATGTCAAGAGTCGTATCAAGCTAAAAACGCCTATTCTTTCCCCAGTTTGGTCGCCTGACCGCTCATACGAGCATAAGAAAATTGCCTACGTTTCTTTTGAAAATGACCGATCTGAAGTATTTGTTTGGTATCCGTATACTCGTCGTAAAATTGTAAAATTACCGCGCTTTGATGGTATTGCCTCAGCACCAAGCTGGCATCCGAGTGGCAAAAGTTTGGTATTAACTTTGTCTAAAAAAGGCAATAAAGATATCTATTCTTACAATCTGGCTGATAAAAAACTAACCCGATTAACACACAACCCTAGTATTGATACCGAAGCCAGCTATTCACCAGATGGCACGCAACTTGCCTTTACCTCTAATCGATCAGGACAAGTGCAAATTTATATTAAAAATCTAACCACGGGTAAGATCAGTCGAGCTACCTTTGAAGGTCGATACAATGCCAAAGCGGTGTTTTCACCTGATGGAAAAAGCCTAGCTATGGTGCACCGAATTGACAACGATTACCGGATTGCTATGCTGGATATCAACACCAAAGATTTAAGTGTGATGACTAACAATGAGTTAGATGAGTCGCCTTATTTTTCTCCAAATGGTGATATGATTATTTTTGCCACCAATCGTAATAACAAAGGCTTGTTGTCAGTGGTGTCGGTAGAAGGTAACCGATCTTACGAGCTTTCTTCGCAAACAGGTGAAGTGAGAGAGCCAAATTGGTCAACTTATTTAGAAAAATAACAACAGGAGAATAAAATGAAAAACATTATGTTATTGCCCCTTGTCGCCATACTCAGCGCTTGCACAGGGTCGGGCGGTTTTTTAGAGTCTAATACGGTGGTAATTGAAGAAAGAGGTGCTGAAGGCAAAACAGTTGATGCGATAGTGCGTGATGAGTCTGGCTTTAACTGGAGTGATTTAACCAAGCCATTCAACCAAGCCACCAACACAACCCAAGCAAATGCTAAGGAACAGGCGGTGGACAAGTTAAAGGCCAGCGATACTAATTTTGTTTTGTATTTTTCTTACGATGGTGCTGATATCAGCGATGAAGCTACACAAGAAATTATTAAGCATGCAAACTTTATGAGGGACAACTCAGGCGTTAAATTACGCTTAGAAGGGCATGCAGATGAGCGCGGAACACGTGAATACAACTTAGCTTTAGGTGAAAACCGAGCTTTAAGTGTAAAAGAAGTGTTAGGCTTGTATGAAGGTTTAGACGGCAGAATTGAAGTTATTAGCTATGGCGAAGAAAAACCAATTGCTAAAGCGCATGATGAAAGCGGCTGGGAAAAGAATCGACGTGTTGAATTTATTTATAAGTAGAGGTTAAATGCAAATGAAGCGTTTAGGTTGGGTGGTATTAATTGGACTGTTTGCTATGCAAGCACCTTTTAATACGCTTGCCTTAAATGTAGAAAAGATTATAAAGCATAACTCTAAAAACCTTAAAAAAATAAAACGAGACAATAAAAAGTTGGTTGGTCAGATTGAACTACTGCAAGAGCAACAAAAATATTCCCGAAAGAAAATCACTGAATTATTTCATTTGATGGAGTATAAAAAATCCTCCAACGTGGTTAAAGAAACGATAAAACGCGTTAGAGATGAAAATAGAAAAGCTAAAAAACTCTATACCAGTGCTAGAAGCTTATTAGTAACTGATCAATACAATCAATCAATTGATTTATTTTTAAACTACCTTGATGTATATCCTGAAAATCATTATGTACCTGATGCGACTTACTGGCTAGGCAGGGCTTATGCCGCTAAAGGTGATCGCCACAATGCAAAAAAAGTTTTTGTTGGTTTTCAGCATGATTATGTTTTGCATCATAAGTTTTCTAACTCACTGTACGAGCTTGCGATTATCGAGCACGAGCTTAAAGAAGATAAGCGAGCGACTCTATTGCTTAAATCTATGATTAAGAAATTCCCAAATCATAATTCTATTATTCAAGCGAAGGCGCTACTTAAAACGATTCAAGCAGATCAAGTAACAAAAGATGTCACCAAGCCTGAGTCTAAAACCAAGCTTGAAACAACTGTAACCAAGTAAAACATAGTGAAAGTTTTATCCATTCCTAGCGTCGCACTAGATGCGTTGTGTCAACTTAATGCCAAGCGTTATCCGTTTTTGTTAGAAAGCGTTAATCACAATCAGGCCAATCGTTATTCTATTTTGTTTGCACATCCAACTGAGCAAATCGTTCTAAATAATTTGGATGAGTTTGATTTTTTATCAACACTAGAATCCAGCGTTGACGTACCTACTATCCAAAGTGATTTGCCTTTTACTGGTGGTTGGTTTGTGTATTTGTCGTACGAGTTGATTGGGCAGATTGAGCCTGTTTTAAAGGATGATTTGCATTCAGGCGATCAAGCGGTGGCGATTGCGGTTAAGATCCCAACAGCGATTATTATTGACCATGCCGATGATCAAACTTATTTGTTAGATCAATTTGATGATCAAGCACGTATTGATCAAGTGTTGGCAGACATTAAGCATTTAAATGAAATTGAAGCTGTTGCTATTAAAGGTACTTTGTCTTGGGAAGAGGAAAGTAAGTTTCTCTCAGGTGTGCAGCGTAGTCGTGACTATATTGTAGCTGGTGATGTGTTTCAGGTGAATCTATCACGACAATGGCAATATCAGCTCGACTCTAAAATTACACCAGTGCAAATCTACCAAGCTTTAAAGCACTCCAACCCAGCGCCATTTTCCGCTTTGGCGCGGTTTGAAGGCTTTAGCATTATCTCTTCCTCGCCTGAACGTTTGTTTAGCGTGGATGGTGATCAAATAGAAACTCGACCGATTGCAGGTACGCATCCGCGCGGCATTGGTGAAGAAGACGAGCGCTTAAAGGCGCAGCTAATCAACCACCCTAAGGAGCAAGCCGAACACATTATGCTGCTAGATTTAGAGCGCAATGACTTGGGTAGGGTATGTGAGTATGGTTCAGTGCATGTAAACGAGATTATGACTTTAGAAAGCTATCCTTATGTGCATCACATTGTTTCTAATATTAAAGGCAAGTTAAGAGCGGATGTTGGTATTAAAGCGTTAGTGCGGGCCTTGTTTCCAGGTGGTACGATTACTGGTTGCCCTAAGATTCGCTGTATGCAGATTATTGCTGAACTAGAGCAGATGCCACGTCAGGCTTATACGGGTTCACTCGGCTATATTAGTAGTAATGGTAAGATGGACTTTAACATCTTGATTCGCACTATGACTCAGCAAGACAACACACTAACACTGCGTGCCGGTGCTGGTATTGTGTTTGATTCGGTAGCTGAGCGTGAGCTCGAAGAAACCCAGCACAAGGCCGAGGGCATGCTAAAAATTTTTGATCATTCGACTAAGGTTGAAACTTAGACGTCATCGGGTAACGACGCTCTTTACCAAAAGCATTCTGACTGACTTTAGGCCCCGGGGCAGATTGTCGGCGCTTGTATTCATTGTTTAGCACCATACGACTGATACGCTTAACGGTGTCTTGATTAAAGCCTTGTTGCGTAATGTGTTGAATCGATTGTTTGTGTTCAACGAACAATTCTAAAATCGCATCTAGCTCTTCATAAGGCGGCAATGAATCTTGGTCTATTTGGTTAGGCGCTAGCTCTGCTGATGGCTCTCGATCAATCACTCGTCCAGGAATAACATAATCAATAGAATTACGATAATTGGCTAGGCGGTAAACCATGGTTTTTGCAATGTCTTTAAGCGGGGCGAAGCCACCTGACATATCGCCATATAGAGTGGCATAACCTACTGCCATTTCAGATTTGTTACCCGTTGTGAGTACAATCTTGCCTGATTTATTTGAAACTGCCATGAGTAGGGTGCCACGGATGCGGGCTTGTAAATTTTCTTCAGTGGTGTCAGCATCAGTACCTGCAAATAAAGGCGATAGTTGCGCGTTAAAGCTATCGACCATCGAGTGGATGTTAATTTCATGATAATCAACTTTCATACTACTGGCCTGGGCTTTAGCATCCTCAAGGCTCATGCTAGAGGTATATTCATACGGCATCATAATCGCTTGCACATGCTCAGCGCCTAGGGCATCAACCGCAATGGTTAGCGTTAGTGCCGAATCAATACCACCGGACAGACCAATCAATGCACCGTTAAACACCCCATTTTTTTCAATGTAATCTTTGGTTGATAATACCAGGGCGTCGTAAATGGTTTTTTCGATCGGTTCATCAATGTTTTGCATGAATGGCTGATCTAGAGGCTGTGTTAAGGTTTGGAAGAAGGGTAGTTGATGGGTAATTTTACCGCTAGCATCCATAGCGAAAGACCCGCCATCAAATACCAGCTCATCTTGCCCGCCAACAGCATTGATGTAAATAAGGCTAACGTTGTTTTCCAGCACTCTTTGGCGCATGGTTTTAATTCTTTGTTGATGCTTGCCTAGTTGAAAAGGTGAGGCATTAAGGCTAATGATGGTTTGTGCACCATGAGCAACGACAGCACTAATGGGTGTAGTTTCCCATGCGTCTTCGCAAATCACCACACCAATTTTGGTTTGCTGACATTCGAATACGAACGAATCTGTACCGGGTTCAAAATAACGTTTTTCATCAAACACGCCGTAATTAGGTAAGCATTGTTTGTGATAAGTACGTACACGACCTTGTTGTATTAAGTAAGCACTGTTGTACAAACGCCCCTTAACGCGCTCAGGTGCACCAAACAAAATACTGATATCTTCAGGTAGTTGGGTGCGTATGTGCTCAATGGTGGACTCAATTTGATCAATAAAACCTTCACGTAGTAACAAGTCCTCTGGCGGATAACCAATCAGTGCTAATTCTGGAAAAACCACTAAATGGGCGCCAGACTCATCTGCCTCAAGTGCTAGATTGATAATCGTCTGTGCGTTATTATTCAAATCACCCACAATAGGGTTAATTTGCGCAAGTTTGATTTTGATAGGCTCTGAGCCGTTTGAAAGGTTTTCTAGCTGTTCCTGCCAAAATATGGCCTTCAATTTATTGCCCGTGAGTTTTGCGTGCTCAAGTTTGGTGTTGGCCACCACTTCGGCAGGATTAACACCCAAAATACTGGCAAATTGCCAAGCATGGGTTTCAGATAGGGCTGTTCTTCCTGATTTATATTTACTTAAATTAGACTGATTAATGTCATATTTCTGGGCGATCTTATAGTCTGAAAGCCCAGTCTTTTTACGCACTTTAGCCAAATAATCCTTGGTTTTTAACCCCATCATTTACCCCTTAAATTTCATGTATTTTTTACCTATTATAGTTATTTTTTACCACTAGTGTCAGGCATTCATTTTAGTTAAAAAATACTAGTAGTGGTAAAAGTACCATAAAATACATATAAGTTATTGATTTAACTATAAAAAATTAATAGTTAATTTTTATTAAAAAAAGGACTTTACATGCAAAAAAAGTAATGGTATATTTCACTCAAATCAACAACAAGTCAGGGGAATTGTTATGAATCAAATGCACCAACATCTATTGGCAGAATCTGAATTAAATATTGAGACCATTGGTCTACAGCAAAAGGCTTATACCGGTGATGCTAAAGCACAGTACGCCTTGGCTAATATTTTTCAAAAAGGCGTCCATGTTCCGAAGAGTGAAAAACATGCTTTTTATTGGTATCAGCGTGCTGCACAGCAGGGTAATTTACTGGCTCAATACATGGTTTGGCAAGCTTATAAGTTTGGTGATGGTACAGAGGCAAATGCACAACAGGCAAAAAAATGGTTTGCCAGAGCATCACTTAAGAGTGCCGGATCTACACAATCGGTTGTGGCTCAGATATTAGGCAGTGTTACACTGCATTAAAACAATTTACATACCTTGGGGGAGGCTCAAATGCGCGTTTTACGTCTTATTAAATCATTATTAGCATTATCAATACTATTGGCTGGCAGCTCTGCTCTGGCTTCAATTTACAGTTCTTATTCACCATTAACACATCTTAAACCCTTGTCAATCATTGTTTCTGTGACATTGATTTTAGGCTTATTGTCTTTTTTTCAAAAAAACAATATATAGTTCAGAATAATGGATAAACTTAAACCTTGTAGTTCCTTGGGGGGATTGCTTTTATTTTTTTAAAAATCAAGAGGAGAAGTTTATGAATCAATTATTAAAATTGTCTGCTGCATCTATTTTAGCGATTAGCGCTTATGGTGTTCAAGCAAGTGTATTCCATAGTAACACTTTAGAGGATGTACAATCCAAAGGTAGTTTAACTTGTGGCGTATCAACAGGCACACCTGGTTTTTCTAGCCCTGATTCAAGTGGTCATTGGTCTGGTGTCGATGTCGATGTTTGTCGTGCAGTAGCAGCCGCTACCTTAGGTGACTCTAACAAGGTTAAGTTTGTACCGTTAACAGCAAAAGAGCGTTTTGTTGCATTATCATCTGGAGAGATCGATATGCTTTCAAGAAACACAACTTGGACGCACACTCGTGATACTTCATTAGGTCTTACTTTTGCCGGTGTTAACTACTACGACGGTCAAGGCTTCATGGTTAAGAAATCATTAGGTGTTAATGATGTAAGTGAGTTAGATGGTGCTTCATTTTGTATTCAAGCAGGTACAACAACAGAGCTTAATTTAGCTGATTACTTCCGTTCAAACAAAATGAGCTTTAAGGCGGTTACTTATGATACTTCTGCACAAACCAAAGCAGGTTTTGAAGCTGGCCGTTGTGATGCACTAACTTCAGATGTGTCTCAGTTAGCTGGTCTTAGATCAACGCTTAAAGATCCTAGCTCTGCTGTTGTTTTAGGTAACGTTATCTCTAAAGAGCCATTAGGCCCGGTTGTGCGTAAAGATGACAACAAATGGCTTAATATTGTTAGATGGTCACTGAATGCGATGATTGAAGCAGAAGAGCTAGGCATTACCTCTGCTACGATTGATGATGCTTCTACTAGTCCTGGTGTACAGAGATTACAAGGAAAATCTGGCAAGCTTAACGAAAGCTTAGGTCTTAGCAAAGATTGGTCGCGTAACATTATTGCGCAAGTAGGCAACTACGGCGAAAGTTTCGAGAGAAACATCGGCATGTCAACACCAATTCAGCTTCCACGTGGTGTAAACCAGTTGTGGATTAAAGGTGGTATCTTGTATGCCCCAGCATTTAGATAAAATCTAAATAAAATATAAAATGGCTAACTCTTCAGTTAGCCATTTTTTTATCAAGATTTTTTTGTGTTTACAAAACTAAAATCACTACTCTATAACAACGAAGTTAGAGCGATCGTATTTCAGGCGCTGGCCGTTGTTGTTATTGCTTATTTTGCTTATCAAGCTTTTGATAACATGATGCTCAACATTGAGCAAAGAGGCATTAGAAGTGGTTTTGGTTTTTTAAATGACGAGGCTGGTTTTGCTGTCAATGATAATTTCTTTTTGGAATACTCACCAGCATCAACCAATCTACAAGCATTTTATGTCGGTATTGTTAACACCTTAATTGTTGCAATAACAGGCATATTTTTTGCATCAGTCATCGGTCTTATTGTTGGTATTGCACGCTTATCGAGCAACTACCTGGTTAGAAAAATGGCCACGGTGTATATTGAGATTTTTAGGAATATACCGATATTGCTACAAATTCTATTTTGGTATTCAATAGCACTTAAAGTCCTCCCATCTGCTAGAAATAGTATGAGTTTTATGGATAGTGTTTTTCTTAATTCAAGAGGCTTGTATCTACCCAAGCCGATCATGGGGACTGATTTCTACTTTGTGCTTGCAAGCCTTGTTATTGGTATTGTTGCTTATGTTTTTATCAGAAAACGCAGCAATAAGAAGCACGATGAAACGGGCATAAATACCAACACTATTCCACACTTCTTGGGGCTTGTATTGCTATTGCCAATCGTGGTTTATTTTTCTTTTGGTGCACAATTGGAATACCCAGCGTTAAAAGGTTTTAATTTTAGAGGGGGTATAGATTTATCAATTGAATTTTTTGCCTTAGCGTTTTCTTTAAGTATTTATACTGCTACCTATATCGCTGAAGCCATTCGTTCGGGTGTTGAATCGGTGGACGTAGGGCAAAAAGAAGCGGCAGCAGCGTTAGGCTTAAAAAATAGTCGGGCAATGCGTTTAGTGATACTACCACAAGCGCTAAGAGTGGCAATACCGCCGATTATTAATCAATACTTAAATCTTACTAAGAATTCCTCTTTAGCAGCGGCAGTTGGCTATACAGAGTTAGTCACTATATTTTCAGGCACCGTCTTGAACGTAGTAGGTCAAGCGATTGAAATTATTATGCTGACGATGCTGGTGTATTTGACGATATCACTAGTCATATCGTTAATCTTAAATATTTTTAACAAGAAAATGCAGATTAAGGGCGGATAATTATTATGGCAATCTATTCGCTAAAAGAAACAAAACAACCGCCACAATCGCAAACTAAAGCGGTTCTATGGTTGAAAGATAACTTGTTTTCATCCTCATCTAACATTGCACTTACTTTTGTAGCGCTGTATCTTATTTATTTGCTCTTGCCCCCTATTTTAAATTGGACAATTTTTGATGCCAATTTTGATTTGACTGCAGACAACGAGTCTTGTGGTCGAGAGGGTGCATGTTGGTCTTTTATTAATGCCAACCTTAAGATGTTTATTTATGGATTTTACCCACAGGAAGAGCTGTGGCGCGTTAACACCATGTTTGGCATTATTGTAGCGCTTGTGGCGTTCGGATCATTTATTAAAAAATCACAATACAGGGCGCATTATATTATCGGATCTTTCTTAATTTACCCCGTTGTTGCCTTTGTTTTGTTATATGGGGGACTAGGCTTAGAGATCGTTGAAACTGATAAATGGGGCGGGTTAACCCTAACCATTGTGGTGGCTGCTGTTGGCATTGTTGCCTCTTTTCCACTGGGCATCTTATTTGCGTTAGGACGGCAATCTAAGATGCGCATTGTGAGGTTTATTTCAGTTGTATATATTGAGTTTGTGCGTGGTGTGCCATTGATTACCATCTTGTTTATGGCATCCGTTGTGCTGCCGTTATTCTTCTCAGCGGGAATGGACTTTGATAAATTACTTAGAGCTTTAATTGGTATAACCCTATTCCAAACAGCTTATATTGCAGAGGTTGTCAGAGGTGGTTTGCAAGCCATTTCTAAGGGGCAATATGAGGCTGCTGACGCTGCAGGACTCAGCTTTATGCAAAAAACGGTTCTTATCATTTTGCCACAGGCATTAAAAATATCCATCCCTAATATAGTCGGCTCTTTTATTGCATTATTCAAAGACACAACGTTGATTTTAATTATTGGACTATACGATATGCTGGCGATAGTAGGGGCCGCCACAAGCAATTCTAGCTGGTTAGGGAGAGAGTCTGAAGGTTATGTGTTTGTCGCCATGGTTATTTGGGTTATTCTTTATTCTATGAGCCGCTATTCTAAAAAACTTGAAGTTAAATTTAGCACAGAGCATAAAAATTAAAAGGAAAAAACAATGAGCAACACAACAGATGATCGACTTTGCTGCGATATTATTGATATTAAAGGACTGAACAAGTGGTATGGAGATTTTCATGCGCTTAAGGAAATCAATCTCAAGGTTAAAGAAGGTGAGATTATTGTAGTTTGTGGGCCTTCAGGTAGTGGTAAATCGACTCTTATACGCTGTGTTAACTTTCTAGAGAAGTTTCAAGAAGGCTCTATTATTGTTGATGGAATTGAACTAAGTGACGATGTAAAGAAGATTAGACAAGTGCGTTCAGAGGTGTCTATGGTTTTTCAGCACTTTAATCTTTTTCCACATTTGAGTGTAATTGGCAATTTAACCTTAGCGCCAATTTGGGTGCACCATGAGTCTAAGCAAGAAGCAAGAGAGAAAGCCTTACAATTGCTAGATAGGGTTGGTATTAAGGACCAAGCTGAAAAGTATCCAAATCAACTTAGTGGTGGCCAGCAGCAGCGTGTTGCTATTGCCAGGGCGTTGTGCACATCACCTAAAATTATGCTGTTTGATGAGCCCACCTCAGCCCTTGATCCTGAAATGATCTCAGAAGTGTTAGATGTCATGGTAGGGCTGGCTAAAGAGGGTATAACCATGATCTGTGTCACCCATGAGATGGGTTTTGCTAAAAAGGTCGCAGATCGTATTGTCTTTATGGATGAGGGGCAGATTGTTGAAGAGAATGAGCCAGATTCCTTCTTTAACAACCCTGAATCAGATCGCTTAAAACTATTTTTAGATCAAATTTTAAGTCAATAATCTGTTATATTGTTATCCAAGACATAGGTTTTTCTAAATAATTTGGCCAAAAATTAAGTTTTTTGACCGGTCTCACATAAAAACAAGCTTAAATTTAAATCATTATGAATCTGTTTGGCCGACACAAAAAGAACGTAGAATACGAAAAGGGTGAGCAAAATTCAAAATGGAACTCAGACCTTAAGCGTAATACTGTTAACACAATAGGGTCATCTCAACAAGGTTTTGAATTCGACGAAAACACTGATAACAAAAGGCCAAAAGACACACTAGGGAATAAGAAGGGACTAAGTATAAACATCGATAAAATAACCCAGGACCAAGTCAAAATTCTAAAGAATTGTGCATACGAAAACACAGCTGCCGATCTTATAAAAATCTTAAAAAGATCCAATAAGTCAAAATTCAAGCAAGCAATTTTAAAACCATTGGTTGATTGTGGTTTTTTTGAGTTAACTATTCCACCCATCCTTAAAGATGGGAAAGAAAAATGGTCAACCAGTCCAAAATTAAAATATCGTCTAACTGGAAAATTCGTCAGCAAAAGAAGCGGCCATTAGTTTTTATAGTGTTCACCATTCAAAAAGACAGTATTCCACCCTATTTTTGTTAATTAGCTTCAAATATTCGATTTAAGCCACTTTTTTGAAAAAGTAATATCGTGACTAACCGCACACCTTAATCGTTTAAATAAAATATAACCGAAATAAACTATATAAGTAATTGATTTTTAATGATTTTTATAGTATTTTTCATTAATTTTAGGTTTTTACGACTATTTTTGCTTATACTATAGTGAGAATTTTACAAATTTAATCCATATGAAAAAAATTACATTATCTGTTGCGCTTTTATTTTTATCTTTTAGCGTGTTTTCTGCTTCTAGTGTTTACACAGCTCAAGACGACACTGCTTTAAGGTCAGACAAGTCGCCTAATTCTAAAGTGTTAAAAGTGCTTGTTAAAGATACAAAGCTACAAAGATTAACCATGCATTATTCTGGCTGGTCGAAGGTAAAGGTGAATGACTTAAGTGGCTGGATTTTGTCAGATAAACTGACAAAAATTGCCGCAAATAAACCGACTAAATCTATCGTTATTAGTAACAACAAGTACGCTGAGCAGATTAAAAATCTTGAAACGTCCTTAGAAAAACTTCAACTTGAAAATAGATCTTTGTCATCTACAATTACTGATATAAAAGCCTTTAGCGCAGATTCTAGTGCTAAATATATTGCTGATTTAGCCTTACTTGAACAACAAAATACTGAGCTTTCTACTCATAATAATGAGATTTCTAATCGCAATAATGACTTACAGTCTAAGGTAGATTCCATCGATACAGACAACCTTATGAACACTTTATTTATACTTATATTTGGTCTGATTATTGGCTTTATTCTTAGTCTTGTTATTGCCCGATCAGCGCAGAAAAAACGTGACAGTTTTAATACCATTAGTCGTTCATATTAATTAATATGGCATTAGTTACTTCTGTTGAAGTTTCGTTTGAGACTTTTCAAACCTTAGTGATTGATCAATCACACAAACAACTGGTTATTTTGGATATTTCAGCCGATTGGTGTGGCCCTTGTAAGATCTTAGAGCCTATCTTAAATAGTGTGGCAGCAGAGTATAATGAGTACGAATTTGCTTTAACTAAGCTTGAAGCTGAGGATGAAAATATGAAGATTGCTGGACAGTTTTCAGTACGAGGATTTCCAACCGTTATTGCTTTTATTAATGGCGAAGAAGTGGATCGTTTTCATTCTGCAAAAACACATGATTTTGTACGTGATTTTATTGATCAAAACTTAGAAAAATTTTAATGAAAACCGGTATCTTACTCACCAATCTTGGCACACCAGATGCGCCTACAACGCCTGCTTTAAAGCGATATTTAAAGCAATTTCTCTCAGATGATCGAGTCATACAGGCACCTAATAAACTCATTTGGTGGTTAGCATTAAATGTGGTTATTCTTAATATTAGACCCGCAAAATCTGCCCAAAATTATGCCAAAATTTGGGATAAGTTTGGCAAAGGATCGCCACTATTAAACATCAGTAATTTACAACTTGAAGGCATTAAAAATACACTGCTCGGTCAGCATGATCATTTGGCATTTGAAGTGGGTATGCGTTATGGCAATCCATCCATCCCTTTGGCATTACAAAGTTTAAAAGACAAGGGTTGTGATAAGATTATTGCGCTGCCGATGTACCCCCAGTATTCAAACACCACAACCCTTTCGACTCTTGATGAAATCAATAAAACCCTTGATACTTGGGATAATGCGCCAGAACTGGTGTTTATTGATGATTATTACCAAGATAAGGGTTATATTCAATCTTTGGTTAATTCGGTGACTGAGCATCAAGCACAGCACGGCAAGCCAGACAAGTTAATGATCTCATTTCATGGTATACCGCAGCGTTTTGTTGATAATGGTGATGTTTATTACGATCATTGCGTTAATACGACTCAATTACTCGCTAAAGCGCTTAATTTACAGGCAGATGAGTACCAGCTGTGTTTTCAGTCAATCTTCGGCCGTGAGGAATGGCTTAAGCCACAAACCAAAAGCAGCCTAGAATCTTTGGCAAAAGATGGCACTCAACACGTACAAGTGATTTGCCCTGGTTTTTCTGTTGATTGTTTAGAAACCTTAGAAGAGATTGATGAAGAGAATAGAGGTTATTTTATGGAATCGGGTGGCGCTCAGTTTAGCTATATTCCTGCGTTAAATGACCGTGATGACCACATACAAGCACTCTCAAGCATTATTGCCAAACAACTCTAATAACTTCGCATAATTTATATTATGTTAAATAATAGTTTTAGAAGTCAGAATTAGAAGTAAAAAACCGCCCCCTACTTTATTCAGCTTGTTTTTTATACAATTGAATGGGTTGATAGCCTAAATTAATGTAGTCATTAATCTTTGCCGGACCACTTGCCGCAACATCAACAATATCGATGTATTCTTCTGGTTTTACGTCTCTCCAGCCAGAATACACGCCACAAACATGTAAATTAGTTCCGTCTTTAACAATATCCCTTAGTAGTGAAATGGCTTCAGGTTGCTCTTTTACTCGCCTGCTCATGAGTTGAAATTGTTCTCTGCCATGTGAAACAATTGCAATGTCTAGATTGGGGTATTTTTCTTTCAGCTGTGCTTTCAAGTCTTTAATCATGGGTGCTGCCCATTCCCACGTTTTCTTATCACGTTCAATCAACTCAAATACCACACCAGCAGGCTCTTTGTTGGCCTGAATTAGACGATCAACACCAGGATGTGTGTAATCCGCAATTACAGTGCTACTTATAAGTATCACCCATACTAATAGTATTAATGCTTTAATATTGCTTTTAAGTTTGTTCATATGTTGATAGCTTATCTTCTATTGTTTAGTTATCATTGTATGCCTTACTCTTTATAATGGCAAATATGCCCAATCAGATCTTTAATATTCAACTTAAGAAAAATAAGCGGAATTTTGAATGCTCAGAAAATGATTCAATTCTCGAAGGTGGGCTTCGCCACGGTTTAGCAATGCGCTACGAGTGTAGTAATGGCACTTGTGGTGCCTGTGTCGCCAAGCTCATTGATGGCGATGTTAAACAAATACAACACCATGATTTTGCCTTGACTAAGGAGCAGAAAAACCAGGGTGAATTTTTAATGTGTTGTAATGCACCTGCTTCAGACGCTACATTAGAGTTAGAGCTTATTGGTGATGTTAAATCAATCGCCATTCAAAACATTGAAACCAAAGTAAAGAAAATTAGCTTTGTTAATGATAATTTGGCCATTATCACCCTAAGAACACCACGCTCTAAAACATTGCAATTTATGGCAGGGCAAGATGTTGAGTTGTCTTTCAAAGGTAACACCTCTCGCTATCCATTGGCTTCTTGCCCGTGTCACGGCATGGAGTTGGAGTTTCATATTAGGAACATGCCTGAAGATGCTTTTGCCACTGCCCTTTTCACTAAGAAAATTAAGTCTAAGTCTGTTATTGATTTGGAAGGCCCTAAAGGTATATTCGTACTTAAAGAAGCTTCAACACGACCAATGGCATTTATTGCTTGGGATAGTGGTTTCGCACCGGTTAGAAGCTTAGTAGAGCACGCTTTTTCATTAGAAATGTCTAACCCAGTGTTTTTTTATTGGGCCTACCCTGCCGATGAGAAGGCCCCCTACTTAGAAAATCATGCCAAATCTTGGCAAGTAATTATGGACGATTACACTTATGCGCCTATTGCTTGTGAGTTTGATCGTTCAAGTAAAAATGATTGCCAAAAAGTGGCAAAACAGATTTTTAGCGCCCTGGATTTAAACATCATTAATCAATCTGATTTGTATATTTCAGCACCAGCTGAAGTGTTGATTTATTTGGGCGAATTATTGCTCGAAAATGGTCTAAATGAGTCTCAATTAATCGCCTCTCCTATATAAAAAACTACCCTATTTTTATTAAATAAGGTTAAGATAAAACCATGCTTATCATTTATTATGTAGCACTGGTTATCGGTATAACTGCTTTATTTGCTAGAGTTGATCGGTCTCTGCCTCTTTTTGTTATTGTTTTCTCAGTAGCAACACTTTATTTAATTATTGGCCTAGAGTTAAGTCAGATCATTATTTGGATAGTAGGATCTATTCTACTATTGATTAATCTAATTTTGTTTGTTCCATTTTTTAGATTGTTATTGATTAGACCTATTGTTTCTAATTTTGTAAATACGGCAAAACTTTCTATTAGTGATACTGAGAAAGTAGCCATGGAGTGCGGTGACACTCACTGGGAAAAACAACTGTTTACTAATCAGCTTTATTGGAATGAATTATTAAGCGTTGAAACTAAGCCTTTAAGTGCTATAGAGCAAGATTTTATTAATAAAAAAGTACCCCAACTTTGTGATACTTTTAATCAGTTTGGCTTAACAGACAAGACACTAGAACAAATAAAATCAGCAGGATTTTGGTCACTTAATATTCCTAAAAAATATGGTGGTTTAGATTTTTCCGCACAAGCACATGCAAAAATTTTAACTCAATTATCAAGTTGCAATACTTCATTGGCTGTCACAGTTATGGTGCCAAATTCTTTGGGTCCAGCTGAATTAATTTTGCATTATGGTACGGATGAACAAAAACAAGATTTATTACCAAAATTAGCAACGGGTGAGCATATTCCTTGTTTTGCTCTCACTTCAACTGATGCTGGTTCAGATGCTGGTGCTATGGTTGATTCTGGGGTGATTTGCCAGCAGGAATACAATGGTAAAAATACCTTAGGTATTCGCCTAAATTGGGATAAACGATACACCACCCTTGCACCAATGGCGACACTCATTGGCCTTGCCTTTAAAACCTATGATCCTGATGGTTTAATCGGCAATCAGTCAGATTTAGGCATTACTTGTGCATTGGTTGATAGCACTCTAAATGGTGTGAGTATCGGTCGACACCACCACCCTATTGGTTCTAATTTTAGTAATGGTCCACACCAAGGAAAAGATGTGTTCATTCCAATGTCTGCTGTTATTGGTGGTCAAGCTATGATTGCTAAAGGCTGGTCAATGTTAATGGAATCGCTCTCCTTGGGTCGGGGAGTGTCACTCCCATCCTTGTCTTTGGCAGGTGTCGAGCTCAGTCTTAAAACCTCACTTGAATATGCTTTGATTAGAAAGCAATTTAAACAATCATTGTATCGTTTTCAGGGTGTGGCAGAAAAACTAGTACCTATGGCCGCAGACACCCTAACCATGAAAGCCATGAGCAATTTTCATTTGAACTTGCTCGATCAGGGGCTTAACCCATCTGTAAGTTCTGCGATTTTAAAATACCACCATACCGAATTATTAAGAACCAATATTAATCACGCTATGGATATTCATGGCGGTAAAACAGTTATGTTAGGGCAGCGTAATTATTTGTCTGATATTTACCAAGTGGTTCCCATTGCTATTACCGTTGAAGGGGCTAATATACTGACTCGATCCATGATTATCTTTGGTCAGGGGTTGATGCGTTGCCATCCTTTTTTAAAAGAGGAGCTGGAGAGTCTAGAGAAAAAAGATACGGTCTTGTTTAATCGTTTATTAGGTCATCATCTTGCGCATATTATTGGCGTAAAAATCAAAAGTTTTGTTTTTGCAATCAGTGGTGGTCGTCTTGCTAAGATACCCAAAGGTGTTAAAGGTTTTGAAAAAAATAACTACCAACAGCTTGCCACTTTAAGTGCGAGTTTTGCTTTTTTAGTTGAGATTGTATTAATGAAATTTGGTCCAAAAATTAAATTTCAAGAAAGTGTCAATGGCCTATTTTCTGATCTATTGATTAAGATGTATAGTATTTCTGTTTTGTTGAAATATCGCCAAGTATTGGATAATGACTTTAACGATCTCATTCGTTGGAGTGTGCAAAGGCAAGTTCATGAATCACAAGTATTACTTAGTGATATTTGCGGTCAATTGAATTTTTCACTAGTGTTTAGGTGGATTGTCTTGCCTAGAGGTGTTAATCAGCCACTCCCTAGTGTCAAACTACAAAATAAAGTGGTTAATCAATTAATTAACAATCCTAATTTAAAAGACACACTTACAAGTGATGTGCTGTATGCAAAAGATAGCACCCTAGATATATTAGATCAGGCTTATACACTTGCAGTAGAAGCAGAAAAGGTTTATAAAAGAGTTGGATATGTTGATAGTTATGAGGCCATTGATGCACTATTAGACAAGCAGCAAATTAGTATTGATGAGCATCAATTATTATCGCGTTTAACTGAACTACGTCGAAAAATTTTAGCGGTGGATGATTATGAGCATTAATCAAGTTGGTATTTTAGGTAGTGGTGTGATGGGTGCACAGATTGCAGCTGTGTTTGCCAATGCCAATATTCCTACTTTATTGTTTGGTTACGAAGCCCATGTTAAAGATAATTTGAACAATATTATTAACTTTAAACCCAAAGCACTCACCCATCCCGCTCAACAATCTTGGATTACAGCGGCCTCTTTTGAAAATGATTTGAGTCGATTATCTGATTGTGATTTAGTCATTGAAGCGATTATTGAAGATGTGGATGCTAAGCAAGATTTATTTGCAAAAATATTACCTTATTTATCTACGGATGCTATTTTAGCAACCAATACTTCTAGTTTAAGCGTTAATCAAATTGGAGAAGATTTGGGAAATTTTCAATCGCAATTTTGTGGCATACATTTCTTTAATCCGCCACGTTATATGTCATTGGTTGAACTGATTTCAACTGAGAAGACGAAGCCCGATTTATTAGATAGATTAGAAGGATTTTTTACCTCAGAATTGGGTAAAAACATTCTCTACGCTAAAGACAAGCCTGGTTTTATTGCTAACCGTATTGGTGTCTTTTCTATTGCTGCATGTATTCACCATGCTGATAGACTTGGACTTGATTTTGATACGGTTGATGCCTTAACAGGAACTAAGTTAAAACGACCTAAAAGTGCAACTTTTAGAACGGCAGATTTAGTAGGGTTGGATATTCTAAAACACGTCTTTGAGCAGTTTGATCAGGTGCTTAGTGATGACCCTTGGCATGCTTATTTTAAAACGCCTCAATGGTTAGAGTATTTATTCGAACAACGTGCGCTGGGTGAAAAAACTAAAGCTGGTATTTATAAGAAAGAAGATGGCGAAATTCGGGTTTATCAGCCAGAAAGTCAAAATTACAATAAGGCTAATTATGAGATTGAAGCTTCGGTTAAGTCGATCTTAAAAACTAATGTTTCTCGTTGGATTGCTGCACTTAGAGCTAATCAACATCCTCAGTCACAATTTCTTTATTCAGTGATTAAAGACACTTGTCTTTATAGTGCTTACCATTTACAAACCATTGCACAATCGACTAGAGATATTGATTGGGCACTACATTGGGGCTTTGGCTGGGAAGTAGGGATTTTTGAATTATGGCAAGCTAACGGTGTACAAGCATCATTAGCACTATTCTTGCAAGATGATGCTAATGTATCGACACCCAATTGGATTAATGGAGTGACAGATTTTTATACCGATAAGGGCGCTTACTCTCCTTCTGAAGACGACTACACTCCTTACTCTAAGCATGTAGTTTATGATCGTCAACTCCATCGCCCTGCTCTAATGGGTGAAAGCAAACATGGGCAAGGTGTTACTATCTTCGAAAATGACTCAGTAAAATTCTTCCATGAAAATGATGGTATTGCTATTTTTAGTTTAAAAACCAAACTACACACACTGAATCTTGAAGTCATTGACTCACTTAAACAAGCGATTGAAATTGCTGAACAAGATTTTAGGGCTATGATTCTATGGCAAGATAGCGCTCCATTTTGTGCCGGTGCCAATCTATATGAAATTGTTGCTGGTGCAAAATTAGGCATGATTGATCATCAAAATTTATTCACCAGTTTTAAGAAAAAAGCCTGGCAATTGCTCAAGCCAAATTTACCAAATATTGATAACTTAAAGCCAATTAACGAGGTAATTGAATTACTTCAAAGAGTATTAATGTCGCTTAAATATAGCAAAATTCCAACCATTGCTGCTGTCGAAGGCTTGGCGCTTGGCGGTGGTTGCGAATTACTAATGCATTGTAATCGTCGAGTGAGTCATACTGAAAGTTATATTGGCTTAGTGGAAATGGGAGTTGGCTTGCTGCCAGCAGGTGGTGGTTGCAAGGAAATGGCACGACGTGCCGCCAAACATAAAGATTTATTCACAACATTAGCACAATATTTTGAACAAATAGGTTTGGCTAAAGTCTCTGAAAGTGCTAAATTAGCCGTTGATATGGGGTATTTAGATGACAATGATGTGATTGTCTCACAACGGTTGGAATTGCTTCATGTCGCCAAACAACAGGCTAAATTGATGATTAATGAACATTATCGACCAGAAGATGTCAACCAAGCTTTTAGGGTAGGTGGTGCTAGCGCTAAAGCAAATATATTGGCACAACTCACCAACATGAGGATTGGTGAATTTATATCCCAGCACGATGAATTAATTGCCATGAAAATTGCCGATGTACTGTGTGGCGGTGAAGTTGATGCCAACACTGAGGTAAATAGCCAATACTTATTAGATTTAGAAAAAACCCATTTTATTGAATTGTTGAAACAAGATAAAACGCAAGAACGAATTGAACATATGTTAATTAAACACAAACCATTAAGGAACTAATATGCCACAAGCAGTCTACATTGTTAGCAGCATTAGATCTCCAGTCGGAAAAGCTGGCGGTGTGTTTAAACAAGTGCGCCCTGATGATTTATTGAGCTTTGTTTTAAAAGAGCTTTTGAAAAATAATCCTAATATTGACCCTAAGGTGATTGATGATGTGGTTATCGGTTGTGCCATGCCTGAAGCTGAGCAAGGACTTAATATTGCTAGAATCGCTGCTTTATTGGCCAACTACCCTCAATCAGTTTCTGGTGTGACGGTTAATCGATTTTGCGCCTCAGGATTGCAATCTATTGCTTATGCAGCCGATCGCATTCGTTTGGGTGAGGCTGAGTTGATGGTTGCGGGTGGTGTTGAGTCAATGAGCATGATTCCAATGATGGGACACCACCCTGCTTTTAACATAAAGACCTTCGATGAAGACAATATAGGTATTGCCTATGGTATGGGCACTACTGCTGAACAAGTGGTGAATAAATATAACATTAATCGAGACTCTCAAGATCAATTCGCTTTTGAGTCTCATCAAAAAGCCATTAATGCCGTGAATCAAGGTTATTTTAAAGATGAGATCAAACCATATGAAGTCATTACTCAATCTTATGATTTAGATTCACAAGCAAGAACACAACAATCTATCACTGTATCTGCAGACGAGGGGATTCGATTTGATACTTCGATTGACCAACTGGCTAAATTAAAAGCGGCGTTCCATGTTAATGGGTCAGTTACTGCTGGCAACAGTTCACAAATGAGTGATGGCGCTGGCGCTACGCTACTTTGCAGTGAAAAAGCGCTTAAACTTTTTGATTTAACGCCGATGGCACGATTCGTAGGTTTTGCTGTGAGTGGTGTCGACCCTAAAATTATGGGTATTGGCCCTGTTTTATCCATTCCAAAGGTATTGACGCAATGCGGACTTAAACAGCGCGATATTGGCCATATTGAGCTCAATGAGGCCTTTGCAGCGCAAAGCTTGGCCGTCATTCAAGAGCTAAACCTTGACCCAGAGATTATCAACCCTCTAGGGGGTGCAATTGCACTAGGGCATCCACTAGGGGCAACCGGTAGCATTAGAACTGCTACCCTGCTTCATCACTTAAAAAGAACCAATACCCGTTATGGCATGGTCACCATGTGTGTTGGTAGTGGCATGGGGGCCGCAGGTATTTTTGAGAACTTATGAATAAAAAACATACAATTCATACACGCATATTATCCATCGATGGCGGTGGTGTTAGAGGCATTGTACCTGCAGTAATATTGGCCTACTTAGAAAAAAAACTACAACAACTTAGTGGTAATTCAGATGCTAGAATTGCTGATTATTTTGATTTATTTGCTGGTAATTCTACTGGTGGGCTTATTATTGCGGGATTGTTATTGCCAGGAGAAGATGGACGGCCTAAATATAGTGCGGAGGATATTGTTGAGTTGTATTTAAAAAATGCAAAAATTATCTTTCAATCATCCTTACTCCAAGGTATTAAATCTGTTTCAGGGTTATTAGATGTAAAGTACGAAGATGAAGGTGCCCAATTTGTTTACAATAAATATTTTGAAAATCGAGAACTTAAGGAGTTATTAAAGCCTTGCCTTATTCCGGTATATGATTTAACACGTGGTAAAAATTACTTCTTTCGCCAACATAAGGCTATCGTTAGTGATCGGCATAACTTTTACTTAAAGGATGTCATGCGTTCGGCAACAGCAGCCATTGCTTATTTCCCTCCGGCTAATATCACATCAGTGAATGGTCAAGAAAAACACTGTTTCATCGACGGCGGAATATTTGCAGTCAATCCATCTTTGTCCGCCTATGCGGAATTTAGATATTTAAACAAAAATTTGTACTCTAAAAACACCATGATGTTTTCATTAGGTGGTGGCCGACAAGATACATATCTTGAATGTGATAAAGTGAGTCACTGGGGCGCAATGGAGTGGCGTGATACGGGTAGTAATTTAGTGACAACTGCATTGTCTGATGCTAGCAACTATCAACTAGAAGCAGTATATAACTCAAACCCAAACTATTTAAGAATCAATCCGTTTATCGATAAATCTCACTCAACCAGTTTGGACAATAGTAAAGATGAATATCTAAAATATCTATATCAACTAGGTAGACAAGCCATTGTTTACAATCAAGTAGCACTTAATAATTTTGCCGCTCAGTTGGTTGAGAGCCATAAGGGTGATTAATTATGACAAATAACCTGCAGCATTTAACACAGTTACTAGATCGTGCTTTTAAGGATAAGCCTAATAATCAAGCATTGGTTGGTCTAGATAATGTGATCAATTACAATCAGCTTTATGACAATAGCATTTGTTTGGCAAATTATTTATCAGCAAATATCGGCAAAGGTACAGTTGCTATTATGGTACCTAATCTGTTGGCGTTTCCAGTAAGTTTGTTTGGTGTTTGGTATGCTGATAGAACGGCCACACTGATTAATCCACTGTATACCAGTGACGAAGTTTTAAAACAGTGTTTAGATGCGCAAGTAACCACCATTATTATTGCTAAAGTGTTTTATAAAACATTACTCCCAATGCTTAAAAAAACTCAAATCAAACATGTGATTATCGTTGAGGTGGGTGACTTACAGCCGACTATTAAACGGCATATTGTCAATCTAATTACTTGCTTCAAGCGTAAAATTTTTCTGATTAAAAAACACTCAGGGATTAACTACATCGCACTTAATAAGGTGTTAAAAAATCATTCAAACCATTTAGAAAACAAGGTATTAGAAAACGAAGTAGCTTTGTTACAATACACGGGAGGTACCAGTGGTGTATTAAAAGCAGCGACACTAACACATGAAAACATTTTGGCTAATATTCATCAGTTAGAGCAGTGGCTACCTAAAGACATCAATGAAAACAGTTCAATTTTAACCGCCCTACCGCTTTATCACATCTTTGCACTCACCATCAATTGCCTATTGTTCATACACATTAAAGGCAATAGTATTTTGGTGCTCAATCCTAGGGAGATAAAACAATTAATAGAGCCGTTGAAAAAATATAACATTGGTGTGATTACCGGTGTCAATACTTTGTTTGGCGTATTGGTCAGACATAAGGATTTTAAAAAACTGAATTGGTCAAAATTAAAAGTGGCTATTTCAGGTGGTATGCCATTAGATAAAAAAGTATCAGATCTATGGCAATCAGTTGTTGGTAAACCTATTGTGCAAGGATATGGACTTACTGAATGCTCACCTGTGGTTAGTGCAGAGAGTTATGAAACTAGTGAATACACAGGATCTGTTGGCAAACCTTTGATTGGTACTACGATTAAAACCTTTGATCAGTCATTAAACGAACTGCAAGCCAATGATATTGGAGAGATTGGTATTAAAGGCCCTCAAGTGATGGGATCATATTGGCATAGAGAAGATTTAAATAAAGAAGTATTTACTAAAGATGGTTTTTTCCTAAGTGGTGACATGGGTTATCTAGATGAACACGGCCGAGTTTTTATTGTTGATCGAGTCAAAGACATGATTATTGTTTCAGGTTTTAATGTTTATCCGTGTGATGTAGAGCAAGTATTGAATCAGCATCCAGATGTCGAGGAATCTGCTTGTGTGGGTATCGATCATAAAGTTAGTGGTCAATCTGTCAAAGCCTTTGTGGTTAAAAAACCAGGCTCAATATTAGATAAACATACACTTATTGAGCACTGTAAAGAACACCTAACTCATTACAAAATTCCTAGAAAAATCGAGTGGATTGAATCACTACCAAAATCCAATGTTGGCAAAATTCTTAAAAGAAAATTAACGCAATAATTTTGTTAAAATAATTATCAAAATTAAACATTTTTATCTTATTTTTATATTCTAATTTTCATCATATATTGACACATAAGGCTTTACGCTTTTTATTATAAAAGAGTAATATTATGGCATCATAAAATGGTGATATTTTTTGCTAAAAATCACCTAAATTTATTTTATTTTATTTTCAATCTCTCTATCCCTTTTGTAGCAAAACATTTGGTGATTTTGTTGTAAAAATGACAAAAACCCCACTTGCAAATTAAGAGCAAATACACTATATTTAGTTGTAGTTAAATTTAATAACACTATATCTAGTGTTTCTCTACTGGGGGAGAAAATGAACGAACACATTCAAGTTACCAAACGCAATGGAAAGAAAGAACCCATTGATATGGAGAAAATCCATCGTGTGGTTCATTGGGCTTCGCAAGATCTGGATGGCGTTAGTGTATCACAAGTTGAGATCAATGCACAGCTGGCTTTTTTTGAAGGAATTAAGACCGAAGATATCCACGAAACTATTATTAAATCAGCAGCTGATTTAATCTCTACAGATTCACCCGATTATCAGTACTTAGCAGCGCGTTTAGCGATCTTTCATTTACGCAAAAAAGCCTTCAAATCTTTTACCCCGCCGCACCTGTATGCGCATGTTAAAAAGTTTACCGATTTAGGTATTTACGATACCGATATTCTTGCTAAATATTCTGAGGCAGAAATCAACGAATTGAACGAATATATCGACCACTGGCGTGATATGAAGTTTTCCTATGCAGCCGTTAAGCAGCTCGAAGGTAAATATTTAGTGCAAAACCGTGTCACTGGTGAGATTTACGAATCACCTCAGTTGTTATATGTATTAGTTGGCATGTGTTTATTCCAAGAGTACGAACCTAAAGCGCGTATGGATATTGTTAAGCGTTTTTATGATGCTGTATCTAATTTTAAAATCTCTTTACCAACCCCAATTATGGCGGGTGTTCGCACCCCAACTCGTCAATTTTCTTCTTGCGTATTGATTGAAGCAGCCGATGATCTAGATTCGATTAGTGCGGCAGCAGGCGCTATTGTTAAGTACGTGTCTCAGCGCGCTGGCATTGGTGTTAATGCTGGCAGGATTCGCGCTATTGGTAGTCCTATTCGTGGTGGTGAGGCTACCCATACAGGCTGTATTCCTTTTTATAAGCATTTTCATACAGCGGTTAAGTCTTGCTCTCAAGGTGGTGTGCGTGGTGGTGCAGCCACCCTCTTCTACCCATTATGGCATTTAGAGGTTAGAGACTTATTGGTGCTTAAAAATAACGCAGGCACCGATGAAAACCGTGTTCGCCACCTAGACTATGGCGTGCAATTTAATGGCTTGATGTATCAGCGCTTTTTAGCGAATGGTGATATTACTTTATTCTCTCCACATGATGTGCCCGGCTTATACGACGCCTTCTTTGCTGATCAAGCTGAATTTAATCGCTTGTACGAGCAATATGAACAGGATGGTTCTATTAGAAAAGAAACCGTTAAGGCTAGAGAATTATTTGCTAAGTTTATGCAAGAACGTGCCAATACAGGACGTATCTATTTACAAAATGTTGATCACTGTAATACTCATGGCGCATTTGACCCGAGTGTAGCGCCAGTGCGTCAATCTAACTTATGTATGGAAATCACCCTGCCAACTAAGCCTTTGTATTCTGTACAAGATGAAAACGGTGAGGTAGCCTTGTGTACACTCTCAGCGGTTAATCTAGGCGCACTTGATAGCCTTGACGAGCTTGAAGATATAACTGAAATTATTGTACGTTCATTAGACTCATTATTGGATTACCAAGATTACCCAATCAAGGCGGCTGAACTTGCCAGTAAAAACCGTCGCACACTTGGCATTGGTGTGACTAACTTGGCCTACTACTTGGCTAAGAACGATGCCAAATATTCTGATGGCTCAGGTAATGCGCTCATCCACAAAACTTTTGAAGCGCTACAATATTACTCGCTTAAAGCAAGTAATAAACTGGCTAATGAGCTTGGTGCTTGCCCGTTGTTTAATGAAACTCAATATGCTCAGGGTATATTGCCAATTGATTCTTACAAAAAAGACATTGATGCTTTTTGTGGTACAGAGTTAGAACTCGATTGGGTTACACTACGTAAAGATATTGTTACGACTGGCCTGAGAAATTCAACGCTAACGGCATTGATGCC
>OFBI01000002.1_pt1 | contig 38581 bp, 50 predicted proteins | sample 1520551 | NCBI WGS metagenome assembly OFBI01 (sample SAMEA3696448, study PRJEB22514) | metagenome | biome: water; feature: marine; material: hydrothermal vent | place: Pacific Ocean | collected 2014-08-15 | depth 1539 m | reverse complement strand
CGACTTCTAAACAATTAACTTAATTGTTAAAAACCGTCCTTTTGGGCGGTTTTTTATTGTCTAAAATAAGACCATGAATCCTATTTACTTTGATCTTGATTTTGGTATTACTTGTATTGATACCGAGCACATGCGCAAAGATTTTGTCGCTGCTTATTTGATTGAAGACAATGGTCGTGCTGCTTTTGTGGATACCGGTTGTTACCTATCCGTACCAACACTACTAGCCACACTAGATGCTAAAAACATTAAACCTGAAAATGTAGACTATATATTGCTCACGCACATTCACCTTGACCATGCGGGCGGTGCAGGCGAATTAATCAAGCACTTGCCGAATGCGACAGTCTATGTGCATGAATATGGTGCGAATCATTTAATCGACCCTTCTAAACTACGTGCTGGTGTGATTAGCGTGTATGGAGAATTGTTCTTTAAACAATTCCTGGGAGACTTAATCCCAATACCCGAAAACAAGGTTGTTATTGCAAAAGATGGTGATGTGATTACATTGGGTAATCGCACATTAAAGTTTATCGACACCCCCGGTCATGCACGCCACCATGTGTGCATTTGGGATGAAAAATCCAAAGGATTATTTTCTGGTGATACACTAGGCGTTAGTTATCGTGAGTTTGATACCGATCAAGGCGAATTAATCTTCCCGCCAACGACACCCGTACAGTTTGATCCAGAGGTTTGGAAAAATACCATTCAAAAACTCATGGCACTACAACCAAAGTACGCCTACTTGACGCACTTTAACCGTATTGAATTCACGAGTCAGTCTGCCAATATGCTGATACAGCATATCGATGGCTTTGTTAAGATTGCCAACACTTTAAAAAATCGACCTAATCGACACAAGGCCATTAAAGAATCCCTGCTTAATTACTTACTGGACATCGCCACTAAACACGGCGTTATATTAGACGAAGCACAACAGGTTAAACTGTTTAAAGGCGATTTAGAAATTTGCGCTCAAGGTTTGGGTGTTTGGTTAGATCGTAATTAGTGGAATTTTAGAACGACATGAGCAAGGCCTATGCCTTTTTTAAATTTTAGTAATAAGAACAGCAATAATCCGTTACTTCTTTTACTTGCAATTTGAAGCTTGAATTTTTAGGAACTTCAAACGAAGTGCCTTTGGTAAAAGTTTGCCACTCACTTTCGCCCGGCAATAACACCTCCATTTCACCTGCTTGGATTTCCATCAATTCATTATCATCCGTACCAAACTCATAATCACCTGGCATCATAATGCCGAGTGTTTTCTTAGAGCCATCGGCAAACTGAACCACGCGCGAAGTGACTTTACCATCAAAATAAATATTGGCCGCCTTTACAACCGTTACATTTTCAAAACTTGACATAACAATTCTTAAACTTGATCCAAAACATATTGGGTTAATAGTGGCACTGGACGGCCTGTTGCACCTTTTTTAGCGCCACTTACCCAAGCAGTGCCTGCAATATCCAAATGCGCCCAGCGATAGTTTTTAGCATATCGTGCTAAAAAACAAGCGGCAGTTACTGTGCCAGCTTCACGCCCACCAATATTACCCATATCAGCAAAGTTTGACTTAAGCAATTCGTCATATTCGTCATCAAGTGGTAATTGCCAAGCCGTATCTAGAGCTATTTTTCCTGCTGCAATTAGATCATCGGCTAAGTCCTGATCATTTGCCATTACACCACAATGGTGCTTACCTAAGGCAACAATCACAGCACCGGTTAAGGTTGCCGTATCAATCACAACTGCTGGGTTAAATTTTTCCACATAAGTCAGTGCGTCACACAAAATTAAACGCCCTTCAGCATCAGTATTAAGAATCTCAATGGTTTGGCCCGACATACTTGTGACCACATCACCCGGCTTAGAGGCGTTATGCGCAGGCATATTCTCAACGGTTGGCACCACGATGGTCAAGTTTACTTTAAGTTTCATTTCGGCTACTGCGCGCATTGTGCCTAGCACTGATGCCGCACCACACATATCGTATTTCATCTCATCCATGCCGGCACCGGGCTTAAGTGAAATACCACCACTGTCAAAGGTCACACCTTTGCCAACCAACACAATCGGCTTGGCATCGCCATTACCAACATAACTTAGACTAATGAGTTTCGGCGGCTCAATTGACCCCTTAGAAACTGAAAGCAATGAGCCCATACCGAGAGCTGACATGTCAGCTTCTTCTAATATTTCACAGTCTAAATCAAATTCTGTAGCAAGGACTTGTGCAGTATCTGCCAAATAAGTCGGTGTACATACATTTGATGGCAAATCACCCAAATGACGTGTCAGCGCCATGCCATTTGCAATGGCCTGACCTTGTGCTAATTCATGGGCGTTGTCGGCATCTGATTGCATGGCAATGCTCTCAACTGGACTTTCATCAGTCTGATCAGCGCCTACTTTTTGTATTTGATAAGTTGAATTTAACATCACTCTGGCAGTGGTACGTTGCATCCACTGCTGATCACAACCTTCTATCTCAACTTGTTGAATCATAGTGCTTTTAATTTTGACAGTGGCTAATGCGTCACTAACAGCAACCAAAGCTTTGATATAGTTTTTATCCGTCGTCGGCGCATCGCCCAAACCTACAACGATGATATGCTTAGCTTTAAAGCCTTCAACTAAGTTTAAGGATAAAATTTTTCCAGCTTTGGATTCAAACTGATTAAGTTCAATCAACTGTCGCAATGCTGCGTCATTAAGGTCTGTATCCGTATTAGAAAATACGACAACACTATCACCATCAAAATGTTGAATGGTTTGATTAATTAAAGAGAATTCCATCATTTTTTTCGAAAATAAATACAATGGCGCAATTGTACCTAAGTAGGTAAAATTTATTCATTTTTAACCACAATTATTTATTATGCTAAAGTCATTATTCATTACACTTGCCTTGCTATCAACTAATATTTTGGCTGACAAAGCCGATATCCTTAAAGGTCTGAACAGTTACTTTTCAGGCGTAACTGAGCAAGACATCAACTCAACCCCATTTCAAGGTTTATACGAAGTCATTCTAAGGAAGCCAGCACTCGATGTTATTTATATTTCAGAGGATGGTCGTTATTTAGCGCAAGGCGAAGTGATTGATTTGCAAACACGCATAAATCTAACCCAATATCGCATGTCTAGCCTTGCTAAGGAAATTTTAGCAACCACCACTGATGATGAAAAAATTATCTATAAAGCCGATGATGAAAAATACATCATTAACGTCTTTACTGATGTCGACTGCCCTTATTGCCGAAAACTACATAAAGACGTAGATGCGCTTAACAAGCTGGGTGTTACAATGAAATACTTGGCTTTTCCACGCACAGGTGTGAATACTAAATCCTACTACCGCTCTGTTGCTATTTGGTGTGCTGACGATCCAAAACAAGCGATGAACAGAGGCATGATACAAAAAGGCAATCCTCTGGTTGATTGTAAAAATCCAATCATCGATCATCTAATTTTAGCCAAAAAGCTTAATGTTACCGGCACACCTTTTATTTTCTTCGAGAATGGCGACCATATCCCAGGCTACGTTAAACCGAAAAGCTTGTTAAAAGAAATTAAACGCTCACTTGCAAAATATCCATAAGTCTAATACACGAGTAGTTGCGTTAGAAGCAATTTGCTCGGTTATTCTTGAAAAAAAATCTCTGTCTGCTTTTGTCTATCCAGACCCGGATGATGCTTTAGCCAAGTCGTTAGTATTTGGCACCATTCGTTTTTATCATCAGCTAAATGATATTGTTACCGATCTGCTTGATCATTCCTTAAAAAAGGAAGATCTTGATATTCACTGTCTGATGCTATTAGGTGCTTATCAAATATTACATTCGAATGTAGCCAGTCACGCTAGTGTTTTTGAAACCGTTAATGTGGCAATTGATCTTGATAAAGACTGGGCTAAAGGCTTGATCAACGCTATTTTAAGACAAATTGATCGCAACAAAGAAAAGCTATTAGCTCAAACGCATTATTCACACCCTACCTGGATGGTAAAAAAAATAAAACAAAATTATCCGAACGATTTTGAACAGATTTTTAGCCAAAATAATATTCAGGCACCCATGACCATTCGCGTACATCCGAAATACCCAATAGCGGATTATCGGCAGGCATTAGACCAGGCAGGCATTACCAGTGAGCCTTTAAATGTTGCACTTCAAGCTTTGGTTTTAGACAAGCCAGTGAGTGTTTATGATTTGCCCGATTTTGAAACCGGCTCATGCTACGTTCAAGATGCCTCGCCACAATTATCTGCATCCTTATTAGACCCGCAAAATACTGACCTTATTCTCGATGCTTGTAGTGCTCCCGGTGGTAAGAGCACCCATCTTAATGAATTAGCACCAGAATCCAACATTATCGCCTTAGACAGTGACGGACAAAGACTGGAGAGGGTTAAGCAAAATGCACAGCGCTTTAACATTAACAATATAGAAATTATTGAGGGCGATGCCCAGCAACAAGACTGGTGGAATGGAAAAAAATTTGACAAAATCCTGCTCGACGCCCCTTGCTCGGCCACCGGTGTGATTCGCCGTCATCCCGATATCAAGTTACTTAGAAAGCCTAAAGATATTACTGCCTTGGTTGAGCTGCAAGCAAAAATTTTGGGCAATTTGTGGCAAATGCTAAAACCTGGTGGCACCTTGCTTTACGCAACTTGCTCGATTCTAAAAGCTGAAAATGAATTCCAAATCGCTGACTTTCTTTACAGTCATGACGATGCTAGTGAAATTAAAATTGACTTAGATTGGGGTATTAAAACAGTCATTGGCAGACAACAACTCCCTAGCCATGAATTTGACGGATTTTATTACGCTAAAATAAGGAAAATATCTTAAAGTATAGCGCCAGAATAATCCAATCAACCTGTAATCAAATACTTTTCAGCGCGTTCAATATCCTCAATCAAACCGCTCAGAACGATATGATCATCATCACGAATTCGGGTTTCTCCAGAAGGGTTTTCACCTCTAACATGTCCTCGCTTAATCGCCTCAACCTTGACATTATAACTTTCAAGATCTAGGTCTTCTAGTCGATGACCAATGGCATACATCGAACCTTCAACCAATACGCTATGAATAATACCCTTCATCACTTGATGTTGTTCCATTGGATTGTCATCCTCACCAGGATAAAAATTTTCAAGAATTTTATAACGATCTTGACGAATTTGACGTGTCTGCCTTAACACTCGACTGGGTGGCTGACCAATCATTAACAATAAATGCGAAGCCAGCATAATGCTAGATTCAAAGGTGTCAGGAATCACCTCAGTTGCTCCCTCTTCAAACAATTCATTAAGATGCGAATCATCTAATGTGCGCACCAAAATAGGTATGTCCTTATTGAGTCGTCTAGTAGTTTTAATGATTTTTAATGTCGCATGAAAATCACTAAAGGTAATAATCATTACCTTGGCTTTATTAATTTCTGCCGCCATTAAAATACTTTGTTTAGCGGCATCACCATAATAAACCGCCTCACCCGCATTATGAGCCTCATGCACACGCTTAATATCCATATCTAGAACAACAAATGGGTGATTTGCCTTGTGCAAAAATCGCTCAACTGTTTGACCAACACGACCAAATCCACACAAAATAACATGATCACTCAAGTATTTACTTTCTTCAATGATGGTATTTTCAATACCTTGATGGTTGTTAGAGTAAGAATCTTTATGTATAAATTTTGTAATTTTGCCATTAAATTTAATCATAAATGGTGCTAACGACATACTCAATACCGCAGCAGTTAATAAAATATTACCCGTTTCATTCGGGAGCAAATCAAACGAAAAAGCCAAGCTTAATAATACTAAGCCAAACTCTCCCACTTGCGACAAAGACAAGGCAATGCGTAAAGACACTCCGCCTTCTTTACAAAAGAATCGGGCAGTCATATAAAGGATTCCCCCTTTAATCAAAATAATTGCCAAAGTAATCAGCATAATAACCCAAAAATGTTGGGTTAATATTTCAATAGAAATCGACATACCGATAGTGACAAAAAATAGCCCTAGTAAAACATCTTGGAAAGGTCGAATGTCTGCTTCAATCTGATGCCGGTATTCGGTTTCACTAAGCATTGTGCCTGCCAAAAAAGCGCCCAGTGTCATCGACAGCCCCATTTCTTCAGTAAAGGCTGCTGCACCTAATGCAACGGTTAAAACCGTTAACGTAAAAAGCTCTTGAGATTTAGCACTGGCTACTTCATGAAATAACGGCTTAAGTAAATATTTACCAATCATGTGAATTAAAACAACCACAAAGATACCTTTTAAAAAGGCTGTACCTAATACCCAAGATATGCCATTAACATCGCCGCTCATTGCCAAAGCAGGAATAAGAATCAATAATGGAATAACCATAATATCTTGGAAAATAAGAATACCCAGTGCAGAACGACCATGCCTAGATCTAATTTCAGATTGTTCAGTTAATTGCTTAATCACAATAGCAGTTGAAGAAAGCGCAAAAGCACTCGCGATAACAATACTGGTATTTGTGTCCAAACCTGCCAAATAAGTAATCAAATAAATCACAGTAGCAGTTACAAAAACCTGCACAGCGCCCATACCAAACACTTGTCTGCGCATGGCTATCATCTGTCCAATAGAAAATTCCAAACCAATTGCAAATAATAAAAACACAATGCCAAATTCAGCCAAAAGCTCAATATTCTCTGCTTTATCAATAAATCCAAACCCATTTGGACCGACAATAACACCAACAATAATGTAGCCTAAAATAGGCGGAAAATGCAAACGACGTGATACAGAAACCGTTATTACCGCAATGGCGAGTAACAAAACAATTTGTATTAATAAGTGTTCGTTCATCATTAAATAAAAATGCCGGTTTGGTTGCTTAAAAGATTTTTTTTATTTTAAAAACCTCATTATAAATCAATTTAAGGCACTTTCTTAAATTGCTTCCATGTCATCTCAACAAATTTATAGATGAGTCAGCTTATCAAAAAAGAACCTTGCTAAAATTTAGCAAATTTTCAATATAGAGTAATGTGGGTAAAAATTAGCGCCTAAGTAGTATAAATTTTAATAAAAAATGACTAAAAAACCTTGTTTATAGCTTATATTCAGCTGATTTTAGAGTTTTATCAGGTTTTGATATCGTCTATAAAAAAATAATTAAATCAGGAGAAAACACATGAAAAAGATACTATTAAGCATTGTAACACTCGCATTGCTCACACTAAATGCACACGCAGCCAATCCAAAATTCGTCATTCAAATTAGTACAGATGATGCAAGAACGCAAAAAATCGTACTTAACAATGCAGCCAATTTACAAAAGTATTATGGTGCAGATAAAGTAGACGTTGAGATTGTGGCTTACGGCCCAGGCTTGGGCATTCTTACCACGGGCAATAAAAATGCCAGTCGTGTTGAAAAGATGGCCATGAGTGAGATTAAATTCAGCGCTTGTCAAAATACCATGAATGGCTTTAAGAAAAAGAAGGGTCATTTCCCAGCACTAACAGATGGTGTGAGCATCACGCCTTCTGGCGTAGTCCGCATTGGTGAACTACAGCAACAAGGCTATTCTTACATTCGACCTTAGGCTTAAAATTTTCCAATAAAAAAGGCGCTTTAAGCGCCTTTTTTATTATCTTTATTATTTCTCTAAAGCGATGTCTAGTACCTCGTCAATCCACTTAACTTTGATGACGTTTAATTCGCCTTTGATTTTGTCAGGCACTTCAGAAAGTTCACGCTCGTTATCATCAGGGATAATCACGGTTTTAATGCCGCCACGAAGTGCAGCCAGCATTTTCTCTTTGAGGCCACCAATCGGTGTAATTTCACCACGCAAGGTAATTTCACCGGTCATGGCCACATCGGCTTTTACTTTACGACCTGTGAGTACGGAGACTAATGCAGTGCACATTGCTGCACCCGCACTTGGGCCATCTTTTGGCGTAGAGCCATCAGGAACGTGAATATGAATATCTAGCTTCTCTTGAAAATCATCAGCAATGTCCAATTCTTTTGCTCGCGTACGCACAACACTCATGGCTGCTTGGATCGACTCTTTCATCACATCGCCCAGCTGACCGGTGTAATTAAGCTTGCCTTTGCCTTTGTAAGCAGTGGCTTCAATGGTAAGTAAATCACCGCCAACCGATGTCCATGCCAAGCCGGTTACTTCACCCACTTGATTGTGCTCTTCTGCCAATCCGTAGCGGAATTTTTTAACCCCTAAATATTTTGACAAACTTTTAGCGTTGATAATCGCTCTACTTTTACGTTTTTTAAGCACCACTTCCTTCACCACTTTACGGCAAATCGTACTAATAGTTCGACTCAAACTACGAACACCGGCCTCACGTGTGTAATAACGAATAATATCTAAAATAGCTGAATCTTTAAAATCAATCTCGCTGGATTTAACACCATTATTACTCATGGCTTTTGCCACTAAATGACGCTTAGCAATTTGCACTTTTTCATCTTCGGTGTAACCTGATAATTCAATAATCTCCATACGATCTAACAATGGCTGCGGCAAATCAAGTGAGTTGGCTGTCGCCACAAACATTACTTGAGAAAGGTCATAATCAACTTCTAGATAATGATCATTAAAGGTGTGGTTCTGCTCAGGATCTAACACTTCCAACATGGCTGAAGAAGGATCACCTCGGTAATCACTGGCCATCTTTTCGATTTCATCTAGCAAAAACAAAGGGTTCTTAACCTTAACTTTTTGCATTTTTTGCACAATAGACCCAGGCATTGCACCAATGTAAGTGCGTCTATGACCACGAATTTCAGCCTCATCACGCACACCGCCTAAGGCCATGCGCACATACTTACGATTAACCGCTTTGGCAATCGACTCACCCAGTGAGGTTTTACCCACACCAGGAGGGCCAACAAGGCACAAAATATTGGCTTTATTGTGGGTGACACGTGTTTGTACAGCCAAGTGCTCTAAAATGCGCTCCTTGACTTTATTTAAACCATAATGATCACCATCTAAAATCTTTTGTGCTTTCTTAAGGTCCTTGTTAATAATGGTTTTTTTCTTCCATGGCACATCGCATAAATTTTCAATATAGGTGCGAATAATAGAAGCATCCGAGGATTGAGAAGACATGCGAGAAAGTTTCTTCAACTCAGATTCTGCTTTGGCTTTAACAGCTTTAGGCATTTTTGCTTTGTTGATACTTACTTGTAAATCCTCAATTTCATTTTCTTCTTCAGCCTGACCCAATTCTTTTTGAATCGACTTCATCTGCTCATTCAAGTAGTAGTCTTTCTGATTAGACTCCATTTGCTTGCGCACACGAGATTGAATTTTCTTTTCGGCACTGAGTACATCGATCTCACCTTGAATAACCGCTAAGACTTTATCCAGCCTATCTTTGGCATGATCACCCTCAAGTAAGGATTGTTTTTCATTAAGCTTAAGGTTTAAATTGGCAATAATAACGTCACTAAAACGCTCAACATCGGAAATATCCTGCAATACTTTAAGCACTTCTTCAGGTATTTTTTTATTAAGCTTGATGTAGGTTTCAAAACTATCTAACGCCAGACGCATCATTGCTTTGACTTCAATGCTTTCATTAGACTCTAGGTTAAACTCACTAACCGAAACTTCGGTGTAGTCTTCTGCTTCAAAAAATTGATTAATTTTTGCGCGCTTAACACCCTCAACCAAAACTTTGATTGTGCCATCGGGTAGTTTTAACATTTGTAAAATAGTTGCTAATGTGCCTACTTGGTGTAAATCATCATTACCAGGGTTTTCAGTTTTTTCATCTTTTTGCGCCACTAAGAAGATGTATTTATTGGTGCCCATTGCTTGAGTGATTGCGCTAACAGAGGATTTTCTGCCGACAAAAAGTGGCATTACTGTGTGTGGAAAAACCACCACATCACGCAAGGGTAATAAAGGCACTCTTTCTTGGGTTAGATCAATTACTTCTGTTGTGGCTTCTGTTCCCATAGCAATTCAACACCTTGTTTGTTTAATAATTTAGATAGATAGTGGTTTGTCACGTTAATTTCAAGTACCCAAGCACCAAAATCATCCACCTTCTCATTGTGGATATAACCAATATTGTGGATTTCACTACGAATATAAGCCGATTGTACATCCAGTTGTATTTTGGCACGTGTCATCATACCACTAAGCTGTTCTGCCAATGCTTGATAAAGAAAATCAATGCCCGAACCTGCTTGTGCTGAGATCCATACACGATAAATTCTACCGTCTTTATCGCGATCCATCCTTGGCTTAAAATCGGCCAAACAATCAATCTTATTCATCACTAAAATAGTGGGGATTTTGTCGGCGCCAATTTCCAAAATAATATCTTCTACTTGACCAATTTTTTCAATATTGTATTCGTCAGATGCATCCACAATATGTAGTAACACGTCAGAGCGTTTTGTTTCCTCTAGCGTAGATTTAAAAGCATCAACAAGGTCATGAGGTAAGTCTTGAATAAAACCTACTGTATCGGCAATAACAGCCTCACCTGAGGCTGGTAATATCACACGTCGAATGGTTGAATCTAGTGTGGCAAAGAGTTGGTCATGTGCAAACACACCCGCATCAGTCAGCGTGTTAAATAAAGTCGACTTTCCAGCATTGGTATAACCCGCCAATGCAATCATTGGCAGTTCATTTTTAACTCGTGATTTTCGGCCTAAATCACGCTGTTTATGCACCTTGTCCAATCGTTTGGTAATATTTTTAATGCGTACAGCGATCAATCGCTTGTCTGTTTCTAGTTGCGTCTCACCCGGCCCACGCATACCAATACCACCTTTTTGGCGCTCTAGATGCGTCCAACCACGTACTAATCGAGTTGATAGATGGCGAAGTTGAGCCAATTCAACTTGCAGCTTGCCTTCAAAAGAATTTGCTCGCAATGCAAAAATATCAAGGATAAGACCAGTACGATCCATCACCTGGCATTCTAATGTTTTTTCAAGGTTGCGCTCTTGAGAGGGGGATAACTCTGGCGAAAAGATAACTAAATCAAGCTCAAGCTCTTTAACCATCTGTGCAATTTCATCAACCTTACCTGTGCCAATATAATATTGAGCTTTGGCCGAATTTCGATTAACTTGAATAGCTTCAACAATATCTAAGCCTGACGATTCGGCTAATTCTCTAAATTCAGATTTGGCATTGTGAATATTGCGCGTTGAAGGCAGTTCAACATAAACCAACAAGGTTCTCTCGCCCTGCCCTACGGCGTCTTTTTGACGATCAAATAATTCCAATTTTTATCTAGACCGGACTATTTAACTGGCTTTTTTAGATTTCTTGGCCGAACGGTACACCATTAATGGCGCTTTCTTCTTCTCAACCACGGCTCTGTCGATTACCACTTCATTGACATCGTCTAATGACGGCAATTCAAACATTGTATCTAATAACAAATCTTCTAAAATAGAACGTAAACCTCGAGCACCTGTTTTGCGTTTAATAGCCAGCTTGGCAATTTCTGATAAGGCTGTTTTTCTAAAAGTTAACTTAACACCTTCCATTAAAAACACTTCTTGGAATTGCTTAACCACTGAATTTTTAGGCTTTGTTAAAATTTGGATTAACGCGTCTTCATCAAGCTCACTCAATGCTGTTTGTACTGGTAAACGGCCCACCAATTCAGGAATAAGGCCATACTTGATTAAGTCTTCTGGTTCAATCAAGTCAAACAGATCTGTTAACGTTTTCTCTGTATTAAGGTCTTTCACATCAGCAGAAAAACCAATACCAGTCGCCTTTTCAACCCTTCTCCCGATGATCTTATCTAAACCACCAAACGCACCACCACAAATAAATAAAATCTTTGAGGTGTCTACATCGATGGTTTCTTGATTAGGGTGCTTACGCCCACCTTGAGGTGGTACTGAAGCCACTGTGCCTTCAATCAGCTTAAGCATGGCTTGCTGTACGCCTTCACCCGAAACATCACGGGTAATAGAAGGAGAATCTGAACGGCGCGAAATTTTATCAATTTCATCAATAAAGATGATGCCACGCTCTGCGCGATCTGCATCAAAATCACACTTGGATAATAAGCTTTTAATCACATTTTCAACATCATCACCCACATAACCTGCTTCAGTTAATGTGGTTGCATCTGCTACTGTGAATGGCACATCTAAAATACGGGCCAAGGTCTGTGCTAATAATGTTTTTCCTGAGCCGGTAGGGCCAATCATCAAAATATTGGACTTATCTAACTCAACATCGTTGGAAATGTAACCGCTTTGTAGACGCTTGTAATGGTTATAAACTGCAACAGAAAGCACCTTCTTGGCGTGGTCTTGACCAATCACGTAATCGTTTAAAAAATGCAATAACTCTTTAGGCGTGTAATCCCACTCTTGATGAGTATCTGTAATTTCTTTAAGTGCTTGTTCTTGTATTAAATCATGACATGATTCAATACATTCGTTACAAATGTAAACACCTGGGCCTGCAATTAAGCGATCGACCTCAGCCTTGGCTTTGCCACAAAACGAACAATTTAATTCTTCAATATCTGCTGCCATAGACTAAAACTCCTTAGCGTTTTGTAAGTACCTTATCAATTAAGCCGTATTCTGCTGACTTAGAAGCTGACATAAAGTTATCCCTATCAGTGTCTTTTTGAATAGAGGCAATACTTTTTCCTGTGTGCTTTTTCAAGATATTGTTAAGTTTTTCTCTAACCGTTAAGATCTCTTTAGCATGGATATCAATATCACTGGCTTGACCTGAAAAACCACCCAAAGGTTGGTGAATCATCATTCTCGCATGTGGCAAGGCAAAACGTTTACCTTCAGCACCAGCAGTTAATAGTAACGCACCCATGCTCGCTGCTTGACCAATACATAAAGTAGAGACATCTGGCTTAATAAACTGCATAGTGTCATAAATAGCCAAACCTGCAGAAACCGACCCACCTGGTGAATTAATATACAAGTGAATGTCTTTATCTGGGTTTTCAGATTCTAAAAATAACAATTGAGCTACAATCACATTAGCCATGTAATCTTCAACAGGACCTACTAAGAAAATAACACGTTCTTTTAAAAGGCGCGAATAAATATCATAAGCGCGTTCGCCTCGGGCAGATTGCTCCACCACCATTGGGATTTGATTTAAGTTTTGAATTGTCATTTATGTTTGTTGTGTTACTTCCTGAAACTTTTTATTTTTAACGGTAACAGCTGCCTTTTCTAAAACAACTTCTTGCACCATTTTTTCAACCACTAATAGCTCAACATGTGTGAGTCTGGTTGGATCCTCATTGTAGTAGTCTATCATTTGTTGTGCATTTTCGCCATACATCTGTGACATTTCTTCTAACTTAGCATCCAATTGTTCTTTGCTTGCAGTGAGCTTATTACTGCTCGCAACTTCACCAATCAACAAACCTAATTTAACACGGCGCTCGCCTTCTGTATTAAAGGCAGAGGCTTCTAGATCGGCTTGAGGTTGCATACCTTGTTGCTGCATGCGTTCTTGCATTTCTTGAAGCAAGTTCTGCGCCTCACTATCAATACTGGCTTGCGGCACAGTAAAATTATTTGCCGCTAACAACGCATCAAAAATTGCATTTTTATTCTCTTCTGCAAGACGGTTGTCAATCTCAACACGCATTTGCTCTTTCATGCTCTTTTTCAAGGCATCCATGTCTTTTTCGCCAAATTTTTCAGCAAATTTATCATCTAACTTAGGCGCTTTAGGAGAGGCCACATCTGTTACAGTGATTTCAAAAGTAACTTCGTTGCCTGCTAACTGTGGCGCATGATAATCTTTAGGGAAAGTTAAATCTAAGCTGATTGATTTTCCCGGGGCAACATCAGTTAGGCCATCTTCAAAACCCTTAATCATTGAGCCTTTACCCAATATCAATTGAAAGTCAGTTGATTTACCACCATCAAATACTTTACCATCCATAATGCCTTCAAAGTCAATCGTTACTTGATCGCCTTCTTTAGATTTACGCTTTACAGATTTATATTCAGTTGATTGAGTGATTAAACCTTCTAAGGTTTTTTCTTCATCGGCTTTGGTAATTTTTACTTTGGTTTGCTCGATTTTTAACTTAGAAAAATCAGCCACTTTAATCTTAGGATAAACTTCAAATTCAACCGTGTAAGAAAATTCCTCTTTGTCTTTTGAGTCTATTTTAGTAATGGTTGGTCGTGCTGCTGGCGTTACTTTTACCTCTGCCAATGCATCCACTAAAGTTTCGTTAACAATGTCATTCACTGCATCTGAAGTTGCATTATCACCAAACTGCTTACGCAAAATAGACAAAGGCACTTTGCCCTTTCTAAAACCATCAATGGCGACTTGTGAGGCCATTTTTTGCAAAACTGCATCTGATTTCTGTTTAAAGATATCTGCAGGTAATTTAACCGTTAATGATCTTTTAAGGCCGTCTAATGTTTCTAGTGAAGTTTTCATTTATTATAAATCCGATATTGTGCTTAAAAAAGAATGAATTATACCCGATGGGGCTGTATTTTCATGTGCAATAAAAAAGGCAGTCAGGACTGCCTTTTTTTTAATTTTCAAAGATTAAGTTTTAGTGTAGACCAGCAATGTATTCAGAAACTGCATCAATTTCTGTGTTGGTTAAACTCTTAGTGAAGTTAATCATCATGCCTTCATAGTCGTTAGCTCTGCTTGGTTTAGTCGAACCCGTTTGTGCATTGATTGAGTCTTGACGAAACAACTTAAGCTGCTTAGCCACATAAGCAGCATGCTGTGAACCTAATGCCGGAAAGCCTGCAGCCGGAATGCCTTTTCCTTGTGGGCCATGACAAGCAATACAAGCTGTTGTACCTGTGGACTTCTTGCCACCACGATAGATTTTTTCACCTAGGGCAATATTGGCATCTTTCTTAGCTACGCCTGGTGTCACCGTTTGTAAAGCATAATACGCAGCAATGTTTTGCATGTCAGTATCGGTTAATGGCGCTACCATTCCAGCCATCGTAGCATCTGTACGATCGTGAGTTTTAAATTCTCTTAACTGTTTCAATAAATAAGCTTGGCTTTGGCCTGCTAATTTAGGAAAACTTGGTACCACTGAGTTTCCGCTAACGCCATGACAACCAATACAAGTCGCCGATTTGGTTTGACCAAGTGCTGCATCGCCTGCCGCTAAAGTGTGTGTTGAGGCTAAAGCCAGTACTGCAGTAAAAATTAATGCTAATTTATTCACGGGTTTCCTTTTTGCAAAAAAATAAGCCGATATTATACTCAATATCGGCTTATCATAATATAGGATTTAAACTTAAATCCTAAAAATTACAGATTCGGTTTATAAAAACCGTCAGTAATTTATTTTCCAGATAGGAAATCTGCAATTGCTTGCTCATGGCCTGCAGCCATTGGCGCCATTGCATTCATTGTTGGGTCTACACGTTTGCCAGACTGAAAGTCTTTTAACTGGTCAAAAATCCAGCCAGCATCTTTACCCGCTAGTGAAGGGTACGATGGCACCATTGAGTTACCACCAGCACCATGACAACCTGAACAACCTAAATTGTTATACATTGCTTCGCCAGACGCTTGAACTGAAAACGAACCTACTGATAATGCAGCCGCTGCTGCTACTAATAAAACTTTTTTCATTACTCTCTCCTTATTTAAAAAAAATGACGCTTAGTCTCGCCGTGAACCTTTATATAATGATGTCTACTCCCACCACGAATTTTTTATTATACACCGTTTTCCATAATGCGCAATTCCTACCCTCAAGCCAAGTTTTTACTCTCATGCCCATCGCTCAAAGGTTGTCCGGACGACCAAGGCTTTGAGGTAATTTTTGCCGGACGCTCTAACGCTGGAAAATCAAGCGCTATCAATACACTCACTTTGCAAAATAAATTAGCCAAAGTATCACGTACACCTGGCAGAACACAACATTTGGTATTTTTTGAATTAGATGAAAACCGTCGTTTGGTTGATTTGCCCGGTTACGGTTATGCTAAAGTACCTGAACGCATTAAACGGCAATGGCACATTGACATGAGTGAATATTTTGAAAAACGTCGTTGCTTGGCGGGCGCAGTTTTGGTAATGGACGTACGTCGCCCACTCACAAAATTCGACCAAATGATGTTGGACTGGTGCGTCAGTATCAACCTACCCACGCAAATTTTACTAACCAAATCAGACAAACTCAAAAAAGGGGCGGCGAGCAATGCACTACTCAAAGTCAGGCGTGCTATTGAACCGCATCCTTATGTAGAGGTGCAGCTTTTTTCCAGTTTAAAAAAACAAGGTCTAGAGACAATTTGGGGCCGACTCAACACCTTCTTCGGCTATGTGGATTAATGCCAATCTAGCATCTCTAACCGCTCAAGACAGTGTTGTTCTGGCTAACAATCGACAAGTCTTAGCTTTTAAAAAAACTTGGAACCTGCAACGAGGCACCTCAGCACTCCCTCAGACTTTTGCTTGGAAACAATACCTACAGAACACTTGGAAAGCCATTAATCCCAACTCATCCAAGCGCCTTATTTCAGCCATCGAATCTAGAACACTCATCAATCAATCCATGACGCGCTTAGGTCAAATAGTTGATACTCGCCTACTAGACGAAGTGGTAAAAAATATGGATTATTGCCATGCGCATTTAATCAACCCCACGCAATTACTTGATTCACATCATCAAAATAGTGAGTTATTTAGCGCTTGGATGTTGGATTATCAGCAAACCAAATTGACGCTTAATGTGCTTGATGTCAATGACCTATCCACACTCATCTTAAATCGTGATCGTGAAATTAGCCAACCCTATCTTTATGGGTTTAAAACACTTACACCTGAGCAATCAGGTTTGTTTGCCAATATTGGCCATCAAGTCCTAAGCGCAAATCAGCCAAACACACACAGTAGCAACCAAACCTTTAACACAACCTCTGATGAAATTTTTCATGTTGCCACTTGGGCTAAGGATTTACACAGCAAACACCCAGAAAAACACATTGCCATTGTCAGTCCACAACTCAATAGTGAACACCATCAGATAAAATCAATTTTTGATCAAGTCTTCGACGATGTACTGGTTGGCACGGGACAAAAAGCCTACAACATTTCTCTAGGTTTGCCGCTGACTGATTACCCATTCATTCGGCACTTACTTTCAGTGTTACAGCTCTCTCAACAACTGCAAAGCAACCGCATTAGTACCGAGACCTTTAACGCCGTTATCACCTCGCCCTATATTGCTCACGCCCAAGTTGAGCAATCAAGCCGAGCATTATTGGTGAATCAAGTTTTATCTTGGTCACAAACACACTTCAAATTAAACCAACTTAGTCCGCATCTAATTAACACACCTTTATTGGATGCACTTATTAATAACATTAGCTCTAAAGCCGTAAGTGGCCGGCAAAAACACGATCAATGGTTGTTAAGCTTTAACACGTATTTGCTAGCTTGGGGCTTTGCAACAGACAGAACCCTCTCTAGTGTCGAATACCAATTATTTAACAAATACCAGCAAACCAGCTTGGGGCTAAATCAATTAGCCCAAATCAACGATAAAGTTAGTGCATCACAAGCCGTTGTCGATTTACAAACTTGGTTATCCCAAGTGATTTTCCAAGCACAATCTGCCAAAACTCCGATTCAAATACTCGGCAGTTTGGAAGCAGAAGGCCTGTATTTTGACGAGGCGTGGGTGCTCGGCATGACCGATGATTTCTTGCCAGCAGCGCTTAATGCGCCACGTTTTATTCCTAATGACATTGCCGCACAACATCAAATTCCTCACAGTAATTTTGAACTGATTGCCAAAGATGCCAAAGATACGCTGAACAACTTAATCAATTTATCTGATCAAGTGAACTTCTCTTATGCCAAAACTCACTTTGAAAGCGAGCAACACAGATCACCGCTACTGCCTTTTAATAACGAAATCGAAACACCCAAACAGCCACATCAGCCCGCCCTATTAGAAACCATTAACGATACTCAAGCCGCGCCACTAGTTGACAAGCAGGTGAGTGGCGGTGTGGGCATTCTAAAAGACCAAATGGCTTGCGCCTTTAAGGGCTTTTCCCATCGCCTTAATATCAAAAAATTTGACGCACCACATCTCGGCCTTAACCGTGCAGAGCAAGGAGATGTGGTTCACAAAGTATTGGAATCTATCTATCGACAAGTACAATCTTCTACTGATTTGATCGCTTACAGTGAAGATAAATTAAATCAGCTCATCGATACCGCCATTCAAAATGAATTAAAGCGTTATGGACGCTCCGGCTTTACCCAAATTGAGCACGACCGACTACAACAATTGATTCATAAATTCATTGCCACCGAAAAACAACGTGATGCCTTTAGAGTGATTGCCACTGAGCAAACCATTGAAGCCAATGTTGCTGGTTTGCACTTTAACACGCGCCTTGATCGTGTTGATGAAATGGACAATGGCGACCGCATTATCTTTGATTACAAGACCGGCAACTTACCAAGCAACCCTTGGTGTGGAAATCCAATCAAAGAGCCGCAATTGCCCATTTACGCCACCACCAATCCAGCTGATGGCATTGCCTTTATCAAGCCAGCAGCAGATAAAATTAGTATCACCGGTTTGGCTAGAGACAAAGACTCTTTACCTAAAAAAACTTCTGGGCAAAAGTCTTGCACCGATTGGGACCAACAGCTCAAACTCTGGCAACAACAACTAGACCAAACCAGCTTAGATTATCAACAAGGTGATGCCGAAGTGCTACCGACTAAAGGCGCTTGTGAATATTGTGAATACGATTCACTTTGTCGAGTTGTAAAATAACGCAATAATTGACAACTTCTTATCCTGAATTGCCTTAGCAATATTGCTTTTATCAAGACTAGCAATATCTATCGAACCCAATTGATCACACAGTTGCTTTATCGGCTCAACCTCAATACCCAACAAAACAAATATTGCAAGTAATTGCTCAAAACGCTCTTTGCGCCTGAGTGCATCGGTTCGATTAAAAAATGCCAATACCCCTTCTGCATCTTGCTGCTCTAATTGATCGGCAATCACTCGCCACTGACTCGTTAGTGTTGCAAGTTGTGTGTATTCCTTAGGGCATTTAATATGCTGACATAGTTGCTCAATGGTATCGACGCGCTCATTATGCAACCAAACAGCAAATTTAATCACTGGATTATAGGTATTCAAACGATCTAAAAATTCAAACTCATTGTCATGGGTTGTGTGTGCATTATGACTCAACATCGGGAAAACCCTTGCATCAGCACCACAAGCTGATAACACCTTAAAAAACGCCGACGGTGTTTCATAAGACAGTGCTTTCTCAAGCTCTTTAAAGACGCGTTCAGGTGTCAATGCATCGACCTCGCCTGAGGTGACCATGTCTTTCATCAATCGATGGGTTGAGTGTGCTACCTTAAAGCCAAATACTTTAAATCGTGCAGCAAATCGTGCTACACGTAATACACGCACTGGGTCTTCACTAAAGGCGTCAGATACGTGTTTTAACAAGCCGTTGTTTAAGTCTTCTCGGCCGTTAAAAGGGTCAAACAATTCCCCATCTTTCTCAGCAATTGCATTAATGGTTAAATCACGGCGTGATAAGTCCTGCTCAAGTGTGACTGATTTTGAAGTATCAAATTCAAAGCCTTTGTAGCCTTTACCAACTTTACGCTCTAACCTAGCCAGTGCATATTCTTCTTGTGTACCCGGATGCAAAAAAACCGGAAATTCTTTGCCCACTTGACGATAGCCAAGATCCAGCATTTCGTCAGGCGATGAGCCGACTATCACCCAATCTTTCTCAGTGTTGTTGTCGCTAATGCCTAATAAGCGATCACGAACTGCACCGCCAACTAAATACTTTTTCATGGTTATGAAGAAGAATGGTTTAAATGCCCATATAATACACGAATGGATTTATCTAAATTAACGCCAGAACAGTTTAAAGTCACCCAACAGTGCGGTACGGAAGCACCGTTTACTGGCCAATATGTCAATCATCATGAGCAAGGTGATTACACTTGTATTTGCTGCGATCAAGTGCTATTTTCATCCGAAACTAAGTTTGACTCTGGCACTGGCTGGCCTAGTTTTTATGACATTGCCACGGCTGACAGTGTCTCTTCAATCGAAGATAACGCACACGGTATGACCCGCGTAGAAATCAGATGTAAAAACTGTGATGCGCACCTTGGCCATGTATTTCCTGATGGCCCTGCACCCACAGGACAGCGTTATTGTATTAACTCTGCTTCATTAAAATTTCAAGCCAAATAACAATGCACATACACATTTTAGGCATTGCTGGTACATTCATGGGCTCACTGGCATTGATTGCCAGACAACTAGGCCACAAAGTTACTGGCCAAGATCAAGGCATATATCCGCCGATGAGCACGCAATTGGATGAGCAAAATATTGATTACACTCATGGCTATAACCTGGCTGACATGCCCAAAGCCGATGTCTTTATTATTGGCAATGCCCTATCGCGTGGCAATGAATGTGTGGAAGAAATTCTCACCAAGCAATACACTTATACTTCGGGTGCGCAATGGCTGAGTGAAAACGTCCTGCGTGATAAGTGGGTATTAGCCGTGTCAGGCACTCACGGCAAAACCACAGCGGCGAGTATGCTCGCTTGTATCTTAGAATACGCGGGCTACAATCCCAGCTTTTTGATTGGCGGTGTGGTTGAAGATTTTGGCGTGTCATCACGACTCACCGATTCAAACTTCTTTGTCATCGAAGCCGATGAATACGACACCGCTTTTTTTGATAAGCGCTCAAAGTTTGTACATTACCACCCAAAAACTTTAGTGATCAATAATCTTGAATTTGACCATGCTGACATCTTCGACTCTCTCAAAGATATCCAAAAACAATTTCATCACCTAATACGCACCGTGCCCAATGACGGCCTAATTATTCACCCACAAAACAACCAAGCCATCGCTGAAGTACTAAAGCAAGGCCTATGGTCTACTGAGCAGGCCTTGCCTACTCAGCAACTAACCACTACCAAAACAGGCAGTCATTTTGATGTTGAAGGGCACACTGTTAATTGGAATTTACTCGGTGAACATAATATGCAAAATGGCTTGGGTGCTATTTATGCAGCGCACCATATTGGTGTTCCATTTGATGTAACTTGTGAGGCGTTAAATACATTCAAAGGCGTAAAGCGTCGTTTAGAAGTTAAACATGAGACTGGTCATATTACTTTGTATGATGATTTTGCCCATCATCCAACAGCGATTAAAACCACACTTCAAGGCTTACGGGCTAAAGTGGGCACTGAAAATATCATTGCTATTCTAGAGCTCAGGTCTAACACTATGAAGTCTGGCCTTCACCAACAAAGCTTAGTTGATGCGCTTACCGATGCCGACCAAGTATTGATTCTAAGACCTGAGAATACCGACTGGAATATTGACGAATTATTTGATACAGATTGTTTGTTTAGTTCAGTTGACGATATTGCTACTCAACTTAGCCAAATTAACCAAGGTCATTTTGTGGTCATGTCTAACGGTAGTTTTGATGATATTTTTAACAAACTAATACCCAATTTACACTCTGGAGAGCACAAGTGAAGCCAATTGCAATTGCCCTTACTGGTGCATCTGGCATGCCTTATGCCCTTACCCTGCTCAAAGAATTGGTTAAATCTCAAGAGAAAATCTATGTGATGATTTCACAAGCGGCTAATACCGTGATCGCCATGGAAACTGACCTTAACCTAGGTAGCGACACCAAAGCCATTGAAAAAAATCTCACTCAATATCTAGGGGCTAAAGATGGCCAAATTGAAGTGTTTTCTAAAAACCAATGGACCGCACCCGTTGCTTCAGGATCCAACCCACCACGCGCAATGGTCGTATGCCCTTGCACCATGAGCACACTATCAGCCATTGCACATGGATCAGCAGATAATCTCATGCACCGCGCTGCCGATGTAGTGATTAAAGAGCAAAAGAAACTCATCTTAGTACCTAGAGAAACCCCGTATTCAGCCATTCATCTAGAGAATATGCTCAAGCTTTCTCGACTAGGTGTGGTAATCATGGATGCCAATCCGGCCTTCTATCAAAATCCAAAAACCATTGATGACTTGGTCAATTTTGTGGTGGCCAGAATACTCGATCATTTAGATGTGGATCACGATCTTGCGCCACCTTGGCAAGGTTAGTAATAGGTAATAGGCCTTGCCTGTTACCTTAAAAAGAAATAACGGTTAATCCTAAGAAAGCCAAGAATATTGCAAAGAATTTTTTGAGTTTTTTGCCATCAACGCTGTGCGCTACTTTGGCACCTAAGGGTGCAAATAACACACTCATTGCCACAATGCTTATCAGTGCCTCAGTGTGAATAAAACCCAAACCACCACTGGCGCTTTGTACATCCCAACCAACGACAATAAATCCTAATGCACCTGCAATGGCAATTGGCATACCCACCGCTGCCGAGGTGGCAATGGCATATTTAATATCAACATTGTTATAAGTTAAAAATGGCGTGGTCATGGTGCCGCCGCCAATACCCACAATAGCTGAGATAAGCCCAATAATATAACCCGTTATACGCCACACCCATTTACTCAAATTATCTATATGGGCTGAACTACTGAGCCCAAAGTACATAATCGCAGCCACGCTAAATTCAAATAGTGCAAAAAACAGTCGCATAAAATCAAAACTCATCACTTTAGTGAGTAAAGCACCACTAAAAGCACCCAGTAAAATAGTCGGTGTTAGTTTTTTAAAATTGTGCCAATGAATCGCGCCATGTTGATGGTGCGCTCGAACACTAGATATTGACGTAAAAACCATCGCTGCAAGTGCTGTGCCAACAGCTGTGTGCATGAGCACAGTCTGATCAGTACTACCGGCCAATAAATACAGTAAAGCCGGTACCATAATCAGCCCGCCACCCACGCCTAACAGGCCAGCAATAAACCCAGAAAAAGCGCCCAGTAATAATAACGGTACTATTTCAGCCAATCGCCAACCGTCTGTGTAAGTAATTCATTTTGATCATTAAAGAAGTGATCGCCTGTAATTTGTTTTTGACTATATCTAGTATTATGGATAGAGGCAGCTTGTCTTTGTTTTACAGTCGTTAAAACTGGATCAATATCTTCAGTCCCATAAAGATCTAGAGTCGGAATAGTAATATCAGGTAAATAAGGTATAGAACCTCCGTTCATACCAACTGCAACAAATTTTTTAAATGGGTGCTTCAAGTGACTCGCTAGATAATATGTTGCCATTGTTGTTCCCCTACTATGGGCAACCAATAGATCAGCTGATTTTCCCGTGCTTAAAATATAATCAACAGCAGCTTGTATTCGTTTATCCGAATCCCCATTCAAGGCGTCATATTCTTTTCCATCAACCCCATTGGCCAATACTGGTAATTGAATAGAAAGCGTATGATAGCCTTGCTCAGTTAGTGACAATCTTAGAGGTTGAATAACACCAGTCCAGTCTGGGTGCACACCCAGCCCATGCATAACAATAGCGACCTTGCTAGAATCTGATTCAGACTCGGTCAAAATCGTCAAGAACTCTCGATCCCCATTTATTAACCAAACCACATCGCCATCCATTAGACCGTCTTCAACAAAACTCGCCCAACGTGCTTCTTTAGCGTAATCTGGCACCACTTGTGCAAATACAATATTACTCAGCAATATCAATGCTACTAGAATTTTTCTCATAATTCCCCCTTAAATCAAAAACCTAATTATAAAACAAAAATTTAGGAAATTTTAAGAATGCTATATTTTTATAAAAATACCAATAATCACTACTTTTAGTAGTTAATTTCACTAAAAACTACCGAAAATTGGCATAAATAAGCGTTTTTTAACAAAAAGTATGGAAAATATAGGGGTTAAAAACCTAAAAATACTATTTTTAGGTAAATTTAATGATTTTTAGAGGTTAATTAGCAAAATTTTCGAAATTTTTGACTAAAAATAGTCAAACAAGTAGATAAACTTAAGACAATTTAGATCTAATGAGTGCAGATACCGTACCCATATCAGCTTTACCACCTAACTGACCTTTTAACACACCCATGAGCTTTCCCATGTCTTGCATAGAAGATGCGCCAGTATCGGCAATGGCTTTGTCCACAGCAGTGGCAATTTCAGCTTCTGACAGCTGTGCTGGCATGTAGTTATTGATAATCACCAACTCAGCTTCTTCAACCTCAACCAAATCAGTACGGCCTGCGTCTTTGAATTGTGAAATAGAATCTTTGCGTTGCTTCACCATTTTCTGGATAACGGCTAATACTTGTGTGTCATCAAGCTCGATACGATCATCCACTTCTTTTTGCTTGATGGCGCCTAAAATCATACGAACCGCTCTGAGAGCATCTTTATCTTTTGCCTTCATCGCTGATTTCATATCGTTAATAACGCGTGCTTTTAGTTCTGACATAGTTTTAAATCAATAGTGTTAAATTAAAAAAATACCGATACAAGTATCGGCAATTTAAGAAAAAATTTGCTAACGCTATAAAGCGTTAAGATTTTTCTTAGTACATTCTTTTGCGATGAACGCGATTTTTAGCCATCTCTTTATGAGTACGCTTAACCGCTGCTGCCTTCATTCGCTTGTTAACCCATGTTTGCTTTTCGTAGAATTCTTTCTTACGAACATCGGTAATAACACCGGCTCTGTCGCATGAACGACGGAAACGTCTAAGGGCAATATCAAAGGGTTCGTTCTCTCTTACTTTAATTGAAGGCATGTTTTATTTTCCTTTATGAATCAGTGGTGTCTGCATTAGCAGCGCTGTCAAAATCAACCAATTGAATAATCGCCATTGGTGCTTTATCACCAGTGCGGAAACCGGCTTTAAGAATACGGGTGTAACCACCAGGACGTTCTTTGTAGAACGGACCTAGTTCAGTGAATAACTTTGCTACTGAAGCATCATCGCGTAATTTTGCAAATGCATTACGACGATTAGCAACAGAATCTGTTTTCGCTTTGGTAATTAAAGGCTCAACCACTCGTCTAAGCTCTTTAGCTTTAGGCAAGGTTGTTCTGATTGTTTCATGTAGAAATAATGAGTTTGCCATGTTTTGAAACATTGCTTTACGATGAGAAGCGTTACGATTTAGTTGTCTACCTGACTTTCTATGTCTCATTATATTTCCTTATTCATTCATTAAGTCAACTGGTGGCCAATTTGCAATGGCTGTACCTAAATCTAGGCCTTTTTCAGTTAACACTTCTTTAATTTCGTTTAATGACTTACGACCTAAGTTAGGCGTTCTCAATAAATCTTGTTCAGACTTTTGGATTAAGTCACCAATGTAGTAGATTTGCTCTGCTTTTAAACAGTTTGCACTACGTACCGTTAGCTCTAACTCATCAACTGCTGCTAATAACTGTGGATCAAAGTCCTCAGAAGTTGGCAACGCTTCTTCTTCTTCAACTAATTCTAATTCAACAAACGAAGACAGTTGGTCTTGTAAGATTGTTGCTGCACGTGTGATTGCTACTTCTGCATCAACCGAGCCATTAGTTTCAATAATCATGTTTAGCTTGTCTAGATTTACTTTTTGGTCAACACGGGCTGCTTCTACCGTAAAACTGACACGCTTAATCGGTGAGAAACTTGCGTCTAACTGCATACCACCAATGGTTGATGCTTCGTCATCACGCGCCACTGCTGTATCGTAACCAATGCCTGTACCAATTTTAAGTGTTAGTCGCATATGGCCACCTGCATTCACAGTTGCAATGACTTTATCTGCATTGAATGCTGTAATGTCTGTGCCGTTTGCTTCGATATCAGCCACGGTGATTTCACACGGGCCTTTTTTATCAATAACCACTTCAGCAGTATCAGCTGTGTTTAGTGCAACCGATACTTCTTTAAGGTTTAAAAGAATGTCTAATACATCTTCCTGAACACCATCAATGGTTGAAAACTCATGCATTACGCCGTCAATGGCTACTTCAGTGACTGCAGAACCCACCATAGAAGATAATAGTGTTCTTCTAAGGGCGTTACCTAATGTATGACCAAAACCTCTTTCCATAGGTTCAAGAATAAGTCTGTATTCGTTAGTACCCGTTTTTGATGAGTCAACTAACTTTGGCTTTAAAAAATCTCTTGCACTACCTTGCATAATTACTTCCTTATTTTGAATACAATTCAACAATCAAATGTTCTGCGATATCTGATGATAAATCATCACGAGCAGGAACATTTTTAAACACACCTTTAAGGGCTTTATTGTCTACATCAACCCAATCAACTTGGCCTGATTGCTCAGCGAGTTCAACAGCTAGCTGAATACGGCTTTGTTTTTTGGCTTTTTCTCTAATTGAGATTTCATCATTTGCACTCACTTGGTAAGAAGGAATGTTAACAATAGAGCCGTTTATAAGAATTGACTTGTGTGAAACCAGTTGTCTAGCTTCAGCACGTGTTGCACCAAAACCCATACGGTAAACCACGTTGTCTAAACGGCACTCAAGTAATGACAATAAGTTTTCACCTGTTGAACCTTTCTTTTGTGATGCTTTTTTGTAATAAAGACGGAATTGCTTTTCTAAGATGCCGTAGATGCGTCTTACTTTTTGCTTTTCACGTAATTGTAAACCATACTCAGTACCTTTTTGACGACGGGCATTGGCACCGTGTACACCAGGTAATTGAGTTAATTTACATTTAGAATCTAATGATCTAATGCCACTTTTTAGAAATAAGTCCGTGCCTTCGCGACGTGCTAATTTACAAGTTGGTCCAGTATATCTAGCCATAATTTATCCTTATACTCTGCGTTTCTTAGAAGGACGACAACCATTATGAGGGATTGGCGTTACATCTGTGATTGATTGAATTTTTAACCCTTGTGCATTAAGACCACGAATCGCAGAATCTCTACCAGGACCAGGACCTTTAACACGAACATCTAAGTTTTTCATGCCGAAAGCCATTGCTTTTTCACCACAATTTCCAGCCGCTACTTGAGCTGCAAATGGCGTTGATTTTCTCGAACCTCTAAAACCAGAACCGCCTGCTGTTGACCAACAAACTGCGTTGCCGTGACGATCGGTAATCATAACGATAGTATTATTGAATGTTGCATGTATATGCGCAATACCGTCAGTAATGACTTTTTTTGATTTTTTCTTTGCTGGTGCTTGAGCCATAATATTTACCTATGATTATTTAATTAAACGACGAGGACCCTTACGAGTTCTGGCATTTGTTTTAGTTCTTTGACCACGAAGTGGTAAACCTTTTCTGTGGCGAATACCACGATAACAACCTAAATCTTTTAAACGCTTAATGTCCATTGCCACTTGACGACGAAGGTCACCTTCAACTTCAAATACTGCAACTGCACTACGAATCATTTCTATCTGATCTTCAGCGATGTCAGAAACCTTGGTAGCTGGGTCTATTTTAAGCTCTGCACAAATTGCTTTTGCTCGTGTGTCGCCGATACCAAAGATTGCCTGTAAGCCAATGACAACATGTTTGTTTGTTGGAATGTTAATTCCCGCTATTCTAGCCATTTATATTTTCCTTATATCCTACTTTTTTAGTCTAAATTTGTATTATTTTTTCCTAGAAAAACAACACAAAAATTAAAACGCGAAAAACCGGCAATTATACGTTGCGAGTCTTTCAATGTCAATCTCAATTAACCTTGTCTTTGCTTATGACGAGGCTCTTTACAAATTACTCGCACCACACCGTGACGCTTGATAATTTTGCAATTAATACAAATCTTTTTTACTGATGCTCTTACTTTCATAATTCCCTACCTTGTTTCTAGTTTAAACCAGCCTTTTTCATTAATGACTCGTACTGATTAGACATTAAATGTGACTGTGCTTGCGCGATAAAATCCATCACCACAACGACGATGATCAATAAACTGGTGCCGCCAAAGTAAAATGGCACGTTCCAATATAAAATTAAAAATTCTGGTAACAAACAAACGGCTGTAATATAAACCGCACCAGTAGCTGTCAAACGCGACATAACTGAGTCGATGTAATCTGCTGAGTGTTTTCCTGGGCGAATACCTGGAATAAAACCACCTGACTTACGTAAGTTGTCTGCCGTGTCTTTTGAATCAAAGGTTAACGCTGTGTAAAAGAAGGTAAAGAACACAATAGCCAAACCATAAAATAAAACATACAGCGGTTGTCCTGGAGAAATACTTGCGGTTAACTCAGCTAACCAGCCCATGCCTTCTGATTGTGAAAACCAACCACCTAAGGTTGCTGGGAATAAAATGATACTTGAAGCGAAAATCGGTGGAATCACACCCGCCATATTAATCTTAAGTGGTAAGTATGAGCTTTGACCACCCACCATCTTACGGCCTTGCTGACGCTTGGCATAGTTAACGGTAATACGGCGCTGCCCTCGCTCCATAAACACCACAAATGCAGTAACCAGTAAGGTCATTGCCAAAAGAATCACGACAAAGATAGCGGCCAATTCTCCTGTTGATACGAGTGACATAGTTGAGCCTAATGCTGATGGCAAACCTGAGACAATACCGGCAAAAATAATCATTGAAATACCATTGCCAATGCCTTTTTCAGTAATTTGCTCACCGAGCCACATTAAAAATAGTGTGCCTGTGGTTAAGGTAATAACAGTCACTAAACTAAAGGTAAAGCCGCCTTGTGTTACTAGCGCCACACCACCAGCTGATTGCGATTGTAGAGCAATTGAAATACCGTAAGACTGAAACACTGCCAACACTACCGTACCCAATCGTGTGTACTGTGTAATCTTACGCTTACCTGTTTCGCCTTCTTTTTTAAGCTGTTCGAGCTTTGGCACAACCGATGTCATCAACTGAATAATAATCGATGCCGAAATATAAGGCATGATGCCTAAGGTAAAGATAGATAAACGCTCTAATGCACCACCTGAGAACATATTAAACATATCCAAAATCGTGCCTTGATTGTCTTGCACGAGTGAAGCCAGTGCAAGCGGCGAGATGAATGGGATAGTAATATGCGTGCCTAATCTAAAAACGATTAACGCACCCAGTAAAAAAAGGATGCGTCTGGTTAAATCTTGTGAAAGGCCTAAGGGTGGTTGACTCATAAAATTACTCGCTCACTGAGCCCTTAGCTGCTTCAATAGCGGCGCGTGCGCCTTTGGTTGCTTTGATGCCTGTTAAGGTTACCGCTCTAGTGATCTCACCAGAAAGCATCACTTTAACGCGCTTAATATTTTTAGTCACTAAGTTGTGTAGCTTTAACACATCAACTGTAATCTCTTTTTCTTCTAATTTGTCAATTTCTGATAAAGTGACTTGTGAAGTAATGATAGATACACGTGACGAGAAACCTACTTTAGGTAAACGACGCTGTAGAGGCATTTGACCACCTTCAAAACCAACTTTACTAAAACCACCTGAACGAGATTTTTGACCTTTGTGACCACGGCCACAAGTTTTACCAAAACCACTGCCGATACCACGGCCAACACGTTTTCTAGATTGCTTCTCACCTTCTGCAGGTGCTAATGTATTTAATTGCATAGTACTCATAATTCTTAACCCTCTACCTTAAGTAGGTAAGATACTTTATTAATCATGCCTCTCACTTCTGGCGTATCTTGCAAAACGACTGTGTGATTGATTCTCTTTAAGCCCAAACCAGTGATCGTTGCACGATGCGTTGGAAGACGGCCATGAAAACTCTTAACTAACGTTACGCTAACGGTGTTTTTCTTAGCTGCTGCTTTTTTAACTGCTGGCTTTTTCGCTACAGCTTTTGTAGCTGCTGCTTTAGCAGGTGCCTTTTTAGCGGCGACCGCCTTTTTAGCTACTGGCTTCTTAGCGACTGCTTTTTTAGCGGTTGCTTTTTTTACTACTTTCTTTTCTTCAGCCATTATGCTTCCCCAGTAATTTGTTCAACAGTTTTGCCACGCTTAGCAGCAACTGACTGTGGAGATGTCATTGACGTTAAACCTTCAACCGTTGCACGAACAACACTAATAGGATTACGTGTACCATTACATTTTGCCAAAATATTGTGAACACCAACCGCTTCTAAAACACTACGCATTGGGCCACCAGCAATAACGCCTGTACCTTCTGATGCAGGCTGCATGTAAACATTAGCAGCGCCAACACAAGAAGTAATCGGGTAATAAAGCGTGCCGTCTTTTAAAGGCACCGTTTTCATTGCTTTTTTTGCTTTGTCCATGGCTTTTTGAATTGCAGCAGGCACTTCACGCGCTTTACCCGTGCCATAACCTACTTTACCATTACCATCGCCAACAACAACCAGTGCTGAGAAGCCAAAAATACGACCACCTTTCACTACTTTGACAACGCGACGAATGTTAACCAGTTTTTCAATGTACTCATTATCGTCGTTATTATTATTTTTCTTATATTCAGCCATTATTGTCGCCTATGTTTATAATTTTTTTTAAAAGTCTAATCCGCCGTCTCTAGCCGCATCTGCTAATGCCTTTACACGACCATGAAACTTAAAGCCAGAACGATCAAAAGCGACTTTCGTTACTTTTGCTTTTTTTGCTGCTTTGGCAATTTCAGCGCCAATCTTAGCTGCTGCTTCAACATTACCGCCATTCTTAACTTTAGCGGTCAACGTTGATGCCGATGCTAATGTTTTTGTGCCACAACCACTAATGATTTGTGCATAAATGTGTTGTGAGGTTTTATATACACACAAACGCTCTACACTTCTTGCAGCATGCTTTGCTCTAAATTTAGTTGCTCTTCTTAAACGAGCTTGTTTTTTAGACAATTTCATATCTTAATACCTTATATTATTTCTTCTTAGCTTCTTTACGAACAACATATTCGTCAGTGTAGCGTACACCTTTACCTTTGTAAGGTTCTGGCGGACGGTAAGCTCTAATTTCAGCAGCCGCTTGTCCTACTTTTTGTTTGTCCATACCCTTCACAATAATTTCTGTTTGTGAAGGTGTTTCAGCTGTAATACCTTCGGGTAAATTGTATTTAACCGGGTGTGAAAAACCTAGGGTTAAATCTAGCACTTTACCCATTGACTTTGCACGGTAACCAACGCCGATTAATGATAATTTCTTTTCCCAACCCTCTGAAACGCCTTGTACTAAGTTGGCAGTATTAGCTCTTGCTGTACCCGCTTGTGCCCACGCTTTCTTTTGATCACTCTTATCTACCTTAGCAATATCAAATGTTAGTACATTTTCTGTATTGGTAATGACTACCGACGGATGAACTTCCATCTGTAATTGGCCTAATTTACCTTTGACTGACATAGTTGTATCATTAATAGATACCTCAACGCCAGCTGGAATTTCGATTGGTGATTTTGCAATTCTAGACATCTTATAACTCCCTAATTAAGAAATGCTGCACAAAACTTCACCACCAACATTTTCAGCTGCTGCGTTTTGACCAGTCATTACACCCTTAGGTGTTGAAACAATCACAATACCTAGGCCATTCATAACACTTGGCATTTCAGTACTCTTTACATATACACGTAAACTTGGCTTAGAGATTCTTTGTAAAGAATCAATCACCGGTTTGTCGTCATAGTACTTTAACTTAATGGTTAAAGTTTTAGCGGCGGCTTCGCCGTCAACACTAAATGAATCAATGTAACCTTCTTGCTGCATCACACTTGCGATAGCAGACTTTAAATTTGATGCTGGGATATTAACTTCTTTCTTATCAACCATGTGCGCATTACGAATGCGGGTTAACATATCAGCAACTGGATCAGACATACTCATATTATTTTCCTCCTACCAACTTGCTTTAGATAAACCGGGCACTTCACCATTCATGGTGCGCTCTCTTAATTTTGTTCTCGCTAGACCAAACTTGCGATAGAAACCATGTGGACGACCTGTTAAACCACAACGACTACGTTGACGGGTAGGTGATGCATCACGTGGTAATGCCTGCAACTTAATGGTTGCTTGAAAACGCTCTTCATCAGAAGAGTGTACACTTTTAATCGTTTTCTTTAATTCAAGACGCTTAGTACGGTATTTTTCAACCAACTTTGTGCGCTTGATGTCTCTATTTATCATAGACTTTTTAGCCATTTTCCTGTCCTTTAAATGGGAAATTAAACATTGCTAATAGTTTCTTAGCGTCATCATTGTTAGTAGCAGAAGTGGTGATAGCAATATCCATACCACGTGTTCTAGTTACTTTTTCAAAATCAATTTCTGGGAATACGATTTGTTCTGTTAAGCCCATGTTGTAGTTGCCACGACCATCAAATGATTTTTCGTTTAAACCACGGAAATCACGAATACGAGGAATCGCAATACTCACCAAACGATCAAGAAATTCATACATCTTTTCCTTGCGTAGGGTTACCTTACAACCAATCGGGTTGCCTTCTCTTAATTTGAAACTTGCGACTGACTTACGCGCATTACAAGTCATTGGCTTTTGGCCAGAAATAAGACTCATTTCTTCTAATGCACTTTGTAAGATCTTTTTGTCACCTAGTGCACTACCCAAACCCATGTTAATGGTGATCTTTTCGATCTTAGGTACTTGCATAGGGTTGGTCATACCCAGCTCTTTTTGTAGCGCAGGTAAAATTTCTTTTTTATATTGTTCTTGTAATCTAGACACGGTTATATTTCCTTAACTTGTTCAAACGATTGAATCGCCGTTTGATTTAAAAAATCTTTCTTTGTTGCCGTCTTTGTCAGTGCGAACACCAACTCTGTCTGCTTTCTCTGTTTTTGCGTTGTAGATTGCTACATTTGAAATCGCCATTGGCATTTCTGTATCAATTATGCCGCCGGTTACGCCGGCATTTGGATTTGCCTTTACATGCTTTTTAGCAATGTTCAAACCCTCAACTATGACTTTAATATTGGTGATTTTAGTGACTGTGCCCGTAGAGCCTTTGTCTTTGCCAGCAATAACGATCACTTCATCATTTAATTTAATTTTTTGCATTATAGAACCTCTGGTGCTAATGACACAATCTTCATAAATTGCTTGTTACGTAATTCACGAGTAACTGGGCCAAAAATACGCGTACCAACTGGCTCAAGTTTAGTGTTTAACAACACACATGCATTATTATCAAAACGGATGCGAGAACCGTCAGTACGACGAACACCGTGTGCTGTACGTACAACAACGGCATCATAAACGTCACCCTTTTTAACTTTACCGCGTGACGAAGCTTCTTTGATACTGACTTTAATCACATCACCAATAGCCGCATAACGACGCTTAGAGCCACCTAGTACTTTAATACACATTGCCTTGACACCACCGCTGTTGTCCGCAATATGAAGTTTTGTTTGCATTTGAATCATGTCTTATTCTCTTTTAATATGCTATAAATTAATCAATCGAAACTGATTTCTCAACGACTTCTAACAATGCCCAATGTTTAGTTTTAGAGAATGGCTTTGCTTCCACTACTCTGACTGTATCACCTAAACTACATTCGTTATTTTCATCGTGTGCATGAACCTTAGTACTACGTTTGATGTACTTCTTATATATTGGGTGTCTAACTTGACGCTCGATCTTTACAGCAATCGTCTTATCACGACCTGCACTTACAACCGTACCCATTAGTACGCGCTCTACTTTATTATCACTCATGCTTGTTTCTCTTTAATAATTGTTTTAACTTGTGCAATGGTTCTTTTGGTTTTTCCCAACTTAGTAGGATCGCCTAACTGTGCAGTTTTGTGCTGCATACGCAACTCAAAGTGCTCTTTCAAAAGTGTCATTAGCGTTTCGTTTAATTGAGAGATATCTTGCTCTCTTAATTCTTTAATATCCATTACATCACCGTCCGTTTAACTACTGTTGTTTTTACTGGTAATTTAGCTGCTGCCAATGCAAACGCTTCTCTTGCAATGGTCTCATCGACACCTTGCATTTCGAACAACATTTGACCTGGCTTAATTTGCGCTACCCAATATTCAACACTACCTTTACCTTTACCCATTCGAACTTCTAATGGTTTTTTAGTAATTGGCTTGTCTGGGAATACACGAATCCAAATCTTACCTTGACGTTTCACATGGCGTGTCATTGCACGACGTGCTGATTCGATTTGTCTAGCTGTCATACGACATCTACCAGTTGCTTGCAAACCGATATCACCAAAACTAACCTTATGGCCAGTGGCTAGGCCGCGATTACGGCCTTTCATCATTTTTCTAAATTTTGTACGTTTAGGTTGTAGCATTTTTAAGTCCTTTACTTCTTGCCTAGTTGAGTTGTTGCACCACGACGAGCAACCTCATCCAATGTTCCTTTTTTGTGATCTAAGATTTCACCTTTAAAGATCCAAACTTTGATACCGATTACACCGTATTGTGTATTAGCACCGTATGATGAATAATCAACGTCTGCTCTAAATGTATGTAAAGGTACGCGACCTTCACGATACCATTCAGAACGTGCAATCTCAGCACCATTTAATCGGCCACTTACCATGACCTTAATACCTAGAGCACCTAGGCGTGTTGCATTACCTAACACACGCTTAACCGCACGACGGTACATCACACGCTTTTCTAATTGTTGTGCAATGTTTTCAGCCACTAGACGCGCGTCTAGTTCAGGCTTTTTAATTTCTTCAATACTAATATGTACTGGAATACCCATCATTTTAGATACGATGGTTTTAAGTTGCTCAATATCAGCACCTTTCTTACCAATAACAATGCCAGGACGTGCCGTATGAATTACAACTTTAGCATTGTTAGCTAGACGTTCAATTTGAACGCGACTAACAGAAGCAGATTTTAATTTCTCAAATAAGAAATCTCTAACTGCGATATCAGATAATAAGTACTTAGAATAATCTTGAGAATTCGCATACCACTTAGAATCCCAATCCTTAACGATGCCTAATCTAATACCTTTTGGATTTACTTTTTGACCCATAATTAACCTGCGCTTACGCCAACTGTAATGTGGCTTGTTCTTTTTAAAATACGATTCGCTCTACCTTTTGCTCTAGGGCGGATTCTTTTCATTGTTGAGCCTTCGTCAATATAAATACTGCTTACTTTCAACTCATCAATATCAAGACCATCATTATGCTCAGCATTAGAAATAGCTGAATTTAATACTTTCTTAACTAATTTAGCCGCTCCCTTATTACTAAACGACAGAATGTTCAATGCTTCCTCTACTGGTTTGTTACGGATTTGATCCGCAACCAACCTCACTTTAAAAGATGAGCCTTTTGCGTATTTATGTATTGCTTTAACTTCTTTCATTGTTATTTACCTTTTATATTTACGCTTTACGATCGCCAGTGTGGCCTCTAAAAGTTCTTGTTATCGCAAACTCACCTAATTTATGACCAATCATGTTCTCGTTGATTGAAATTGGAACGTGCGCTCTACCATTATGGATTGCAATGGTTAGTCCAATCATTTCTGGAACAATAACGCTACGACGTGACCAAGTTTTAATTGGTTTTCTATCGTTATTTTCCTGAGCAGTTAATACCTTCTTAATTAAATGCTCGTCAACAAATGGACCCTTTCTTAATGATCTAGCCATGATTACCCTTATTTATTTCTACGACGTACGATAAGCTTATCAGTACGTTTATTACTACGTGTTTTATAACCCTTAGTTGGTGTACCCCAAGGAGAAACCGGATGACGACCACCACTAGTTTTACCTTCACCACCACCATGTGGGTGATCTACTGGATTCATTACCACACCACGAACGGTCGGTCTAACACCTCTCCATCGTGTTGCACCAGCTTTACCTAATTTTCTTAAACTGTGTTCTTTCTTAGATACTTCACCAATCGTCGCACGACAATCTGCTAATACTTTACGTACTTCACCAGAACGTAATCTCAAAGTAACATAAGTACCTTCTTTCGCAATTAACTGCGCTGAAGTACCTGCACTACGTGCCATTTGTGCACCCTTACCAGGCTTAAGTTCAATACAGTGAATAACACTACCTAAAGGAATGTTTGCACATGGCATGACATTACCTACTTGAATTGCAACCGAGCTTCCTGAAACAACGGTGTCACCTACTTTTAGACCGTTTGGTGCAATGATGTAAGTACGCTCACCATCTGCATATAAAACCAATGCAATATTTGCACTACGATTAGGATCGTATTCTAAGCGCTCAACTGTTGCTGGAATATCATCTTTAATACGTTTAAAGTCAATTATGCGATAACGACGCTTATGGCCACCACCTTTATGGCGAACCGTAATTTTTCCGCGGTTGTTACGACCACTGATTCTGTTTTTGCTCTCAGTTAGCGGTGCATATGGCTCGCCTTTATGTAGATCTTTGTCTACAATACTAACAACAAATCTTCTGCCGGGTGAGGTTGGTTTTCTTTTAATTACTTGTGCCATAATCCTTTCTCTTTAAGATGCGCTAACGTCAATCATTTGGCCTTCAGACACTTTAATCATTGCCTTCTTCCAATTAACACGACGGCCAATCTTGCCTTTAAATACTTTCTTTTTGCCTTTCACATTAGAGGTGGTAACATTTAATACTGTCACACCAAATAATGCTTCAACAGCAGCCTTGATTTCTTTTTTGTTGCTATCAGAACGCACTTTAAATGCGTATTGATTGTATGCTGATAACATCGTTGTTTTCTCAGAAACAATTGGTGCTAACAAGGTTTTTAATACTTTTTCTTGATTCATAACATTGCCTCAACTTTTTTCAACGCCGCTTCAGTCATTACCACATTTTTATAACCGATCAAACTAACTGGATCAATGCTTTGTGTATCGCAAACACCAACATGATATAAATTACGTGAAGAAAGATATAAATTCTCATCTAGCTCATCTGTCATTAATAAAGCGTCTTTAACGTCTAAAGCTTTAAGTAATGCAGTCACATTTTTAGTTTTTGCATCTTTAACTTCAAAATCTTTTACAATTTTTAAGCGCTCAGAACGAACAAGCTCTGAAAAAATAACACTGATTGCGCCTTTGTACATTTTTTTATTAACCTTTTGTACATAGCTACGGGGTTGTGCTGCAAATGTCACACCACCCGAACGCCAAATAGGACCACGAGATGTACCGGCACGTGCTCGGCCTGTACCTTTCTGCGCCCAAGGTTTTTTGCCGCCACCGCTAACAGCGGCACGGTTTTTTTGTGCTTTAGAACCTTGACGACCACCCGACATATAAGCTGTCGTTACTTGGTGGACCAATGACTGGTTAAAGTCTCTTGCAAAAATAGTATCCGCGACTTCAGTAGAAGTGGACTTATTTGTGCTTATATTTAATACTTTTAATTTCATTTTAAAAAACCTTACGCTTCGTTAGTTTCTTCAACGTCAGCCACTTCATTAGCTGCTTGTTCTTCAGCAACGCGCTTACTTACTTGCGCATTACTTTTATCTTTTTTGTGTGATAGTAACACTTTAACGAAACCATTAGTAGCACCAGGAATCGCACCTTTAACTAACAATAAGTTTCTGTCACTATCAACTCTTACCACTTCTAAACACTCTTCGGTAACTTGCTCATCACCCATGTGACCGGCCATTTTTTTACCTTTAAATACTCGACCAGGGTCTTGACACTGTCCCGTAGAACCAATCGCTCTATGAGAGACTGAGTTACCATGGGTTGCATCTTGCATTTGGAAATTGTGACGCTTTACACCACCCTGAAAACCTTTACCTTTTGATTGACCTATTACATCAACGTAATGGCCAGCACCAAATAAAGAAAGATCAAAACTGCTTGCATCGCCAATTTCATCAGCATCTGCTCTAAATTCCCAAAGACCTAAACCAATCTCTTGTGAAGCCTTTGCATAATGACCTTTGATTGCTGACGGTACACGACGAATTTTTGCTTCGCCTTTTTTGTTTACTTTTGCACCTGTAGTAACTTGAACGGCACTATAGCCATCAACCTCAGTTGTTCTTGTTTGAACAACACGATTAGCTTCAATTTTAATAACACTAACCGGCGTGGCTGAGCCATCGTCAGACATAATACGTGTCATTCCTAATTTTTGTCCTACTAAACCAATTGCCATGATCTTATTCCTAAATTACTGTTTGTTTTCTTAGTTAAGCTTAATCGCTACATCAACACCCGCAGCCAGATCTAACTTCATTAGTGCATCAACTGTTTTATCAGTTGGGCTAATAACGTCCATTAATCTAACGTATGTTCTTAATTCGTATTGATCTCTCGCTTTCTTATTTACGTGCGGAGAAGTTAATACAGTGAAACGCTCCTTCTTAGTCGGTAAAGGGATTGGACCTCTTACACTAGCACCCGTACGCTTAGCTGTCTCTACAATCTCAAGCGCTGATTTGTCGATTAAACGATGATCAAATGCTTTTAATTTAATTCTAATATTTTGATTGCTCATGTGCCTTAAATCCTATTAATAAACCTATCTATTTTTACGTCTAACTTTTGAAACGAAAAACCGAAGATTATACAAGAAATCTTCGGTCTTTAATCAACTAATTACCTTATTCCGTCACCTTAGCAACAACACCCGCACCAACTGTGCGACCGCCTTCTCTA
>OFBI01000001.1_pt1 | contig 58781 bp, 68 predicted proteins | sample 1520551 | NCBI WGS metagenome assembly OFBI01 (sample SAMEA3696448, study PRJEB22514) | metagenome | biome: water; feature: marine; material: hydrothermal vent | place: Pacific Ocean | collected 2014-08-15 | depth 1539 m | reverse complement strand
CTGAAGGTGCATCTACTTTATGACGATGGTGTGCTTCTACAATTTCAATATCAGCTTCTTCACCAATAACGCGCGCCGCCATATCTAACAACTTAAGTGATAAATTTACGCCAATACTCATATTCGGCGCAAAAACAATTGCCATATTTTTTGCAGCATTATTAATTTCTTGTAGTTGATCATCGCTAAAGCCCGTAGTGCCAATCACCATTGCTTTGCCTGAATTTTGACAAATAGCCAAGTATTCTAACGTTGCTTCTGGACGCGTAAAATCAATCAGCACATCGAACTGATCTAATGCGGCGATTAAATCGTCGCCTTTGTCTAATGTAGCGCCCAAACTAACTTTATCGTTTTGGCTGATCGCCTCAATAATGGTTTGACCCATGCGCCCTGAAGCACCTACAACTGCAATTCTAATCATTTTTTATTTTATGTAATTAAATATTTATATCAATTATTTCTAACTCTTAAATATACCGGATACTTGTATTTTCCTTTCTTGGTAAAGCCGTAATATTTAAACGTAATTTTACTACCAATAGCAGGTGGGCTATTCCTGTCTTTATCTTTAAAGCCAGAGCCGATTTTCAGCTGTTTTCCATCCTCAGTTTGACAAAGTACAGAGCCCATTTTTCCAAGATATTTTCCTTTACCCGGCAGTATTTTCAATACCCTGCATTCAGTATCAAAATACTTCTTAACCTTTAGTGCAGACGACAGCCTGCCAGTCTCATAAAAGGTGTCAGGGTTACGAACCACAATACCTTCACCTTCGCCTTTAACTACTTGTTGTAAAAAATCTTGCAAATGCTGTTTGCTTTTAACTGTTGTTTGTTTGAGAATTTGAAGATGAGGGGTAGGGTTTTTATCTAAATAAGTCTTTAGAGTAGATAACCTTTCAAGTAGTCCGCCAGTTTGATTTGGCACTTCAAAAACATGATGAGTTATGTCTTTCCAGCGCTCTTTAGATTTTGTACTACGGACAATTGAACTAATATTTTCAAAATCACCACGTTTGGTCCAAAGTTCACCATCAATAGCAAATGGCGGGTAGTTTTGGATAAACCATTTAGGTGGGTTCAGCTTCTTTCCGCCACGAGTGAGCAACTCTTGACCATTCCAAAATCCACGTATGCCATCTAGTTTTTCACTCATCACCCAACCAACAACATCTTTAGAGTTATCATAAGTTTTAAGTAAAAATAAATCTGGCTTGCCAGCAAAGCTGCCAAAAGACGCTAATAACAGAGTAGTTAATAGAATAAATCTATTAACTACTCTGTTGTTTATTATGATAATTGATCCTCTAAGAAGCCGTTTTGTTTTGTAATATTGTCAATATCTTGCAACGCTTTTAACATTTCAGCCATCTTATGAATTGGGATCATATTTGGGCCGTCACTCAGTGCAACTTCTGGGTTTGGATGTGTTTCCATAAAGAAGCCTGATACACCCACAGCGGCGGCAGCACGTGCAAGCACAGGTACCATTTCTCTTTGACCACCTGAAGTAAGACCATTACCACCTGGTTGTTGTACGGAATGCGTAGCATCAAATACAATCGGCTGCCCTGTTGAGCGCATGGTCGACAAACCACGCATATCAGATACCAACGTGTTGTAGCCAAAAGAGGTGCCGCGATCACAAATGGTAATCGCTTTATTGCCGGTCTCGAAAGCTTTATCCACTACATTTTGCATATCCCAAGGCGCTTGGAATTGCCCCTTCTTAATATTCACTGGAATACCTTGCTTACACACATTTTGAATAAAGTTGGTTTGACGTACCAAAAAAGCCGGTGTTTGCATCATATCAACCACATCTGCCACTTCGTCTAACGGTGTATCTTCGTGTACGTCAGTCAGCACCGGCACGCCTACTTCGTCTTTTACTTTTTGTAAAATACGCAGCCCTTCTTCAATACCTAAACCTCTAAAGCTACCTGTGCTTGAGCGATTGGCTTTATCGTATGAAGATTTATAAATAAAATTAATGCCTAAATCCTCAGTGACTTTTTTGAGATAAGTAGCTGTCTCCATCGCCAAAGCTTCAGACTCGATTACGCAAGGGCCTGAGATAAGAAAAAACGGCTGGTCAACGCCAATTTCAAAATCTAATAATTTCATAGTGTATTCCTATTTCAAAATGTTATAAGTTTAATTATAAGTTATACAATTCCTTTAAAATACTTAATCATGACAAACACACCCGATATTCTAAAAAAAATTATCGCCCGTAAAGAGCAAGAAGTAATTGAATGTAAAAAGATCATCTCTTTCGACAATATGATGAAAAAAGCTTACGATGATCGCGAAACACTTGATTTTTACCAAGCCTTAAGAGATAAGGTAGATCTCAAACAAAATGCCATTATTGCAGAAATCAAAAAAGCTTCGCCTTCAAAGGGCATCTTACGTGAAAATTTTAATCCAGTTGAAATCGCCAAAAGTTATGAAGCACATGGTGCTGCCTGTTTATCAGTACTGACTGATAAAGATTTTTTCCAAGGTGATGACCAATATTTAATCGATGTTAGAGAAGCCGTTTCTTTGCCAATACTACGCAAAGAATTTATCATTGACCCATACCAAGTATTAGAAGCGCGCGTCATGGGTGCTGACTGCATTCTGCTCATCGCTGCTTGTCTTAGTGATGGAGAAATGGAAATACTAGCACAACATGCAATGCAACTTAACATGGATATCTTGGTTGAGGTGCACAATGCAGAAGAACTTAAACGCGCACTAAAGCTGCCACTTATCATGATTGGTATCAATAATCGTAATCTACGTACCTTTGATGTCTCATTACAAACCACGGTTGATTTACTCAGTGAAATTAAAGACGATATTTTGGTTATTACTGAAAGCGGTATTCTAAGTTCAGAAAATGTTGCTTTTATGCACGAGCATGATGTTTATAGTTTCTTGGTAGGCGAGGCGTTCATGCGTCAAGACGACCCTGGTGTTGCATTGCAAGAAATTTTTAAAGGATAATAGTATGAATACAACAGTTAGATGGATTGATGGCATGATGATGGTTGGAGAATCAGCCAGTGGTCACGCCGTAGTAATGGACGGGCCAGAAAACCTAGGTGGTAAAAACTTAGGTATTCGCCCTATGGAAATGTTGCTATTGGGTATGGGTGGTTGCACCACCATTGATGTGATGAGTATGCTCAAAAAAATGCGTGAAGAAGTACGTGATTGTCGCGCTGAAATCAGCGCTGAACGTGCAGATGACCACCCTAAAGTATTTACTAAAATTCATATTCATTTTGTGGTTGAAGGGGTTAACTTAGATGAGAAAAAAGTAGGCAAAGCGATTGGCTTGTCAGCTGATAAATACTGTTCTGCCTCTATTATGTTGGGAAAAACTGCCACTGTCACACATGACTTTGAAATCCATGAATAATGTTTGGGGTTGGCTTGGTACGATTACCGGTATAACTGGCGCCCTATTAGTTGCATTAAATATTGATAAAGTCTTTGTTGGCTATCTATTTTTTATGGCATCTGCCATTAGTTGGGTTATTCAAGGTACCAAAAATAACGATAAATCTTTAGTATTGCTTAACGCTGTATTTGTTTGTGTTAATGCATTAGGTCTTTATAATTGGTTTTGAAATTATTTATTTACTCTCTTTGCATTTTGCTGTCGCCCAATATTGTTGCTGACACACAAACCAAAGACACCATCAACCCTTTAATTCAAAAGATCGAAGCCATCGATTATGACTTATTGGAGCTAGAAACACAGCTTGATATGGGTATAGACGTTTTTGAAGTTAGTGTAGATGCAAGCAAAATTAAAAGTCAGTTACTTCATTTTGAATATCAACTTGGTACACCTCGTGGTGGTGACGATCAATGGAATGAATCTGAACAAATGATTCTTGACGCCAAGGTTAAGCTTGAAGCCCTACAAGAAAAAATGAAAGTTGAAGGTGACTGGGGTAAAGTTAGATTTAGAGTGCAGGATTTTCGAGGTGATGATCCAGGCACAGTCAAAATCAGATACAACTACGGCTTTTAAAACGCCAATTCAAACTGTTTGTTTGAATTTTAAGTTTTTAGCGTATAATATTTTTCTTTTGGAGAGTTGGCCGAGTGGCTGAAGGCGCGCCCCTGCTAAGGGTGTATAGGGTTTATCCCCTATCGAGGGTTCAAATCCCTCACTCTCCGCCATTATTAAGAATATCTTTACAATCATGACTGACACACCACTAATAATTGCAGGTACAACTTACAGCTCTCGATTATTGGTCGGCTCAGGAAAATATAAAGATTTAACCGAAACCAAACTCGCAACTGATGCCGCTGAGGCTGATATTATTACTGTTGCCATTCGTCGTACTAACATTGGTCAAGACGAGAATGAGCCAAATTTACTCGACGTCATCACGCCTGATAAATACACCATTCTGCCTAATACAGCGGGTTGTTACACGGCTAAAGATGCGGTACGCACTTGCCAATTAGCGCGTGAATTATTAGGTGGACATAATTTAGTCAAGCTCGAAGTGTTAGGTGATGAGAAAACCTTATATCCAAATATTGTAGAAACACTAGCCGCCGCTCAAACATTGGTTGATGATGGCTTTGATGTCATGGTCTACACCAGTGATGACCCTATCGTTGCTAAAGAACTCGAAAATATCGGCTGTTGTGCAGTAATGCCGTTAGCGTCATTAATTGGCTCCGGCCAAGGCATTGCCAACCCTGCAAACATTAAATTAATCAAAGAACAAGCCAATGTGCCTGTATTGGTAGACGCGGGTATTGGTTGTGCATCTGATGCTGCTAAAGCCATGGAGCTTGGTTGTGATGGTGTGTTAATGAACTCAGCGATTGCTAATGCTGCTGACCCTGTATTAATGGCCAGTGCAATGAAACACGCGGTAATCGCAGGCAGGGAATCTTTTCTTGCCGGTAGAATGATGAAAAAAGCCTACGCTTCTGCTTCATCACCAATGGAAAACTTAATCTAAGAAATTTTCAGCTTCTTTTTCTTCTTCAGGTTTTTTAGTTCTTTTCCCAGGCTTTGCCAACACTTCTAAGAAAAAAGTATCGAGGCCTTCTACATCTGCTTCTGAAATAACCTTGTTAATTTCAGAGACATGTATCACCCCACAAGTTAACTCATCGGCGCCAAAGCGACAGTCAAAATCCCAAAAATCCACACCCTCAGGTAGTGTCTTATTGCGCTCACGCTTGATGTATTTTTTAAGCTCATGTTTAATTGCATCAGCCACTCTAGGTCTTTTCTTTTTTGGATGTGAGAAGCTGAATGTCTTTTTCATGATGGTTTGGGTAATAGAATTAATAAAGGAGATTATACGCACTCAGCAATCTCTCAATACAAACATAAACCTACAGTTAGCAATTATTTGGGTGAAATTCTTTGTGCTCTATAAAGTTGCTTAAACTTAAACTGCTTCCAAAAACTTTTTGGTTCGTCTTCATATTTTTTTTTCATCTTTCCAGGAGAAAATCTCGGAATTTCAGGAAACTCTAATTGCCAAACAATCTGCTTATCATGCGTTAGTTCATACAAAACATTGTCAACTTGGATCAAAGTATTTCCATTTGGCAGTCTATCTACATCTCTACTTCTTGGCGAGGTAAAACCTACATCTCGATGATCAGCCTCCCAAACCACTTCTCCATCCCTAGTTATCTCATATGTTGTCCAAGGTGAGTGTGATGCTACCAGTATATTGCCATTTGTCTGGATCTCAGGCTCATGTAGATTACACCCTTCTAAATGATCGCCATCATGTAAACCATCTACTCCTCTGCGCCTCCAAGTCCTGCCCTTCTCGCAAAGGAATTTTTGACTCCAAACTGTTTTTCCCTCTTTATCGACTTCCACAAGCATATCAAAATTACGCAGACCGATCAGGGTGTTTCCATTTTCTAGTCTAGTAACCGCATTCGGATGAATCCAACCCTCTGCAAATACATCAGAGAAGGGCTCGATATCATATTCATCTAACCCATCCCATTGCCAAACCACCTCGCCAGCTGAATTAACTTCCACAACCTGAGGCTCGCCTTTTTCTGCCCATCCTCTCAGATAAATTGTATTGCCATTTCCTAATCTATCTGCATCATGGGTTGCATATTTATCAAGATGCTTCCAAACAATTTCGCCTAGGGTATTAATTTCATAAATGCCCGAACCTCTAATGTTGAATAGAGTATTACCGCCTGGTAGACGCTTAACATCCATTAATTCATTATGTTTATTGCTTTTAGACATGGAGGCAGGTACTACATAATCCCAAATTATATTGCCGTTCATGTCAACTTCTATAATGGCTCTCTCGTCTGTTTTTTTATTTAATCCAAACAAAGTTGTTCCACTAAATGCCAAATCAGGATTATAGTTCTTGACCACCATTTTCGGATTTAGTGATTTTTGACTCCAACAATCAGCATCAAAAAATCCGCAATGTGATGATGCGAAGCTTGAATTAAAAACTGGCAATATAACTACTGTTGTTAAAAAAATAAAAAACTGTTTCATAAATACCCTTCGTATCTAAAAAAGAAATAAGTTAATCTGAACTGTGATTATATATTCATCAATTCGTAGTTTTCTAAAACTATTCGATTAACTCTAATGGATTAGTGTACCTGATAAAGATAAATGCATCATATCGCTGTGGAAGAATGCTTGGGACATAATTATCTAACGCATCATTTTTTGGATTATAAACCACTCCAATTGCTCTGTGTTTTCGATATTGATTAAGCCATGGATTCTTACGATCCTTGTGATCAAATAAAAGATAAAAATTGTGTAGTTTAAGCTTACTCAGTATATCTTCATAGCTACCCTTAACGCCTGAAGGAATCTGCATTTTTTCCACGGTTGATCCCCAGCTGTTTCCTGCTAAAACTTGCCCCTCATTTGTGCTAAAACCAACAACAAATACTCGCCATCTACCTAATTCATACCTGCTGAGACTTCCAATATTTACAACACCTTGTGAATACATTGGTGTGGCACGAGAATCTCCTACATGAGTATTATGCGCCCAAACTATACCTTTAGAATTTGCCCCATAAAAATACAATAGACGTTTTACAGATAACCACATATGTTGCACTCTACTATTCCAAGAAGTAAGATTATTACCAATAGCCAATCGATAATAATCTTCAGCATTTTTTACTATCAAGGCGTTTTGCTCAGCTTGAAAAAATTCATTATCTCTAAAAGCATTATTGGTTGTGACTAATGTACGTAGAAGATTTGATACTTCTATCAGCCCCTGCTGACATGAAAAACCTTCACGTGATACGGCTTCAGCATAAGCCCATTCATTACGATCATATCTTGCAAAACATTGCAGTTTGTTCTGTATTTCATCGTGATACAACGGCAAATATTTTTTAGTAAATACCAGCAGATTATCCATTGCATCCCACGGTCCATAAACATCCATCCCATGAAACCCTACTTTTTTATCGCTGGGCAGGTCTGTGTTATATTCTCTCAACCATTCTGCCAGTTGCTCAATTTCATAATTTTTCCACATCCATTCGGGCCACCGATCAAAGCTGAGTAGCACCTCTTTGGCCGATTTTAAAGCACTAGGCATATTCTTTACATATTGGTTGAGGCGATCAATAGAAGACCAATCACCTTCAACTGCAATAAAAGAAAATTGCTTTTCACTAATTAGGCGTTTAGTAATTGCTACACGTAATGAATAAAATTCAACTGTTCCATGTGATGATTCACCCAGTAGCACCAATTGACGCTGACCAGCACGATCAATTATCTTATCCAAATCGGCTGTAACCGTAAGAGGAATTGCCTTGTGTGACAAAAAATCAATTAGATGCTCATTGTCATTACCCAGAACTGGATTATAAAAAATGACAAGAGAAAATAAAACGATGAAAAATGAAGTGATTTTTTTCATACTTTTCCTAAATTCTCTTTTAGATAACTTGATTCTACACTTCTACGTTGCTCAAATAAACATTAAAATAGGTTTATGGATTTTTCTGAAAAATTATCTAATTTAAAACAACAACACCTTTATCGATCTAGAAAAGTTGTTGATAGTGCACAAGATACAAAAATTATTATTGATGGAAAATCACTGATTAATTTTTGTTCGAATGACTACCTGTCGCTTGCTAACCACGTCCAAGTTAAAGAAGCTTTTAAACAAGGGGTTGATGAATATGGTGCAGGCTCAGGTGCGTCGCATTTAGTGAGCGGTCACTCACGTGCACACCATGAGTTAGAAGATGCTTTAGCTGAATATACAGGGCAAGAGCGTGCCTTACTATTTTCAACAGGTTATAGTGCCAATTTAGGAATTTTCTCCGCACTTAAAGATGAGCTCGATTGGGTACTGCAGGACAAGCTCAATCACGCTTCACTGATTGACGGAAACCAACTGATTGGATTGCCAGTTCAACGTTATTTACATAATGATATTGCTTCACTCGAGAAAAAAGTAAGCAAACAATCAGGCCAAGGCATGATTGTAACTGACACGGTGTTTAGCATGGATGGCGATCAGGCGAAAATTGAAGATTTGCAAAAAATCGCAGAAGGTGAATTGGCTTTAGCCAAGAGAGGCCGCCCTGGGGTGAATGTTTCTGGCGCAATTTTAATGCAAGACGATGCACACGGTTTTGGGGTATTCGAGCCCAATATCCCAAAGAATTCAATCTACATGGCTACCTTAGGCAAGGCAGCTGGCACAATGGGTGCTTTTGTGGCCGGAAAATCCGATTTTATTGAATTTTTAATTCAAAAATCGCGCCCTTATATTTACACCACAGCCATTGCGCCTGCAATTTGTGTGGCTACACTCAAAAGCCTAGATTTAATTAAGCAAGGTGAGCAAAAAGCCAAACTATTGGCCAATATTGATTTTTTCCGAAATTTTTCTCAAGCCATTGGTTTGCCAATTTCACCATCAAACAGTGCGATTCAGCCTTTGATTATCGGTGATAGTGAAAAAGCACTGGGCATCAGTAAAAAACTATTTGATCAAGGTTTTTACGTTAGTGCTATTCGGGCACCAACCGTACCCAAAGGTACTGAACGCCTAAGAATCACACTTAGCGCTAACCACACTCAAAGTCAGATCGAGCAACTGTTAGTTCAAATTAAAAATGCTTTACAGTAGCACAATTGGTATTGGTCCTGATTTAGTATTACTACATGGATGGGGATTTAATTCAGAATTATTCAATGATCTGATTGATCGATATAAAAACCAATATCGCATCACGATGATTGACCTGCCAGGTCATGGTCGAAGTGATGATGTCAATGGTGGTCTTGATGAGTGGTGTGATGAAATTATTAAAAACTTACCTGATAATCCAATACTGCTAGGTTGGTCATTGGGTGGATTATTAGCCATCAATATCGCTACCAAAATTAAAATATCCAAACTAATTTTGGTGGCTTCCACGCCTAAATTTGTGCAATCAGAAGATTGGCCGTATGGTATTGATGAGAATAATTTTCGTCAATTTTCTGATGCATTACAGCTGAATTTATCTAAAGGACTAAAACGCTTTGTTAGCTTACAAACTCAAGATAAAGCTCAATTAAAAGCACTCAATCAATCGATCGATAAATTTCCTGCATCAACAAAAGCACTCAATCAAGGATTGGAGATTCTCTTAACCACTGACTTATTAGATGAGTTTAATCAATCAAAAATACCAACAGAGGTGATTTTAGGTAATCATGACACATTAGTCCCTTATCGAATCAGCAATTGGTATGATAAGTCTAAAATAAAAATGCAAGTGTTGAATACGGGTCACTTGCCATTTTTACATAAGGATTTCACGCTATGAATAAATCTATCGCACCCATACTGCTAAGTATCTTTGGTATTTTTTGGGTGGCGCTTGCTATCAACCCACTTTATCGAGATATATGGGTTGCTGAAAACTTAATTCTTATTATTTGCATTGGCTATGTGGTATCGACTTATAAATCAACACCTTTTAGCAATACCTCGTACTGGCTCATTTTTATATTTTGTATTTTGCAAACTATTGGTGCACACTACACTTACGCAGAAGTCCCGATTGGTTTTTGGGCTGCTGACCTACTGGAAATAGAGCGTAATCATTATGATCGACTCGTGCACTTTGCCTTTGGATTTTTATTGGTATTACCATTCAAAGAAGTGATTACTAGAACCATCGAATTCTCTAGCTTTCGCTCTATGGTCTTTTTGTTGGTTCTGGTGTTTCTTGGTATTGGTAGTTTTTATGAAATAATAGAATGGCTCTACGCTATTTTCTACGAACAACAACAATCACCTCAGACAGCTGATTCCTTTCTTGGATCACAAGGAGACATCTGGGATGCCGAAAAAGATATGCTCATTGCCGGTCTTGGGGCTTGGTTATATTTACTCTTTTTTAACCCCGAGACACAGCAATAAGTTTATTTAATCTTAACCTCGATTTGCTTAGGTGTAACTTTGGCTACTTTAGTAATAGTTAAGCTTAAAACACCATCAACAAACTCAGCTTTGATATTGGTTGTTTTAACGGTTTGAGGCAAAGTAAAACTTCTAACGAAAGAACCATATGAACGTTCCATACGGTGTCTTTTTGTGTCTTCAATTTCAACTTTTTTCTCACCTTTAATGGTTAATACGTTATTCTCAATGGTGACATGTACATCATCCTTATGTACACCAGGTAACTCAGCCCTAACCATGTAAGACTTATCATCCTCCTCAATATCAACTGCAGGCATCCAATCACCCTTTTCAAACTCACCTAAAGGGTGGTCAAAATGCTCAAACATTTCATCCATTTCAGCAAATGGGCGCATTAATGTTAGACTCATAACAACCTCCTTTTATTTATTTATACAACTACCTCACTTCCATAGTACGCCTCTTTTTATTTACATGATGATGATTTGAGTATAATTCAAACATATTAGCTTTTAGTAAGGGGTTCTAATGACAACTTTAGTCGGTGTAATTATGGGGTCAAAATCTGATTGGCCAACCATGAAGCATGCAGTAGAAATGCTTGAAGAATTTGGTGTGCCACATGAAGTCGAAGTGGTGTCTGCACATCGCACACCAGACAAAATGTTTGACTACGCCTCTAGTGCACAGACTCGAGGCTTAAAAGTGATTATTGCCGGTGCTGGTGGTGCGGCGCACTTACCGGGCATGGTTGCTGCTAAAACCATTGTGCCGGTATTGGGTGTGCCTATTCAATCTAAGGCGCTTAGCGGTCAAGATTCTTTACTCTCTATTGCACAAATGCCAGGTGGTATCCCTGTTGGCACACTAGCTATTGGTGATGCCGGTGCTAAAAATGCAGGCATCTTGGCGGCGCAAATTGTCGCCAATGAAGACGAGACTATTCGCGAAAAAGTAGCGGCATTTAGAGCTAAGCAAACCCAAGATGTCCTTGATAATCCAAATCCACAAGATTAACCGATGAAAATAGGTGTTTTAGGCGCGGGCCAACTGGGCAGAATGCTAGCAATTTCTGGCTATCCTTTGAATCACCAATTTGGTTTTTCAGGTAACTCTACTGACGAACCTTCTGCGCTTTTAGGCCACATGTTTGCACTTGAAGACAACAAAGACAATATTGAATCTTTGGTTGCTTTTGCAGATGTGATTACTTATGAAAGTGAAAATACTGATGTGGCCATCGTTAAAGAAATCAGTAACAATATTCCTGTTTACCCTGGCGAAAAATCACTCTTCACCACACAACATCGTGGCCGTGAAAAAGCCTTATTTGATCAATTAAACATTCCTTGTGCACCGTATCAAATGGTGGACTCCGAAGCCGACTTAAAAACTGCCGTAGAACAAATTGGCCTGCCTGCTATTTTAAAAACAGCAACTGAAGGTTATGATGGCAAAGGTCAGTTTTTAATGCGAGACGAGAGCCAAATCACTGAAGCTTGGCAAAGTATGAATGGCGTTGAATCAATTCTGGAAGGTTTTGTCAATTTCAAACGTGAGCTGTCTTTAATTGCCGTACGTGGTATCGATAATGACCACAAATACTATCCATTAGTTGAGAACACTCACCATGATGGAATATTAAGACTCACCATTGCACCAGCTCAAGCTATTGAACCAGACGTACAAAAAACGGCTGAACATTACATGCAAACCTTACTCGATGAGATGGATCATGTGGGTGTGTTAACCATTGAATTGTTTGAAACTGAAGACGGCTTAGTGGTGAATGAAATGGCACCTCGTGTGCATAACTCTGGCCATTGGAGTATTGAAGGTGCTAACACTTCTCAATTTGAAAATCATGTGCGTGCCATTACCGGCATGCCACTCGGTGATACCACGCCAATACATACATTTAGCGCCATGGTGAATATTATTGGGAAAAATGGACCGACTGAGATTGCGCTTAATATGCCAAATGCACACTTACATTTGTACGATAAAACAGAACGTGCTGATCGTAAGTTAGGACATATTAATATTATGGCTAGCACTCAAGCAGAGTTAACCAATAGCATTGAAAAACTAAAAGATTTTTTACCTAAATAAATACTGGCACAATAGATACTATCAAAAGCACGGCCATCGTTCGATTGAATAGCTTGAAATGCGTGTCATTTTTAATAATAGTCTGCATTTGAGATCCTAAGAATAACCACAATCCATTGCAAGGAAAGATTGCAATGAAGAAACTTAATGCAATTATAAATGTGGTTGATTGCATATCAGTAGCCGTTGCGAATGTACCAAGGCCACTAAATATCATTACCCAGGCTTTGGGATTAGCCCATTGAAATAAAACCACTTGAAAAAATGTGAATGGTTTCGAGCTACCTTCAATGCTACTGCGCTTAGTTGTGGTGAATAATTTAAAAGCTAAATATAGTAAATACCCAACACCCAATACTTTGACAATCGTATGAAATATGGGGGATTGTGCAATTAAAACGTCTAAACCCAAACCGACAGCAATCAGCGTTATTGGAAAACCAAAAGCAATACCTAAAAGGTGTGGTAACGACTTTTTAATACCAAAATTAAGCCCTGAAGACAAAATCATAATATTGTTTGGGCCAGGCGTAATAGTCATTACAAGCGTAAACAAGAAAATTGACAGTAGATTATCCACTGCTTAATTCTAACTTAAATTTAGCTGCCAAATCACCTTCAATCTTATAAGCATCTTTTTCGCTAATGGGTTTGTCACGCAGATGCTGGATCACATGAACCATCTCGTGGCAAAAAGCAGTAATAAATTGGCTTGTTGTTAAATCTTTTTCGATATCAATATAAAACTTACCTTCACCTTCATGGTCTGTCCACGCCTCAGCATGATCCACATCTTGAATTCTTAAGTCTATATCGACTGGTTTTTTAATAGAAAGTGCTTGAGAGCAGAAGTAATAAAGATCTTTAGCTAATTGTTGTTGAGATTTTGTACCACCTTCAATATAAATCACTAGCCAAAACGCTTATCCAAATAAGCCATAATATCCGATGATTCGTACATCCAAGTAATATCACCACCCTCTTTGACTCTCAAACAAGGTACTTTAACCTCGCCACCACCTGCTAATAGTTCAGCACGGAACTGGCCGGCTTGAGCATTACGCGTTTCCATTGGTAAGTTAAGACGCTTAATAGTGCGGCGTGTTTTAATACAGAATGGGCAAGCGTAAAATTGATACAGCTTCAAGGATTCAGCTTGCTTGTTAACTTCAGCTTGTTCCGATTCGCTGCGCTTGATTTTTTTAGGAGAAAAAACCCAATCAATTAATACAATTAATCGACCTAAGCCTTCTCTCATTCCTTTAATTAAGATTTTCATTTTTCCTCTCTTGCCGTATAGGCGGTTAATGTATTTTCTAATAAAGTGGCAATGGTCATTGGCCCAACACCACCCGGTACAGGTGTAATCCATGAGGCTTTATCTTGTGCTGTATCAAAATCTACGTCACCAGACAAACTGCCATCGTCTAGGCGGTTAATGCCAACATCAATCACGATGGCACCGTCTTTAATCCAATCGCCTTTGATCATTTTTGATTTACCAACCGCCACTACCACAACATCAGCTTGTTTAATCTTGCTGGATAAATCTTGGGTTTTGCTGTTACAAATAGTAACGGTTGCACGTGCATTTAAAAGCTCCATTGCCATTGGACGACCAACAATATTTGATGCGCCTACTACCACGCAATTCTTGCTTGTTAGATCAACACCTATGGTTGCTAGCATTGTCATTACCCCTTTGGGTGTGCAGGGGCGTAAATGCGGCTTATTTTGCATCAATTTGCCAACATTCTCACTGTGGAAGCCGTCAACATCCTTGTTAGGATTAATCGCCTCAATCACTTGATTAGCGTCTAAATGACTCGGCAATGGCAACTGCACCAAAATACCGTCAATTTTGTCATCCTTGTTAAGACGTTCAACTTCAGCCAATAATGCTGCTTGGGTAATATCTAACGGTTTATTAATTTTCTCAGAATAGAAGCCAACCTCTTTACAGGCGTTGTCTTTATTACGCACATACACCGCTGAAGCTGGGTCATCACCTACCAAGATAACCGCTAAGCCAGGCTTGCGATCAAGCTTAGCCACTTGTTTGGCAATACTACTTCTTAATTTTTTTGCAATTTCTTTACCGTCAATAATCACTGTAAAGCCTCTCTTACTTTAGCCAAATCTTCAATGGTGTCCACACCAAATCCTGTTGCTTCACAAGCTGGCGCTACATGGATATCAAAACCCTCATTAAGTACGGTGAGTTGTTCTAATTTTTCCACTTGTTCGTAGACTGAACTATCCATGGTTAAATACTGCTTGATAAAACCTGATCGATAGGCGTAAATACCAATATGTTTAAAGCATATTGATTTATCAAAATCAGCTTCTTCTCTAAAGGCAGGAATGGGTGAACGTGAAAAATACAGCGCTTTACCAAATTTATCAAATACGACCTTGACGCAGTTTGGATCTAGATATTGATTTTTATCAATCACGTTTTCACACAAAGTCGCCATTTTCATCTCGCTCTTGGCTAAATTATTAGCGACTTGTTCAATTACACTGGCACCCAACATCGGCTCATCACCCTGAACGTTAACAATAATTTCATCATCGTTAATCGACATTTTATCCAACACTTCTGCAATGCGTGAAGTGCCGGACGTATGGTGATCGCCCGTCATACATGTGGTGGCGCCAAAATCATTCGCAATGGTTTCAATACGAGTGTCATCTGTGGCAATAATCACGCTTGAAGCGCCACTCTTAATGGCATTTTCATAGGTGTGTTGAATCAATGGCTTGCCGTGAATATCTTGCAATAATTTTGCGTTCAAGCGAGTGGATGCGTAGCGTGCAGGAATGATAACGGAAAAATCCATCAGCTTATTTTTCGTGCCTCTTCAATCAGTAAAACAGGGATGCCATCATTAATAGGATAAGCTAAGCCGCTAGCTTCACAAACCAGTTCATCGCCCACTTGTTTGAGTGGTGCTTTACTTTGTGGGCAAACTAGCAATTTAAGTAAGGCTTCATCAATCATAATTTATTTGTTAATTCAGTCAAAAAATCGTCGCTTAATTCAGCTTCAACATGCAAGTACCACATTTGATCTGTTGCGAACTCCCTACATTTTACACAATCCTTGGCGGTCATAAGAATAGGATAATCATCATCAAAAGCAAGATCTGTCTGAGCAAAGGCATGATGATCAGCAAAGGCATGCACCTCTACCTTAATATCCAGTTGCGTCAAAGTGTCAAAAAATCGTTGCGGATAGCCAATGCCTGCCACTGCATGACAAGTCTTTTGATTAAAAAAGTCTAGTGGTTGCTCTTCATTAGTGGCTACATTGACAAACATTAAGGCTTTTAATGTTGAAGTGATTTCGCCCACATGCTCTGCACCATTGTTAATAATAAAATCAACGGTTTTCAACCTTGATTCTGATTCTCTAAGTGGGCCAGCTGGCAAGAAAAAACCATTGCCAAAACGTCGTTTACCATCGACTACAGCAATCTCAATCTGCCTACCCATGGCATAGTGTTGCAGACCATCATCACTAATAATAAGATCGACATTATGATCAATAATTAAATCTTTAACTGCTTGAACACGATCCTTGTTCACCATTACCGGTACTTGGGTTTGTGTAGCAATTAGTGACGGCTCATCACCTGAAATACTGGCTTCTGTATTTTGGTCAACCAATAAACTACCTTGCTGATGTGTGCCGCCATAACCACGGGAAACCACGCCGACTCGCTTCCCTTGCTGCTTAAAATGATTCACCAATGCAATAACGATAGGGGTTTTTCCACTACCGCCAACGGTGATGTTGCCAACCACAACCACGTCTACATTGAAATTGTAAGTGGTTAATAATTTTGCTTGGTAAAAGAATTTTCTAATACGGGATAAAAGATAAAAAATACCTGAGACTGGCAACAATAAATAATTAACAAGCCCTCGATTATTTAGATTCATTACTAAAAGTTATTCCTACCTTTAAAACGCTAATTATGACAAAATATCAGCACTATGAGTGTTGAATTTAGTATTTCTAACCAATATTTGCGTTCCAATCGTAAAAAAGGCTTTGTTTCTTTTATTTCTGGCGTCTCTATGGTTGGGTTAATTTTAAGTGTGACGACACTTATCACTGTGTTATCAGTCATGAACGGCTTTCATAAGGAACTTAGAGACCGAGTATTAAGTGCCATTTCACACTCAACCATTAGCGAATATAGCGGCACGCTAACTGATTGGCAAACACTTAGACTGTCTATCAACCAAAATCCGCATGTGCTTGAATCATCACCTTATATTGAACGCTACGGCTTACTGAGCATTAATGGCAGATCACAAGGTGTTAGCGTGCGAGGTGTCGACCCCCGTTTAGAAAAAAACACCTCAATCTTGCTCGACAATATTAAAAGTGGTAATGCTGATTTGACTGGTGCTAATATCTTAATTGGTTCTGGCTTAGCCCTACAACTCGGCGTCAATGTTGGCGATAAGATAACGTTGCTCACGCCTGAGATTTCAAGTAGCATTATTGGTATACAGCCTAGGTTTAAACGCTTTACCTTGAGTGGCATCTTTGATGCTGGCATTAATGAATACGATAACAATCTAGCCTTTATTCATCTTAACCAAGCTCAGAAGCTATACAACATGAAAGGCTTGGTTTCTGGCGTTAGACTCAAAGTAGATGACTTATTCGAAGCCAGAAGAATCACCAATCAAGTTGTTAAAAAGCTGGGTAATGATCGTTATTACGGTACAGATTGGACACAGAAAAAAGCCAATTTTATCAAAGCACTGAATCTCGAAAAACAAATGATTGGCATTGTCTTATCACTCATTATTGCGGTTGCCGCTTTCAACATTGTCTCAATGATGGTCATGGTGGTCACCGATAAAAAAGCAGATATTGCCATCCTTAAAACCATTGGTATGACACCCAAACGCATTGTCAAACTGTTCTTTTACCAAGGCATTACCATTGGCATTGTCGGTATTACCTTGGGTGTTATTTTAGGGGTTTTACTATCGCTCAATATTGAGTCTGTGGTGAGTGGCATCGAATCCATACTGGGTTTCCAATTTTTCCCTAAGGATGTGTTCTATATTAACCGCTTCCCTTCTGAGATTCATTTAAGTGATGTGATTACGGTAGCAGTTGGCGCCTTTGTTTTGGTTATTTTAGCTGCAATCTATCCAGCGAAGCGTGCCGGAAAAGTTGAAATTGCTAAGGTGTTAAACCATGAATAATTTAATTGAATGCCAGCAAGTAAGCTACCACTACAACAGTGGAAAAATCAAAACACCTGTACTTGAAGCGCTCAATCTAAGCATCAGTTCAGGTGAGTCAATTGCCATCCTAGGACAATCAGGCTGTGGCAAGTCTACCTTACTCAATTTATTAGGTGGAATGAGTCAGCCTAGCAAGGGGGAAGTGCATTTAAATGGTACTAATCTCGGGCAATTAAGTGAAGATAAAATTACCGAGCTTCGCGCTCAACACTTAGGTTTTGTCTATCAATTTCATCACTTATTAAAAGACTTTAGCGCCCTAGATAATGTAGCAATGCCGTTGTTGATTCGTGGTGATGATAAGCAAGTTGCTTTGACATCAGCTGGGGAGTTGCTCTCAAAAGTTGGCTTGAAAGACAGGCTCGACCATCGACCTGCAGAACTATCAGGGGGTGAGCGCCAACGTGTTGCCATTGCGCGTGCTTTAATCACTCAACCAAGCTGTTTGCTAGCTGACGAACCAACGGGTAATTTAGACGCTAAAAATGCAGCCGACGTTCTTGGACTCATGATCGAGCTCAATCAAGCGCAAAACTCGGCATTGGTTATGGTGACGCACGATAAAAAGATTGCTCAAAAAATGCAGAGAATCTTAATCCTGGAAAACGGACAGCTTAGCGAATCTTAGAATCTGTTCTAACTAATGTATTGCTGTCATCCACATAGCACAACCTTGGTGCGTAATTGTGAAGCTCTTGTTCATCATACTGCGCATAGGCAGCAATAATTAATAAATCACCAACATCAGCCTTGTGTGCAGCCGCACCGTTTACAGAGATAACACCAGAGTTGTCCTTGCCACGAATAGCATAGGTGGTAAAGCGATTGCCATTATTAATGTTATAAATTTGGATTTGTTCAAAAGAACCAATACCAGCGGCATCTAACAATACACCATCAATCTCGCACGAGCCTTCGTAATCCAACTCGCTAGCAGTGGTAGTGACTCGATGAAGTTTAGCTTTTAGAAATGTACGTTGCATAATGTATCTATTTTAAAGTAAATCAAGTTAAGAATTTTATAAGTATTTTTCGAGTATTTTGATTTTCTACAAGGCGAATATTAAAAAATACAAAGGCGTGTAGTAAAGCTACGTAACTGAGTATTCTTTAATATTTAACACCGTACTCACTTTAGCGCCCCCCTTGAGGGGTGGAAAGTAAAAAGACGAAGTAAAAGGTTATCCTAAAAATTGGATCATAATACCGGCGGCAATTGCCGATCCTATCACACCCGCAACATTAGGACCCATCGCATGCATTAATAAGAAGTTATGTGGATTAGACTCTAAGCCCACCTTATTTGAAACACGGGCGGCCATCGGTACAGCGGAAACACCAGCAGAACCAATCAAAGGGTTGATTTTATTTTTACTAAAGAGGTTCATGGTTTTTGCCATAATCACACCACAGGCAGTACCAATTGCAAATGCCACCATACCTAACACCAAAATACCTAAAGTCTCAGGTTGTAAGAATTTATCCGCCATCAATTTTGAGCCAACGGCCAAACCTAGGAAGATGGTTACAATGTTGATCAAGGCATTCTGAGTGGTGTCACTCAAGCGATCAACCACACCCGATTCTTTCATTAAGTTACCAAAGGCAAACATACCTAGTAGTGGCGCTGCATCAGGCAATAATAAAGCCACCAACATTAATAACATAATTGGAAAAATAATTTTCTCTGCTTGAGAGACTTCGCGCAATTGCACCATCTCAATTTGACGTTCTTTTTCTGTTGTCAGTGCGCGCATGATCGGCGGCTGAATCAGTGGTACTAACGCCATATAAGAATACGAAGCTACCGCAATCGCACCGAGTAAATCAGGGGCAAGTTTTGAAGCTACGTAAATACTGGTCGGGCCATCGGCACCACCAATAATACCAATGGCCGCAGCATCAGTTAAACTAAAGTCAAAAACACCGACAGCCGTGAGACCGATCGCGCCGAGTAAAGTCGCAAAAATACCAAACTGTGCAGCAGCACCAAGCAGTAATGTCTTAGGGTTAGCGAGTAATGGGCCAAAATCAGTCAACGCACCCACACCCATAAAGATAATTAATGGAAACGCGCCAGACTCAATACCAATCACATAAAACACATGCAAGATACCGCTACCCTCAGCAATGCCAGCGCCAGGAATATTGGCTAGGATCGCACCAAAACCAATCGGTAATAATAATAACGGCTCAAAGTTTTTAACAATGGCTAAGTATAAAAGTAACATACCTACCAATAGCATAAGGCCTTGACCCCACACCATTTGGTTTAAGCCGGTATTACTCCAAAGTAAATTTAAATGTTCCATGCTAAGTTATGCGAGTGTTAATAAAGTTTGCCCTACCGTTACTGAATCACCTTCTTTAACGCTGATATCAGTAACCACACCGCCTCGGGCCGCTCTAATTTCGGTTTCCATTTTCATGGCTTCTAAAATAACCAAAACATCGCCTTCATTCACTTTTTGATTTAACGACACCATGACTTTCCAGATGGTGCCAGAAAGTGGGGCGCCAATTGGTTCGCCGCTACTAGTTGGTACCTCTGCAACAATCTCTTTTTCAGTAGATGATGCTGGTGTTGGTGTAGTGTCAGACGATGCTTTCATTGAGGTAACATTACCGCCAGCAGAGACATCAACAGTGTAAGAAGTGCCTTTGAATGAAACAGTGTAAGTCCCATCTTCATTGTCTGGCTTCGCACAAGTATCGCTCACTTGTGGTATTGGCTCAAAGAAATCAGGATTATTACGATTTTCTAAAAATGAAATACCCACTTGTGGGAAAAGTGCGTAAGTCAATAAATCATCTATTTTATTGTCAGACAAAGTAATGCCTTTTTCAGACACAACAGTGTCAAATTCTTGCTCAAGAATATGCATCTCAGGCGCGATATTGTCAGCTGGGCGACAAGTGATAGGCTCACTACCTTCTAATACCTTGGCTTGTAGTGCTTGATCAACGGGCGCTGGTGCTGCACCATATTCGCCTTTTAAGATACCAGCTGACTCTTTAGTAATAGTTTTGTAACGTTCGCCCGTTAATACATTGAGTACTGCTTGAGTACCCACAATTTGCGAGGTTGGGGTTACCAATGGGATGTAACCTAAATCTTTACGTACGCGTGGGATCTCAGCCATGACTTCATCAATCTTGTCTGATGCATTTTGCTCGCGCAGTTGACTCTCCATATTGGTCAACATGCCACCTGGTACTTGTGAAAGCAAGATACGTGAATCTACACCCTTAAGTGAACCTTCAAATTTCGCATACTTGCAGCGAATCGGCCTAAAGTAAGCGTCAATCTCTTCGAGTTTTTCTAAATCTAAGCCGGTTTTTCTTGGGCTATTTTCCAAGATAGAAACCACAGAGTTGGTCGCAGAATGACCATAAGTCATACTCATAGAACCAATCGCTGTATCTACTCGATCAATACCCGCCTCAACTGCTTTAATAATACTAGCCGTTGAAAGACCGGTAGTAGCGTGTGCATGTAGTTGGATTGGAATATCAATCGCTGCTTTTAATTCTTTAACCAAGTCGTAGGCAACATAAGGCTGCAACAAACCCGCCATGTCTTTAATACAAAGCGAGTGCGCACCCATGTCTTCGATGGCTTTCGCCATGTCAATCCAAGTTTGCATATTATGCACAGGGCTCACGGTATAAGAAATTGTGCCTTGTGCATGCTGACCTAATTTAATGGTTTGATCAGTGGCTGTTTTTAGATTACGTATGTCGTTCATTGCATCAAAGATACGGAAAACATTCACGCCGTTGTCAACACAACGATCAACAAATTTGCGCACCACATCATCACTATAGTGGCGATAACCTAATAAATTTTGCCCTCTTAACAACATTTGCTGAGGCGTGTTTGGCATCACTGCTTTAATTTCACGAATCCTATCCCAAGGATCCTCGCCCAAATAACGAATACAAGAATCAAACGTTGCGCCACCCCATGACTCCATAGACCAGTAGCCAATCTTATCAAGTTTATCTGCAATTGGCAACATGTCATCAATACGCATACGGGTTGCGAATAATGACTGATGCGCATCTCTAAAAACAAGCTCAGTAATTTCTACTTTCTTGCCTTGTGCCTTACCTGGTTTTTTTGTTATATTTCTTAAAAAATTTAGCATTGCTTTATGCGCCCCTATGCATTTTAATCGCTTGTTCAATCACAAACTTAGTCTCTTCATCTAGTTCGTCTTTTAAGCTTAAATGATGGTCATCATGATGCGTATCATCATCTTGCGACTGCTTGTTCATTTTTTGGATAACAATTGACATTAACTTGGTTACAAACACTAGTAAAGTCAAGAATAAGAATACAAAACCCATGCCAAACATAGTCAGATTGATTGCTTCTGCGATAAGATCTGTTTGTTGTTCCATATTATTCTTTTATTGTATTAATTTGGTACCGATGGACGGGGTCGAACCGTCACTCCGTGAAGAACCGGATTTTGAATCCGGCGTGTCTACCAATTCCACCACATCGGCAATATCTTACTTATGTCTAAAGGTAATTCTTCCTTTGGTTAAATCGTAAGGTGTCATTTCTACCGTGACTCTGTCTCCCGGCAGTATCTTAATATAGTGTTTACGAATCTTTCCAGAAATATGCGCCAATACACTGTGGCCATTTTCTAACTCAACGGTAAATGTTGTATTCGGTAGCTTTTCTTTAACTACACCTTCTAACTCAATATAATCACTTTTTGACATTGTTTTGTCTTTATCTCAACTTGGTAAATGGGATTATTTTACCCGATTGTCTAGCCTTAGACAAAAAAAGGGAAAGGCTACAGTATTATTCAAATAAGCTATAATTAGCCTATTTTTAGCCAACGTTAAAGGACGATGAAAACAAGTTTTGAATTTTTCCCACCAAGAACTGATAAAGGCAAACAAACTTTAGCGCAAGTTCGACAAGAATTAAGCGCAATTAACCCGGAGTATTTTTCAGTAACTTTTGGTGCTGGTGGCTCAACTCAGGACGCCACACTCGAAACCGTATTAGACATTCAAGCAAACGATGGTGTTTCAGCGGCGCCACATTTATCTTGCATTGGCTCCGAAAAAGCCAAAATTATCGAGCTACTTGACCAGTACAAGGCTGCTGATATTAATCGACTGGTTACTCTACGAGGCGACATCCCATCGGGTGTGCGCGATATTGGTGATTTTCGTTATGCCAACGAATTGGTTGAATTTATTAAGTCTGAGTACAATAACCATTTTCACATTGAAGTGGCTGCCTACCCAGAAATGCACCCACAAGCCAAAAATATCCAAACCGATCTTGAGCACTTCGCCAATAAAATAAAAGCCGGTGCAGATGCTGCCATTACTCAGTACTTTTATAATGCGGATGCGTATTTTAGATTTCGAGATGACGCTCAAAAACTCGGCATTGATGTGCCGATTACACCGGGCATTATGCCAATCACCAACCACACGCAATTGGTCAGATTTTCTAATATGTGTGGTGCAGAGATCCCGAAGTGGATCTTGGAAAGATTGAAACTTTATGAAAATGATCTGGACTCTCTGACTGCGTTCGGCACAGAAGTAGTGTCTAACCTATGCCAAACTCTTAAAGATCAAGGGGTTGATAGCTTTCATTTTTACTCAATGAATCGAACTGAACCATCGCTATCGATTGCCAAAAATCTACTTTAGTGTTGTTTGCCAACCCACTCTTGAATTTTGTGTAAATATTCTTTATTTTCAGAATGGCAAAGATCCTCAAGAATAATCAGTCTTTCGCTTAATTCTGCGAAAACATGCTCGTAATGCTGGTTTTTAATTTCCTCTTTATAAAGTCTAGACTTTAAAGCAGCAATCGCGCTAATATAAGCTTTTTCATTTTCTGCATGCGCAGTGTCAACAGAGCCTGATTTATAAATAGCATTATCTTTAATTTGTTGCATTTTTTGAATGCGCTTATCTTGTTCAGAATTTAAATTAGCATTGGGATAGGCCAATCTTAAACTGTCTGTTGTGACATAGCCTTCGTGTGTTTGTAATTTACCACTATTGATTTGCATCTGAATATCAAAACGACTAATACCCAACATTCGTGCCGCCTTTGACACGCTTAACTTAACCATCTTCTCTCCCCAAAAAATAAGCTATAGTTGACAAAATAACTAGGTTTTACTCATTTGTCAAGTGTATTAGTGTTTTATAAAATAAATTCAATGGCTTGCATAAGCCCTTCGTCGTTGGTTTGTGGTGCAACTTCAACCTTATAAAAACCAACTGACTGTGCGTAAGTTTTGATTCGATCGCTCAATACCACTAACGGATATTGCTTAATAGACTGAAGTACTTTAATATCCATTTGCTCAACCATTGATATCAAGGTTGATAAACTTTCTACACTGGTAATCGTGATAACACCTTGGTCACTTTGTAAAAATTGGGTTAATGAAGTTTGATGTAGGGGTACAACCTTACATTGAGTACGCTCATATACTTCAATATACTCAACAATGTTATTTTTACCCAAACCCTCTCTTAAAGTTTCTCGGCCGCCTTTTCCTCGAAATATTAAGATGTCTTTGTCTGATAATTCACCCACCTCAGGCATTGCTAATAGCGACTCACTAGAGGCTTTGGCTTGTGGAAAGGCATCTACCTTAAAGCCATAATCATTTAGTTTTTTTGCTGTTGCTGAGCCCACCGCAAAAATTTTATCATGGCGATGATCCAAAGAGCTTAAGGCCTCTAGGCCATATTCCACCGCATTAGCGCTAATAAAAATAACTGCATCGTAGCGCTCTTTTAAAGGTGAGCTTTTTAAAGCTTCAATTTTTAAAGTTGGAAATAAAAGTGCTTGATGTCCGCGCTCATTGACCAAAGCCTCTAACGGCTTAACCTGGCTAAACGGCCGTGTTAGTAAAACATTCAAAATCCTAATAACTCTGCAATAATACGAACCTTGTTCAATGCCTCACTCTCTGCAAACTTGCAAATGAGTAAAGTTTTTGTATTCACACTTGATGCCTCTTCAAGATAAGCACGCATTTGTTTTTCATCCCACACCTCGGATGAATACAAAACAGGATATTGATTGAATGATAAATGCTTACCCACCACAACAGCGGCTGTTAAATCAAGCGTCAGTGCTTTGGTTGATTGAAAACAGATTCGGTATCCCTTCAATAAGGCCATCACCTCAGGCTTAGGCGCTTGGTCAAGTTCACAAAATAAAGTGAAATATTGTTGATAGTCAGCCACCTCAGAAAGTAAAGTTGCCAGTTGCTGTGTGTCTGTTAACTGTGCTTGCTCAATAGATAAAACCAATTCAAATTCTTCTTCTGTATCTTCTATCTCTTCAAAAATTTGATCTAAATCTTCATCAGTATCAATTGATAGAGAGAGCGTCTTAAACAAAGTAGAGTAATAGTCAAATCGCCATTCTTCAGGCATGTCATCTGGGTAAAAATCATCTTGCAGGTTTAAACCGCTACGACCAATTAAAAATTCTGTTTCACTCATTAAGGTCTAATCCATTTATAATAGGTAAAAAATTACATAGTGTATAAAACATGGCAGACATTCTACTACCAATTATCGCTCTTTTATCAGGTTTTGCACTTTTAATTTGGAGTGCCGACGAATTCACTGAAAACGGCGCAAAAATTGCCAATATATTCAAAGTATCTCCTTTGATTATTGGTCTTGTTATTTTTGGTTTTGGCACCTCCGCACCAGAAATGCTAGTCTCTGGACTGGCTGCATGGGATGGCAACACTGGCTTGAGTATTGGTAATGCCATTGGCTCTAATATCTTTAACATTGCTTTAGTGCTAGGTGTTAGTGCTATTATTGTGCCGATTGAGGTGCGTGGAGATATCTTAAAAAAGGAATGGATTTTCTTAATGGTTGCCACGCTTTGCGCAGGCTTGTTGTTAAGCGATGGGCGTCTTGATCTTACTGACGGACTTATTCTATTGTCGATGCTAATTTTATTTTTGGCCTACACACTAAAAGAATCAAAAAATAAAAATCATCACGAGTTTGATGATCTTGAACATGTCACAGACAAAAGTCAAACCGGTAAAACTTGGGTAATGCTACTCATTAGTTTAGTAATACTCATATCCAGCGCAAGATTAGTCGTATATGGTGGTGTTGAGATTGCCAAGTTTTTTGAAGTTTCCGACTTGGTGATTGGTTTAACCGTAGTGGCGCTTGGCACCAGCCTGCCAGAATTAGCAGTTTCAATTAGCAGTGTACTCAAAAAACAATTTGATATGGTGGTGGGTAATATTATTGGCTCTAACCTCTTTAACACTATTGCTGTATTAGCCATTCCAGGCTTGATTCATCCTTCTGACGTACCAGAAGACGTCTTAAGTAGAGACTACCCAGTCATGTTATTGCTGACTGTATTACTGTTCATCGTTTCGTATAAATTTGGCAAAAAACACATTATTAATCGCTTCGAAGGAGTTGTTTTAGTGGGTGTCTTTAGCGCCTATATGTGGATATTATTTTGAATTTAACTCTGAACAATGAGAAAGCAACTCAACAATTCTCACAACAACTAGCGCAATGTACACAAAATATAAATCACGCTATTGTGATTTATCTTGAAGGTGATTTAGGCGCGGGGAAAACCACACTTGCTCGAGGCTTTATTCAAAGTTTTGGTTTTGATCGTGTTAAAAGCCCCACTTACTCTTTGGTAGAAAGCTATCAAAATGATATTATCAATATTCACCATTTTGATTGCTATCGCTTAAGCGACCCTGAAGAATTAGAATATATTGGCATTCGCGAGTATTCAGATTCTGGCCACATTCAACTGATCGAATGGGCAGAACTAGGAAAAGGTATTATTGCACCTGCTGATTTAAGTATCCATATTGCCGGCGAAGATAACATTAGAAAATTGTCTATCTATACTCACAGCGAAGTTGGTAAACAACTATCGGCCTGTTTAGGTCCAAATTAACACTCTTATAAACAACACCGTTAAAGAGCAAGGTGAAAATTAAGACTTACTTGGCGCCTCACTTTCTTCAGGTGGCTCGTAGCTTGGATCGTTAGGATTCATAAAGATAAAACCATAACCACTTTCAGTATCGATTTCATCAAAATCAACCATCATTCCTTCTAACAGTTCTTTTTGTGAATATGCCACTACATACTCAATACCGTTAGATTCTAGATGGATATCGCTATCTGAGCGCTCATCAAAGCCCATTAAGTATTGATAACCTTCATCGGTTTGATCAACTGCAAAACGAATAAGCATACCTTGAGCATCTGGATTTTGAGTAGATAGACCGATTTCTTCAGCCGCATTTTTAGTAATTGTAATCATGATGTTTTTTTAATATCTTTAATAAAATTAACAAATTGTTCAACCCAGTGGTTACTACCAACATTTCTAAGATGTGAATAAGTGGCTAGTAAATTGTGGATTAGTATCCCATCGCGCTTATTATCCACACCTACACCGCGTAAAACCTCATAGGCATAATGGGTTTTTGGATCAATATTTTCTAACTTGGAGTAATGAAATTCATGTGCAGAAATCTGTTTAGAGACTCCACTCCAGGGGTGATTACCCGTTGGCGCAAGTTGTACATAACCTCGGCCAATCGGCTTGGGCGTCATTAACGTATCGGCTTCAATCACCCCCACCAGTTTATGCGACTTGCCTTGATGGGTAATTTGTCGGCTCAAATACATCAAGCCACCACACTCAGCATAAGTCGGCAAGCCCGCTTGGATTTTAGCTTTAATATCGGTTAATAAAGATTGGTTGGCTGACAAAGCCTCTAATTGCATTTCCGGAAAACCACCACCAATAAATAAGGCATCTGCCTCAGGCAGTTGATCATCTGTCAATGTATCGAAATACACCAAATCGACACCTAACGAATCGAACGCATCAAGATCATCTTGATAATAAAAACCAAATGCACTATCTTTAGCCACTGCTACTGTGATTGATGACGTTGTATTGTTAATAACGGGTGTTGGTGATTCAATGGTTTTTTGATTAATGCCAATTAGTCTATCTAAATCAACTTGGTCGGCAATGTGCTTAGCTGCTGTATCAATAAATTTTTGTGATTCAGGGGTTTCATTGGCTGGCATTAAGCCTAAATGACGCTCATCAATAATGAGTTCTGTCGATCGTCGAATAGCACCTAATACCGGTATATCGGTGTAATATTCGATTGCTTGAATCAGTTTTGATTCGTGACGATCGCCAGCTATTTTGTTAAGCACAACCCCTGCAATGTGGACATCGGTATCAAACACTTGATAACCTTTGACCAGAGGTGCAACACCGCGTGTGATTCCAGTAGCATCGACCACTAAAATAACGGGCAGCTTAAGTAACTTGGCAAGATCTGCATTCGCATCACCACCCGTCACGTTCATGCCGTCATATAGCCCCTTATTGCCCTCAATAATAGCGATATCGCTGTTACTCGCATACTGACCGTACAACTGAGTAATTTCATCCTCAGACATGTTGTAAAAATCAAGATTGTAACAAGGATTGCCACTGGCCTGAGACAGCCATATTGGATCAATATAATCAGGGCCTTTTTTAAAGGATTGAACGTTTAATGATTTTGCTTTAAATGCTGCGCACAGCCCTAAACTGACAACGGTTTTGCCTGAGGATTTGTGTGCAGCGGAAAGGTAGATGGATGAAGCCATGCTTCTATTATATCAAACAACTTTCTAAAATCTTTAATCTTAGATTGTGGCGAATGATTTTGTAAGGTTTGCTAAGTCAGAATCTAAGACTTGTGATGAGGGTCAGCAACTTCATCTGCCAAGCTCTCAGGCAAGAAAGGTAAAAACTTCACTAACAGCGTCACAGCAATCAGTGCAACTGCAATACCACCAACGCCTAACATTATTTCAGGCAATGACGGTGTATAAGCAGCAATACCGCCATAACCTTCTAAAATCTCTTTACCTGGGAATAGCTCCATTGGATAAGCTTGACCACCCACAATAATAATATAGAGCTGGATAACACCACCAATCAAGATGAGCAATGAAGCCAAACCTAGGGTTGAACGATTACCTCGAAGCGCTGGATGATAAATAAGTGCCATTGGGATTAAACCACCTAAGATGATCTGCCCATACCAAAACAGCTGAGTATAAATACCACCATCAAACAGGATAAAGTTTTCAACACCAGCATTCTCAGCTAAATATAAATTACCCAAATGCTTGACTGCAACAAAATACATGACTGCTGCGACAAATACACCTAGAAGACTACCCAAACGATTAACCACTGCATCACCTAGTGGGCGCTCAGTCCATTTATAACTAGCCATCAAAATTAAGATAAAGAAAGCCAAACCAAAAGCAAATGACATAATAATAAACATTGGCGCCATGATGACAGCGTCATACGCTTGACGAGCTACCAAAAAGCCAAAAATAGAGCCTGTACCAGTGGTCAGGATTAAACGCCATGAAAATGCCGCCAAACCAGCTTTAGAAGTGAAACGATTCATACGACGCTCAAACATCATCCATAAATACACAGCAACAATGACAAAGAAGCCGTTATATAAAATAATGTTCCAAGCGAAAATTGATTTAAAGTTGTACTCTGTCATTGCTACAATCAAACGATCAGGGCGACCTAAATCAAGCACCAACACCATTAAACCACCTGCCAATAGTGCTAATGCCACTAGGCCAGATAAACGCGACAATGGTTTGTACAATTTCTTTTGAAAAACAGAGGCAATCGAGGCAACATTGAGTGCACCTGAAGCAGCAACGATCAAGAACAAAGCGAATACGTGAGGCATACCCCATACAATACGATTACTCATGCCCGTTACATAATGACCATGGTGTTCCATATAATAAACAGCACCTAATGCCGCTAAAATAAGTACACCTAAGCCTGCAATCAATGCATAAAAACCTAAACTTCTTCCCTGAGTTTCTTCGTAACGAATGTTCATAAAATTCCTAAATTTTGTTACTGTTAAATGCCGCTATAACGTACACCAGTATTCAGATCTAAATCCGCTCTGATTTGTGCACTTTGAACTTTTTTGAGCGTTTGGTTGATATTACTCTTTGGGTCATATAAATCACCAAAGATCACCGCATCACTATTAACGCTAGCAACACAAGCGGGTGTTCCGCCGTTATCAACTTTATGCACACATAAAGTACAAGACTCTACTGTACCTTTACCACGTGGCATATGCTCTCGTTGGTCGGTTAATTCTTCATGTACAAATGAACGTGCATCGTATGGGCAAGCCATCATGCAATAACGACAACCAATACAAAGGTGTCTATCAACCAAAACAATACCATCTTCACGTTTCATTGAGGCATTGGTTGGGCAAACATCCACACATGGTGGCTCTTCACAGTGCTGACACATTAGTGGTAAGCTGGTGATTTTACCGGTAGCTTTGTCTTTTACTTTTAATTTCTTAACCCAGGTTGGTTTTTGATCGCCGGTTGAATGTACTTCACTACCCCAGCCATTTTCTTGCTGACAAGCGCTTACCATGCCATCAATTTCGACTTCAGTTAGTTTGTTGGTGTCAACTAACATTCCCCAACGCTTTTCATTGGTAACCGGATTTTCATTTGCGTTAGCTGCAAAACTGGTTAATGTAATACCGCTGGCAATCGTAGCAACACCGACAGTAGTCGCACTACTGGTTTTAATAAAATCACGACGATTTAATGTTTTGCTCATTATTTAGTCCCTTTTCGTGGTGTTGTACGATGACAACTAAAGCAATCAACACTCACACTCACCTTTTGGTGACATGTTGAGCAGAATTGATCCTGATCATTTACTGGGTGATATTGGTTTGTTTTTATATCTTTAGTCGCATGACAATTAACACAACCTTTAAGTGAACTTTCTTCAGTGCGAACACCTTCTCTGAGTGTTTTATCACGTTTGTGATTCAAAAACTCAGGGTGCATTCTACGAATAACACCAAGACCATCGGTATGAAAAATCTTACCTGACGCCTTAATACTACTGGCCTCTTCACCCAAACTAGAATAGTCTGCATGTTCATCGGCAAAAACATTGCCCACCAATAAAACCATCAATATAGCTACTAAACGATACATATATTTTCTCTCGTAAATTAAATCTAATTAATCGCTACCTAAGCCCATTTGGATATAACCCGTCGGACAAACATCGGCACAAATATGACAACCAACACACTTATCGTAGTCAGTATCAACATAACGACCGAGCGTTGCTTGATCTTTCTTAACCTTGAATACCGCATCTTGAGGGCAGTACATCACACAGTTATCACACTCAAAACACAAGCCACAAGACATACAACGACCTGCTTCTTTTTGTGCTTCTTCTTCGGTGTAACCAATTAAGCGCTCATCAAAGTTACCTAATACGTTATCAACATCAACCAATTTATGATTACGAGCATTACGAGCCTCTTCATCAAAATGACCTAAGAATAACTCAGTATGAGGAATGATAGAAGCAAACGAACGATCTTCATAGTTATGAACTGCGTAATCAGCTGTATCTGTAGCCTCACCTGGTGTACCAGTTGAATCGTAATCTTCAGATGGTGCAAGATCCCACTCGTTAAGTTTTTCCATTAAGTCAAAATAATGTACGTCGACCTTAGGGCGAGCTGATTGATCTTTACCAGTAAGGTAATCACCAATACTTTCTGCAACAATACCAGCTTGGCCAATCGCAGTGGTTAATAAGTGTGGACGAACCACATCACCACAAACAAAGAAGCCAGGCTTGTTAGGCACTTGGTAGTTTCTGTCAGCATCAATAAAGCCACGCTCATTAAAGAATGAGCCATCAATACCTTCAGAATCAACACCTTGACCAATCGCTGGAACGATTAATTCACATTCAACATCAAACTCAGAACCTTCAATTACTGTAGAGCCGTCATCTTCTAAGCGTACAAAACGCAATGCAGTTGCACGACCATCTTCACCCTTAATAACTTCGATTGGGCTTAATTGACCTTCAATTTCAACACCTTCACGATTTGCATCGTCAATTTCTTCTTGTGCTGCTGGCATGTTCTCAATCGTAGAGCGAGTTGTTAATAATACATCGGCACCTAGGCGCTTAGAAGTATCAACCACGTCATGCGCCGTATCATTAAAGATGATATGCTCAGGGCGATCTTTATCAGGGACGTTATCAATATTACCTAAACGACGAGCAACGGATACAACGTCAATAGAAGTATCACCACCACCAATACAAATTACTTTGCCAGTAATATGTTGTAAACGACCTTGGTTATAAGCTTCAAGGAAAGCAACACCTGATACACAGTTTGTTGCATCACCACCTGGAATTGGTAATGAACGACCGGCCATTGCACCTAAGGCAAATAAAACCGCATCGTATTCTTTTTCTAATTCTTCAATAGTGACATCAACACCTACTTTGGTGTTCATTTTAGTTTCAACGCCCGTTTCTAAAATACGGTCAATCTCGTACTGCAATACGTCGCGTGGCACACGATAATCAGGAATACCGTACATCATCATGCCGCCTAATTTTTCGTATTTTTCAAATACAGTAACTGCGTGGCCTTGCTTACGCAATTGCAATGCAGCAGTTAATCCGCCACAACCACCACCAATAATCGCTACTTTTTTACCAGTAGGTTCAGCATTTACATCAAACTTGAAACCTTCTTCCTTGGCGTTATCACCAATGAATTGCTCAACCGCATTAATACCAATGGTATCTTCTACTTCGTTACGGTTACAACCATCTTCACAAGGTGCAGGACAAACACGACCCATGATTGATGGGAATGGGTTTGCATCTGTAGAACGCTTAAACGCGTACTCTTGCCATGACATATCACCGGGTGGCTTTTCCATGCCACGAACAATATCTAACCAACCACGAATATTGTGGCCTGATGGGCATGAACCCTGGCAAGGTGGTGTTTGTGCAACGTAAGTTGGACACTTATAAGTCGTGTCATTTTGGAAAATCTTTTGGTTCCATGGTACTGTGCCCATCTCATCACCTTCATCTTTAAACATTCTGAATGTGTGGTTGTCGCCTTTATAATTTTGTCCGTATGGATTCTTTTGCATATCAATTCTCCTTAACTATTATTCTGTTACTTCTTCAGCTTCTTGCGTTACTGAATCGTCTGTTTGTGGTTTCTCCATAATAATTGCCTCACTCACCAATTGGTGAGCACTGACAATCATGTATGGATCAAAATCAAATTTTGGTAAAACTTTAGAAAACTGTGATTTACAAATGGCACAAATTGCAACCAATGTATTCACACCGTCTGTCTTTTCTACTTCTTTTAAAGCTTGCATTCTTGGCATTGCGCCCTTAATACGAATCTCCATTAAATCATCTGTTAACAAGCCGCCGCCGCCGCCACAACAAAACGTTGATTCTTTAATCGTAGAGCGTTCCATATCAACATAGTTGTTACAAACCGCCTTGATAACTTCACGTGGCAAGATAAACTGACCATTTGGAATGCCGCCCATATTCGTGGCTCGTGCAACGTTACAAGAGTCATGGAAAGTCACATTACGATCATCGTTTTCAGATTTATCAAACTTCAACTTACCGCGTTGGATTAAATCGTGTGTGTATTCAATAATGTGCTGTGGTTGTGGGTAACGAGAATCTAATTGGTTTTGTAATTTCAAGGCATATTCGTCTGTTGCACCTGCACCAACACCAGTTAAAGTGTTCCAGAAACTATAAGCCACTCGCCAAGCATGACCACACTCACCGACCATCACACGAGATACTTCTAAATCCAAGGCTGCCTTACGAATACGTAATGCTGCTTTACGCATAATGTCATACGAGCCAATAAACATACCAAAGTTTGCGCCTTCAGAGGCATATGAACTCATGGTCCAGCTAACACCGTCTTCATGAAAAACTTTACCATAGCCGATTAGGCCGTCAATATGTGGCTCAGCAAAAAAGTCTGCTGATGGGGTAATGAGTAAAATCTCTGCACCCTTAACATCGAGTGGGTACTTAACTGCAATACCGGTTTCTTCTTCAATCTCTTCTTCAAGGTCGAGCAATGTGTCACGTAATGCTGGCTCAGGTAAGCCAAGGTTATTACCAATGGTAATCGCCTTGCCTAAAATCTGGTTACAATATTTTTGTCCAACACCAACCGCGTCTAATACTTCACGAGCAGCCATTGAAATTTCTGCTGTATCAATGCCGTATGGGCAGAATACCGAACAACGACGACACTGTGAACACTGATGGAAGTAGTTATACCAATCATCCAGCATTTCATCGTCAAGTTCTTTAGCACCAACCAATTTAGGGAAATGTTTACCTGCAAAAGTAAAATGACGACGATACACACTTCTAAATAAATCTTGGCGTGCAACCGGCATGTTTTTTGGATCAGATGAGCCTAAGAAGTAATGGCACTTATCAGTACAAGCGCCACACTTCACACAAGAATCTAAAAAGACTTGCACTGAACGATATTTAGATTTAAGCTCGCCCATTTTCTCAATCGCAACTTCTTGCCAGTTATCTACTTTCTCGCCTGGGAAGCCGAGTGGATTCTGAAATTGTTCAGATGACTTGAACGGGCCATCACCCTCCATAACACCTTCGTTAATTTCAGGAATTTCTAAATATGTCGGTAAAACTGGGATATCAAATTCTTTAGCAGCCATGTTATTCGTCCTTGCCTAGTGCTTCATCTAATTTTACTACGTGCTCTTGCTCTTGCTTTAGCGCCCAAGGAGAGATATGACGTTTCTTACGTGCATCATCTACCTGGTTTCGTGTCGGGCTAAAGAATATACCTGGCACGTGTAATAATTTTGAAATTGGGAAAATTGCCATTAATACGAATACTAAGAAAAGATGGACTAGGAAATGAACTTCAGTCGGTAAATCTGCCCAACTAAAGGTAATTAAACCTGAAGCAAACTCTTTCACCATGATTACATCAGTGTGGTTACTGGTAAAGGTCATGACCGCACCACTAATACCAATAATTAACAACATAATCAACATCAAGTAATCCGAAGGTGCTGAGATGTAACGAATACGTTCAACGAAAATACGACGGCCCATCAAGCCAATCAGACCAATCACCATCGCAAAGGCTGCGTATTTAAAGGGTTGAACCAATAAAAATATTTCAGGTAAATCACCTGGCCAAAAATAGCGTGCATGACGAATCAGGACTAGTAATAGACCAACGTGGAACAACCAGCCAAATAGCCAGGTCCACTTATTAGCTTTGAATAAACTTTCAAATAAGACAACTTCGCGTGCCATGCGCATAACCACACCTGTTTGTGTTAATGGAGTTGGTGCAGTCGGAATTTTAAGAGGGGCGGGAGTAACCGTATATTGGTAAATTTTTCTCGCCATTCCAATTAGGAAGACAGCTAAAGATAAATAAAATAAAGCCGTAAAAATAATGCTTATTGCAGACATATTCCTCTCAAAATAAATGTAATATAATGTAATGTAAAAAAGCACCCGACAATGCAGGTGCTTTTAGAGCTTGTATTGTTTAGATACAACCTGTAGGCTTTGGAAGGCCGGCGAACTTACAACCTTGCTTACCAGGACCATAAGGGAATAAAGTATAAAGATACTTAGAGCTGCCTTTATCTTTACCAAGTTTTTTACCAACTGCTTTTGTCAATACGCGTACTGCAGGTGCAATTTGGTATTCTTCAAAATAATCACGCAAAAGATTAAGAACATCCCAACGTTCATGATAAAGATCAGCATTTTCGTCTGCTAAATCAATATCATCACTTTTTGCCATTTCAATAGCAATTTCTTTTGTCCAATCTTTAAGGTTTAATAAGAAACCTTCTTCATCTACTTCTGCGCCTAAAATATCAGCCATCGTTCTACTCCTATATATAAATTACGTTAAACCCAAGAAACCGCAGTTCCATGTTCAACAACTAAATCAACAAAACCTGCATAATCAACTAATTTGATATTATCTGCAACTTTTGTTGAAATTCCTCTCGCATCAACATCACCTTGCAATGCGTAGACTCTGCCTTGAGTGGCAAGATCTGCAAGCATTGGTGAGTTGGCGTTTTTCGCAGCACTAATTACACCGTCTTCAATCAATAAAATAACACTCGTGTCATCAATTGTATTTAAACAAGACTGTAATGAATTACGCTCGAAAGATGATTTATTTACTGTATGTAACATAGTCAACCTCCCTTAAAAACTTAAACATACGTCTTGATCAGACATAATTTTAGTAAGCTCAGCATTTGAAACAATTTTGACACTTGGTTTTTCTTCCCAATCATCATCTTCGTCTTCATACACTAAAGGCATTAGATCGTCAGCGGTTAAGCCCCTCTCTTCTAAAGATTCAGCTGAGACATACAATTTGTTAATATCGTAATCACCTAAAGCATGGAATGTTTTAGAAAAGTTTTTCATGCCAATACCATCAGTATTTTGGCCTTCAACGATTTGGTAAACACCATCATCGATAAAAGCTAAAGATACATCTTGATCAAAAGCAGCGGCAATTAATACCACTTCCAATGACTCGATTGCATATGCTGTACCGTAAGAAGCCTTACGATTTAAATACATAAATTTCTTTATTGCCATCTTAGTCTCCAAATACCACTAAACGATCCGACTGAATACCGGCTTCGATCAATTGACCTAAACCCGAAATACGGAACGCTGGATGGATATTATTACCTTCAATACCATTCTTCTTTGCTTCAGACTCATCAAGCATACCGCGTCGAAGTGCTGCTGCAATACAAACGACAAGCTCAGGCTCACCATCGGCGTTTTTAATGTCTAACTCAGCCCATTGATTTACAACGTTACGGTCGTCTTGTGGTGGCATGGTAAAGCGTGATGCGTTATTAACACCATCATGATAGAAGAACACACGAAAAATTTCATGGCCTGCTGCTATCGCCGCTTTGGCAAATTGGTACGCTGAATCAGACGCTTGGTGCTGATACGGGCCCTCGTTAATTTGAATAGAAAATTTCATTTAACTAACCTTTAGAAACGAATGTAAGCAGATGAATTTAACTGGTGACGTGTACCTTTCCAGTCAGAAACATGGAACTTAGTAAACGGTAGTCCAGTCTTTTCAAAGAATGCTGGCCAGCCAATACGCTCAACCCACTCGCCTACTCTTTCCCAGTCGCGAGCATCACCTTTGTACACTGCTAAAATTTGCTTAACAACTGCACCAACTTCCGGCCATCTTGGCGGGTTGTTTGGCAGGCCTGCCGCTACAAGCTTCTGGAATGAAGGCTTAGAACGTGCATTAGAGTGTTTACCACCGATCCAAATAGCGATCTTTGAATGTTCAGGATCGTTAATTTGCATTGGAGGACATGGTGGGAAACATGCACCACAACAGATACATTTCTTCTCATCAACTTCTAATGTTGGCTTGCCGTTAACCATTGCAGGACGAATCGCTGCTACTGGACAACGCGCTACAACTGTAGGACGCTCACAAACGTTAGCGACTAGATCGTGGTTGATCTTAGGTGGCTTAGTATGCTGAATGTTAATCGCGATATCACCGTGACCACCACAGTTAATCTGACAACATGAAGTCGTCATGTGTACACGGTTAGGCATTTCTGATTTTTGGAATTCTTCGTATATATCATCCATCAGTGCTTTTACAACACCGGATGCATCTGTACCTGGAATATCACAATGTAACCAGCCTTGAGTGTGTGAAATCATTGACACAGTTGGGCCTGTACCGCCAACTGGGAAACCAGCGTCTTGTAAAGCTTTAATTAATGGTTCAACTTTAGATTCTGCATCAACCATAAATTCAATGTTTGAACGAATAGTAAAACGCATGAAACCGTCGCCAAATTCATCAGAAATGTCACATAATTTTTTAATTGTGTAGACATCCATTTGTCTCTGTGTACCAGCACGAACAGTCCAAATTTCTTCATTATGCTTTGAAGTGTGGTGTAATACACCTGGACGTGGACGATCATGATAAGCCCATTGGCCGTAGTTACGACGCATTGTTGGGTGCATGTATTGGATAGGGTCTGGACAGCCAGATTCGATAGGCATTCTTGGTGCTTCAGCCATAGTATTTCTCCTAATATATAGTATTGGGCGAAGGAAGCTTCGCCCTAAAAATTGTTATTTAAATTTCAGTGCGTGTTATGCGTTTGCTTCGGCTTTGTTTTCGAACCACTTAACCGCTTCTTCGTCCCACTTGTCCATACGTACATATGACATGTAACGTGGTGAATCAACCATGTTAGGATTAACGTCTAAGCCAATGCCTTCCATAAAGTTCACAATACCGATACGCTCGATCATTTCACCTGTACGCTCATGCTCTAGTGCGTTCTCAGCAAAGAAGTCAATCACTTCGCCTGCTAATTCTTCAATTGCTTCGTAGTCGTCTTCTGACTCAAGCTTCATAAATGGAACAACAACTGTACCGAATAAGTCACCGATCTTCAATGTGCGCTTACCGCCCATACAAATCGTTACACCTTTGTCATCGCCAGTCGCTAAGATAGCTTCAGTAGGCATGTCTTTTGTGATGTACTTATGTGTCAATGGTGAAGTTACATTTAAACAATGCATACATTTAACACAGTTTTTGTTATCGATTGTTAATGAAGTGTCGCTTTCAACTTTCATACATTGCGTAGGGCAACGAGAAGTAATGTTGTCAACAACGTAATCCATACCTTTGTCTGCAACCATTGCTTTCCATAAGTCTTGGTTGATTTTAATATCATCTCTCCAAGTACCAATCGTTGCAAAGTCTGAACGCTCAATTGAGTTCATACAGTCGTTAGCACAACCTGAAACCTTAAATTTCATTTTGTATGGTAACGCTGGACGGTGCATATCATCTAGGAATGCGTTTACTAATGTGCGTAATGCTGCTGATTCGTTAGTGTTTGACATTTCACAACGTGCTGCACCAACACATGACATGCCCGTACGTACTGCAGGACCTGCACCACCCATATCAAAACCGATCTCGTTAAGCTCGTTGAAAATAGTTTGTGTTGTTTCTTCAGTTGCGCCTTGGAACATAATGTCGCCAGACTGACCATGAAATGCAATCAAGCCAGAGCCGCCGTTATCAACAAATGTATCACACATAGTTCTTAAAAGATCTGATGTGTAGTGCATACCTGCTGGCGGTTGAATTCTTAATGTATGGAACTCAGCTGCATCTTTAAATTTGTAGTCGCCGTTTTCATCTTTAAGCTCATTGAAGCGTGGAATTACACCACCACCATAACCGATAACACCAACGGTGCCACCTTTCCAGTAACCTTTTTTAGTTACGTATGATGTTTCTAATGTTGCTAAAACGTCGCGCACCATGCTAGCACCTGCGTGATCATCTTGAGCTAATCTTTTAAGGCCGGTTACAAACGAAGGCCATGGACCATTTTCCAACTCATCGAGGTTGGGGGTGTTGTATAGCTCTTTTGCCATTTTATTTCTCCAGTATATTTAATAAATCTTCTGATCTTAAAAAAAGAAGATGTGAACGGGACAAATTATACTTGGAATGTAAGAAATACCACCCTTTATTAGTGGTATTTTTGACTACCCCTTAGGGGATATAAATAGGGGTATAAGATTAGAAAACTAAGTCTAATAAGCTAATGATTTGTTAAATATTGATCGACTTTCTCGGCAACACCACGGCCTTCATGAATTGCCCACACTACTAATGATTGGCCACGACGGCAATCTCCAGCAGTAAATACGCCCTTTTGAGAGGTGGTGTATTCACCATAAGCAGCTTGGTAGTTGCCACGGGCATCAAGCTCAATATCAGCATCATCACTCAAATAATGCTCTGGTGAGACAAAGCCCATAGATAACAACACTAATTGCGTGTCCCAAGTTTTTTCACTGCCTTCAATTTCAATCAGTTGGCCGTCTTTAAAATCAACATTCACCGTATTAAGACCTGCAACTTTACCTTCATCATTCTTAATGAAAGATTTGGTCATTAGATGATATTGCCTTGGGTCGTTGCCAAATACCTGCGCCGCCTCTGCATGGCCGTAATCAACACGATAAATCAGTGGCCATAGCGGCCAAGGATTATTATCTGCACGGTCTTCGGGCGGCTTACCCATTAGTTCAAAATTCACAATTGACTTAGCGCCCTGACGTAGTGCTGTACCGATACAGTCTGTACCGGTATCACCGCCACCAATAACGATCACATCCTTGCCTTTGGCAGATAGATCAGAATCGTCAGCATGACCCGTGTCTAACAAACTTTTGGTATTTTTAGATAAATATTCCATTGCCATGTGTACACCGTTGGCATCACGGTTGGCTACTGGTAAATCACGTGCTTGAGTGGCACCGGTCGTAAACACCAAAGCATCGAATTCTTTTTGTAAATCGGCAGTCGTAGTATCTTGACCAACATTAACGTTGGTGATAAATTCAACACCAGAATCTTTAAGTAAATTAACACGACGATCAACCACATCTTTACCGAGTTTCATATTGGGAATACCATACATCAGTAATCCACCAATACGATCATCACGCTCAAATACAGTCACACTATGGCCAATTTTATTAAGTTCGTCTGCTGCCGCTAAACCTGCAGGGCCAGAGCCAATAATGGCGATTTTCTTACCAGTGCGGTACTCCACCATGTGTGGTTGAATCCAGCCTTCTTCAAAACCACGATCGATAATTGTTTGTTCTATATTTTTAATGGTGACAGCAGGATTGTTAATACCAAGCACACAAGAGCCTTCACAAGGTGCCGGACAAACTCGACCGGTAAATTCTGGAAAATTATTAGTCTTGTGTAGGCGAATTAATGCTTCTTGCCACTTGTCGTTATAAACCAAGTCATTCCATTCAGGGATTAGGTTATCAACTGGGCAGCCATTTTCTGATTGGCAAAATGGCACGCCGCAATCCATACATCTTGCGCCCTGCTCTTGCAATTGTGCAATGTTATGTGTGCCTGTAAAAATTTCACCATAATCTTTAATACGTAGCTCAACTGGGCGATAATCCTCAGTCTTTCTATCAAATTCTTTGAAGCCAGTTACTTTTCCCATCACTCTCAAACACTTAAAACTAAAGCACATAATTATGCCATAGATTTGCCTTGTTTAGCAATCAGAATGACTGTATAATTGCCCCTTTTTACAGAACTAACATAAAGGAAGTACTCTCATGAATTTAATTGATCAAATTGAGAACGAACAACTAAGATCAGATATCCCTGATTTTTCATCAGGTGACACCGTTATTGTACAAGTTAAAGTACGTGAGGGTGATCGTGAAAGACTGCAGGCATTCGAAGGCGTTGTTATCGCTAAGAAAAATCGTGGTATCGGCTCAGCATTTACCGTGAGAAAAATCTCTCATGGTGAAGGTGTTGAAAGAGTTTTCCAAACACACTCAAAAATGATTGATTCAGTAGAAGTTAAGCGTCGCGGTAAAGTTCGTCAAGCGAAGCTATATTACCTTCGTGAGTTAACTGGTAGAAAAGCAAGAATTAAAGAAAAATTGGCTAAGCGATAAGCTTTAGTTTTTTCCAATAAAAATGCCGGTCTTTACCGGCATTTTTTATGCCATAATTTCAAACCGTGAACAACACAACTTTAATTGAAAATTTTTTAGATTATTATTGGCTGTCCTCTGGCGCAAGTCAAAACACACTGAGCGCTTATCAATCAGACCTTAAGTTATTTTCAAAGTGGCTAAATGATGATCTTTCTCATATTAACAGCAACCACATTAATGATTACTTCAAACACAGACAACTCAGTGCTGCCACACAATCGCGCATTCTTACTTGTTTGCGTATTTTTTACCAATATCTAATCACCCAGCAATTAATCAAAAACAACCCTACTGCCAAACTACATCACCCCAAGCAAACGCAAAAACTACCCGTTTTTCTAAATATTGAAGAGGTGGATCGGCTGTTAAATACGCCAGATAAAAACACCATCTTTGGGCTGCGTGATCGCGCCATGCTAGAGTTGCTTTATTCTTGTGGTTTACGGGTTTCAGAGCTGATTACTTTGGATTATCACAACATTAATTTAAATGAAGAATATATCCGCATTCATGGTAAGGGCAACAAAGAACGCCTCTTACCCATGGGCGAAGTGGCAATAGACTACCTCAATACTTACGAGAAAAAGGCACGCCCTTTCTTACTTAAATCAGGTCAAACTGATCATTACTTTTTAAGTAATCGTGGCTCGGGCATGAGTCGACAAAATTTCTTTTATATAATTAAAGCTTATGCCGTCAAAGCCGGCATTGATAAGCCACTATCCCCACACACGCTACGCCATGCTTTTGCCACGCACCTTGTGCAACAAGGGGCGGATTTACGTAGTGTGCAGTTAATGCTGGGGCATAGTGACATTTCTACCACACAGATTTATACGCACATCCAAAACGTACAGTTAAAATCTCAGCATGCCAAACACCACCCAAGAGGCTAATTTTTTTACGTCGTCTTTTTCCTTTCTACTTTGTTGACTTCAAAAACATATTCAATCACATAGTTACACCTATGCTCAATCATATTTTTTATTGTCGCCTTGTAGAAAGAAAAAATACTTGCAAAAAAAACTTCTTAAAAAATTAGGAAATTTTAAGAACGACTGTAAATTTATTTAATTTTATTACTTTTTAACGTTATTTATATTCTTTTAACAACTTTTAATTACTAATTATCGACTTTTAGACGGTTTTATTGAATTTTTTAAGAAATTTAGCAAATTTTACTAATCAAGTTTTTTACGAATATTTTTATATATTTTGAGGCAAATTCATTTTCTATCGATAGGAGCATACAAATAGCATTTGACTAAGTAGAAAATTAATTTAACAAAGAAATACTTAAAAAGTAGAAGTAAAGATTATAAGTATTGAACCTCTAGGATTTCATACATGATGTTTCCAGCCGGCGCTTTAACAGTCACTTCCTCACCCTCTTCATTACCCATCAGCGCACTGGCGATTGGCGAATGACATGAGATTTTACCTAAGGCAATATCGGCCTCGTCTTCACCGACGATTTGATAAGTGATTTCACTGTCATCTGCAACATTCATTAAGGTAATAGTGGTGCCAAAAACACAACGACCATCTTGATTAAGTCGTGCGACATCAATCACTTGCATGCGTGAGAGTTTAGATTCGATCTCTTTAATGCGACCCTCACAAAAGCTTTGCTCTTCTTTAGCGGCGTGATATTCAGCGTTTTCTTTAAGATCGCCGTGGGCACGTGCTGTGGCGATATCCTCAACAATACGAGGGCGTTCAACATCTTTGAGTTTTAAAAGCTCTGCTTCTAGTGCTTTTGCACCACCAACAGTCATCGGGATACTTTCCATAATCTTAATTATTTAACGATTGTACCGTTCTAACGGTAATTTCTTCATGCGTATTCAAACCATCTAACATGGCAAACGCTGCGGCAACTGTTGTGGTGAAAGGCACTTTATGCACCAAAGCTTGGCAACGTATCGCTGCTGCGTCTTCAACGCCTTGAGTATCTTCTGTCGAGTTAATGATTAAATCGATATCATCGTTTTTAATCATATCCACAATGTGTGGCGAACCTTCAGAAACTTTATTCACCATTTCACATTCAAGACCCGCCCCAACCAAAGTTTCTCTATTACTACGTGTGGCTACTAAGCTAAAGCCTTGTTTAGCCAAGCCTTTACCTAAATCAACCAAGTCATCACGATCAAGCTTGCGCAAGCTGACAAACACTTTACCGCTAGTCGGTGCACGCGTTCCTGCAGCTAATTGTGCCTTGTCAAAGGCTGTGGCAAAATCATCGCCTATACCCATCACTTCACCGGTTGAGCGCATTTCAGGGCCTAGAATTGGATCTACACCTAGGAACTTATTGAATGGGAACACCGCTTCTTTCACGCTAAAGTGTTTTGGAATAATTTCTTTAGTAAAGTTTAGTTCTTTTAATGTTTTACCAGCCATCACTCGCGCTGCAATACTTGCTAGTGGAGCACTAATAGCTTTAGACACAAATGGCACGGTGCGTGAAGCGCGGGGATTAACTTCAATAACATAAATTTCACCGTCTTGATAAGCTAGCTGAGTATTCATCAATCCTACAACGTTTAAAGCTTTTGCCATAGCAATCACCTGAATGCGCATTTCATCAAGCACGTCATCTGCTAATGAGTACGGTGGCAATGAACAAGCAGAGTCACCTGAGTGAATACCGGCTTGTTCGATATGCTGCATAATACCGCCAATTACCACATCTTCACCATCACAAATAACATCAATATCAACTTCAATCGCATGGTCCAAGAATGAATCTAACAACACTGGTGAATCATTAGATACTTGTACTGCAGTATGCATGTAATGATCTAATGAGTCCTTGTCATAAACAATTTCCATTGCACGACCACCTAATACATACGATGGACGCACCACTAATGGAAAACCAATTGCATCAGCAATATCTTGTGCTTGCTCAAGTGAGCGCGCTGTACCATTATGCGGTTGTTTTAAATCTAATTCTTGTAATAATTTAGAAAAACGCTCACGATCCTCGGCCAAATCAATCGCATCTGGACTGGTACCAATAATCTTTGCACCACTCTTTTCTAGTGCTTCGGCCAATTTGAGTGGTGTTTGTCCGCCATAATGCACAATAATGCCATCTGGATTTTCAACATCAATAACAGCCAAAACATCTTCTAAGGTTAATGGCTCGAAATACAAGCGATCTGAAATATCGTAATCAGTTGAAACCGTCTCAGGATTACAATTCACCATGATGGTTTCATAGCCATCTTCACGCAAAGCTAATGAGGCATGTACACAGCAATAATCAAATTCAATACCTTGACCAATACGGTTAGGGCCGCCGCCAAGAATCATAATCTTTTTCTTGTCGGTTGGATTAGCTTCACATTGCTGCTGGTAAGTTGAATACAAATAAGCTGTTTGTGTGTCAAATTCAGCTGCGCAACTATCAACACGCTTAAATACCGGTTTAATATTGAGCACTTTACGGCGCTCACGAACAGAAGATTCGCTACAATTTAATAATTGCCCAAGACGTGCATCAGAGAAACCTTTACGTTTTAATGCAAACATCTCGCTGGCTTCAATATCAGAAATACTACCGCCATTAATTTGCATTTCACTCGAGACAAGATCTTCAATTTGTGCCAAGAACCACGGGTCAACCTTAGACAAGTCAAAAACCTCTTCCAGTGACATACCCAATCTAAAGGCATCTGCTAAATAAAAGATACGTTCACCGCGTGCTGTAATACACTCTGAACGAATCTTATTGCGTGCATCATCGGCATTTAAATCTACAATAGGGTCTAAGCCAACCTTGTCAGTTTCAAGACCTCTTAATGCTTTTTGTAAAGACTCCTGGAAAGTGGAGCCCATAGCCATTACCTCGCCCACTGATTTCATTTGCGTGGTTAGACGATCATCCGCTTTAGGGAATTTCTCAAAGGCAAATCTTGGAATTTTGGTTACAACATAATCAATGCTTGGCTCAAATGAAGCCGGTGTTTTGCCACCGGTAATATCATTATCAAGCTCATCTAAAGTATAGCCAACAGCTAATTTAGCCGCCACTCTTGCAATCGGGAAGCCTGTCGCTTTGGAAGCCAAAGCTGATGAACGAGAAACACGAGGATTCATTTCAATAATGGTTAATCGACCATTTTCAGGATTAACTGCAAATTGCACATTAGAGCCACCCGTATCAACACCAATCTCACGCAAAACAGCCAAAGAAGCATTACGCATCACTTGGTATTCTTTATCCGTTAGTGTTTGTGCAGGTGCCACTGTAATAGAGTCGCCTGTATGAATACCCATTGGATCAAAGTTTTCAATCGAACAAATAATAATGCAATTGTCTTTGGTGTCGCGCACCACTTCCATTTCAAACTCTTTCCAACCTAAGATTGACTCCTCGACCAAAAGCTCATTGGTGGGTGAAAGGTCTAAGCCGCGCTCACAGATTTCAACAAATTCTTCTTTATTAAAAGCAATACCACCGCCAGAACCACCCATGGTAAATGAAGGGCGAATAACGGTAGGATAGCCAACCGTTTCCTGAATGACAAAGGCCTCTTCCAGTGTATGGGCGACAGCCGCTTTTGGCATATCAAGGCCGATTTTAAGCATAGCTTCACGGAATAAATCACGGTCTTCAGCTTTATCAATGGCTTCTTTTTTAGCGCCAATCATCTCTACACCATGTTTTTCTAACACGCCATGGCGCTCTAAATCGAGTGCACAATTAAGCGCTGTTTGACCACCCATGGTAGGTAGCAATGCATCAGGTTTTTCAACCTCAATGATTTTTTCAACGGTGCGCCACTCGATTGGCTCAATGTAGGTTGCGTCTGCCATTTGAGGATCAGTCATGATCGTAGCAGGATTGGAATTTACCAAAATCACGCGATAACCTTCTTCACGCAAAGCTTTACAAGCTTGTGCCCCAGAATAATCAAATTCACAGGCTTGGCCGATTACAATTGGACCGGCGCCAATGATTAATATACTTTTAAGGTCTTGTCTTTTTGGCATTTTCTTCTAATTCTAGGTTACTCTAAAAATCGTCAAACTCATCTTCTTCAACAGGTAAGTTGCCATCAAAGACATCGAACTTTCTCTTTTGTAAATAAGAAGAACGCATCATTGTGTATGGGTCGTCTGATAGATCTAGCATATCTGTCACTGGTAGCAATTCAACACGCTTATCAATAATGTTAATTGCGGAACTACTGATAAAGCCAATACCTTCAGTTTTGTCAATCATGTTTGCATCAGATGTTGTATCAACAAATAAACCTGCACCATCTCTCACGGTTGATGGGCCTAATAATGGCAACACCACATACGGACCTTCTTCTACACCCCATACACCCATTGTTTGACCAAAATCTTCATCATCTGTTGTAAGACCCATGTCAGAAGCCACATCAAACAAACCACCAAGGCCAATGGTAGAATTTACTAAAATTCGACCCAATGTTTCAATGCTTTCTACCGGCTTAAATTGTAAGATCTGATTAGCCAAAGTAGAGACATCACGCAAATTGCCAAAAAAGTTACTAACGCCATCTTGTGCAACTTCGGGCACATGATCTTTATACGCTCTTGATACTGGCTCGAGCAAATTATCATCAACAGTTTCATTGAATCCATAAACTGTTCTGTTGATATCCTCAAACGGATCAACATCTTCTTCAGCAAACGCCAACGTGTTGGCCATAAAAAATAGTAAAAAACTCATTAATAATTGTTTCATTTTTTCATCTCCTGTATGAACGTATCAAACAAACCACTCACGTCATGTGGCCCTGGTGAAGCCTCAGGATGTCCTTGAAAACTAAAAGCAGGTTTATCTAGTACTTTAACACCTTGAATTGAATTGTCAAATAACGATCGGTGTGTTACCTCTAAGGTAGAGGGCATATCATCTTCTGCCACAGCAAAGCCGTGGTTTTGTGAGGTAATCATCACTTGTTTGGTTTCTAAATCTTGCACAGGATGGTTAGCACCATGATGGCCAAACTTCATCTTCTCAGTTTTGGCGCCGCTAGCCAATGCCAATAACTGATGGCCCAAACAAATACCAAATATTGGCATGTTTTTTTCTAACAAAGTTTGGATGCTATCAATCGCATAATCACATGGCTCAGGATCACCCGGGCCATTTGACAAAAACACACCATCAGGGTTCATCGCTAATACATCAGCCACTGGAGTTTGTGCATTGACCACGGTTAAATCACAACCACGGTCCACCAGCATTCTTAAGATATTTTTCTTCACGCCGTAATCGTAAACCACAACTTTGAACTTGGTATCGAGCTTAGCAAACTCACCCGTTTCTAAGAAATAAGAGCCGTCGTTAAAATCGTATTGCTTAGTGGTTGATACCACTTTAGCCAAATCCATATTCTTCAACCCTGTAAAGGCTTGTGCTTTGGCGATTGCAGCCGCCTCATCAATATCATCACCGGTAATAATACAGCCCTTAAGTGAGCCATGCTCACGTAGATGACGCGTTAAAGCACGGGTGTCAATATCACTAATTGCAACAATATTTTGAGAGACTAAATACGCATCAAGTGGCATGTTAGAACGCCAGTTGCTTTGCATCAGTGGTAAGTCTCGGATGATCAATCCGGCGGCGTAAATTTTGTCCGATTCTTCGTCTACTGAATTAATACCAGTATTACCAATGTGAGGATAAGTCAGTGCAACGATTTGCTGCGTATAAGAAGGGTCGGTTAGGATTTCTTGGTAGCCCGTCATTGAAGTATTGAATACCACTTCGCCAACCGTATCGCCACTAGCACCGATCGATTTTCCGTGGAAAATCGTCCCATCTTCCAACACTAATATGGCTAATAAGGCAACTTGTGACACCAAACACTCCTGAGCTAAAAACTTCGAGAATTTTACCATACTTGCCAATCAAGCTGATGCCCAAATCATTAAATCAAAGTGATATAATGCCTTTATTAAAACAAAGGAAAGAAGGCTATGGATATCACAGTTGAAAACATTAAATGTGGTGGTTGCGCAGGCACAATCACCAAAAAACTATCATCAGCTTTTGATACAGAAAATATTGATGTCAACATCGAACAAGGCACAATCAGTATTGACATTGACGACTCTAAAAGAGAGGAGCTTGCACAGGTGTTATTAGGTCTTGGCTACCCTGAAACTGACTCAGTACACGGCCTTAACTCTGCCAAAGCAAAAGCCAAATCATTTGTTTCTTGCGCTATTGGAAAAATGGATCAGTGATTATTAAGGTTAATGGGGAAAATCTAGAAATCGATAATCAATCAACTGCTGCTGCTTTGATAGTCCAGCTCGGCTATCAAGATCAGCGCATTGCACTAGAAGTTAACGAGGCCATTATCTCCAAATCAAAGCACGTTGAATTCGCTTTGAATGAAGGTGATCAAGTCGAGATTATTAAGGCTGTTGGCGGTGGCTAGACCATCCAGTTTTTATTGATCTCTTCCGGTTTAAACGGAGTAACTGAAAACTGTTGCGCCACACCAATCTGTAGCTTAACTTCTACATCAACCAAATCTTCATCTCTGCCTTGAGAGTATCGAGCTAAGATTTTAGCTGCAATTTTTACGTCTTCTTGGTTGGGCTCGCCATCAATCAATGCGATTGGGCCATTACAACTGGTTGAATACAAATGCGCATATTGATTACGATAGCCTTCTAAAAACTTCACTTCACCCTCTTCTCTGGCAATAATCATCTTAAAGCGTTTATTAGGGCGAATGTGTCTACCAACTTTTAACATCATTAAATCATCGAGTTGGTAATCACGACTACCACGTGACTCCCACATATCCACCAATTTATCCGAATATTGTTTATCCGTTAGAAAACAACAACCACCTGCAGGGGTTGCATAATCATCGAAGCCATATTCTTTAGCCAAAGCCATTTGCGGTTTGCGTGTGCGCCCTGAAAAATCTAATAATTGCTCACGATCAACCCAACCTTCAATCTCAGCCTTAGTCGGCGGTAAATGCTTGGCACACAGCGGGCGCAATAACAAATCACCTGCACCAGACTCTGCTTGCACGATTGGCATGGTTTCTTTGCGTTGTGACATCGGGCGCTGACCCATTACCTCGCCGGTGATAATAAAGTCAAAATCGTTCTCTTCCATCCACTGCTTGGCTTTTTTCACCATAAAGCCTTTGCAATCTAAACAAGGATTCATGTTTTTACCGTAGCCGTGTTTTGGATTTAAAAGCACATCACGATACTCTTCAATCACATCAATAATATGCAGTTTAATACCGAGTTGCTCAGCTACCCACAAGGCATTATTACGTTTTGGTTTGTCGCTCTTTTGCTTACGAATCGCGTGTGTATGTCCTTCCACACAAAAACCGGTAAAGAAGTTAATACCTTCCACGTGGATACCTTGATCCAATAGTAATTTAGTACTCAAAAGTGAATCCAATCCACCCGATATTAACGACACTGCTTTTATTTGTTTACTCATAATTATCTATACTTAGTGTTATAGGCCTTGCCTGTAACGCTATTTTCTAATCCCGTCTACTCGACACCATTCGTCTTTTTGCATTACTGTTAGCTCATTAAAATATTCGCTATAAGTCTCTAACACCATTGTTAACTGTTCTTGCAAAATACCTGATAAGGCTATTTTACCGTCTGGTTTAACCAAGCCTGAAAAATGTTCACATAATCCTATTAAGGGATTAGCCAGGATATTCGCAATTAATAGGTCTACCTTGTCTAAATCACCCTCTTCATCGCTATGCAGTACTGTAATTTGACCATCGGCTTGGTTGGTCTTAATATTGTCAATGGTTGCCAGTACGGCCTGCGGGTCATTGTCGACAGCAGTTGCACTTTTTGCGCCTAATTTCACTGCGGCAATCGCTAATACACCTGTACCCGAACCATAATCAATCACATTTTGGCCAACCGGCGGGTTCTCATCGAGATACTGCAAACACAAATCAGTGGTTTGGTGCGTACCGGTGCCAAATGCCAAGCCGGGGTCCATGTCAATCACCACAGCATCCTCTGGCAACTGTGTCACATCTTCCCAAGAAGGGCAAATCCAAAGTCGCTGACCAAACCGCATGGCATGGAAATCTTTCTTGCATTCATCTTCCCAAACGCGGTCTTTGAGTAATTTAAAAGACGTATCTGTAATATCACATAATTGTAACAACATGGCTTGCACGTGCACTTGATCAGCCTCTAAAGCAAATAAAGCCTTGATGGTTGTGTCTGGCCATAGCGGTGTTTCACCCACAGGTGGTTCAAATATTGCATCGTCATGGGTGTCACTAAAGGTGACTGACACGCTGTCTAAACCCATGAGTATTTCACTAACAAAATCTGCTTTTTCTTTACTAGTTTTTAATGTGAGTTGCATCCAATCCATAGGTTTAAATTATACCTACTCGGTATAAACACTATTCCCCTATAAAAACCAAGTAAATGATTAAGGTAAAGCTCTATAATGAGATGCATATTAAATTAAACAAGGTATGAAAATGGCATTAGAAAGAACCGGTAACGGATATTTAGTAGATCCAACGATTTGGACTGAAGAAATCATGCATGAAATGGCAAAAGAAGATGACATAGAGCTTACTGAAAGCATGGTAAATCAAATTATGTCAGCAAGAGAGTACTTTGAAGAAAACTCATCTGTACCACCAATCAGAACCTTCGCAAAATTTGTTGGCATTGACAAAAAAATCTTATTCAAAGAATGGTTAACTGGCCCAATGAAGCCGATTACTAAGTATGGTGGAATGCCTCAGCCAACTGGCTGTGTTTAGTTAATTAAAAGTTGACAATTGATAATTGAAAACTAAAAACCCTCGAAAGAGGGTTTTTTATTGTCTAAATTAAATCTTTAACTGAAGCTAAAGCTGATTCTATGTTTTCCGGCTGAGTACCACCACCCTGCGCCATATCAGCTCGACCCCCTCCCTTGCCGCCAACTTGCGTTGCCACATGATTGAGGATCTTCCCTGCTTGGTACTTGTCAGTCAGATCCTTAGTCACACCAGCCACTAATGACACTTTATCACCACTAACCGCTGCTAATACCACCACGGCTGAACCTAGCTTGTCTTTGAGTTTATCAGCGATATCACGCAAGTCTTTACCGCTCACACCTTCTACAACAGTTGAAAGTAATTTAACTCCATTTACATCTTCGGCTTGATCAACCAACTCATCACCTTGGTTACTAGCCAGTTGTTTCTGGAAAGTTGCAATTTGTTTTTCTAAAGCCTTTTGCTGTTTAATCAGTTGTGCAACTTTTTCAACAGCTTGAGCATTGCTTGACTTAGTCATCTGTGCAATTTCACTCAAGCTATCTTCGGTTTGTTTGTCAAACTGATACGCATCATAACCACTCATTGCTTCAATACGACGCACACCGGCAGCAATGCCACCTTCTGAGGTAATTCTAAATAAGCCAATATCACCTAGCTGATTCACGTGGGTACCGCCACACAGCTCTACTGAGAAGTCGTCTTTACCCATGGTTAGTACACGCACAGTATCGCCGTATTTTTCACCAAATAGCGCCATAGCGCCATTCTTTTTAGCAGTTTCAATATCAGTAACGTCCGTATGCACCTTAGTATTGCCTAAAATTTTACGATTTACCATGCCTTCAATCTTATCGATATCAGCTTTAGAAATTACTTCATCGTGAGAAAAGTCAAAACGCAATTTGTCGCCATCAACTAGAGAACCCTTTTGAGTAACGGTTTCACCCAATACAGCACGCAGTGCGGCGTGGAGTAGGTGTGTTGCTGAATGGTTACGTGCAATACGCTTTCGACGGTTTTTATCAACCGAAGCACTAACCACATCGCCTACTTTCAATGCGCCGCTATTCAAAACACCATGATGCTCAAAAGCACCTGACTTTTGTTTTTGCGTATTACCGACTTCAAAGCTAATTTCTTTATTTGACAAAACTCCAGAGTCTCCAACTTGACCACCCGACTCACCATAAAAGCTCGACTGCGCTAAAACGATAATGGCGCTATCGCCTGCTTCAATACTATCGACTAATTCACCATCTTTAATCAATGCCTGAATAGATGAGCTGTTTTCTAATTGTTCATAACCCAAGAACTCGGTCGCATCACTAATATCAACGCCTTTTTGCGTGGTTTTAAAATCTCCTGCTTGGCGCGCACGATCACGCTGCTTAGTCATCTCCACTTCGAAGCCTGGCATGTCAATGGTCAGGTCTCGCTCACGCGCTACATCCGCGGTTAAATCTACTGGAAAACCAAATGTGTCATAGAGCTTAAACACAGTTTCACCGTCAATTTCACTACCTTTTAAATTGGTAATCGCATCTTCTAAAATACTCATGCCTTGATCTAGCGTTTGAGCGAAGCGCTGTTCTTCACGCTTGAGCACCTTTTCAACATTAGCTAGAGCCTTCTTTAGTTCTGGATAAACTTCTTTCATTTCTAACGCCAAAACCGGTGCTAAACGATAGAAAAATACCTTATTAATGCCGATTTTATGGCCATGACGAATCGCGCGACGAATAATACGGCGCAACACATAACCACGCCCCTCGTTTGATGGAATCACGCCATCCACAATCATAAATGCCGTTGAGCGAATATGATCAGCAATCACACGCACTGAAGCGTTATCCGTTTTGATACCATTGGCTTTCGGGGTTAAATCAACCACTGCCTTAACAAGGCTTTTAAAACCGTCGGTATCGTAGTTGTTATTCTCATGTTGCAACACAGCGGCTAAACGCTCAAGCCCCATGCCCGTGTCTACACAAGGTGCAGCGAGTGGCTTCAGATAACCATCTTCTTGTTTGTCATATTGAGTGAATACGAGGTTCCAGATCTCAATATAACGATCACCATCTTCATCCGCATGGCCTGGCGGGCCACCGACAATATCTTCACCATGATCATAAAAAATCTCACTCGATGGGCCACAAGGGCCAGTATCGCCCATCTGCCAAAAATTATCTTTAGCGCCACAACGAGAAATACGGTTTCTTGGGAAGCCGATTTCATTCACCCAGATATCTTCTGCTTCATCGTCTTCTTCAAACACGCTGATCCAAAGTTTTTCTTTAGGTAGGCCGATTTCAACCGTTAAAAACTCCCAAGCATACTCAATAGCTTCACGCTTGAAGTAATCACCAAAACTAAAATTACCCAACATTTCAAAGAACGTATGATGGCGTGCGGTATAACCCACATTTTCTAAATCGTTATGCTTGCCACCGGCACGTACACAGCGCTGACAACTAGCCGCACGTGTATAAGGGCGCTTTTCTACGCCACTGAATACATCCTTAAATGGCACCATACCTGCATTAACAAATAACAAGGTTTTGTCATTATGTGGCACCAGTGATGCACTCGGCTCAATGGTATGACCTTTCGAGGCGTAATAGTCTAAGAATTTTTGTCTAATTTGTGCAGTTTTCATGCGATTAAAGCGTTGTATAAAATTGCCTAATTATATAGGGAAGTGGCTATTCTAACAATGAAGTATCACCGGCACCATGGCGAATAATTTCAACCCCATCGCCGGATAAATCAATCACCGTGGTTGGTTCTGGTGGGCAATAACCATCGTCAATAATCACATCAACCCGACTCTCAACCGCATCTCTAACATCGTCAATATCATAAAACTCATGACCTTCTAAGATTAACGAGACACTCATCATCGGCTCGTTGAGTTCATCAAGCAAGGCTTGAACCACACCATGATGCGATATCCTAAGGCCAATGGTTTTTTTCTTCTCATGTAATAGACGTTTAGGTACATCACGCGTGCCTTCTAAAATAAACGTATAGGCACCTGGTAAAATTTTCTTTAACAAACGAAACGCGTTGTTGTCAAGCTTTGCATACTCGCCAATATGAGCTAAATCTCGCATCATTAAGGTAAAGTCATGACGTTTAGATAAATGTCGAATTTGTCTAATGCGCTCAAGTCCATTTTTATTACCAAGTGCAGTGCCTAATGCATAACCTGAATCAGTCGGATAAACAATTACCGAGCCTTTGTGCAGCTCATCAACTACTTGCTTAACCAGGCGATGTTGTGGATTTTGTGGATGAATCTCAAACAACTTGGCCATTACCAATCTCTCCAGATCGAATTTTCAGGATTCGGCATATCTAAAAGATGTCCAATTTGTATTCTTTGATGCGGCCAACCATGATAATCAGACCCTTGCGATGACAACATTCCCAACTCCCTTGCCCACTGGCTCGTGAGTGTAATTTCATCCTTACTGCTACTGCCTGTCACCACCTCGACTCCATCACAACCATTGTCCGCCAAATCACTCATCATCCGTTTTACCTTGGTGTTTGTCATTCGATAACGAAACGGATGGGCTAAGGCCGCCTTGCCACCCGCTGCATGTATCCACGCAATCACTTCATCAAATTGAGCCCATTTTCCACCCACACCGCCGGGCTTTTTACCGGTTAAAAAGCGCTTAAAAACGCTACGCATGTCTTTGCACACACCCTCTTGAATCAGCATCTGGGCAAAATGCGTGCGCGTAATCATGCCTTTTTTAGCAATCGCTTGGGTTTTTTCCATGGCACCGACTACACCCGCCCCACCTAGCCCACGCGCCATCTTTTCTGCACGAAGTTGGCGGAAATCTTGATGCTGCTTAAGACCCGCTTGCAATACTTCGTTCTCCGCATCAACACCCAAACCTAAAATATGAATGGTCATGTTGCTCCACATGGCTGACACTTCCACTCCAGGTACAAATTGCATACCAAGTTTGCTCGCCTCAAGCTCAGCTTCAGCCAAACCATCCACCGTATCATGATCCGTGAGTGCAAACATGTCACACCCCTGTTCTTTAGCAAGACGCACCACTTTAGTGGGTGATAAAACCCCATCTGAGTAATACGAATGATTGTGTAAGTCAATTTTCATCTATATGATATTTGGTTGATCTTCCTCCGCCACTAGAGATTAAGATACCCTTATTTGACAGATCTATTAAATCTCTTGCTGCAGTTATATCAGTAGTGCCCACTAGATTTTTATATTTTTTTCTAGAAATGCCATCAGTAAAATCTTCAGTTTCTAGCAGTCTAACAACCAGTTTTCTTTGTCTGTCGTTCATACTGATATTACGATGCTTATCCCAAAACAAGGTTGTATTTCTGATTTTATTAAGTTTATGCATGCTATTTTGTGCGGCAAGTTTTACTTGCTCTAAAAACCATACAATCCATTGGGTAACATCTAGTTCACCTTTTTGACATTTTTCTAAAATTTCATAGTACTCATTTTTATTTTTTTCCATCTCGGTTGATAATGAATAAAGCCTAATATTGGTATTTTCAGCATCAGCAAGGAAGCGCTCAGCAATCATTCTAGAAAAACGTCCATTGCCATCATCAAATGGATGAATGGTTACAAAGTAAAACTTTGCAATAGCGGCTTTAATATAGCCAGACTCTATATTGTCAGATTTTAGCCAATTTAGAAAAACATTCATTTCATCATCAACACATTGATAGTCAACACAAGGCGCTTCAAAATGAACTCGCTCTTTCCCATATCTGCCTGAAACCACCTTCATTTGCGACTTACGATAATCGCCAATAATCAAATCATCGAGAATTGGCTTGTCAAGAAACATCATTCCATGCCATTTAAATAAATCCTGTTTGGTTAAGACACTTGATGAGCTTCTGATAGATTCAAGCAAGACATCAATAAAAGCCGCAGAGTTTCTAGATACTTGCCCTACTTTTCCAATACCTAGTCGATTGGCAATGCTTGATCTTACAGAATCACGATCTAGAATTTCTCCTTCAATTTTTGCACTTGATAACGCCTCATCTAGTAATGATTTAGACTCTAGTGCCAATTTTTTATCTTGGTCTAGCTCATTGGCCAGCAGCATTAATGGGGCAACATGGCTGATTGCATCGGACAGTGCAAGCATTACTATCTCAGCATCATATTCAAATTTCGGCCAATTGCTCTGTTGCCATATCCACATATTTCTTATCTTAATAATGAGATGATTAAAATTATAATAATATCATATTTTGATACGAATAATGATTTAATTGTATCATTTCTATTTATTTTTAAGAGTGTAACGCTTAATCACTCTCTTTAGCGAGATGCACCACTTCAGGGGGCGTCAAAAACCCGTCTGAATAATAAGAATGGTTATGCAGATCAACAATCATTATTTATATACATTTTTCCTGTGCTTAACTTTTACCACGATAACCATTACTTCATTTTCAATAATCTCATACAACACTCGATAATCACCCACTCGTAATCGATAATAAGGCGATAAATCTCCGACCAATTTCTTGCCTAAATACGGATTTTTAATAAGTTTAGTTTTTATTACGATTAAGATTTTTACACGCCAAGTGTGGTCAATTTTTCGTAAATCTTTAACAACTTTGTCATCAATTAACAACTTATACATTAAGCGCCTTTTCTAACTCCTCTACACTAATTAAGTTTCTAGCGTTATCCTGGGAGCGACTCTGCACTTCGTAATAATCAACCATATCATCTAAATAATTTTCTAAAGCTTCCTTTACAAAAAAACTCTTTGGTCGCTTAGTAGCGTTAGACAATCTATCTAATTTGGACTGCATTTCTTCATTAAGTCTTACAGATAACATATTCAACTCCTATTTTATTTTGTATTATATGTATGACAAGTATAACATTTTCAATAGAACTAAATAATAAGATTTCGGAAAAATCTTTAAAAAGCAAAAAAAAAAAACGATTTACAGTTTATAATGAGCCACTATGAAAAACTGGTACCTAATTAAAACCAAACCACAACAAGAGGCGATTGCCACTCAAAATTTGACTAATCAAAATTTTAATGTGTTTTTCCCTAAAGCGGTTATTAACAACAAAACCACGCCACTATTTCCAAGTTATTTATTTATTGAGCTTGATGATAAAATTCAAAATTGGACACCTATTCGCTCTACCAAAGGAGTTTCTAACTTTGTACGCTTTGGCTTAAGCTTTGCAAAAGTACCCAATCAAATCATTAATTTAATCAAAACACAACAACAGCAAACTATTGAAAAAATGATTAATATTTGCTCTCATCACAAAGGTGACTATCTTGAAATTCAAACAGGTGCTTTCAAAGGTCAACAAGCTATTTTTCAAAACTACAATAGTAGCGATAGAGTAACCGTACTTCTAAAGCTGATTGGACAACAACAAGCAATCACGCTTGATCAGAGAGAAGTCATCGCAGTTTAGTCAGATAAATCATTCATTCAACGCTCATTGCTAGCTATAATTCAAGCAACAATTTATTCAAAACCAATAATCATTTAACTTATGTGCGGAATCGTCGGCGGAATTTGTAAGAAAAACATCATACCTGTACTGATTGACGGACTAAAGCGCTTAGAATATCGTGGTTATGATTCTGCTGGTGTGGTCACCTTATGTAAAAACAACAAACTCAACCGCGCAAGGGCTGTTGGCAAAGTCGTCAACCTTGAAAAACGCATCAATGATAAGAAAACACCGCTTGATGGCACGGTCGGAATCGCCCATACCCGTTGGGCCACCCATGGCGAGCCATCAAGCCGCAATGCCCATCCACATATTTGCAACCATACCGTTAGTGTTGTACATAATGGCATTATTGAAAATTTCCTAGAATTAAAAGCTGCACAAGAGGCAGATGGATATACATTTACCTCAGATACTGATACCGAAGTGATTGGCCATGCCATTCATCAGCATTTACAAGACAGTGAGTCTTTATTAGAAGCCACACAAAAAGCCATTCTAACATTTAAAGGCGCGTATGGTATTGGGGTAATATCACCTAAAGATCCAGGGCGTATTATCGCTGCGCGTAGTGGCTCACCACTGGTGATTGGCATTAGCAAAAAAGGCAACTTTATTGCCTCTGATCAAATAGCATTATTGGATATCACTAAAGACTTCATCTATTTACTAGAAGGGGATATTGCCGACATTACTTTGGATTCAGTCACCATTTATGATAAAGATGGCAACCAAGTAGAGCGAGAAATCAAAACCTCAAAACTTAAAAGTGGACAAGTTTCAAAACGTGGCTATGATCATTACATGCTTAAAGAAATCTTTGAGCAACCGCAAGCCATTCGTGACACGTTAGAGTCGCGCATTACTAAAGATACAGTGCTATCATCTGCCTTTGGTCACAAAGCCAAAGAAATCTTCAAAAACACCAAACACATT